>Ga0233444_10000182_pt1 | contig 87733 bp, 98 predicted proteins | sample SI_124_October20_6_FD_182792 | JGI IMG/M metagenome (GOLD analysis project Ga0233444, IMG submission 182792) | Seawater microbial communities from Saanich Inlet, British Columbia, Canada - SI_124_October2016_10_MG | ecosystem: Environmental > Aquatic > Marine > Inlet | place: Canada: British... | reverse complement strand
TGTTCTTCACATTACAACTATCATTTCAGTATTTTTTTGACCAAGACTGATCGTCTTCGGACAAGGCGGCCTCCAAATCCTCAATTTCATCATTAAGACGCTCATATTCCTTGCGTTTGAGCTTTAAAAATCGCTTCGTAATAAGGGTTTTTTCTTTAATTCCCTTAGGCGTAAGGAGATAGAGATATTTGGTTTTGCTCGGGCTTTCTTTAAAGCGCTCAACCTTTAAAGCCCCGGATTCAACAAGTGACTTGAGACAATAATTTACCGTCCCCAGGCTCACCTTGATATTTTTTGCAATTTCGCGCTGACTTAAATATGGAGATCGATCCAATAAGCGCAAAAGCTTGCTGGAGGTTTCCAAATTGGGCGTTCGGTTTTTATTTTTCATGGAAGACAATTTTTATCTGTTTTAATGTCCAGACACGCTACCGCACTCCTGGGTGAAACCAAGAGCTTCTAGGCCGTTCAATTAATGAACGCGACCACCAAAGCACATCCAGACTTTAATGGAAACTATCATTTCTAACTATGAAGGAAGTTCTGTTTAGCGAATTCGGTCAGGCTTGGCCGGGGCTGTTAAAGCGCTTCAGACATCGGATCTTTCAAGCTCAGTTTTTGCTATGTCAACGCGGGTAGTTTGCCCCATAAACTGCAAAAGCAGCCGCGCGCAATCACCGGGAAGCAGCGTCTCGATTTGACCGTTAAACTCAGAAAAAGCCCCTGATAATATTTTAACGCGGTCACCTGTCGCCAAGTCAGTTAGCGGCAGCAAAATATTCTTTTGATCGCAGCGCAGCCTCAAGCTGTCTATTAATTCCTGTGGCACAGGAGCGGGCAGGTTCTGCGAGAAACTTATGAGCTTTGACACGCCTATTGTAGAATTTACTTTCCGCCAATCACTTTGGCGTTCGCCGAAGCGAATAAAAAGGTAACCTGGGAAAACAGGTTTCAGAGTTTCACCTATTTGTCGCGCATGTCTGACCGTTTTACGTCGAAGCGGCATGAAGGACTGAAAACCCTGACGATTAAGATTTGCAACAGCCTTCGAGAAGCCGTTTGCTTTTAGCTGTGCCGCATACCAATTAGCCGACAAAGATTTAGTTTTTTCAGTCATATTAACCATTCATTGCAAGTAGTAGAATTACTTTACCGTGTTTCAACAATTAAAATCCAGCTCGGATAGGCGCTAAGATAACACATTACCCTTGCAATTTGGCCGCGATTAGACCCCATATTTCCTCGCCAAGCGGAAGCTTAATAGCAGAATTAGAAGCAGACTAAACACACCCAAAGTGTCGCCAACTAAATAAGTTGCCAAGATGGAAAGATGCAAAGATGGTTCGATATGTGGCGATAAAATAAGCGAATTACCCAAGGAGTTGATGATTGAGGCAATGAAACCAACCATTAAAATCGAGCGCCAATGCTTGATCTTTGTGTTTCTTACTGAAACGTCAAACCCAATCCAGTCAACTAAAACAAACGCCATGGGAACACAAAAGGTTCCCACCAATACTAACGCCAAAGCGGTGAGACTGAATTCCCCAAGCCAGAACAGGGGATAAACAAATAAATGCCCACAAAATAGGGGTATTACTGCCCGCTCTTTGTAAAGCCATATAGACAGAACCCGCATGCCATGTGGCAGAAAAAGAAGGGACGCATAGGTCGTCTGGGGCGAGCCGACTGCCATTTGAACGGGGAAAACCAAAAATTCAACGAAGAAATAGCTAGCGCAAAATGCTATAAAAACCACTGCAAAAATATTTTTCGTAAAGAAGAACCGACGAGAGATTGCTAACATCTGCTGAACCTAAGTTTATTTACCTAATTACTGGAGTGTCAAAATTTGACACTTAGTAGGAATAAAGCGATTTTAAACCTCAAGCCGATAAAGCCCTTTTTTCCGATTAGCAGGAAGAGTTAACAGCCCTGTCTCTACAAGTTGCTTGAGAGCCCTAAAAAAGCTCGGATTAGGAATGTTAGAGCAAAGTTTATGGGCTTTTATTTCTCTGGATGCGACAAATCCTTTAGAGCTCTCCGCCGCTTGCAATTGTGCAAGTGCTGAAATTATATTTTTTTCTGCAAACGTATTATCGGAAAGCCCAATATCTTCTTCCATATCTCTTAAAATGCTCCGGAGCTGCGCATAACGTTCAAGATTGTTCATTTGAAACCTCCTTTAAGGTAAATTATTGTTTCAATAGAAACTTATTGTCAAATTTAGAAAGTTTCAGCCCTGTTTTTTCGAGACTAAGACACCTGTTGTTTTTCAGCTTTGAGATAATGACGCCCAAGAACATAAATTACCGAAACCATGCCGCCCAGCATAGTGATTAAAATACAGATTAAGGCGCGGCTTGGTTCAGATTTCTTTTCGGGGACAACTGCCGGATCAATAGCTGTAAAAACATATTCTTCGCGCACTTGAGCGAGCATTATTGTCTCTGTTTGCGACCTAATAAGGCTGTAAAAAACCTTCTTCAGCTCAGCGAGCGGTGTCGCGCGAACTTGTTGACGCAAATATTCAATGGCACTTTCAGCTTCTGTAATATCTTTTTCGCGAATGGCATTATTGAGATCTGTGAGCAGCCAATTTGTCCATTTTTGAGCTTCCACCGGGCTTTTGTGTTTAAAGCCCAATTTAACAATGCCAGTTGATTGATCATCTTCCAATATGAGAGCACTTTCGAAGCTCTCATAAACATCAATATTAAGAGGCTCTTCATCCTCAAGCCATTTCTTGGCTTTGACATCATAGACACTGTCATTGAGGACAAGCTCACCTGTTTCGCTATCCCAATAATCAACAGCCATTAATTGCGGCTTAATATTATGAGTTTTCACAAATTGATTAATGAACTTGCGCGATTTAACCACCTCAAGGGCAAGATCTTTTTTCGTCAGCGCACCTTCAGGAAGGTTAACACCGGCCAAGCTTGCAAGCCCGCCATATTGAGAGGCTAAATTGCCGAGCATGCCCTGCTCGCCCATTGTAGCAGGCGCCAATGTCGCTGTTGAGTGATAAATATTTGGTAGCAAGAGGGCGAAAACAACAGAAAAAACAGCAGACACGCCCGTAATGCGAATGATATCGAGCTTGCCCTCCCAAAGCGTGACTATCAGCTCTTTGAGATCAATCTCATCATCGTAAATATCTGGCGTATCACTCATCAGAAAAACCCCTAAATCGCAGCCAGCGCGGCCAGAGAGATCACGGTTTGATAAATTATCGCCGTTACATCCCGCCATAGAGGCAGCGTATCGCGGTATTTAACATTAATCGGCACAACAATCGTATCGCTTGGCTCTAATTTTGTTTTGCCAATAAGACCGAGAAACCCGCTTTTTGGTTCAACAACTCGACCATCGGCTTTAACAATATAGACATTGTCGCGATCCGCCCGCGCGGTAAAACCAGCCGCCAAAGAAATATAACCATCAACATCAAGACGTTTATTAAAGCTGTGAGAAGCAGAGCGCTGCACCTCCCCAATAACTGAAATTGTGTCATTGAATTTCGGAACAATAAGCTGGTCACCATCTACAAGAACCGTATCTGCAACTTTTTTTCCTTTTAAAATACCGTCTAAATCAACAATCATGCGCCCCATGACTTCGGGGTTTGCGATTGCGGTAGAGATTTGCTGCAGCATACCAAAATCCATTGTCTTTTGGTCTTCTTGGGTCAAAAGCGATGCTGCGAAGGATTGTTGAATGCTTCTTGAAAACTCTCGTGCGCGGCGTAATTCATTCTCTCTTACAGAAACCCGCGTAAAAATAGCCGCATCAATATGCGCTTCATCCGTGAACCCGCCAGCACGCTCTATGACATTCGCGAGGGTCTCCCCATCCTTAATCAAGTAAGTGCCGGGAAAACGAATTTCGCCAGAGATTGTAAAACTATCAGTTGGGTTCCAATCTGAAACCGACCTCACAAACAAATGATCGCGGCTTTTTAATGGTAGGTCATTATTGCCCGCAGAAAGATCAATATTGCGATAATCGATCTTAATCTCGCCGTCGCCATTAAGTGTCAGCTCTCGATATTCTGCTTTTTCGCGATAGGCAAAATCTTCAAAACCGCCTGCCGCTTGAACCAATCCGTTAATTCCGAGATTTTTAGTTAGCGGATAAGTACCTGACGCTTTGACAGCGCCACTAATTGAAACTGTCTGCACATTTTCAGAAAAACGCGCTTGGCGGTTCAATTTAGAGATGACCGGAGCTAAGAGGCGCATGCGCTTTGCGCCACCAGCATCGGTAATACCCTCGCCCTCGAGCCCATCAACATCTTTGTCATCGCGAGCATCAGTATCCGGCAGATCAAAAATAAGGATCTCATCTCTTGGCTGGAGAAGTAAATTATTTTCATTTAGCGGATCAGTTAATACAGCGCCCAAATCAAATTGAAGAACTTCAATATCGAGCTTTTCATTTATCGTGCGCACGATCAGCGCGTAGCCCGTATCAGTTGTAATCCGGAGCATAGAGCGCGCACCGGTAATAATATCTGAAACTCTTAAGTCTTTGCGCCATTGGTAATTGCCGGGACGCACCACTGAACCGCGCACGGCAATGGCATTATCCAAATAATCTGAGCTTTCTGGGACCTGAACTCGGTCCCCAGGCGATAATTTCGTATTTTTTTCGTTGCCAAAATCCAGTGTCAGTACTTTCGGCAGCGCATTTTGCTTGGCAACACGCTCCAATTGCAATGTGGCGCTAAAGGCATTTTCTTTAAAGCCGCCGGCAAATTTAACGAGATCACTCAGAGTTTCGCCTTTTTTAAACTCAAAGATAAATGGCCTTTTAACCGCGCCACTGATCTCAACAAGACCAGCATGGGGTGGCACAAATAAAACATCGCCCGAGTTTAGGCGAATATCTTTGCTGGCATCACCGCGCATCAGAAGATCATAAAGGTCAAAGCGCGCGATAGTCTTGTTATTACGCTTAACCTGAATGTCCCTAAGACTACCCAGGCCATTTACCCCGCCCGCCGCAAACAGAGCTTGCGTAATGGTTGATAGCGCAGAGATCGAATAAGCGCCCGGAACGGCAATTTCGCCAGCCATAAACACGTTAATTGCGCGCATATTGCCAAGCGTTATGACACTGCTCAGGCCAACAAATTCCTCAGATATTTTCTTTTGCAAAAGCTTGCGTGTCTCACTGAAATTCAGTCCCATGAGATTAATTGGCCCAAGATTTGGAAAATTAATAATCCCATTGCGTGACACGTCGAGATAAAGGGTCTGGTTTTCGCCACCAAAAAGCTGAACGACTAATTGGTCCCCAGGCCCAATGCGGTAATCATCTGGAACAGGCGCATTATCGACCGGTGCAAATGTGCTGACAGAGCGACTAAAAAGATTTGCACCGAAAATGCGCGATGATTTTTGCCTCACTGGGGCCGACACAACTTGCTTTTCAGGAGCCTTTACTTGACCCACAGCCGTTTCACTGGCCTTTGACGCTGCTGCACCACCACCCTGAATAGCGGCAACATTAACACCATATTGCTTGGCGAGAGCTCTTTGCTGGCCAGGTGACATTTTCTTAACCTGCTCGATCATACTCGGCGTTACGCCAGCCGGCAGACCTTGGGCCAAGACTTGCGTGTAGGCAAAGTTAAAATAAGCCAGTAATGAAATTATTAAAAAACGTCTCATATTTATCTTTCGCTTTGCAAAAATATTTGTCGCAAGCTATTCTTTTCAGATTGGCAACAATTACCGTTTATCCAAATTAAGTCAATATTTTATCATATTCCCAATCAAAATGATTTCTGGAAATCCAGAGAAAACCCACCGCCCTCATCCAGACCAAAAATATCGCCACCAACTGCATTGCGATAAGAGAATTCAAATTCTAAATCAAATTTGCCATAGCTTTTTTTAAGAGCTGCCTCGACGCCTCTATATTCCGCGCCATTTGGAGCTAAGGAATGGGCAGAGAGAACGCCATCCAGGCTCTCATAGTTCAAGTCAGCGCTATCAACTAAAAAACGAATTCTGTCGCCAGAGCGTAATACAGAACTTCCACCAAGAGAAAAGCGCCGGCTATCATTATCTGTTGGCGCGCCCAAGGATATTTGATGAAATCTGTAACCGGATTTGTAAATGCCGTGATTATAAAGCGTATTAAACATTAAATCGCCATTGCGTCGGCCGACGACTGTGTCGGAATATTCAACGAAAAAACTCAATAAGTTCTGTTTGATTTCAATGTCGTGTTTCAAGCCATATTGAAAGGCTCCCCGAGAAGGAAAATAATTGGCTTCATCTTCGCCAATATATTGAATGAAGACCGACGAGCTTATTTGAGGAATGTCAAAACTTACTTCTAGAGCCCCGATTTGATTACCAGGCTCGTCGCTTTTACAATCCGGCGTTGAGCAATTGTCTCGCCCGCCAATAAGCAGATCCATGAAATTATCAGCTGTTTCGGGCCTGCCCTCGCCACCCCATTGCATTAATCGGCGTCCGCTTAGCTCAACCCAAGTAAAGGGCCTAAAGCTTGCAGAAAATCCAATAAGCCTTGCATCTGGGATATGTCTCTCATCATCTAATATTTCTGCAAAAGCTGATAAACTAAAGGGTCCTAATAGTCGCAGTATCGGTAATTCAAATGATGAAGCAGATGCGGAGCGCCAGAAAAGCCCATTTCTTGGGGGCGCGGTATTCCCCATTGCCAGGGACTGCACCTGACCATTGCCCCAATAATGATTGATCTTTCCGACACCTACGAAGTTTTTTGCCGACCGATATCCAATATAGGATCCGTCCATAGTTGTATATCGGTCATCATCTTCCGCATTAAGTCGCAAATGAGCTTCAAATTTCCCGAACTGCTTCTCTAGCGACAGGGACAATCTATCTCCAATAGAGGCGTTTTGTTCGAATTGAGTTAATGGCGTGGTTTTTGAGGCGAGACGGATATCGAGATTTGCAATATTATTCCCTTGAAGAGACCTAGTGGCTTCCAATTTTACGCGAGCAAGAGCGGCGCGCAATTTGGGTGGCACCAAAGATATTTCAATATTTTTAAGATCTGCTTCAATAGCTGGCCAAAAAACAGGCCAGGTAGAAATAGGGGTCTTAATAATTTTAGACCGCGAAAGCGCTTCGAGATCAGCGCGCAGCCAGTTTTGCGACCCTGTTGAGAGACTTAAAGCCTGGCTTGAGGTAGTCATGGCCAAAAGACACGCCAAAATAACGCTAAAGCGCTTAAATTTGTTTTTAAAATTCATTTTTCTCGATCACTGGCTCACTAATATGTTTGGACTATCAGCCAAGGGCTTTTCTGACCAAAAATTATCATTTTTTTGTTTGAGCACCTCTATTATTTTCTTCAGTTTTTTTTCCGGTTCTCTATTTGAAAGCCGATGCCCCTTTAATGAGGCATAACTTGTAAATAAAAACCCAACATCACGGATTTTTAAGTCTTCGCTTTTACCTCTGGCCTTAAAATATAGGGTTACATCCGGCAAACCGCGTATCTCCAACTTTACCGGCAATTCATACTCATCTGTGAGGGTTTCTTTCGGAACGCCTTTGAGAGACTTCGGGGAAACCGAGAGCTGCATTTCTAAATCACTCAACAGCCATTCATAGAGATACCTCCGAAACGTCTCTCTTATCGCCAATTTAAATCTTTGAAGGTTTTCATCCTCCAATCGTTCTAGAGAATCCAGCCCAAGTAATTTTTCGGTGACTCCATCTAGGTCAACAAGACTGAAAAACTCGGCAACCGGGCCGTCTTCAAAATCTTGAGGGTTTGCTAAAAAATACTCTTTATTGCCTTCGACCTCGTTGAAATGCTGGATGATAGGGCGAAGTCCCACATTACCTCTGGCAATTGGACCAGCCGCAAGCCCAGACATCTGGCCAAAGGAAATAATTGATAAAACCAAAACAAGTAAGTATTTACTCAAAATAGAAGCCTGAATTTGCCTGCGCATTGATTAAATTAGGTTAATCCGAGGATTGTTACATAAAAACAAATAAAATAAATATAAATTTGATACTTTAATGCCGCTTTTTACTGGAAAACCCTACATTTTCGTAAGTTCTTTTCACATTTGTTTAAAAAGCATGTCAGTTTTTGACGCTTGCAATCTCCGGTCTAGGCAATAAGGACTTTAAAATTCCCAAAGTCAGAGTTTAATGTTTCAACTTGTGTCACTTCTCTATCTCGGCGTGTTAGCTGTCATTAGTGTCATTGGTATTGCCTATTTTATAAGGCTCTATGCTAGCAAATTTGGACTTATTGATGAGCCAGATGAACGCAACTCCCCAATAACGGGCAAATTTCCCTTCTAGGTGGGCCTATTATAGCATTTGTCTATTTTTCCGGCTTGTTCTCCGCCTTTCCTAAGCTTGAAACAGTTGGCCTTGCAATCTTGCCCTTAGGTTTAATCCTCGCCATTGGCATTTGGGACGACATCAAGGATGTAAACCCCTTATTTAGGCTCGCCATAGAAACTAGGAAAGCTCTATTTAGCGAATTCGGTCAGGCTTGTCGTGGCCTATGAAAACGTTTCAAATCTCAGACCTTTCAGGCTCAATTTTCGATATATCAACGCGCGTAGTTTGCCCCATAAACTCCAATAACAGCTGGGTACAATCACCTTGAAGTAGCGTCTCGACTTGACCATTAAACTCCCAAAATGCCCCTGATAATACCTTAACCCGGACACCCGCGGCCAAGTCGGTCAGCGGTAATAAAATATTTTTTTGATCGCAGCGCAGCCTCAGGCTGTCTATTAACTCCTGTGGCACGGGCGCGAGCAGGTTCTGCGCGAAACTTATGAGCTTTGACACACCTGTTGTAGCATTTACCTTCCGCCAATCACTATGGCTTTCGCCAAAGCGGTTAAAGAGGTAACCCGGAAAAATAGGTTTTAAGGTTTCGCGCACTTGTCGGGCATGTCTGACCGTTGTGCGTCGAAGCGGCATGAAGGACTGGAAACCCTGGCGATCGAGATTTGCAAAAGACTTTGAGAAGCCGTTTGCTTTTAGCTGTGCGGCATACCAATTGGCCGACAAGGCTTATTTTTTTAAACCACTCTCACCACTTATTTCAACTAACGATTTTATCTTGACGTATTTCTTCAATCAAAACCCACTTCAGATGGGCCATAAAATATTAAGTGATAGTTGCATTTTAGGTGTGAAAGACACTTATTTTCCGCGCCAGGCGGAAACCAAATAATAAAATAAGGAGCAGAATGAACACACCCAAAGTATCGCCGATTAAATATGTAGATGCTGTGAGTAGATGCAAGGATGGTTCGATATGTGGCGATAAAATAAATGAGTTACCAAGCGAGTTGATAATTGAGGCAAGGAAACCAACTAATAAAATCGAACGCCAATGCATGATTTTTGAATTTCTTACCGATAGATCAAAGCCAATCCAGCCAACAAAAAGAAACGCCCAGGGCGCACAAAGGGTACCGACAAGGACCATGGCTATATTTTCGGCGACAGTGAGCCCCTCAAGCCAGAACACGACATAAATAAATAAATGCGAAAAAAATAGTGGGATAACCGCCTTCTCTTTATAAAGCCATACAGATAGAACCCGGATACCATGAGGCAGGTACATAAGAGATGCGTAACTCGTTTGCGGCAAGCCAGCTAATAATTGAAGAGGTGAAATCAATAATTCTACAAACAAAAAGCAGATACAATAGCTTGAGAAAACTATTGTAAAAACTTCTTTACTAAAACGATAACGATTTATTATTTTAATCATATGAACATACTTAACGTTTTTGCTTGAACAGGTCAGTGTCAAAAATTGACACTCAAGAATTAAGTCACTTTAGGCCCCTAGTCGGTAAAGCCCTTTTTTCCGATTCATCGGAAGGCTGATAGCGCCATCATCCAGAAGCTCTTTCAAAGCTCTAAAGAAGCTAGGATTAGGCATTTGAGCGCAAAGTGGATGCATTTTAATTTCGCTCGATTGCACAAACATGCCTCAGGGCTCGTTATTTTGCAATTGAGCAACAGCTGAAAGTATATTTTTTTCAGCAGAGGTATCGTTACCTAAGTCAATATCTTCTTTCATCGCATGCAACACTGCACTAAGTTCCGCATAAGTGCCTAACTTACTCATTTACAAACGCTTTTTTTGATAACTTTATCCGCATTAAATGAAAGAGCCAAAACTCATAACAACAAAACGCTTAACAAATTTGTGTGCCTACTAAATAGATATATACCATAATTAACTTGCAAAAACTTTCTATTCGATAGAAAGGTATCTCCTATATAATATGGAGATATCATGTACATTTACTTCTCACTCATCGGCTATGCAGCGTTCGGATTATTTGTAATCACTTAATATCCCGCGCCTCGGCGTATCCAAAAAAGCCAAAAAATATCAATAATTAAAAATATCAATAATCAACGTTCATTTTAGTGTTTCACTAGCATATAACAAAATACGGTAAGGAGAGGCTTTATGACAGAAGTACACTATGACGAAATCGATCTTGTCGAATTATTCCAAATTATCTGGAATGGCAAATGGTTGATGCCGGGTTGAGCGCATTGATTATTGCACCGGTTTTCGCGTTTTTGGTATTTATTTATGAGCCAGGCCAAAAGGCGATCTTAAAACTTCTGTACCACAACAGCACTCAAATGGACCTATATAACGGGCTGAACTCAAGCCTCACTTTGATTAGACATTTTATGTTGGATCGACATAATCAGGCTGCTCAGTAAGGAAATATTTATGCTCTCCCTAATTTACATTTCGGTTATTGCGTCGTTGCTTACAACAGCACTTGTTATTGCCTTAATACCCCTAGCAACCCGCTTAGGGCTGGTCGACAAACCGTCTGCGCGTAAACAGCATAAAGGTGAAATACCTCTCATCGGGGGGCCTGTAATTTGGCTTGTGGTGGTTGTAGGACTTTTGATTTTTATTCCAAACCCTCCCTGGGGCGGGATAATGGCGGCAACCATGCTCGTTATTCTAGGAATGGTTGACGACCGACAACCTGTGCCTGCGGTCATAAAGCTCGTTTTCCATATTGCTGCTGCCACCATTGTTGTTATGGGCGAAAACCTGGCAGTTTCTAATATTGGCATTTTCAACGAAACATTTGGATCGCCAGACTTTGCCAGTTTACATTCGATCATAGCAGTCTTTTTCATTGTGTTGATTATCAATGCCTTCAATATGATTGACGGTATTGATGGCTTAGCCGCTAGCATGGCGTTACTTACACTGACTCATGCTCAACTTGCTTTCAACCTGATTCATGGTGCAACACCGCCTGACTTTGCTGTTTTCGCTGTTTTGTTTTCAGGCTCCATCGCGGGGTTTCTTGTGTTTAATCTACAAATTTTTAACGGTCGCAAGGTTTTCCTCGGCGACAGCGGCTCCATGCTGATCGGCCTCATAGTCTCAAATACTATCATTTCCGCAAGCCAAGACATTTCGCGGCTCGTTGAAGGTCCGAAAATTCCCGTATCTCTATGCCTATGGCTCATTGTTATCCCAGTTACCGATATCGTGCTTGTTACAATTCGCAGGCTCGCCGACCGTCGTTCGCCTATGGCGCCGGACAGAACACATATACATCATAGAATTATGGATAATGGGTTTTCGGCACGACGAACCTTACTCATTTTGATTTTATCTGCGGTCGGGGCTTTTTGGCTGGGTTTTAGCTTGACGGTCCAATTCGGCGAAGCGATCAGTATCATCGGATTTTTAGCGTTCATACCGGTGTATTATTTCTCAATTCAATGGGCCTGTCGGAGGCTTGCCGAAATTTCCAACTCAAAGTACTAATCGGCTGAAAGGTTGGTGTTTTCGTCAGTTGGCTTGGTGACATACTAATATGCGACCTATATTGTTGTCGCTATCCATGATAGGCATTCTAAAAATTAAGCTTCAACAATATTATAGTGATCGTTGATATTTCGCATCGCGCAAAGGTAGGAAATATCTCATTATTAGAGTTGACTCCTATTTTCTGCAGGCTTGTGTTAAAGCAACGAAAGGTCGAGTGCAGAGGGCCTCCCCCCGTCTGTGCCATTATTTAGCTCTATTGTGCCTATATCACCCCTGCTCATCGACCACGCCATAGATAAGTTAATGAATCGTATGCGGCTTGCTTTGCCGAATTGTTTAGAATACAATTTTATGAATTTATTTCACGTTTGAGGTCATCTGTGAACTTACTTGACAATGATAATCTGAAATGGCGGCGCTTTGTTGGCGATGATAGCTTTGATTACCCCATTGATTATGAAGCGGCGCTGTTAAGCCTTCGCGAGGGCGGCCATGTCGATTTATTGTATCGCTGGGCCCCCAATAGCTATTGCCATTTTCATCGCCACACGGCGGAGACCACATCGGTTGTTTTGGCAGGGGAGCTGCATGTCGTCGATATAGACCCGGAAACAGGGGAAACCTTATCGAAGAAAATCCGAAAGGCAGGGGATTATGCCCATAAAGAACCCGGCGATGTGCATATGGAACATGGTGGCCCGGAAGGGGCGCTAGTGCTGTTCAAACTTAAGGCCGTTGACAATTCACTGGCCGAAAGTTTGGCCAAAGACGGCACAGTGATTGGTGAATCCTGCTTTGACGATATGATGGCGCGCCAACGAGCCAAGCACGATTAACAAAATTTTGGCCAGATAAGGCCGCCCGCTTGCAGGCTCTTGGAGGTGAAACGATATCGCTGCGGGGCCATTCATTTGCGAGCCGGAAAGAGGTCCTAGTTTTCAAACTGGCTTTGCATAAAACCATTCAAATGATCTAAAACCGATTGCTGATCAAATCCCAAAAGTAGGCTCGGAGCCTGCATCGGATAAACACGCCCGAAAGCCTATCTAGGCCGTCTCCACGAAGCCCGCCCAAGTCGACATATAATCGACAAAGCTGGCGCCAAGCCCTTCTACCGTTAGATGCTCTCTTGATACCGGCGTTGCGATGGACGCAAAATTTTCATCCGCTGCAAATTTTTGCGGCCAGTCGTGGTGCAAAATACCGGCGCGTCCCAAGGCCACGAAATCCACGCCCGCCGCCAATACATCGCGCACATGCTTAGCCGTCATAATTTTGCCGGCCACGGTCAGCTTGGTATCGCCGCGCTCCAATTTGGCAAACACATCGACAAGCCGTTGGCCTGCATGTGAGCCTTCGTTCACTTCCTCGAACACATCCCAAAGCGACATATCGATAAAATCAAGGGCGCCCGTTTGGCACAAGCGTTCATAATAGCTAATAATCTCGTCTAGCTGAATGCCGAAGCGGGTCGGCGATAGGCGCAAGGCCAAACTAAAATCCGCACCGCAAGATTGCTTCACACCTGCAATGATATTGTCAAGGATGCGCGTGCGATTGACCAGCGCCCCGCCATAATCATCGTCGCGCTTATTAATGTCTGACGATAAAAACTGGCACAGCAGATAGCCATGCGCGCCGTGAATTTCCATGCCGTCAAAGCCGGCTTTTCGCGATAGCAAAGCCGCCTCCACGAAAGCCGCTTCTGTCGCTTTAATCTCATCAAGCGTCATCGCGCGGGCGCCTGTTTCTTCGTTCGCTGAAGGACACACGGGCTCTTGTCCGGTGAATTTTTTGAACGTGCGCATGCCGCCATGGACAATTTGCGTATAGGCCAAACTGTCGTGCTGGTGGATACCTTCGGCCAATCTTTTCAAACCATCCAAATGGCTGTCGGCGCTGGCACCTAGCTGCCCGTTAAAGCCTTTTCCGGATGTCTGCGCGAAGGCCGCGCAAGTCATCGTCAGGCCGAAGCCGCCTTGGGCGCGTTTGGTCAGCCATGTATATTCATCGTCGCCCAAAGTGCCATCTTCAAGGCTTTGCATATTGGTGAGCGGCGCGAGCATGAACTCATTCTTCATCTCTTTGCCGCTTGCGAATTTAACTTTATTAGGCATCGAAGCCTCCCTCTACCCGGACTAATCTTGCCATAAACTAGACTGAACCCTCGACTGGAAGCAACACAGGAAGCAGGTTCTCGACGCCCTAGGCTCGCAAACGCGTGGCCAGTGTCGCGCCGCTTAAAAACGCTTGTTCAACTTTCGAGCCGTAACACCAATCGCCGATGGCCGAGAGACCTTGCGCGTGGTCTAGCAAATAGGGCTGGTCTGGCGAGGCGGCGGGCGTCTGGGTTGAGGCATAGCGCCAGCGATGCACGCGGTCATACCCTGAGGCCGAAATCTGGCTTCCCGTCAGGGCTTCAAAGCGCGCTTTCATCGTCGCGTCCACGGCGTCGTCTTCGATATGAGCTTGCGACCAGTCATGCTGCGTTTGCAGCACCAAAGCCAAATCGTCACTCCGCTTGGGCTTGCTAGAATTAACCGCCGCAAAACCCAGCACGTCATCGTCAAAATGTGCGCATTGCCAATCAAGCTGCGGCGCCTCGCTTGGCGCAAAGCCCAGCATCAGCGTATGACAGCCCCGCATTTGCGTTTTGGCCAAAGCCGCAGAGAAGCTTGTGTCTACGGGCAAAAGCGCTTTGATTTGTGCGGGCGGCATAGCGAAAACAATATGGGCGAAGGGGCCGAACCGCGACCCACCAGCCCGCAAAAACCAATCGCCCGCCTGGCCTTCCACGCCCTCCACCCCGCAATCGAGATATAGTTTCCACCGCGGCCGACCCACCACCAAGGCCCTGCCAATGGCGCTCATACCCGGGGTGAAAACCCATTTGGGGTGTGCGTCTTCTCTTGGGCTTTGGCTGCCATCGGCGGCGATGGTTACATGACGTGGCGTCCAACGCTGCACGTGGCCTGCCGCTTCAAACGGCTGAAGCCATTGCTGAAACAGCGCGCTCTGGGCGCGAAAATATTGGGCGCCATGGTCGAAAGCATGGGCCGGCGCGCGCCGCGTGGATAGGCGCCCCGATAGGCCGCGCGATTTATCAAATAAAGACAGCTCAAAATCTTGCGCCAAACCATCCGCACAAGCCAGACCAGACATCCCCGTGCCGATAATCGCAATAGCCGGTTTTGCCTGTGCGCCCATAGTCGCCCCTAGCGAAACGCGCCGATATTGACGTCATAGTCTACCGCGATGCCATAATCTGGGTCGTCGTCGCTATCGATCATCAGCTGACCCGCTTTGGTGAGCAAGCGATGGCAATCGGGCGAGAGGTGGCGCAACATGACGCGTTTACCCAAGTCAGCATATTTATCCGCCACATCTTCAATCGCCTGCAAGGCCGATTGGTCGACCACGCGCGAGTCGGAGAAATCGATAATGACCGTGTCGGGGTCGTCGGCCATGTCGAACAATTGACGAAAGCCCGTTACTGAGCCGAAGAACAGCGGCCCTTGGATGTCATAAACAATGGCGCCCTTCTCGCGCGCAGACGGGCGCTTGGAGGCATGAATGCGTTTGGCCGCATTCCATGCATAAACCAGCGCCGACATGATGACGCCCACCACAACGGCAATCGCCAAATCTTCGGCCACGGTGACAATCGTCACGACGATAATCACCAAAGCATCAGCGCGCGGCACTTTGAAAAGCGTCTTCAGCGAGCTCCACGCGAAAGTGCCAATGACCACCATAAACATGACGCCAACCAAAGCCGCGATGGGGATTTGCTCGATGAGACCCGAGGCAAACAAAATGAACACCAAGAGAAATAGAGCCGCCGCCAGTCCGCCTATGCGGGTTCGACCGCCCGAATTTACATTGATCATCGACTGGCCAATCATCGCGCAGCCGCCCATGCCGCCGAAAAATCCGGTGGCTAAATTGGCCGCGCCTTGCGCCATGCATTCTTGAGACGCACCGCCGCGTTGTTCGGTAATCTCGCCCACGAGGTTGAGCGTCAGCAGGCTTTCAATCAGCCCAATGGCCGCCAGAATAACCGCATAGGGAAAAATAATCGCACAGGTTTCTAGCGTGAACGGCACCATGGGAATGGCAAAACTCGGCAGGCCGCCCGATAGGCTGGCCAAATCGCCGACGCGCGGCACTTGGATATCAAAGCCCAACACCAAGGCCGTAACCAAGCCGATGGCCGCCAATGGCGCGGGAATGATTTTGGTGAGTTTCGGCGTGACCCAAATCAGCGCCATCGTGGCGACCACCAGCCCGCCTGTCGCCAGCAATTCGAAGCCGCCAATCCATTCGGTGACGCCCATGTCATTGGTGGTTTTGAACTGCTCCAATTGCGCCAGACCGATAACAATGGCCAGCCCGTTAACAAATCCCAACATCACCGGATGCGGCACCATGCGGATAAATTTACCCCAACGCAAAGCGCCTGCGATTAACTGCAAAATACCCATCAACACCACGGTGGCAAATAAATACTCCACGCCATGTTGCGCCACCAAAGCCACCATGACCACGGCCAGCGCGCCGGTGGCGCCCGAAATCATGCCCGGGCGCCCGCCAATCGTGGCCGTTATCAGCCCGACGATGAAAGCCGCATAAAGCCCCACCAAGGGGTCAACGCCCGCCACGAAAGCAAAAGCCACCGCCTCTGGCACAAGCGCCAAAGCGACGGTCAGACCCGCCAGAATGTCCATCCGCACTTGCGCGATGGTCAGCCCTTGCGGCGGCTGGTTTAACGGCACGCCGAGAATGTAGTTTTGTACTTTGGAAATGGCGGAGGACATTAGGTCAATTCACTTTTCACTGGAGGTCTGGTTCAAGGTTCGAGCGTGGTAGCGCGTTTTGCGAGGCTCGGCTAGACGTTTTGTCCCGCGACATAGCCCGACGACCACGCCCATTGGAAATTATAACCGCCCAAATGCCCCGTCACATCGACCACTTCGCCGATGAAATAAAGCCCTTCGTGGTCTTTAGCTTGCATGGTTTTCGACGACAAAGCCTCGGTGTCCACGCCGCCGAGTGTAACTTCTGCCGTACGATAGCCTTCCGAGCCGGCGGGCATAAGCTCCCAATCGTTCACGGCGGCGCCGAGTTGCGCTAGTTTGGCGTTATTGGCCTCGGCCAATCGACCCGCTAAGTTTTGGCTTTGGCACATGTCTTGCGCCAATTTCTTAGGCAAGACTTCGTTCAACACGCTGGCGACATCTAATTTCACGCCTTCGTTTTTGCGCGCCAAAAGATGCGCCGTCACATCGACGTCGGGCGCCAAATCAACTTTAATCGTCAGCCCCTCGCGCCAATAAGACGAGACTTGCAAAATCGATGGCCCCGACAGGCCGCGATGGGTGAACAGCATGGCTTCTTTAAAATCTGCCTTCTGGCAACTCACCACCGCATCGACCGCGAGGCCAGACATCGCTTTGCAGCGGTCGAGCAAATCGGCCTGAAAGGTTAGCGGCACCAAGGCGGCGCGGGTCTCGACGATGTCTAGGCCGAATTGGCGCGCCACGTCATAGCCGAATTTCGTCGCGCCAATTTTAGGGATAGATAATCCCCCCGCCGCAATCACCAGCGACTCGCACAAGGTGGTTAGCGGCGCATCCCCCTCGTTTTGCGATTGTGTGATGACCTCAAACCCCTGCCCCTCGCCAGCTCGAGCTACGGACACAATATCGGTTTGCATGTCCAATTGCACGCCCGCCGAGGCGGCCTCCGACAGCAGCATGTCGATAATATCTTGCGCGCTATGGTCGCAAAACAACTGCCCCAGCGCTTTTTCGTGGAACGCAATATTGTGGCTTTCCACCCAAGATATGAAATCGTGCTGGGTGTATTGCTTCAGCGCAGATTTGCAAAAATGCGGATTGCTCGACAGATAATTCTCTGGCTTGGTGCGCGTATTGGTGAAATTACACCGCCCGCCGCCCGAGATGCGAATTTTCTCGGCAATCTTCGTGGCATGGTCGACCAGCCACACGCTGCGGCCGCGTTTGCCCGCCTCAATGGCGGCCATCAGCCCTGCGGCGCCCGCGCCTATAATAATTACATCAAATTTTTCGTCACTTTGAACATCACTCATAGGCGGCTTATAGCAGAGTTGCGCAAGCTCCCTACTGAAAATTCGGTTCGCCCGCTAAATGCCGCGCGCAAGGGTCCTTCAACGCTCTGCCCCAATGTGCTAAATCTAATTTCGCTTACTTGGGGAGAAGCGGTTATGCGCAAACTTATTCGGAAAACTTGGATAACAACTCTGGCCGTCGTGCCGCTTTTGGTTATGGCAAATCTGGCCATCGAAGCTTGGCGCAGCGCCGCTTGGCAGCCACAAGCCGCCATCGAGCAAGCCCAAACCTATAAAGTCGAGGTCGTCCGCGATGCCTTCGGCGTGCCGCATATTTATGGCGCGCGCGATGCCGATGTCGCTTTCGGGCTGGCCTATGCCCAAGCCGAAGATGATTTCGAAACCATGCAATCTCTGGTGCCGTTTTACCGTGGCCAATTGGGTCGCTCGCTTGGCATGGACGGCCTGCCCATCGACTATCTGGTGCAATGGCTCGATGTGCGCAGTTTCGTGGAAGCCAATTACGAACAAGTGCTGACACCAGAAATCCGCGCCCATTTGCAGGCCTATGCCGATGGCATGAATTACTATGCGGCGCAGCATCCGTTTGAGGCCGACCCGAAATTATTTCCCATGAGCGGTAAAGACCTCGCGGTTGGCTTCTTGCTACAGCACCTTCTCTTCTATGGTTTTGAAAGCCATATTGGCGAGCTGTTCGCCGATAGCCCGCAACGCGAATTGGCACTTGCGCCAGACAATGCGCTGTCTCGCCACATCGGCGCGGCTGGCCTGCCTGTCGGCTCCAATGCTTTTGCCATGAACGCCAAAAAGTCGAGCGATGGCAGCACCCGCATCATCATTAACTCGCACCAACCCCTGAACGGCCCCGTGGCTTGGTATGAGGCGCATGTGAAAAGCCAAGAAGGCTGGGACATGCATGGCGGCATTTTTCCCGGCATGCCGTTTATCGCCAAAGGCTTTAACCCCGATATCGGCTGGGGCGTGACGGTGAATAAACCCGATTTAGTCGACGTCTATAAATTAACCCCGACCGAAAATGGCTATCTGCTGGATGGCAAAAGCGTCGCGTTTGAAACCCGCCGCGCTTGGCTGAAGCTTAAACTTTTCGGCAATTTTTATCTGCCCATCCCGCGCACCCTCTTGGCCAGCCAGCACGGGCCCGCCCTTGAGACGAGCCATGGCACCTATGCCGTGCGTTTTGCGGGCCATCAAGAAATGCGCCAACCGATGCAATGGATGGCGATGAACAAAGCGCGTAACCTCGCCGAATTTAAAAAAGCCATGGCCATGCAGGCGATTGTTTCGTTCAATTATGTTTATGCCGACAAGGGCGGCAATGTGTTTTTCTTGCACAACAACCGCTCGCCCGAGCGCGCCTCGGGGTGGGATTGGCAGAAATATTTACCCGGCGATCGCTCCGATTTGATTTGGCAAAAGCAAATCAGCTTTGCCGCCATGCCGCAGCTGACCAATCCATCTTCGGGCTATTTGCTATCGACCAATCAAACGCCGTTCAACGTTACAGCGGCGCGCGATAATTTGAACCGCGCGGATTATCCGCCTGAGCTGGGCTTGCAAACCCGCATGACCAATCGCGCCGACCGCGGCCTCGATATGTTTGCCGCCAAACGCCGTTTGAGCGAGGCCGATTTTCTGGCCATCAAATGGGACAAGGCTTACGCGCCGCAATCGCGCGCCATGCGCTATGTCGGCCAAATTCAAAACCTGAAATTTGCCGCCGACAGCCGCCATGCCGAGGGACAAAAACTATTGGCCAGCTGGAACGGCGAAACCGCGCTGGACAATCGCGCCGCCGCGCTGGGGGTTTGTCTTTTGTCGGCGGAATGGAAGGCCGAACAAAAGCAAAAGCCTGCCCCCGATATCGCGCCCGTCTATGACGCTTGCTTGGACGAGCTGCTGACGCATTTTAATCGGCTTGACCCGCTTTGGTCGCAGCGCAATCGGCTTATTCGGGGCGATACGAATATCGCTTTGGGCGGCGGGCCAGATGTCTTGCGCGCCATTTATGGGCTGGCCAACGCGCGCGGCCAATTAAAGGCCGTGGCCGGCGATGGGCTGGTGGTCTATACGAGCTGGGACAAAAATGGCAAGCAATCGGCTGGCACGGTGCATAATTTTGGCGCCGCCAGCACGCGCCCCAAATCGGTGCATTATGACGACCAAGCACCGCTTTTCGCAGCGGAAAAATTTCGCCCCGTTGCGCTGACGAGAGAGGCGGTTTTGGCCGCGCCGCATACCCGCTTGTGGTTGCCGCTCGCGCGCTAGGCCGAGACGCCTTCCCAGCGTAACAGTTCGCGCTTTTTATCTAGCCCCCAATAGTAGCCGCCAAGGCCACCATTATGGGCGAGGATGCGATGGCACGGCACGTAAAACGAAACCGGGTTTCGCCCCACCGCGCTGCCCACCGCGCGGCTGGCCTTGGGGTTTTCTATAGAGGCACAAATCTGCTTATAGCTGGCCGTCTGCCCCATTGGCACCGCCAGCAACGCCTGCCAGACTTGCAATTGAAACGCGGTGCCTTTCAGCGCCAAAGGCAAGGGTGCCGCTTGTGTGCCGGTTTTGAAATAGCTCAAAGCCGCACGGTGATGCGCCGTGCTCTCGCGGGTGATATCGGCTTTTGGATAGTCTTTGCGCAGGCGCACCAAGGCTTCTGCCTCGCCCGCAAACAGCGCATGGGTTAAGCCATAGCGCGAGGACACCAATAGCAAATCGTCAAACGGGCCGTGGTAAATTTCATAGGCCAACGCCAAGCCTTGCCCGCCCGAAGTAACAATGTCAGCAGGCATTGCGCTTAAGGTAATTGAAGTCATATCCATGGTACGAGCTTTCTCTTGTTATTATGTTCTTTTGTGTTTAGCAGACCCAAGCTCAGCAATCCAGCAGGCACCTTGCCTCTTACCGCAGACTTGCTTTACATAAGCTATGTTGAAAGATATGTCGAAATTTCGCTCTCTCTTGGCGCCCGCTCGCCTGAAGGCCATCGCCCTTTACACCAGCCTTACTTTGATAAGCTTGGCGATGCTAGGCGTGGGATATATCTTCATCACCAACTCCGATTTCTATCTCTATCTCGAGCAGACCAATCCGGCCAATCATCGCCACTAAAGCTATTGCGCCCAGCCGCCGCTGAACGGAATGGCTTGGCCGACAAAGAAATCACTTTCATTCGATGCCATGAAGACAGCAAACATCGCGTCTTCGCGCGCTGTCGCCAAACGCCCCGCTGGCACATTTTTAAGTAATTCCTGGAACGCTTGCGTCTCGGTAAAAGCCGGCGGAAAGTAAATTGGGTTCTCGACGAAGTTTTGCGCGATTAAATTCATCTGAATATTATGCGGCGCAATTTCAGCGCCTGTGGCACGCACATAGCCTACTTGCGCGTGGCGAGCGGCGCCATAGGCACTGACGCCTGCCATGCCTTTCACGCCCGTGGCGCTGCCGTAGACGAGAATTTTACCAGCTTTGCGGGCCATCATTTGTGGCAAGACCGCTTTGGTGAGCCGATGTAAAGGATGCACCATGACATCAAACATGCTTTCCCACGTGTCGTCTGACATCTCGGCAGCGGCCACGCCCAAATTGGCGGAGGCGGCCAAATTGGCCACCAAAACATCAATCTCGCCCGTCTCTGCAATCAAGGCAGCGGCGCGAGCGGGATCGGTCAAATCGGAGGTGTCAGCAATGACCTCGGCGCCCTGCTCGGCAAACACTTCGCACGTAATCGGGCCCATATAGTCATCGGCTTGGGTGACCAAAACCCGTTTATTGGCTAGGCGTGGCTCGCTCATGAGGCGGTTTCCAGCGTTATTAAATAACCAGCCCGTGGGTAATGCACCATCACGTCGCCGACGGTTTCATCGTGGCGTTTCACGGCCAACTCATCGGCGGTTGTCCAGACAATCTCGCCTTTCGTCACTTCTTGGCCATAGTCATCTGGCTGGATGCGCACCTTGGCGCCATTGGGCAAGGCGGCATCCGCAATCGCATCCACAGGCGGGGTTTCGTCGGGGCTTGCCTCGCGCGCGATGTCGAGCGCTTGGCGCGGCGAAATATCGGCGCGTTCGCCCTCGCCCATATCGTCAATGCGCTGCAACCAAGCCGACAGCTTTGGCAAGCTCGAGTTGATTTTCACTAGACTCGGCGCAGCCCTCGTGAAGTTAACCACGTGATAGGCGGCCGCATCGGCAAGGGTGAAATTATCGCCGAGCAAAAACGGGGTGGCCGCAAGCTGACGCTCGAGCAGCAAACAATCTTGCTGAAATTGCGCGATGGAATGCTCGACCGGCGCGCCCGCCCCCGCATTGGCAGGCTGCATAGCGGCCCGGTCTTCAAGAAATTTCTCCGGCAAAGCGTCGAGCGCTTCAAACACCGTGGGCATGGCCGCGTGGGCGAACATGCGATGGTCGGCCCAATCGGCAATCATATCGGCCGCCCCCTGCTGCGCGGCGGGCGTGCAAGGCGGGCTGGGGTGCAGGTGTTCAATTTGGCGCAAAATTAAAGTGGTATCGCAATAGATATGCGCGCCAATTTGCAAAACAGGAATGCGCCGATAGCCGCCTGTGAGCGGCGTTAAATCGGGCTTAGGGGCAATCACGGGCTGCGCCACACCGTGCCAAGCCAAGCCTTTGTGCGCCAAAATTTTAATCACTTTAATCGAAAAAGGCGACATCGTGTATTGATGCAAAATCAAATCAGACATGGCAAAACCTCCTAGGCGGCAGCGTCGAAATAAGGCCGGTCGCCCGCAATGGTCACGCGCTCCATCACGCGCACATCGGGGAAATAATCGGAGGCCGCAAAATGCTGGCACGAGCGATTGTCCCAAAAAGCCATAGAGCCTTCGCGCCAACGGAAGCGGCATTGCAGCTCTGGATTCCAAGCCGTCTTGTAAAGCGTGTCCAAAAGCTGGCGGCTTTCCTCTGGGTCCATATCCACAATATGATCGGTGAAGGCACCGTTCACATAAATCAAACGCTCGTTGGTTTCCGGATGCGTGCGCACCACGGGATGCACCATCGGCGGAAACTTATCGTGCAAATCTTCCGGCGCTTTGCCCAAGCGTTTGGCGAACACGCGCGCGATATCATGCGAGGCAGACAGCGTTTCAATTTTTTCTTTCATCTCATCCGACAAGCGGTCATAGGCCATCACCATATTGGTGAACAAAGTGTCGCCGCCGACTTTTGGCAATTCAATGGCGCGCAAAATCGAGCCCAAAGACGGCGCCTCGCGCCAAGTTACGTCTGAGTGCCACATGTTTTCTGCGCCGCGCGACTTGGCCCCATGGGCAATGCGCAAAACCTCTGGGTCGGCTTGGTCTTTGGGCGTTGCGGGATGAATTTCCAATTCGCCAAATTGGGCGGCAAATTCAATATGCTGCTCGCGTGTCAGCTCTTGGTCACGAAAGAAAACCACGCGGTGTTGCAACAACGCGGCGCGCACTTCTTCGACCAAAGTCGCGTCTATTTTCGTGAGGTCGCAATCCAATAGTTCCGCGCCGATGGCGGGGGTTAGCGCGTTCAGTTTAAATCTCGAAAAATCCGTCATGTTCATCTCTCCCAATACCTTCATTTGCAAAAGAGTTTGGCGTTAAACTTCTAGGCGGTCAATCGCAATTGCTGTTATAAAATGGCAGTGAAATTTGCCAAATAATCGAGAGACACATGAGCGTTATTATCATCGGAGCCGGCCAAGCTGGCCTTCAAAGCATTGTGAGCTTGCGCCAATCTGGCTACACGCAAGCCATTACCTTAATTGGCGATGAAGCCTATTTGCCCTATCAACGCCCGCCGCTTTCCAAAGCCTATTTATCTGGCAAAATGGAACGCGACCGCTTGTTCCTCAAGCCAGAGACTTTTTTCACCGAAAACAACGTCACCCTAAAGCTCGACACCCGCGTGGCCAGCCTTGATGCTGGCGCCAAAACCGTAGCGCTCGAGAGTGGCGAGAGCTTGGCCTATGAAGACCTGATCATCGCCACTGGCAGTCGCCCTCGCCGCCTAGATTTACCCGGTCGAGATTTGGGCAATATTTTTGATTTACGCGGCATGGCCGATATTGATGCCATGCAGCCGCATTTCATTGCGGGCAAAAAGCTCGTGGTCATCGGCGGCGGCTACATAGGCTTAGAAGCTGCGGCTGTGGCTGCCGATATGGGACTGCAGGTGCATGTGTTAGAAGCCGCACCGCGTTTGCTGGCGCGCGTTGCCGAGCCTGAAATCTCGGCCTTTTACGACCGCATTCACAAGGCCCGAAACGTTACCATTATCACCCAATCCAACATCGAAGGCTTCGTCGGCGAGGCCAATGTGAGCGGCATACAAATGGCCGATGGCACGGTAATTGACGCCGATATTGTGATTACCGGCATCGGCATTCTGCCCAATATCGAATTGGCGCAAGCCGCCGGTCTGAGTTTGGACAATGGCATTGTGGTCAATGAGCTGGGCCAAACCTCGGACACGCATATTTACGCCGCCGGCGATTGCACCCAGCATCCCAATAATGTGTTGGGCCGCACCTTGCGCCTAGAAAGCGTGCCCAATGCCATTGAGCAAGGCAAAGCCGTGGCCTCGGCCATTTGCGGCGCGCCCAAGCCGTACCATCAAGTGCCATGGTTTTGGTCGGATCAATATGATGTGAAACTGCAAATCGCAGGCGTGCCGACGCAGATTGACCACAAGGTTTTGCGCGGCGATGACACGAGCAATAGTTTCGCGTGGTTTTATTTCACGGGCGATCAATTGACTGGCGTCACCGCCGTCAACCGTCCGGCTGAGTTTATGGCGGGGCGCATCCTCATCGAAAAATCAGCCAAAGGCGAAGCCACAATCGATCGCGATGCGCTGACCGATGAAACCATAAAACCCAAGAGCTGGATGCAATAAACCGGCCCCCGCGAAAGCGAAAGCCGGCTTATTATTTTTTCAAATTTAAACGGAAGTTTAAATTAGGAAATCGCTTTGAGAATGGTTTGCGGGGAGCTTTCGCCGTAAGGGTCGCTACCGCAATTATCTTCAAAGCCTGGCTCTTCGTGCCAGCTTTCTACAACGCCGTCGTTCACGACCGCGCCATAACGCCAGCTACGCATGCCAAAACCAAGATTGTCTTTGTCGACCAGCATGCCCATTTGACGGGTTAATGTGCCCGAACCATCTGGGATGAGACCTACGTTTTCAACGCCCTGAGATTTGCCCCAAGCGTTCATGACGAAAGCGTCATTGACCGAGATGCAATAAATCGCATCAATGCCAGCGGCTTGGAAATCTGGGAAAAGTTTTTCGAAATCTGGCAGTTGGAACGTCGAGCAGGTCGGCGTGAAGGCGCCAGGCAGCGAAAATATGACAACGCGTTTGCCTGCAAAATAATCGCTAGTGGTCATTTCCTGCCAGCGGAATGGGTTGTCGCCACCGATGCTTTCGTCGCGCACGCGGGTTTGAAACGTTACTTGTGGGATTTTAGTACCAATCATGTTTTTTCCTTGGTTAAAGTGAATCACGCCCTTCAAAAGACTGAGGGTTGGATATAGATCTTCCCCAGGCGAGCGTCAAGGAACTTAGAATGGTTCTAACAAATATATTGCACAGCCGGAAAGCGCTGCGATAAACTTGCGCCATGACAAGGCTAATCGAACAAACCCTCACCCTCTACGCAAGCCACTATGGCGACCCCTATGACGCGGTTTATGCCAAGCTTTATGCCATGGACAGCACCTATGAGGGGCTGTTTTTGCTCGATACAGATGAAGGCTTGCGGCGCAATATGATGCGCACCACTTTGGAGATTATCAGCACCTATTTGGCGGATCGCAATACGGCCGCGAATCGCGTGGTCGGCGCGCAAATGAGCCATATCACCTATGGCGTAGAAGGCGCTTTTCATGCGTTTTTTGAGATTACCCGAGATGTCATCGCCGAGGCTCTGGCAGACGCGTTCACCCCAGCCCACGCGGAAGCTTGGAACACGATGCTAGACGATTTGCAAAAAGCGCAGATTTAAAACGCGGCAATGCCGGTAATCGCCCGACCCAAAATCAGCGCATGCACATCATGCGTGCCTTCATAGGTATTGACGGTTTCCAGATTTATCAGATGGCGCATCACGTGATACTCACCCGCAATGCCATTGCCGCCGTGCATGTCGCGCGCTTGGCGCGCTATGTCGAGGGCTTTGCCGACATTATTGCGTTTGACAATCGACACCATTTCCGGTGCAAAGCGGCCCTCGTCCATCAAACGCCCGACGCGCAGGCTGGCTTGATACCCCAGCGCAATTTCTGTTTGCATATCGGCTAGCTTCTTTTGATATAGCTGATTGGCAGCCAAGGGTTTGTTAAACTGATGACGCTCGAGACCATAGTCGCGGGCGGCCGAGAAGCAAAACTCTGCGGCGCCCATGGCACCCCAGCTAATGCCGTAGCGCGCGCGGTTCAAACACGAAAACGGGCCTTTGAGGCCTTCTACATCTGGCAACATGTTTTCTTCGGGCACGAAGACGTCTTCCATCATAATCATGCCAGTCACGGAGGCGCGCAAAGACAATTTGCCTTCGATTTTTGGCGCGCTTAATCCGGCCATGCCTTTCTCGAGAACGAAGCCTTTAATCTTGCCGTCATGCGCGGCCGACTTCGCCCAAACGACGAAAACATCGGCAATCGGCGCGTTAGAAATCCAAGTTTTGGAGCCATTCATCAAAAATCCGCCATCGACGGGCTTGGCGTTGGTGCGCATGCCAGCCGGGTCGGAACCTGCGTCGGGCTCGGTCAGGCCGAAGCAACCAATCCACTCGCCGCTGGCTAATTTAGGCAGATATTTTTCTTTTTGGGCTTGCGAGCCGAACGTATTGATTGGGTGCATCACCAAAGACGACTGTACAGACATCATTGAGCGATAGCCGCTATCGACGGCTTCTACCGCGCGCGACACCAACCCATAAGAAACGTAGGAAGCGCCCGCTCCGCCAAGCTCTGGCGATATGGTGACGCCCAAAAGACCCTGCTCGCCCATTTCGGCGAAAATCTCTGGCATAACCGTTTCATGGAGAAAGGCATCATTGACCCGAGGCAGCAGCTTTTCGCGCGCATAGGCGGCGGCGCTGTCAGATATCATGCGTTCTTCTGGCGTTAGCTGCTCGTCGAGCAGGAACGGGTCTTCGGCGTTGAATTTTGCAATTTTTTCCATACGTCAGTGTCTCACAGTTTTCAAAAAGCAGAACAAAAAAAACCCGCATGCAACATAATATCGCATGCGGGTCTTTTGTCGAAGCTGGCTTACTTCTTAATAATGCCAGCCAACATTTTACGGGTTTTCTCACCATAAGGCGGGCGCAACGCACCGGCTGCAAATTCAAATGGCGTTTGGCGGAAAATGGTTTTGGCATGGCTAAAGTTCACAAAGCCTTCCTTACCATGATACGCGCCTGTGCCCGAAGGGCCAACGCCGCCGAAAGGCGCATCGTCTTGCATGATGTGGGTAATCACGTCATTTACCGATACGCCGCCCGATGTGGTGGAATTGATGACACGGTTTTCTTCCGTGCGGTCATCGCCGAAATAATACAGACCCAAAGGACGGTCATGGTCGTTGACATAGCCAATGGCATCGTCGACGGCTTTGTAAGATTTAATGGGCAAAATTGGGCCAAAGATTTCTTCCTGCATCACCTTCATGTCTTCCGTTGGATTGACAACAATCGTTGGCGGAATTTTACGGTGCTCTTGCTGCGAGAAATCTTCATTGCCTGGATTGATTTCGACAATCTTGGCACCCTTCTCACGGGCATCGTCCAAATAGCTTTGCAGACGGTCATAGTGACGTTGGTTCACAACCGAGGTGTAATCCTCATTATCTTTCAAAGTCGGGAACATGCTGGTAACCGAGGCCGTGGCTTCAGCTACAAAATCATCGACTTTGCCTTCTGGCACCATCACGTAATCGGGCGCCAAGCAAATTTGGCCTGCGTTCAGCGTTTTGCCTGTCATCACGCGCGCGGCGGCTTTTTTCATGTCTGCCGTATCGGAAACGATAACCGGCGACTTGCCACCCAGCTCGAGGGTTACGGGCACTAGGTTTTCGGCCGCGCCACGCATAATGTGGCTGGCAATGCCTGTCGCGCCAGTGAACAGCAAATGGTCAAACGGCATGCGCGAGAAAGTTGCGCCAGTTTCTGGGCCGCCTAGAACCACAGCCACTTCAGTCGGGTCGAAATATTTCTCGCAAAGCTCTTTGGTCAGCAAGGCGCTATGCACGGTATATTCGGATGGCTTAATAATCGTCCGGTTACCGGCCGCGAAAATCGACCCCATTGGGCTGAAGCAAAGGTTGAACGGGAAATTCCACGGCACAACATTGCCGACACAGCCGATTGGCTGATATTCCACGCGGGTGCTGGCGCCCAAAAGGCCGAGCGGGAACATGGAATGACGCTTGGAAGCTTTCATCCATTTGCGCAGATTTTTCTTGGCATATTTTAGGGAGCCCAAAGTGCCGCCAACGTCGGTGGCCAGCGTGCCTTCTGGGCTACGGCTGCCGAAATCGGCCATCAGCGCGTCGACCATGCGGTCGCCATTCTCGACGAGAAGCGCAATCGTGCGGTCGATGAGATCGATACGACGCTCAGCCGACATCGGGCCTTCAGCAATGTGCGCTTTCTTTTGGGCTGCGATTAGATCGCGAATTTCTTGTTCGGGTGTCTCCGGCAATACCGGCATTTTTTCTGCAGCACTCATGATTATCTCCCTCATGGTTTGAACTGAAAAAAGTTAACCAGATTAACCGACGCTTGCCAATAGCCCTTTTGTGATTAAACTCCCCCCAAATCAAGGAGAACCAAATGTCAGATACCATCGAGACCCACCTCAGCGATACAGGCGTCCTCAGCGTCTATATGAATCGTCCAGATAGCCTCAACAGCCTCAACTATCCGTTGGTTATGGCGGTCATTGAGGTTTTCGAACAAGCCAATCACAATGATGACATACGCTGCATCATCTTGACCGGTAAGGGCCGCGGCTTTTGCGCGGGCGCCGATTTAAGCGGTGGCGACTTCCCCCGTTTGGAAGGCAAAACCCACGGCGAGATGACCTGGCACAATATGGACATTGGTTTCAACGTCATGGGCCGCGCGATTCACGATTGCGATAAACCCGTCGTTTGCGCCGTCAATGGCGTGGCCGCAGGGGCCGGCGTCGGCGTGGCGCTGAGCGGAGACTTGGTAATTGCCGCGAAAAGCGCTTCCTTCAAATTGGTGTTTGCGCCGCAGCTTGGCATTATTCCAGATGTCGGTGCCTCTTGGTTGGTGCCACAATTAATCGGCCGCACGCGGGCCAATGGCATGGCCCTTTTGGGCGACAGCCTACCAGCGGAAAAGGCCGAAGACTGGGGCTTGGTTTGGCAATGCGTCGAAGACGATGCGCTGATGGACACCGCCATGCAGCTGGCCGAACGCATGGCCGCAGGCGCCATTACCGGCATTAAAGCCACCTCGCGCGCGCATGACGTGGCGATGACCAACACCTATGATGAGCAGCTCGATTATGAGCGCGATCAGCAAGGCCACTTTTGTGACCAGCCGGTATTTTTAGAAGGCGCGCGCGCCTTTATGAAAAAACGCAAACCGAATTTCCGCGACGTCGAAACCGCTCAAATGCAAGCGGCTCGCGAAACCCAACAGAAATCTAAATAGGAAAAATCTCATGCAACTTGATCTGATCAAATATGAAGTCGAAGGCACGATTGCCACCATCACCTTTAACGACCCCGATGCGCTAAACGCCATGAGCCCGAAAATGCTCGCCAGTCTCGACATTGCCCTGACGGCGGCGGCCAGCCCAGACAGCGGCATTCGGTGCGTGATTTTAACCGGGGCAGGACGTGGCTTTTGTGCAGGTGCCAATGTGGCGCGCATGGACGGCGGCGAGGAAAGCGACAGCTCAAGCGGTTCGAAAAACGATGCGGGCGCTGGACTAGAGCGCGTCTATCATCCGCTGCTGCGCCAACTGCGCAACATGCCTTGCCCAATTGTCTCGGCCGTCAACGGCCCTTGCGCCGGCGTTGGCATGAGCTTCGCGCTCATGGGCGATATGGTTGTGGCCAATAAATCGGCTTTCTTCTTGCAAGCTTTCCGCCGCATTGGCTTGGTGCCAGATGGCGGCTCGACCTATATTTTGCCGCGTCTCATCGGCTTGGCTCGGACCAAAGAATTGGCTCTCATGGGCGAACGCCTGCCAGCTAAAAAAGCGCTGGAATGGGGCCTGATCAACCGCGTTGTCGAAGATGATGCGCTCCTCGACACAGCCCGCGCGCTGGCCGAAGAACTGGCCAAAGGGCCGATGTCTTTGGGGCTCATCCGCAATCTCTTGTGGGATAGCGTGGATGCAACTTACGAAGAGCAGCTCAACAACGAACGCTGGGCGCAGCAAAAAGCGGGCTGGTCGCGCGATTTCGTCGAGGGCGTCACCGCCTTTAACGAAAAACGCGAGGCTGACTTCGAAGGCAAATAAGCCGACGCTTTCTTTTCATCCGAGTTTTCGCTAGGCTTTTCTTAAAAAGGGAGAGTGCAATGAAAACTTATATTCGTGCTTTAAGCTTGGTGCTTATCTTGGGTGGCGCGATCGCCGGTCTGGGGTTTTTCTCTACGACCGGTGATTTGGCCTTTGATCAATCTCGACTGGCACGCATCGACGCGCACTACCAAAAAGCCATTGAGGCCGAGCAAGTTGCCCGCGCTCGCGCTCTGATTTATCAAAACGACCGCCTTGTCTATGAACGCAATTGGGGCTATCGCGATTTTGCGCGCAAGGCGCCAATGCAGAATGATACGATTTTTCATATCTACTCAATGACCAAACCCGTCACTTCCGTTGCGGTGATGATGTTGTTGGAAGAAGGCAAATTTCTACTGCACGAGCCGATTGCCAAATATATTCCAGAGCTAGCTAATTTGCGGGTCTATGCGCCCAATAAAAAGACGCAAACGAAAAACCGTCTGCCCACACGCGCCGCCAAACGCCAGCCGACCATCCATGATGTGCTCACCCATCAAGCCGGTTTCACCTATGGTGCGTTCGACGCCTCGCCGCTGGGCGCGCTATACCGCCGACAGGGTTTGGGCGCGACCATTCACACCGACCTAAAAGGCTTCGTTACACAACTCGGCAAAATGCCGTTGAAGTTCGACCCTGGCGAGTATTGGCATTATTCGCTCTCCACAGATGTTTTGGGGCGTTTGGTGGAAGTGGTTTCGGGACAACGTTTTTCTACGTTTTTGCAGGAGAGAATTTTTGGCCCCCTCGCCATGGTCGACACGAGCTTTCATTTCGACCCTGCCAAGGCCGACCGCCAAGCCACGCTCTATTCGCAAAAAGGCGTACCGGAACAATTCGTCAGAAAAGGCATGCGCGCCCAGCCAAACAGGCCCCGGCTTAGAGTCAGCGCATAAAAGCGTTCTGACAAATTATTTTCCCGATGCAAAATTCGAAAGCGGCGGCGCCGGACTGTTGTCCACGACGGCAGATTATTTGCGTTTCGCCCGCATGTTGCTGAACGATGGCGAGCTGGATGGCCAGCGCCTTTTGGCCCCGAATACCATCAAAATGATGCGCCAAGACCATATCGGCAAAAGCCGCGCGCGGGTGCGCTATACCAGCACCATGCCTAACGATGGCATTGGGTTTGGCTTGGGCTTTGGCATGATTAAAAAGCAGGGCCTATCGCAATTACCGATGCCAGAAGAAAGCTATTTCTGGGGCGGCGCGGCAGGCACATTGTTTTGGATCGACCCCAAAAACGAGATGATTGTTCTCTTCATGACGCAAGTTCTGCCGCATCGCATGAACCTGCGCCAAGACATGTGGAGCCTCACCTATCAGGCGATTGAAGACGCGACGTTAAACGACTAGCCGTCGAGCCCGAGTTTCGACAAGACCAATTTATTGACCGCCTGTGGGTTGGCTTTGCCCCCCGTGGCTTGCATCACTTGGCCAACGAACCAGCCTGCCATTTTCGGGCGCTCTTGGGCTTGGGTCACTTTGTCGGGATTGGCCGCAATCACTTCATCGACAGCCGCTTCAATGGCGCTCATATCCGTGACTTGCTTGAGGCCTTTTTCGTCGACAATCACGTCCGCGTCTTTGCCTTGGTCAGGCCCCTCGTCGAACATCATCTCAAACACTTCTTTGGCGATACTATTGGAAACCGTGTCATCGCTGATGAGCCCGACCAATTGGCCCACTTGTTGCGGCGTCACCGGACTATCGGCGATCGCAAGGCCAGCTTTATTGAGGCCTGCAAACACTGAGCCGATAACCATATTGGCCACCGCTTTGGCGTCTTGACCTTCGGCAGCGGCTTCAAAAAACGCGGCATTCTCAGCTTCCGAAACCAGCACGCTGGCATCATAGGGCGACAACTTATAGTCGGCGATAAAGCGCGCTTTTTTATCGTCTGGCAGCTCTGGCAAATCTTTGGCAATCGCGTCGACAAAGGCTTGGTCAAATTCTAACGGCAGCAAATCTGGGTCGGGGAAATAGCGATAATCATGCGCTTCTTCTTTCGAGCGCATGGCCCGCGTTTCTCCGTTCTTGGGGTCAAACAAACGCGTTTGCTGCTGCACCACGCCGCCATCTTCAATGAGGTCGACTTGGCGACGCGCTTCATGCTCGATCGCTTGACCGATGAACCGAATGGAATTGACGTTTTTAATTTCGCACCGCGTGCCCAGCTCGTCGCCAGGACGACGTACCGAAACGTTCACATCGGCGCGCAGACTGCCCTGCTCCATATTGCCATCGCACGTGCCCAAATAGCGCAAAATCGCGCGCACTTTTTTCACATAGGCTTGCGCCTCCGCGGCCGAGCGCATGTCGGGATGCGACACGATTTCCATGAGGGCCACGCCCGAACGGTTTAAATCGACAAAACTTTGGCTCGGGTGCTGGTCGTGCAACGACTTGCCGGCATCTTGCTCGAGGTGCAAACGTTCGACACCAATGGTCTTCACGGAGCCATCGGGCAAGTCAATTTCAATCACGCCTTCGCCCACAATCGGCTGCAGGAACTGCGAGATTTGATAGCCTTGCGGCAAATCTGGATAGAAATAATTCTTCCGGTCAAACACCGAATAGGTATTCACCTGCGCTTTGAGGCCAAGCCCAGTGCGCACCGCTTGCTCAACGCAATAGTCATTAATGACCGGCAACATGCCAGGCATGGCAGCATCGACCAAAGACACTTGGCTGTTTGGTTCGGCGCCAAACTCGGTGGAGGCGCCGGAAAATAATTTTGAGTTGGACGCGATTTGCGCGTGAATTTCCAGACCCAGAACAATTTCCCAGTCGCCTGTCGCGCCGCCGATTAGATTTTGATTGCTCGCCATTATGCGCTCCACCATTCTTTAGGCCGCGTGGTGAAACCAGCGGCTGTTTCCAGCACCTCGCCAACGCGCAGCAATTCTTCTTCGCCAAAGGCTTTGCCAACCAATTGCAGGCCCAAAGGCAAGCCATTGGCATCTAGCCCAGCTGGCACCGACAGACCCGGCAGACCTGCCAAATTGGCCGTCACGGTAAACACATCATTGAGATACATTTCCAACGGATCTTCGACGTCCTTGCCCACGGCAAAAGCGGCCGAAGGCGTGGTTGGGGTCAGCAGCACATCGCATTTTTCGTAGGCTTGCGTAAAGTCGTCGGCAATCAGACGACGCACTTGCAACGCCTTGATGTAATAGGCGTCATAATAGCCCGCCGACAAAGCATAAGTGCCGACCATGATGCGGCGTTTCACTTCGTCGCCAAACCCGGCCGCGCGCGTGTTCGAATACATGTCATCAATATCGACCCCCGCTTGGCGCGCGCCATACCGCACTCCATCATAGCGGGCCAAGTTCGACGAGGCCTCGGCAGGGGCAATAATATAATAGGCAGGAAGCGCATATTTCGTGTGCGGCAAAGACACATCGACAATCTCGGCGCCTGCCTCCTTCAGCCAATCAATACCCTGCTGCCAGAGCGCTTCAATTTCGCTCGGCATATTGTCAACGCGGTATTCTTTGGGAATACCCACGCGCAGGCCTTTGATGTTTCCGGTCAAAGCGGCTTCATAATTTGGCACGTCGCGCTCGACCGAGGTCGTATCGCGGCTATCGAAACTGGCCATAGAACCAAGCATAATGGCCGCATCGCGAACGGTTTGCGTAATCGGGCCCGCTTGGTCTAGCGACGAGGCAAACGCCACCACGCCCCAACGCGAGCAACGACCATAGGTGGGTTTTAACCCTACGGTGCCCGTAAAAGCCGCCGGTTGGCGAATAGAGCCGCCCGTATCGGTAGCGGTCGCGGCCACGCCAAGGCGCGCCGCAACGGCAGCCGAAGAGCCACCTGACGAACCGCCTGGCACAAGGTTTTCACCATTGGCACCTTGATAGGGATTGTTCACCGGACCAAAGCTCGAGGTCTCGTTTGAGGAGCCCATCGCAAATTCATCATTGTTTAATTTGCCAAGCAGAACCGCGCCATCCGTCCAAAGGTTTTGCGTCACGGTGCTTTCATAGGGCGGAATAAACTCGCCAAGAATTTTCGAGCTGGCCGTCGTGCGAATGCCCTTCGTGCAGAATAAATCTTTCACGCCAATCGGCAGACCTTCCAGCGGACCGGCCGTGCCATCGGCGAATTTCACGTCGCTGGCTTTGGCCATATCCATGGCCTTTTCCGGCGTCTTTAAAACATAGGCGTTCAGCTTATCCGAGGCTTCGACGCGCTCGATATGGGCTTGGGTCAGCTCGGTGGCGGAAAACGCTTTGCTGGCCAGCCCATCGCGGGCTTGTGCCAGATTTAAATCAGTTAACTTGCTCATTTTAGTCTACCACTTTCGGCACAGCGAAATACTCGTCATCTTTTTCGGGCGCATTGGCCAACACGTCTTGGGCATAGCCGCCGTCATTCACGACATCCTCGCGCCGACGCATTTTATTTTCGACCGGACTGGTAAACGGTTTTACGCCTGTCGTGTCGACTTCGGATAATTGTTCGACAAAGCCAATAATGGCGTTCAGCTCTTTGGCCAGCGCCGGCACTTCGGCCTCACTCAGCCCTATGCGGGCAAGCGTGGCGATGCGGCGCACCGTTTTTTCGTCTACGGACATATCAGACTTTCCTAAGGTTTAAAGGCGAGGCAAAGCTCATCTGGGCGGAAACTAGCAAAGCCGCCAGAGAACTTCAAGACCCAGAGACCTTCAGGACGAAGTGCAGTATGATTTTGGGCGACATGACTTTGGGCTCATGACTTTGGGCTCATGACTTTGAGCTCATGACTTTGAGCTCATGACTTTGAGCTCATGACTTTGAGCTCATGACTTTGAGCAATGGGCGTGCTAAGGCAAGCCAATGCAAATTGTCGACACACCCGCCGCGCTTATAAGCGGCCTTGCCCCCAACACGCGCCTGATGGGCGTGGATTTGGGCAGCAAGACCATCGGGCTGGCACTGGGCGATAGCCATCATAAAATTGCCACTCCGTTTTTCACCATTCGACGCAAAAAATTCGGCCCCGACGCCGCCGCCCTAGCCAAGATTGTGGCCGATGAAAAAGTCGGCGCCATGGTGATGGGACTGCCACTAAACATGGACGGCTCGGCCGGCCCGCGCGTGCAAGCGACGCAAGCCTTCTTGCGCAATTTGACGAATTTAGACAATTTTCCCGACTTGCCCGTGTTGTTATGGGACGAGCGATTGTCCACCGCCGCCGTGGAGCGCACCCTCTTGGAAGCCGATACCAGCCGTGCCAAACGCGCCGATGTCATCGACAAAATGGCCGCCGCTTATATCCTGCAAGGCGCCATCGACGCGCTTTATGGCGTTTAGATAATTAGTCGAGATGAACTGCGTGCAGATTAAATCGCTTGCCTCGTTTGGCCGCGCACCGTATATAATCAGTTTTTGATGACAGATAAGCAACCACTGGGCGCCTTTGCGCACCGCGATCTCCTCGGGATTGAAGGTCTTTCTGTTTCTGATATCACCCATTTGCTAGATGCCGCCGACGCCTATGTCGACCACAATAGACAGGTCGATAAAAAGACCTCTGCCTTGCGCGGCCGCACGCAAATTAATTTGTTTTTTGAAAGCTCGACCCGCACGCAAAGCTCGTTTGAGCTGGCAGGCAAGCGCCTGGGTGCCGATGTCATGAATATGTCGGTCGCCGCTTCCGCCGTAAACAAAGGCGAGACCCTGCTCGATACCGCCGCCACGCTTAACGCCATGAACCCCGACTTGCTTGTGGTTCGTCACGGCGATAGCGGCGCGGTGGCTCTGTTGGCGCAAAAAGTATCCTGCGCCGTTTTGAACGCAGGCGATGGTGCCCATGAACACCCGACCCAAGCCTTGCTGGATGCGCTGACCATTCGTCGCCGCCTTGGCAAGCTGGAGGGCTTGCGCGTTGCGATTTGTGGCGACATTAGCCACAGCCGTGTGGCGCGCTCGAATTTGCTCTTGCTCAACCGAATGGGCGCCACTGTGCATCTTATTGGTCCGCAAACGTTGCTTCCCGCCGGCGCCGAACAATTGGGCGCGCGCGTGTTTACCGATATGCGCGAAGGACTTGCGGGCTGCGATATTGTGATGATGTTGCGCATTCAAAACGAACGCATGGAAGGCGCGCTTATTCCGTCGGTTCGAGAATATTACCACCTCTATGGCCTCGACCGCGAGAAACTGAGTTTTGCCAAACCGGGCGCTTTGGTAATGCATCCAGGCCCAATGAACCGGGGTGTCGAGATTGATAGCGCCGTGGCCGATGACGCCGAGATTAGCCTCATCCGAGACCAAGTCGAAATGGGCGTGGCGGTTCGCATGGCCGTGTTGGAAGCGCTAGCTGCCAATCTGCCAAACGCTGGGGGGAGCCGCACATGACTGGGTTAACCCGTGCCTTTACCAATGCCCGACTGATTGACCCAAGCCAAAAGCTGGATGAGATTGGCACGCTTTTGATCGTCGACAATCAAGTGGCAGCCATGGGTAAGGGCATCGATATCCCCGCCGATTGCGAGACCATAGACTGCCAAGGCAAAGCCATCCTGCCCGGCCTTATCGACATGCAAGTGTTTACCGGCGAGCCGGGCGAAGAACACCGCGAAACTTTGGCCACCGCCTCGCAAGCCGCCGCGGCTGGCGGCGTGACTGCCATGGTGACTATGCCGAACACAAACCCTGTGATTGATGATGCGGCGCTGGTTGACTTTATTACGCGCCGCGCCCGCGACACGGCGATTGTGCGCGTGCACCCCATGGCCGCGCTGACCAAAGGCTGCCTCGGCGTGCATATGACCGAGTTTGGCCTGTTGCGCGAAGCCGGAGCCGTGGCCTTTACCGATGGCGACCGCGCTGTGATGAACGCCCTCACCATGCGGCGCGCTTTATCTTATGCGGCCAATTTCAATGCGCTGATTGTACAGCACGCGATGGACCAAGATTTGCAAAGCGCTGGCGTGATGCATGAAGGGGAGCTGGCCACCCGGCTGGGCCTGGCCGGCATTCCTGCCGCGGCAGAAACCACAATGATTGACCGCGACTTGCGCCTCGTTGAGCTAACTGGCGGGCGCTATCATATTTCGCAAATCTCTTCGGCCGAAAGTGTGGCGACCATTCGGGCTGCGAAGAAACGCGGCGTCCGTGTCTCTTGCGGCGTCTCAGCCACGCATTTAATGCTCAACCAAAATGACGTGGAAAATTATCGCAGTTTCGCCAAATTATCTCCGCCCTTGCGCGACGAAGAAGATCGCCTCGCGCTCATCCTCGGCGTGGCCGATGGCACCATTGATGTGGTGGTCTCGGGCCATAACCCGCAAGACGCAGAAGCCAAACGCCAGCCTTTCGCACAAGCCGCTTACGGCACCGTGGGCGTGGAAACGCTGCTGGCCGGACTTTTGACTTTGCACCACGCCAATGAGCTAGACCTTGCCACCTTGCTGGCTTGTGTCACCCAACGCCCTGCCGAACTGCTGGGGTTGGACGGCGGTCGCTTGGCCGTTGGCGATGCCGCTGACTTTACGTTGGTGGATTTGGGCGAGCCTTGGATTGTTGCCGCCGATGCCTTGCGTTCGAAGTCGCAAAATGCTGCAATCGATAGACGAAAAGTTCAGGGTCGCGTCTACGCCACTTATGTAAATGGCGAAGCGGTTTTCGAGCTTCCTTAACATTTTACCTATTCCTTTCGGGAGATAAACCATGAGCGATGCAGTTATAATTCTATTGGCAGGCGGCTTTGGCTACCTATTGGGCTCTGTGCCATTTGGTTTGATTTTCACCCGTTTCGGCGGCAAAGGCGATATTCGCGATATTGGCTCGGGCAATATTGGCGCCACCAATGTACTGCGCTCGGGCAGCAAGGTTTTGGCCTTGGCAACGCTTCTGGCAGACGCCGCCAAAGGTGCGCTCGCCGTGGCTTTGGTTTGGCGTTTGGGCAATGACCAAGCGGCACTGTTTGCCGGACTGGCGGCTCTTGTTGGGCATTTATTTCCCGTCTGGCTTAACTTTAAAGGCGGCAAAGGCGTGGCCGTGTTTATTGGTGCCATCCTCATTATGTCGCCGTTCACGGGCATTGTGTTTTTGCTCGTTTGGTTGCTCGTGGCCCTCGCCTTTCGCCGGTCGTCGCTTGCTGCCATTACCGCCATGGTTTTGAGCCTGCCGCTTTTGGTCTTCCTTGGCGAGATTGACACGTTCGGTTTCACCTTACTTATGGTGGCTCTGTCTTTATGGGCGCACCGCGAAAACATTGCGCGCTTGCGCACCGGCACCGAACCTAAAATCGGCCAGTAAACCAAACTCACACCCTCCGCACATGGGCAAACTATGGCGGCAATAATAATAAAAAAAGAAAGAGGTTTGCCGTGCACATGACAATCGTCGACCCAAGCAAGTTTTGAGCCTGCCTCTCAACGAGCAACTCGCTTATTTGCGCCTCGCGCGCACCGAGAAAATTGGCCCCGTCACCTTTCAACGCCTCATCCGCCTTTATGGCAATAGCGAGGCCGCGCTCGAGGCGCTGCCAGAGCTGTCTAGCCGTGGCGGGCGCAAACGTCCGTTGAAAGCCTATTCCCTTGCGAAAGCCAAACAAGAATATAGCGATACGCAAAAGCTGGGCGGGCAGTATTTAATTTGGGGCACGCCGAACTATCCAACCGCTTTGGCCGCTCTGCCCGATGCGCCGCCCCTTATCGCGGCGCATGGCCATACGCATTTATTGCAGCGTCCGATGGTGGCCATGGTTGGCGCGCGCAATGCGTCTGCGGCAGCGCGAAAAATCACCTCTCAATTGGCCGGCGACCTCAGCGCCAATGGCATCATCATCGTCTCTGGTTTGGCCCGCGGTGTCGATGGCGCCGCCCATGCAGCCGCTTTGGGCCAAGGCACCATTGCGGTTTTGGGCAATGGCGCCGCGCACGCGTACCCACCCGAAAACGCCGCGTTACAAGACAGAATTATCGAACAAGGCTTATTATTGGCCGAGAACCCGCCAGACACAGCGCCACAAGCCAGCTTGTTTCCGCGCCGCAACCGCATCATATCGGGGTTATCCTTAGGGGTGATTGTGGTCGAGGCGGCGCGCCGTTCCGGCTCTTTAATCACCGCGCGTTTTGCCGGCGAACACGGCCGCGAAGTGATGGCCGTGCCGGGCTCGCCTCTCGATGCGAGATGCCTTGGGTCGAACAATCTACTGCGCGATGGCGCCAGCCTCATTGAAACCGCAGATGATGTCCTGGGCGTGCTTCGCCCCCTCATTGAGCGACCCGAGATGGAAGCCCAACACCGCCCTTTCCTCGGCTCGCCAAACGCCTCGCCGCCATCGATTGACGATATCGATCGGCGCACCCTTATCGAGCTCATGGGGCCTGTGCCGATGAGTGTCAATGACTTGATTGAACAATCACAAATGCCCGTGCAGCACGTTCATTTGGTGCTGCTGGAGTTAGACTTAGCGGGTCGATTGACGCATGAACACGGGGGCAAAATCTGCCTGATATAGCCCTGGCCGCAAACGCGCGATTTGACAGATGGGCTAATTTTGACCATATGATGCGCACCTAATAAGCTTTTGGAGCCTGAAAATGGAAGTTGTTATTGTTGAATCGCCCGCGAAGGCGAAGACCATCAATAAATATCTCGGCAAGGATTTTATCGTCCTCGCCTCTTTTGGGCACGTGCGCGACCTGCCGGAAAAAAACGGCTCGGTCGACACCGACAATGATTTTGAGATGAAATGGGAAGAGCAAGGCGACGCCAAAAAACGCCTGAGCGACATTGCCAAAGCGGTGAAAAGTGCCGACAGTCTTGTGCTCGCCACCGACCCCGACCGCGAGGGCGAAGCCATTAGCTGGCACGTTTTGGAAGTGCTGCGGAAGAAAAAAGTATTGGGCGATAAGCCCGTTAGCCGCGTGGTGTTTAACGCGATTACCAAAAAATCTGTTTTAGAAGCCATGGCCAATCCGCGCCAAATCGACGAAAAACTGGTCGACGCCTATCTGGCACGCCGCGCGCTCGACTACCTCGTGGGCTTTAACTTATCGCCTGTTCTATGGCGCAAATTGCCGGGCTCGCGCTCCGCCGGACGCGTGCAGTCGGTGGCCTTGCGGCTTATTTGTGAGCGCGAAATAGAGATCGAACAATTCGACCCGCGCGAATATTGGTCGGTAGATACCGATTTAACCACGGCTGACAATCAGCCCTTGCCAACGCGTTTGGTCATTCATAAAGGTGAGAAGCTAGACAAGTTTTCGTTGGGCGATGAGGCGGCCGCGCGCGAAGCCGAAGCCGCCATCGCCAATACCAGCTTTACGATTGAGCGGATTGAAAGCAAACCTGGCCAGCGCAATCCATCGGCGCCATTTACCACCTCGACCTTGCAACAAGAAGCCAGCCGCAAACTTGGCTTTAACGCCAAACGCACCATGCAAGTGGCACAGCTTTTGTATCAAGGCATGACCATCAATGGCGAAGAAACCGGCCTGATTACCTATATGCGTACCGATGGCACGCAAATTGCCCCCGAAGCCGTAACCGAGACCCGCGAGGTCATCACCCATGTGTTTGGCCCTGACTATTTGCCTGAAAAGTCTCGCGTTTATGAGACCAAAGCTGCCAATGCCCAAGAAGCGCATGAAGCCATTCGCCCAACCAGTTTGGCCCGCCTGCCCGAAGATATGGGCGCCTATTTAGACGGCGACCAGGCTAAATTATATGAGCTGATTTGGAAGCGCACCATGGCGTCGCAAATGGAAAACGCCCGCGTGCAGCGCACCACGATTACCATTTCGGGCGCCGATGGCGTGACCGGACTGCGCGCCTCTGGAACGGTGATTACCTTCTCTGGTTTCTTGAAACTTTATGAAGAAGGTAAAGACGATGAGGCCGACCAAAAAGACGGCCCGCGCCTACCCCAAGTAAACGAAGGCGAAGCCGTGAATGTGGCTAAAATTTCGCCCGAACAACATTTCACCGAGCCACCCCCGCGCTTTAGCGAGGCGACTTTGGTGAAGCGCATGGAAGAGCTGAGCATTGGCCGCCCTTCTACTTACGCCAGCGTGTTGAGTGTTCTGCGCGACCGCGATTATGTGGTGATGGATAGAAACCGTTTCGTGCCACAAGATAAAGGCCGTTTGGTTATCGCTTTCCTCGAGAATTTCTTTGACCGCTATGTGGAATATGATTTCACCGCCAGCCTAGAAGCCGACCTCGATAAAGTATCGGCTGGCACGATGAGCTACAAAGATGTGTTGGCGCGCTTCTGGGAAGATTTCCATCGCACGGTAGAAACCACGATGGAAATTCGCAACACCCAAATTCTCGACACGATGAACGAGGTTCTGGGCAAGCACATATTTAAAGATACCGGCGATGGCGACCCCCGCGTCTGCCCGAAATGTGGCGAAGGCGGCCTGAGCCTCAAGACAGGTCGCTTTGGCGCATTTGTGGGCTGCACCCGCTACCCCGATTGCGGCTTCACGCGCCCCTTTGCTGGCGAGCAAGCCGAGCAAGGCGACATCGAACGGATTTTGGGGCAAGACCCAGAAACCAAACTGGATGTCCATGTGAAAAGTGGCCGCTTTGGCCCCTATATCCAATTGGGCGAAGCGGGCGATACGGAAGATAAGCCCAAACGCGCTGGTATTCCCAAAGGCAAAACACCGGAAGAAATGGAGCTTGAGTATGCGCTGAAGCTGCTTTCCTTGCCGCGCCTCGTAGGTGTGCATCCCGAAACGGGTGAAGACATTATGGCAGATATCGGCCGCTATGGGCCGTATATCAAAGCTGGCAAACAATCGGCAAGCCTAGAGACGCCCGACGAAGTATTTGAGATTGGCGTCAACCGCGCCGTGACCGTGATTGCCGAACGCAAGGCAAAAGGCCCTGCGCGCGCGCAAGGCGGCAGCGTGATTAGCGAATTAGGCGAGCATCCCGATGACCAAAAACCCGTCCGCGTCATGGATGGTCGCTTTGGCCCTTATGTGAAATACGACAAAGTGAACGCCACAATTCCTAAGGATGAAAATCCGGAGCAGCTTACCCTCGAGCGTGGGCTGGAATTGATTGCGGCGCGCATTGCCAAAGGCCCCGCTAAAAAACGCAAAAAAGCAGCTCCGAAGAAAAAAGCGGCCAAAAAGAAGCCCGCTAAAAAAGCTGCGGCTAAAAAACCCGACCCCTCAAAGCCCGACCCCTCAAAGGAAGCCTAATGGCTAGATTGCCATCGCGCGACGAGGTGTTGAAATTCATTGCCGAACAAGATGGCAAAGTGGCGAAGCGCGACATCGCCAAAGCCTTTAACATTAAGGGTGACGACCGCATTCCGCTGAAGCGCATGTTACGCGAGCTGGGCGCCGAAGGCCTATTGGATGGCAGTCGCAAAGGCAGCTTGCGCGGGGCGGGTGAGTTGCCAAACGTCAGCGTTGTGCAAATTACTGGGCGCAATAAATATGGCTATTTACAAGCCCGCGCCCGCCTTGAAGGCAACCTTTTGGACGGCGAAGATGACCCCGTTATTGAGATTGATGACAGCGCCCCCAAGTCCAAACGCCATCGACCCTCCCCGCCTGTTTCGCCCGGTGACATTGCCTTGGCGCGACTTTTCAAAAAGAGTAAATATAAATATACCGCGCGCGTAATCCGAAAATTAGGCGGCGAAGAAGGCACTTTATTTGGCGTGGTACGCGAGCGCCCCGATGGGCTTTGGCTGGTGCCCGCGGATCGGCGCGAGCGCTATGATTATAAATTAGAAGACGACACCAAAGCCGAGCATGGCGATTTATTGGCTTGCGAAAAAATTGCCGCCCGCCGCATGGGCGCCAAGCGCGCCCGCATGGTCGACAATATTGGCAGCGCCAGCGACCCGCATGCGTTTTCTTTGCTGGCCATCGCCGAGCAAGGCATTCGCGTGATTTTTCCCGATGCGGTGATCCGCGAATCTGAGGCCGTACAGCAGGCCAGCCTGAAGGGCCGCGAGGACCTGACGCAGATTTCTTTCGTAACCATCGACCCGCCCGATGCGCGCGACCATGATGATGCCGTCTATGCCGAGCCCGACCCCGACCCGACGAACCCGAACGGCCATATTGTTTGGGTGGCCATTGCCGATGTGGCCGCCTATGTAACGCCCGGTAGCGAGATGGATGCGGAAGCGCGAAAGCGCGGCAATTCAGTTTACATGCCTGACCGCGTGGTGCCCATGTTGCCCGAGCGTCTGTCGACCGATTTATGTTCGTTGCGCGAAAAGGAAACGCGGCCATGCCTCGCGGTTCGTATGGTCATTGGCGAAAACGGTAAAAAGCGGTCGCATGAATTTTACCGTGGCCTTATGCGCTCGGCTGCCAAGCTGAGTTATGCGCAAGCCCAAAAGGCTTTCGATGGCGAAGTGGAAGACGCGTTTGCCCCGATGGACGAGCCCGTCTTACAGCCGTTATGGCGCGCCTATCAAACCATGGCCGTGGCCCGCGATGCGCGCGAACCTTTGCGCATCAATCGGCCAGAGCGGCGGGTGGAGATGAGCGATGAAGGCAAAATCTCGCGGATTTATTTCCCCGCCGCCTTGGAAGCCCATAAGCTCATCGAAGAGATGATGGTCTCGGCCAATGTATGTGCCGCCGAAACTTTGGAAAAACACAAACGTCGGTTGATGTATCGCGTGCATGATACACCGCCGGAAGAACGCGTAAAAAACCTTGGCGATTTTTTGCGTCCCATGGGCGTCAACGTCAATTTAGGCCAAACGCTTTTGCCGCATTTGTTCAACTCATTAATGGAACAAGCCAAAGACAGCGCCCATGCGCCCAGCGTCTCGGAAGCGGTTTTGCGCACGCAATCACAAGCGGTTTACGCCACCGATAATCTGGGCCACTTTGGGCTGAACCTTGGCCGCTATGCGCATTTCACCTCGCCCATTCGTCGCTACGCCGACCTCACCGTTCACCGCGGGCTGATTGCCGCTTTAGGCTTTGGCAAAGATGGCCAGACGGCAGAAGAAGCCGACCAATTAGACGACATCGCAGAAGCCATATCGATTACCGAGCGCCGTGCCATGGTGGCCGAACGCAGCGCCAATGAGCGCTATATGTCGGCTCATATGGCCACACAAATTGGCGATGCTTTTTCGGCTCGTATTTCTGGCGTGTCGCGAGCCGGCTTATTCGTGGCGCTCATCGATACCGGCGCCGAGGGGCTTATTCCCATCTCGCGACTGGGCGAAGAGCGCTTCTTTGCCGACGATGGCAATATGTTCATGACCGGCGGCACCACCGGATTGACCTTCCGCATTGGCCAAACCGTGGAAGTGGAATTGGTGGAAGCCACCCCTATTCAAGGCGGGTTGCTATTCGCTTTGCTGGAAGGCGGCACGCAAGAAGGCAAGCCGAAACAAAGGCGTGGGTCTGGCCGAAGTGGCCAATTTAGAAAATCTGGCGCGAGCAAAAATAGCAAGAAACCGCCGCGTAGCAAAAGGAGACGGAGCCGATGAGTATGGAAGATATGCTGGTAGAAAAGCGCCTTAAAGGCCCTGCCATGTGGCGCGGCGCACGCGCGCGTTGCCCGGCGTGTGGCGAGAAAACCATGTTTCACAAATACCTCAAAGTCAGCGAAACTTGTGGCTCGTGTGGACTTAATCTGGGTGAGCATCAAGCCGATGACGCGCCGCCCTATTTTACAATTTTCATTGTTGGCCACATCATCGTGCCGGTTGCGCTAATTGTGGAGCGCACCTACATGCCGCCGCTTTATGTGCATGCTTTGATTTTTGGCATCTTGTCTATCGTCGTCAGCCTCATCTCTTTGCCCATCGTAAAAGGCGCCGTCGTGGGGCTGCAATGGGCGCTGGAGCTACATGGATTTGCCCCCGCCGATGAAGAAGATGACGAAGATGACGACAGGAAAGAGGCCAAATAAAATGACCAAAAGAAAAATTACCGCGCCCAAGGGCAGCACGCCAACCAGCCCCGGTGAGTACCGCGAAGACAATGTCGCGGCCGTGCGGCCCAAAGAAGCCTCGACCCTGATTGTGGTGCGCCAAGAAGGCGCCAAGCCGAAAATCCTGATGGGCAAACGCGCGGCTTCGCATAAATTCATGCCGAATAAATTCGTCTTTCCCGGCGGACGCCTCGACTATGTCGACCAGCGTTTGGTGGTCAACAAAAAACTCAGCGCCCCGGTGATGAAACGCTTGCGCAAAGAGACCGCAAAAACCGTCAGCGATAATAAATTACGCGGGCTGGCTCTGGCCGCCATACGCGAAACTTTTGAAGAAACCGGACTGATTATCGGACGCGAAACCAAAGCGCACCTTCGCTCGGGCAATGCGGTTTGGCAGTCTTATTTCGACCACGGGGTGGAGCCGCCACTGGATAAAATGGACTTTATCGCCCGCGCCGTGACCCCGACGCATCGCTCGCGCCGTTTTGATACGCGGTTTTTCATGGTCTATGACGAATTTATTCATACCGACCCCGAAGAAATGCAAAAAGCCAGTGGCGAATTGCTAGATTTACATTGGCTGACGCTAGAAGAAGCGCGCAAACTCGACCTGCCCGCCATCACCCGTTCGGTGATTGATATGGTGGAGGCACGGATGCAAAAAGACCGCGCCGAACAGCTCAAAGCGCCTGCGCCTTATGTACGATTTAAGAACAACAAGCCGCTAATGACGCTTCTGTAGCTTATCGGTTGACTTTAACCGTGAAATGCCTATTTTCACGCCACGCGCTGATTGCGCCTCAAGTTTTTAAGGATTGAAAAGATGGCCAAACCAACCACAGTCAAAATCAAGCTGGAAAGCACTGCAGGCACCGGTTTTTACTATGTAACCAAGAAAAATGCCCGCACGATGACCGAAAAAATGGTTGTCAAAAAATACGATCCCGTTGTGCGTAAGCATGTGGAATTCAAAGAAAACAAAATCAAGTAATCACGCGATTTTGTGGCTTCAAAAGGCGCCCCTGCGGGCGCCTTTTTTGCGTTTGGGCCAAAGGATAAAGATATAATCATTGCCGCACATGGCGAACGCGCTAAATATACACACATGCAAAGCGATGAAGCCGAGATTTTAGCCCTAAAGGCCCTTACCTATCTAGCCGGACTAGACGAGGAAATGGATCGCTTTTCCAGCCTTACCGGCATGGCACAAGGCGATATTGTCGAGCGCGCTTCCGACCCCGAAATGTTGGCTGGTATTTTAGAGTTTTACCTATCCGACGAAGCGCTGCTGACCGAGTTCTGCGAAGCCTTTGAGATACCCTTAGAAGATCCTGCCCGTGCGCGCGCTGCCCTGCCCGGTGGCGACCTGCCGCATTGGACTTAACCTGTAACTTGGAAAGACGTGTATTATGAGCCATCCCAAGGCTGAGATTCCTGCCGACACATTGGTGCAACTAGAAGGCCTGACCCTCGACCCGAACCGTCCGCTCATCATTACCGATGCGGATGAAGTGTTGTTGAAATTCATGCGCCGCGTGGAACATTATTTGGAGACTTTGGGACTGTGGATTGATCTCAGCAGTTTTGCGCTGAGCAACAATATCAAATCTCGCAAGAACAATGAGTCGGTGCAAATCCCCACGCTCATCGATGATTTTTTTGCTTCCGAAACGCCCTTCATCGAAGCCGCAGATGGTGCCGCCGATACGCTCTCCAGCTTATCTGAACACGCGCAAATTATCGTGCTGACCAATCTGCCTGCCGCCCATCGCGAGGCGCGGATTGAAAACCTCAAAGGCCATGGCATGGCCTATCCGGTGGTCGTCAACTCTGGGCTCAAGGGCCCGGCGGCCAAATGGCTGGCCGATAAAACCGCAGGACCGGTTTTCTTTCTCGACGATATACCCCACAATATAACCTCTGTGGCGGAACATGCACCGGATGTAAATTGCATCCATTTTATTGCCGACCCGCGCCTTGCCAAGCTCATTAGCAAAGCCAAAGGCGCGACCGCGCGTATTGATATTTGGGCCGAGGCACATGACTTTATCTCCGGAAAAATCGCCGAACACGCCAGCCGATAGCCAGGGCTTAATCGACACGCTATGCCGCGATTGCGCCACGCTAGCGCCTTTACCGATCCAAGCCCGCCGCTGCGCCGCTTGTGGATCCCCACGCTTGGTCAAACACGGGGAGCTTACCCAATTGGGCGTTGCGCATCTTGATTGTGATGCGTTTTATGCCGCCGTCGAAAAACGCGACAACCCCGAGTTAACCGATAAGCCTGTTATCATTGGCGGCGGTCGGCGCGGCGTGGTTTCCACGTGCTGCTATGTGGCGCGCATTCATGGCGTGCATTCGGCCATGCCGATGTTTCAAGCTACCAAAGCCTGCCCCAAGGCGGTTATCATCCAACCCGATATGGAAAAATATGGCCGTGTTGGTCGCGAGGTGCGCGCGCTCATGCAAGAGCTGACCCCCTTGGTGGAGCCGCTATCCATCGATGAAGCCTTCATGGATTTGCGCGGCACCGAGCGTTTGCATGGTGGCCCGCCTGCCCTGAGCCTATTGAAACTCGTACAGCGCATTGAGGCCGAGATTGGCATTACCGTGTCGATTGGGCTTAGCCATAATAAGTTTCTCGCCAAACTGTCTTCTGATTTTGATAAGCCGCGTGGCTTCTCGCTCATCGGCCAGGCCGAGACCCTGGATACGCTGGCTGCCCTGCCGGTCAGTGCCATTTGGGGGGTCGGCAAAGCCATGCAGGCACGGTTGGCACGCGATGGCATCCGCCAAATCTCGCAACTCCAAAAAATCGACGAAAGCGAATTGGCGCGTCGCTATGAGGCCACGGGCTTGCGCCTCGCCCGGCTTGCCAAAGGCCATGACACACGGCCCGTAACGCCGCGCGCCGCCGCCAAATCCATCTCCAGCGAAACAACTTTTAACGAAGACCTATCCGATGGCGCGGCCTTAGAAAAACATCTCTGGCGCCTATCTGAGCGCACAGCCGAGCGCTGCAAGGCCAAGGGCGTGGCGGGTAAGACGTTGGTGTTGAAAATGAAAGCCGACCGCTTGTCGTCGCTGACTCGCAGCCGCGCCCTATCGAACCCAACCCAATTGGCCGATGTGATTTTCGAGCAAGGCCGAGACATGATGCATCACCTATTGGCCGATAAACCCGGCACGCGGTTTCGCCTCATCGGCATTGGATTGGCTGGCTTGGTAGACGAAAAAATGGCCGACCCACTCGACCTTGGCGACCCCGATAAAGCCAAACGCAAAGCCGCCGAGCAAGCCATGGATGTGTTGCGCGACAAATTCGGCAAAGACAGCATCAAAAAAGGGCGTGGCCTTTAGCCGCTTGGCGAATTGAGTTAAGATGAAGATTATTCCGCAAAATGAGGCGCACATGAGTAAAAACATTGAAGGCATTTTAGACGCTATGGGCCTCCTACTGCCCGAGCCAGCCGCTCCGCTGGGCGCCTATGTGCATTATGTGCAGACGGGCAATCTGCTGATGATATCTGGCCAAGGCCCTGTCAGTGCCAGCGGCGTGGCGATTAAGGGCCGTTTGGGCGGTGGGCTGGAGATTGACGATGGCCATCGGGCGGCGCAAATTTGTGGGCTCAATATTGTGGCGCGCCTCAAAGCCGCGCTGGAGGGCGACTTTGATCGGGTGACAAAAATCGTCCGCCTCAACGGGTTCGTCAATTCCACTCCTGAGTTCACCCATCAGCCTGCCGTCATCAATGGCGCCTCTGATTTAATGTTTGAATTGTTCGGCGCGCGCGGCGTGCATAGTCGCACCGCCGTTGGCGTTAGCGCTTTGCCGATGGGCTGGGCCGTCGAGATAGACGCCATTGTGGAAATAGAAGGTGACGCGAAAGTATGAGTGAGACCGTGTCTGTTCAGGTTCGGGTTATCTCGAGCCTTAATCTTGTAGAGCCCGCCAAATGGGACGCCTGTGCCAACCCGGAGGGCGAGGTTTACAATCCGTTTTTGCGGCATGCGTTTTTGCTGGCTATGGAAGAAAGCGGTTCGGCCACAGCCGAAACCGGATGGCTGGGCCAGCATTTGATTTTGGAAAACGAAGCCGACGAGGTTTTGGCCGTCATGCCGCTTTATCTCAAAGACCACAGCCAAGGTGAATATATTTTCGACTATGGCTGGGCCGATGCGTTTCACCGCGCGGGCGGGCATTACTATCCTAAATTATTAAGCGCGGTTCCGTTTACGCCCGCCGGGGGACGTCGGCTTTTGGTCAAACCGGGGCCACACCATGACGAGCATAAAAACCAATTGCTCGCCGCCGCGCTCACGCTTTTGAAAAAACTCGATGCCTCTTCCTTGCACATTAACTTTCTGCCTGAGGAAGATTGGGAGACCCTTGGCACACAAGGTTTCTTACAGCGCACCGACCAGCAATTCCATTGGCAAAATGAGGGCTACCAGAGCTTTGAAGCGTTTTTAGATGCCATGGCGTCACGCAAACGCAAGAACCTGCGTAAGGAGCGCGCCAAGGCGCTAGAAAACGGCATTGAAATTGAGGCGCTCACCGGAGACCAGCTCACAGAAGAGCATTGGGATGCGTTTTTCCATTTTTACGTCGATACGGGCCACAGAAAATGGGGCACGCCCTATTTGACCCGCGACTTCTTTACCCGCATCCAGCAGACCATGCCCGAGGACACGCTGCTGATTATGGCCAAGCGCGAGGGCCGCTATATTGCGGGCGCGCTGAACTTCATTGGTGGGGATACGCTGTATGGTCGCAATTGGGGATGTTTGGAAGACCATCCGTTTTTGCATTTCGAGGTTTGCTATTACCAAGCCATCGACTTTGCCATTGCGCGCGGCCTGGCCCGCGTTGAGGCAGGCGCGCAAGGCACCCACAAGCTGGCACGCGGCTATGCGCCCCATCGCACCTATTCGAGCCATTACATTACCCATGAGGGCTTGCGACAGGCGGTGGGCGATTATCTTGAAACCGAGCGCCAATATGTAGACAATGATATGAAGGCGCTGAGCCAACATACGCCATTTAAAAAAGCCGACCCGACAGGAGAGACAGATGATTAATCTTACCGATGCTTATGACGAGCAGAATATTTTTGCCAAAATCCTGCGCGGCGAGCTGCCAAGCCACAAGCTGTATGAAGATGACGCGACGCTGGCTTTTATGGATATCATGCCGCAAGTGGCGGGCCATGCTTTGGTTATTCCCAAACAGCGCGCCGTCACGTTTCTCGATTTAACCGCCGAGGCGGCTGCCAGCGTTATGGCCACGGCAAAAATTCTCGCGCCGGCCATTATCAAAGCGGTCGATGCGCCAGGCTTTATGATGGCGCAATTAAATTCATCGCATGCCGGCCAAACCGTGCCGCATTATCACATGCATATTCTGCCGCGCCACGAAGGGCTGGATTTAAAGTTTCACGCTCGTGACCCCGAAGACATGGATGTCTTAGCGGCTTTGGCAAAGAAAATTCGTGCCGAGCTTTAAGCCCGTCTAGTTAACTTTCTCGCTCGGCTTTTTCGACTTTTTGCTCGGCTTATCGTCGGCATAGGTGAACGAAAGCTTGCCAGTTTTATCGAGGTCTACCGTCACCAAACCACCGCTTTTGAGTTTGCCAAACAGCAGCTCATCGGCCAGGGGTTTCTTGATGTTTTCCTGAATGATACGCGCCATGGGTCGCGCGCCCATTTGCAGGTCATAGCCCTCATCAACCAACCAAGTCATCGCTTTGCGCGTGACATCGATAATCACATTGCGGTCAGATAATTGCATTTCCAATTCAAGAATAAATTTCTCGACCACACGCACCACCACTTCGGATGGCAGATTATTAAACGGCACCACCGCATCTAGGCGGTTGCGGAACTCTGGCGTGAACATGCGATTGATGGCTTCGCTGTCTTCGCCTTCGCGCTTCACGCGGCCAAAGCCAATCGGCTCTTTCGCCATATCCGAGGCGCCTGCATTGGTGGTCATAATGAGCACCACGTTTCTGAAGTCGACTTTACGGCCATTGGCATCTGTTAAGCTGCCGTGATCCATCACCTGCAACAACACGTTGAATAGGTCGGGATGCGCCTTCTCAATTTCGTCGAGCAGCAACACGCAATGCGGGTTTTGGTCGACGCCATCGGTTAGCAATCCGCCTTGGTCATAGCCAACATATCCGGGGGGCGCACCAAGCAGGCGCGACACGGTATGGCGTTCCATATATTCCGACATATCAAAGCGCAGCAATTCGACCCCCAAAGCCGAGGCCAATTGGCGCGCGACTTCGGTTTTGCCGACGCCCGTGGGGCCGGAAAACAAATAGCTGCCAATGGGTTTTTCGGGTTCGCGCAAGCCAGCCCGAGACAATTTGATGGAGGCAGCCAGAGCGCCAATCGCATCGTCTTGGCCAAACACCACGCGCTTCAGCGTCACATCGAGCCCTTTGAGTTTCTCGGTGTCGTCTTTGGAAACTGTTTTTGGCGGTATCCGTGCCATGGTCGCGATGGTCGCTTCAATGTCTTTCACGCTGATGGTTTTTTTGCGTTTCGAGGCCGCCAATAACATTTGCGCTGCGCCCACTTCGTCAATCACATCGATGGCTTTATCGGGCAACTTACGGTCGGCCATATAGCGCGACGAAAGTTCGACCGCGGCCTTAATGGCATCATTGGTGTAGCGCACGTCATGGAACTCTTCGTAATAGGGCTTCAGACCTTGCAGAATTTTAATCGTGTCGGGCACGCTTGGCTCGATGACATCAATCTTTTGGAAGCGCCGCGCCAAGGCACGATCTTTTTCAAAATGCTGACGGAACTCTTTATAGGTCGTCGACCCCATGCACCGGAGACTGCCGCCCTGCAGGGCAGGCTTGAGCAGATTGGACGCATCCATCGCGCCACCTGAGGTCGCGCCAGCGCCGATGATGGTATGAATTTCGTCAATAAAAAGAACAGCTTCTGGCTTATCTTCAAGTTCTGACATGATTTGCTTCAAGCGTTCCTCGAAGTCCCCGCGATAGCGCGTGCCCGCCAACAACACGCCCATATCGAGCGAGTAAATCACATTGTCTTGCAAAACATCGGGCACATCGCCTTCGATGATTTTACGGGCCAGACCTTCGGCAATGGCGGTTTTGCCAACGCCTGGATCGCCCACCAGCAGCGGATTGTTTTTGCTGCGGCGACATAGGATTTGAATGGCGCGCGAGACTTCTTTGCTACGCCCGATCAGCGGGTCGACTTTGCCGTCGCGCGCTTTCTCGTTCAAATTGATGCAATAGGCGGCCAGCGCTTCGCCATCGGCTACGCCTGTGCCTTCGTCTTCCATCGCATCCATGCCTTCCACCGGGCGGCTCTCGCCTTTGCCCGGGGTTTTGGCGACGCCATGGGAGATGAAATTGACCGCGTCATAGCGGGTCATTTCTTGCTCTTGCAGGAAGTACGCGGCGTGGCTTTCGCGTTCGGCAAACATCGCGACCAACACATTGGCGCCCGTCACTTCATCGCGGCCCGAGCTCTGCACATGAATAACCGCGCGCTGAATAACCCGCTGAAAGCCAGCCGTGGGCTTGCAGTCTTCGTCGTCTTCGATGACCAAGCCCGTGAGCTCGGTATCAATGTAATGAATAAGGTTTTCGCGCAAAAGTTCCACGTTCACCCCGCAGGCTTCCATAACGGCGAGCCCGTCGGGGTCTTCGGTTAGCGCCAATAGCAAATGCTCGAGCGTCGCATATTCATGCGATCGATCGTTGGCCAACACCAAAGCGCGGTGTAATCCCTGTTCTAAGTCTTTTGAAAATGCCGGCACGCCGCGCTCCTGTAAGTCTAATCTTTTTCCATTGTGCATTGCAGCGGATGACCGTGCTGCCGTGCCATATCCATAACTTGAGTTACTTTCGTCTCCGCAACTTCATAGGTAAACACGCCGCAAATCCCGACCCCACTTTGGTGCACATGCAGCATCACTTTGGTTGCATCTTCGGCACTCTTTGAAAAAAACCGCTGCAGGACATAAATCACGAATTCCATCGGCGTATAATCATCGTTCAACAAAAGGACTTTATACATCGATGGCTTTTGGGTTTTCGTGCGCGTCAGCGTGACGGTACCGCTGTCACCATCGCGCCCGCCTTGGTCTTCATCGCCTTTGGACAGGGTTACCTGCGGCGTTGAACTCGATAAATCGATCTGTTTTTTTTCTTCAATCATGTCTGTTTGCATCATGTGCTAATTTTACCTCTGCATCGGTCTTTTCATCAAGCAAAACCCATGCACTTCTTATATGAGATAGGGTGCTTCATTCCCAACACAAGGGCAACTTGCTATTATGTTGGCTTGAGGAGTGATTCCGTGCGTTGTAGCTTTCTGAAGATATGTATTGTAACCCTATGTTTTTCATGGGCTTTTTCTTCTGTGGCCATCGCTGCCCCGTTTTCTTCTATTGTGATAGACGCGACAAGCGGGCGCACATTGCAGCAATACCGCGCTTCGCAGAGCCGATATCCGGCCAGTCTGACCAAACTTATGAGCTTGTATATTATGTTTGAGGAGATAGAGGCCGGACACTTAACCCCCAAAACACCAATATATATTTCGCGCCAAGCGGCGCGCCAGCCGGCCAGTCGGCTGGGGCTACCGTTTGGAAAAACCATTCCGGCGGAAATTGCGATGAAGGCGCTTTTGGTGAAGTCTGCCAATGATGTCGCCACCGCCATCGCGGAACACATCTCAGGCTCAGAAGCTAAATTTGCCCGCCGTATGACAAAAAAAGCGCGCGAGCTTGGCCTCTATGACACGAATTTCACCAATGCCTCTGGCCTTTATCATTGGCGCCAACAAAGCAGCGCCCGCGACATGGCTAAATTAGCGCAAGCTTTGCTGACCCGCTTTCCCCAATTTGAAAGCCTATGGCAGACCACAAGTTTTACCTTTGAGGAAAAACAATACCGCAGCCACAATCGCGTATTGCGGCGCCTCTCGGGGGCGATGGGTATGAAGACCGGCTATATTCGCGCCTCTGGCTATAATATCGCCACCGCCGTGCAGCGCGATAACAAGCGAATTATCCTTGTTATTATGGGCGGCACCTCGGCCGCATCGCGTGACCGACATGCCATATCGCTGGCCGACCGAAGCTTGGGGCGCGCGCAAACCTTTGTGGCCAAAACAAAAACCAATTCAGCCAAGCTGCGCCAAGCTGCCCTATGGCTGGACACCCCGGCGCAAGAGCTAGCCAAACCGACACGAGGGCTTGTGCTGGCGGATATGCCGCGCGATTGGAAAATTCAAGTGGGGGCTTTTTCAGCTTCTGTGCATGCCGATAGCCAGTTGCAACGCATTCGCCGCGTTTTGGGGGCCAAATTAGACGACTCAGAGGGGCTCACCGAACAAATAGAGCGCAATGGCAAGCCTATGTACCGCGCGCGTTTCGCTAATCTATCCGAACCCCAAGCGTTTCATCTGTGCCGCAGCTTGCTGAAAGTCACCCCAAGCTGCTTGCCGATTGCCCCTTAAGTATCGAGCAAAACACTGCGCGCTTCGTTTAACCGCGCCGCCAGCCAATCGGTGCCGCCTTGGTCGGGGTGGTTTTTGACAATCAAGATTTTATAAGCCGCTTCAATATCACCATTCGAGGCCCCCGCCTCCAATCCCAAAATCTCCAGAGCTTGCGCCCTGTCCATCGCTTGGTTGGTGGCGGCAGGCTTTCCTTGGCCGCCCGAATTGGCCCGAATTTGGCGCGCCAGCAAATAAGCTCGCATTCCCCAAAGCGCCAAAGCGCCCGCAGGTGCCGCCAGCGCAAAGCGCCCCGACACCACAAATAGCACCAGGGCTGTGGCGGCAAGGATAAATAAAATAGCCAAAGCCGATAGTTTCATGGCGCGGCGCGACAGGTTTGCGAGCCCGCGCGACACAAGCAAAAGCGTTAAAACCGCTAGGCCTCCGAGCAGCAAATAGCCCATCAGGCGTCCCCCCCGCCAAACAAGCCAGGAAGGTTTAAGGCGCTAAGCAAGGCTTTTACCTCGGCGCGCGCAGCGACGTGGCTCATCGTTAAACTGGCGTTGGCTTCTTCCGAGGTAAGGTCAAGCAGGGTAAGACCGGCGGGAAACATTTCGCGAAACACCACACGCTCGGACAGGCCTTCGATTTGACGAAACGCCAAACGGCTGGCCAAAGCATCGAGTGTGGTCTCGACGCGCTTGCGGTTTTTCGCATGAATATGACTGGTACGATTGCGCAAAACCACCCAATCAATCGCCGCGCCATTGGCTTGAACGCGGGCTTGCCGACACGACCAGACCATCTCCGCATAAATGCTGGGGCCAGCCACCTCGAGCGTATTGGGGTCGAGCGTCGCTAAAAGATCGACATCGACGAAGCTCTCATTCATCGGCGTGATCAGCGTATCGGCCGAGGCATGGCCCAAGCGCGATAAATAGCTATCGGAGCCTGGGCAATCGATCACCACGAAATCATGGTTGGCGCGCAAATGACCCAGCGCCCGGACAAAGCTGTCGCTTTCTTCTTGCTGGCGGACATCGAGACGATTATCGGTTCCGGCCTCTAGGGCGATATGTTCTGGCATTTGCATATCGCGCCGCCCGACCCACATTTGCCGATTGGCCATATAACGGCTGAACGACCTTTGTCGCACATCCAAATCTAGCGTGCCGACGGATTTTCCGGCCTCCAGCAAAGCTGCCACTACATGCATGGCGACCGTGGTTTTTCCGGCCCCGCCCTTTTCATTGCCCAAAACAATCACATGCGGCGCGACATTTGGCGCCGAGGGGGCTATGCTTGAGCTCTGATTTATCGAGTCTGACAAAAGTTTTCCTTCATTTTGGATTCATTTGAGTATAAACCCGATTCCGAAAACTGGCTGCAAGTTCCGATGCGCGCTTTCGTATCGGCTTGGTCATAAATTTTAGCTTTGAGGCTGCAAATATGCCGTTAACTGGCAAAAAAATATTAATCACCGGCGCCAATGGCGGATTGGGTCGCGCCATTGCCGCCCTCGCCCATGCCCAAGGCGCTAGCCTTGCGCTATGCGAGCGCACGCCCGAATTGGCCCAAGCCGCCAAAGACGCCCTGCTGGCAGACACTAAGCCCGAGGCCGCAAAAAATGTGCATACCGCGCATGCCGATTTGCGCGATAGCGAGGCCGTGGCCGCTATGGTCGCCCACTCTATCGACGCTTTAGCTGGTCTCGATGGCGTCGTCAATAATGCCGCCACACTGGCCGAGGATGACACAGGCCCCGTTGAGACGCCGCTAGACAGCTGGCAGTCGACCCTCGATGTCAATTTAACAGGCGCCTTTTTGGTTTACAAAAATGCCTTGCCGCATCTCATCGAGCAGCAAAGTGGTTCGCTGGTCACCCTCAGCTCGGTCGTTGCCCATAGCGCTTCGGCCACAGCACAAATAGCCTATACCACCAGCAAGGGCGCGTTAGAGGCGATGACCCGCGAGATTGCCATCGCCCATGCGCGCGATAATATTCGGGCCAATTGCGTGGCTCCCGGCCCGGTGCTGACCGAGCGTACGGCGCGCTATTTTGATACGGCCGAAAAATGGGCCACACGGCGCCAGCATATTCCGATGGGTCGTCTGGGCCGGCCCGAAGAAATTGCCGCCAGCGTGTGCTTTTTATTATCCGATGGCGCGGGCTGGCAAACAGGCAGCATTATGCGCGTCGATGGCGGAATTTCCGCCGCCTATGTCGTCGATGACAGCAACGGTAGTGACACGCCATGAGCCAAAACACCGTCGAGATTACCAGCCCTATTGATGGCTCCATTTATGCGACCCGCGCGCTCAGCACGACGAGCCAGGTCGATAGCGGCTTGAACCAAGCCACCGCAGCGCAAGCGCTTTGGCAAGATACGCCGCTCGAGGCCCGCGCTGACTTTGTTTTGCGCGCGCTCGACATCATCGATTCGCAACGCAGGGAGATTGCTTTGGAGCTGGCGTGGCAAATGGGTCGCCCCGTGCGCTATGGCGATGGCGAGGTAAACGGATTTTTGCAACGCGGCCGCCATATGGTGTCGATTGCCAAAAGCGCTTTGCAGCCGATTTACCCCGACCCACAAGACGGCTTCGAACGCTATATCGAACGCCGCCCATTGGGTGTGGTGCTGGTGGTTGCGGCTTGGAATTACCCTTATCTCATCGCCGTTAATTCCATCGTGCCAGCCCTGATGGCGGGCAATTGCGTGGTGCTGAAACATTCGGGCCAAACGCTATTGAGCGGCGAGCGCATGGCGGCCGCGTTTCAAACGGCCGCTCGCGATATGGGCCTGCCGCAAACTTTGCAAGACGGCTTGCTGACGTGCCTGCATCTCGACCATGGCGCCACGGCCAAAGCGGTTGGGGATGCCCGCATTGCTCATGTTAATTTCACCGGCTCCGTATCGGGTGGCCATGCCATCGTCGCGGCGGCCAAAGACAGATTTATCGGTCTGGGCCTCGAGCTGGGCGGCAAAGACCCAGCCTATGTGCGCAAGGATGCCGACCTTGACGCCACCGCCGAGGCTTTGGTCGATGGCAGTTTTTTCAACAGCGGCCAATCGTGCTGCGGCATCGAGCGGATTTATGTCGAAGCTAGCGTGCATGACGCGCTGGTCGAGCGCATGTGCGCCCTGACCAAAGACTATGTGTTGGGCTCGCCGCTAGACGAAGCCACCACGCTGGGGCCCATGGTGCGCCGGCAAGCCGCCGATATGGTACGCCAACAAATAGCGGACGCCGTATCGCAAGGCGCGAAAGCTTGGCTTGAGGAAAGCGGTTTCGTTGCCAGCCAAAACGGCACGCCCTACCTCGCCCCGCAAATTTTGACCCAGGTCACCCATGATATGGAGATTATGCGCGAGGAAAGTTTTGGCCCCGTGGTGGGCATTATGGCGGTGGCAGATGACGCCGAAGCCATCGCGAAAATGAACGATAGCGTTTATGGGCTGACCGCCAGCGTTTGGACAAAAGATACAAAAGCCGCCAAAGCCATTGGCGCGCAAGTGCGAACCGGCACGTTTTTCATGAACCGCTGCGACTATCTTGACCCCGGTCTGGCGTGGACAGGCATTGGCGACACCGGTCGCGGCGCCAGCCTATCGCAAATTGGCTACGAGCAGCTAACGCGCCCGATGAGCTTTCATCTCAAAACAGGAGCCTGATATGTCGAGCCTTGGCATCTATCGCTGCATCGACGATATGCGCGCGCAAGTAGCCGCATGGAAAGCCGAGGGGTTGCGTGTGGGGCTGGTGCCGACGATGGGCGCTTTGCACGCCGGCCACTTGTCCTTGGTCGAGGCGATTTCGCAAAACGTCGATAAAGTGATTGTGTCTATTTTCGTGAACCCCGCGCAATTCGCCGCGCATGAAGACCTCTCGACCTACCCGCGCCAAGAGGCGGCTGATTTGGCCGCGCTTGAGACCACCCAAACAGACGCCGTATTCGCCCCCACCGCACAAGAAATGTATCCAGACGGCTTTGCCACGGCCATTGCCATGGACGGGCCCGCGCTGGGATTGGAAAGCGAAGAACGCCCGCATTTCTTTGGCGGCGTGGCTTTGATTGTTTTGAAATTACTCACCCAGACTCAAACAGATGTCGCAATTTTTGGCGAGAAAGATTATCAGCAATTGATGGTCATCCGCCGCATGGTGGCCGACCTCAATCTGCCCGTCGAAATTATGGCGGGAGAAATTATGCGCGAAGCCGATGGTTTGGCCATGTCCTCTCGCAATGTCTATTTGAACGCCGAGCAAAGAAAAATCGCCGCTCAGCTCCATGTTATATTAGGCCAATTGGCCAACCACCCAGCTGGTGCCGACATAATCAAAGCAGAAGCCGAAGCCAAACAGGCTTTGCTGGAAGCTGGGTTTACCAAAGTAGATTACGCCTGCATTCGCGATGCGGAGACGCTTGGCGTGCCAAATGCCAACACACGAGCGCGCCGCGCTTTGATTGTCGCGCGCTTGGGCGACACCCGCTTGCTCGACAATAGGCCCGCGAGTTAAAAACCGCTGTTTAAAGCAGCCCCATATCGGTCAGCTCTTGGCGCAAGCCTTCGGGCATATCTTCATCGACTTCCATATTATTGGGCGCATCGATGGGCGCATCTTCTTTGGTCAAATAACGCCAGCCCTGAAACGGTCGGCGCGCTTGTAGGCGCGTCGGCACCAGCTCTGGGTCGAGATGCAAATGGCAGCGACGAATGCCTTGGTCGTCGACGAATTCTTCAATATCGATAATTTGTTGCCGCACCCGGATTTGGCGTTTGATCACCCAATATAGTGAGCCGCCTTCCAGCAAATCTCCCTGCCGTTTGGGCACCATGCGCGTAGTATGAAACACTTTGCCATAGGTCGCTTGCAGGCGGTTTTGCCAGTTTACCAAATCGCTGATGTCGTCAGCGCCCACACATAATTTTACCAGGTTTACGCTCATCTGACTTACGGGGTGAAAATCGACACGCGGTCGGATGCGGTAAACAGGGCATAAAAACCGCCACCAACCGCCCCACCAATCAGGATGAATTTATCGTCGGAAGCATAATAGGCCATACGGTGACGGCCACCGCCTGGCATAGGCGCTTGGCGTTGCCAACGTTGGCCCACGAGACGATTATGGCTATCCAGCACTTTGCCTTTGGCGGGACTAAAGCCGCCGGCGAAATGCAAACCATCGCGAACCACGCCCAAAGCGCCGCCGATGACGGCAATGGGCAAATCTGGCAAACTGCGCCATTGGCCTGTTTTCAAATGAAACGCTTGCACCCCTTTGACCGGACGCCCCGAGGCGCTTTTGCCGCCGGCAAGTATCACTTCATCGCCAAGCCGCGCGAAAGCCGCATTGGAGACGGGTATCGGCATTGGGTTTTTCCAACTCGACCATTTACCGGTGCCGAGATTATAACTTTGCACGCGGCCTGCATCTTTGCCGATGCCGCCGAGCAGGAAGACGCGATCTCTATCAAACACACTGATATGGTCGGCGCGCGAGCTTGGCAAATTACCCAGCTTCAACCAAACCGCTGTGTCGGGCGCATACATCCATAAATCAGCACTCAGGCGCGCGGTTTTATTTTCGCGACCGCCAGAGACAATCACCCGCCCCGTGCCCGAGGCAATGGCGAAATGCGATAGTCCTACGGGCAGCGGCGTTAACGGACGCCAGCCATCGCCGCGGATATCATATTGCTCGAAGAAACTGCGAAGCCCCTGCCCTAGTTTGCCGCTCATGATGAAAAGTTTGCCATCCATCTCGGTAGCCACCGCATTGGGCACGGCTGTGGGCAAAGACGTGCCTTCGCGCCAACCCGCTTGCGCCGAAACCAGCGTGGCGAGCGATAGCGAAACCAGCGCCAAACCTATGGTGAAAAAACTTCGTATCATCTTCTTATCCCAAACAACTTATGCGCTGAAAGCAAGCCAGCAATAGAAACACTAGCCTAAAATAAAATTAAAGTGGCAAACCCTAAAAATACGAGAAAGCCAATAACATCGGTAACCGTGGTGACAAATACACTCGACGCCACCGCCGGATCAATGCCGGCGCGGTCGAGACCCACAGGAATTAAAATACCCGCCAAGGCCGCGACCACAAGATTGACCACCATAGCCGCTGCCAGGACACCGCCCAATAAAATATCGTCGAACCAATAGGCACCCAAACTGCCAGCGATCACCGCAAAAACCACGCCATTCAAAATTCCAACGCCAAATTCGCGCCATACCACGCGCGCGATATTGACCGGCATCAGTTCCTGCGTCGCCAGCCCGCGCACCGTGATGGTTAGCGTTTGCGTGCCCGCGTTGCCGCCCATAGAGGCCACAATCGGCATCAGCACCGCCAAGGCCACCATGCGCTCGATAGAGGCGTCAAACAGGCCAATGACCAAAGAGGCGGCCACGGCAGTCATAAGGTTTAAAAACAGCCAAGAGACGCGCCCGCGCGCCGTTTCCAACACGCTATCGGTCACCGTTTCATCGCCAACGCCACCGAGGCGCAAAATATCTTCCCCCGCTTCATCGGCAATCACTTCAAACACATCATCGGCGGTGATGACGCCAATTAAGCGTTGATCTTCATCGACCACCGGCGCGCTGACCAAATTATAACGCTCAAACAGGCGCGCCACTTCTTCGCGGTCGGTATCGCAAGCGATGATGGTGAAATCATCATGCAACAAAGCCTCCACCACACTGGGGCGTTGCGAGCGCAAGAGTTCGGATAAATGCACCACCCCAATCGGCGTATGCGTGGGGTCTGTGACATAGAGTTCGAGAAATTCATCGGGCAGGTCTTTGGCTTCGCGCAAATGGTCGATGGTATGCCCCACCGTCCAAAATGGCGGCACGGCCACAAATTCGGTTTGCATCAAACGGCCCGCACTGTCCTCTGGAAAATCGAGCGAGCGCTGCAATAACAAGCGATCCGATGCGGGAATGCGTTGTAAAACCTCGTCTCGGTCGGCCGCATCCATATCTTCCAAAACGAAAACCGCATCATCGCTGTCGAGCTGCTGAACCGTGGCCGCCAGCGTGTCGCTATCGACGGCCTCGAGGGCGGCATCGCGGATGTTATCGTCAAATTCGGCAAACACTTCTGGTGCCAAATCAGAGCCCATTAACTCAATCAGCGAGCGCCGCAAATCTGGCTGCAAAAGGGTAATCAGTTCCGCAATATCGGCTTCATGGCGGTCATCCAACGCCGCCAAAAGCCCCGCGCGATCTTGCGCCAAGACGAGCTGGCGAACCGCTTCAAAGCGCTCGCTGGTTAACTCATCAGAGCCAAGGTAGTCGCCTTCATGCGGCGTATCGGCTGCGCTATCGCTCACTGGTTTGCCTTTCACGTGCGGCGGTTGAGGGGGGCTGGTGATTTTGGCCTCTTCGCTATATGAAGCAAAATGGCGAATGACGCAGCAAAATTATCGCCTTAACATAATAGTGCCGAATGATTCGGCCAATTGGAGGAGATTGATTATGCTTGAGATTCTATTTGCTACTTTGGTGTTATATGTTGTTGGCCTGATGTTGCCGTCGCTTATCGGGATACTTCGAAAAGAATTGAACTTAGATTTTTTGGTTGGTCCACGCGATGTGCAACCAGAGGTTTCCCTGGCTGTGCTGCGTATCCGGCGCGCCAGCACTAACTTGCAAGAGAGCTTGTTGATTTTCGTACCGCTCTCTTTACTGGCCATTGGCAGCAATGCCGCCGTTGCCGAAACCGCAGCGATTTGGCTCGGCCTGCGCGTGGCTTATCTGATTACCTATGCGATGGGCTTGCGTCATGTGCGCACGATTATCTGGACCATTTCTATGGTGCATCTGTATTTGATGGGCGCAGCCCTCATCTAACTTACCAGTCGAATTCATCCATATGTTCGGAGAAAAATTCTTCTTCGTCATAAAACCAAGACACGTCTAAGGCTGGATTTGGTTTCGGTGGTTTTCGAAAAAACAACACAGTATCGTCGGTCGATTTTTCGGCCGGCGATTTTTTCTTTGGGTCTTGGGGTTTCTTCGTATCGTCTTTCGTCATAATGCTCAGCTCTGTTTCTCGCGAATGCGGGTTTGTAAATCTGCCTGCACTTGCGCGGTGAGCGGAAAGCGGACGGCAAGGACAATCGCGCCGATGAAAAACACCGCTGGCACAATTGCGTAAAGCACCCGCAAGGTCATCAAATCTTCGAACGCATTTTCCGCCAATAATTTGGCATTAAAAGCCGTCAGAGAGAGCGCGCTTATGGCCAAAAACGTGCCGGTCGCCGTCGATATTTTGGCCGTCATGCTGGCAAAGGCAATATAAGAGCCTGCGCGTGCTTTGCCCGTTTCAGCCGTTTCCACATCCACAACATCAGCCAGAATGGCCAGCGGCAGAAATTGCAAGCCGCCAAAACACGCGCCCTTGGCAATGAAAAACCCAACGAACATCCAATAGTCATCGGCTGTGAAGGCCATATTGATGGCCGAAATAATGGCTACGGTGATGAGGCAAATGGAGAACGCAATGTGCTTGCCAAGTTTCCTGCCAAGCCAAAGCCAAACTGGAACCGCTGCAAGCCCCGCAATAAAATAAACAAAATAAAGCGTGCCAACACTGCTCGCTTGAATGACCGATTTCATGAAGAAAAGCGATAGCGCGTTGCGAAAAGCCTCCGCTAGGGTGACGATTAAAATCATCCCGACAACAATGCGCATCGGCTTATTGCGCCATACCCGCACCAGGCCCGACACGAAGGACATTTGGTTTTGGCCTGGCTTTTTCCCTCTGGCGCTCGGCGCATCCTCATCGGCGGGCACTTCGCGCACAAAGAAAATAAGAGCCAGTGCCGCAAGCGGTGCCGCCACGCAAATCGCGATGGCCATGCCGCGCATAATCGAGGCGGTGCTGCCATCGCCATATTGCTCGACCAAAAACGGAATAAATGCCGCGCCCAAAAGCCCCAGCAGAGTGAATTGCTCGCGCCATGCAGTTACCCGGGAGCGCTGATAATAATCCGGCGACAACTCCGCCCCCCAAGCCCCATATGGCAAGCCCACCAAAGTGGTGCCAATATACATGCCGGCAATACAGATGAGCAGATAGGTGGCATCTGCGCCCACAAGAGGCACAAACAGCATCCAGATAGAGCCACATAAGACCGGAACCCCTAAAACAATAAATGGTAGGCGGCGCCCAAAGCGGGTGCGGGCTCGGTCTGACAGTGTGCCGACAAGCGGGTCGGTTACCACATCCGTCAATTTCGCCAGTAGCAACATGGTCGCGACCGCGGCGAGCGATATGCCAATTTCACTGGCATAAAACACCGGCAACCAAATGGCGATTGGATAGCCAACCAGGGCCAGAGGTGCGCCCATGAGACCATACATGCTAAGGGTGGTTTTACTTAAAGGCGTCGACATGGGGCTTCCTCGAATACAAATTACAGGCAAAGTATGTCAGGCAGTTGCCGCAACGACAACCAAGAAAGGCAGCAACACGAAACGCCCTATTTTTTCTTTATCCTTAGACCTTGGCGAACAATAAGCTACCCTTTCCCAGAGTTGTTTGGGAGCCTTGGGCTTCGGTTTTGTATTTTTGGGAGGTATTATGTCTTTGCTTGTTATTGGGGCATCCGTTTTTATTATTATTTCTTTGGCTTTGGCCTGGCTTGGCACCGCCATTCGCATCATGCGCATTGAGGCCTTGCAGCGCCTGTTTCCATCTAGCGATCACATTATTAAATCGCATATCGATTTTCTATTGATGGCTTTGCTAATAATCGCTTTCTACCTGCTCGGCATGCAGCTCGATGTGGTTTATCCTGATTGGGCTATCTGGGCGATGCTCATCGGCGGGTTCACCAATCCGTTCACCTTCATCATCGTCGCCATGTCGCCGCCTGACGCGTTTCAGCCGGGGCCGATTTTTGGCATTGGCGCGATGGCAAGTTTCATCGTCACCACAGTTGGTTTTGTAACCGCTGCTATTATGATTTTGTGATACGAGAAACGATTTTTTAAGCGAGGATAAAGCGAGGCTGGTGCGGCCGAGAAGACTCGAACTTCCACGGGTGTTACCCCACAGCGACCTCAACGCTGCGCGTCTACCAATTCCGCCACGGCCGCACGCCTCAGCAGGCTTGTTTGCTAACAAATATTGCGCCCGATAACAAGCCGCATATCGCGCTAAATACCATCGCCATCAATATTCAGGTGAATGCCGCACTCATCCTTGTCGCTATCGGCCCAGCGCCCCGAGCGATAATCATCGCCCTCTTTGACTTTATTGGTGCATGGCGTGCAGCCAATCGACAAATAACCGTCTTTCACCAACGGGTGACGCGGCAAGTCATGCTGCTCGATATAGGCCTTCAGCTCGTCCAATTGCCAATTGGCCAATGGGTTCAGCTTAAAGCGGCCATCGGTATCGCGCTCGATAATATCCATCGTGGCGCGGGTGCCCGTTTGAAACCGTTTGCGACCCGTAATCAAAGCATCGAAAGGGGCTACGGCGCGCGCTTGAGGGCGCACTTTGCGCAAATCACAACACGCATCCGTGTCGCGCTGCCATAGGCCGCCCTTGGGGTCTTCGGCTAGCAAATCATCGGGGTGCGGGAAATTGGTGCGCACATCGGTTAGCTTCAGCTTGTCTTGCAACCGATCGCGATAGCGCAAAGTCTCGCCAAACAGCTTGCCCGTGTTCAACATAATCACTGGCAGGCTCGGCTCGATTTGCGAAATCATATGCAGCAAAATCACCGACTCGGCGCCAAACGAAGACACAATGGTGATGCGATCCACAAATTGCTCGTGGATGGCGTGGCGCAAAATCTCTTGCGCGCTCATCGTCTCATACCGCGCGTTCAAAGGGGCTAAATCGAGGCCTGCCACTTGTGGGCTCGGCGCTTGTGTTTGGGCGACTTGGGTCATGCCAGCCAACCTTTCTCATCAATCACATCATTGGTGCGCTCAATTAGGGCCTTAAAATCAGCCCCTTGCGCGCGCCATTCTTCTCTGCGGGTCGACAGCTCGGTGAGCCGTGTTTCCCATTCTGCGGGATAATGCCCCTCCAGCGAGCTTTTCAAGCGGCGCGCGAGGCCCGGCGACTTCCCGCCTGTCGACGCGGTGAGCAACATATCGCCACGGCGCACAATGGCGGGCACATGGAAATCGCAAAGCGGTTTCACATCCTCGACATTGACCAGCGTTTTATGCGTGCGGCCTTGGGCGGTGAATTGCTCGGCCAAAGCGTCTTCTACGTTGGCGACGTAAATCACATGGCAGGCGGCAATGTCGGCTTCGCTCGGCCAGGCCTGCGTTAGACGGTCGCCGGCTAGGGCTTGCATCTCTTCGCCTGCATCTTGCGCAAACACGCGCACAAATTGCGCGCCTGCCGCATCGACCATTTCGAGCCGACGGCGCGCCTGTGGGCCTGCGCCAACAATCGCTAAGGTAAGTTCTGCAACATCTAGAATGACCGGTAACATAACGTCTCCTATTTATCCCTATATGAGGCATTTAAGGGCGCATTTCAATATTTATCAGTAAACTTTTGTGAATTAAATAATTCCACAAAAATATTTGTTTATTAATGCGCAAGCCATAATGCTAAGAGACCTTATGGCTATAAAGGATATTCCCGAGATACGCTTTAGCGATGCGCCCGTTGCCTACCCCGAAGCCGTGGCCTTTATGGAGGCGCGCGTGCAAGACATTATCGACGGTCGGGCGCGCGAATGCATCTGGTTTCTCGAGCATCCTCCCCTTTATACGGCTGGCACTAGCGCCAAACCGGCCGACTTAGTTCAGCCCGAGCGTTTTCCCGTCTTCGCGAGCCAGCGCGGCGGAGAGTATACCTATCATGGGCCCGGCCAACGCGTGGTCTATCTGATGCTGGACCTGCGAACCCGCGGGCGCGATGTGCGCTGCTTTGTTCGCCAAGCCGAACAATGGGTCATTCAAACGCTGGAAGATTTTAACATTCAAGCGCATATCACCCCCGGTCGTGTCGGGGTTTGGGTACCGCGCCCAGACCATGCCTCTGGGGCGCGCGCGAGGGAAGATAAAATCGCCGCCGTCGGCATGCGCATCCGTCGCTGGGTGAGCTTTCACGGCATCTCGATAAATGTCGAGCCTGAGCTATCCCATTTTGACGGCATTATTCCATGCGGCATCCGCGACCAAGGGGTCACCAGCTTGGTGGAGCTGGGCCACCCCGTTACCATGGCCGAGGTAGACCAAGCACTCTTAGATAATTTTGAAACCGCCTTCGCGCGTCCCGAAAAAGCTTAAAAACAGCCTATTCGAACTCAATCATCACGTCATCGACGGCCAGCTTATCGCCCGCCGCACATAAGACTTTGGTCACGGTCGTGTCTTTTTCAGCGCGCAAAATGTTTTCCATTTTCATCGCCTCGACCACCGCCAGAGGCTGACCCGCTTTGACCGCCTGACCCTCTTCTACCGCGATGGAGACGACAACGCCTGGCATTGGACAAACCAGTTCTTTGTCGGATGTGCCATCGGTTTTCTCTGGCATGTAGACCATCAGGGCTTGCGCGGCCATGCGGCGCACGAAAACATCTGTGGCGGCACCGCGACCCGTTAGGGTGAAGCCTTCTGAATGACGCTCGACAGCGACGCTCACGGCCTCGCCATTGACGGTGCCGTGGAAGAATAGATCCCCGGGCAACCAATCGCTCTCAAGCGAGATGTCGACGCCATTGAGCGTGACACCCATCTCGGTTTTTATCGCAGAGAAAACCGTCTCGCCGATTTGCACAGCTTGTTCGGCTTCCGGCGTAAACTGATGGCCGGGCAGGACTTGTGAGCCTTCGGTGGCGCGCATTTGGGATAGTTGCGACATGGCAAACCCAATCACCGCCAAGGCTTCGATGCGGGCGCTATCTTGCGGCGCACCTTCAAAACCATCGGGGTATTCTTCATCGATAAACGCCGTGGTAATCGTGCCCGCACGGAAGCGGTCATGATGCATAATGGCGGCGCAGAAATCGATATTATGGCGGATGCCATCGATACGGAAATTATCCAAAGCCACCCCCATCGCATCGATCGCTTGCAAACGATCGGGCCCATGGGTCACCAGCTTGGCAATCATCGGATCATAGAACAGCGAGATCTCGCCGCCCTCATAAACGCCCGTATCATTGCGAACGGTGATGCCGTCTTGGGTGCCTTGCACGGGAGGACGATAGCGCGATAGACGCCCCGTAGAGGGCAAGAAGCCGCGATATGGATCTTCGGCATACACCCGACTTTCCATCGCCCAGCCGTTAAGCTGCACGTCTTCTTGTTTCATATCCAGCTTTTCGCCAGCCGCGACTTTAATCATTTGCTCGACCAAATCGACACCGGTAATCAGCTCCGTGACGGGATGCTCTACTTGCAGGCGCGTGTTCATTTCGAGGAAATAGAAATTCTTGTCGCCATCGACGATGAATTCCACCGTGCCTGCCGAGCAATAGTCTACCGCTTTCGACAAAGCGACCGATTGTTCGCCCATGGCTTTGCGCGTGGCTTCGTCGAGGAATGGACTTGGCGCTTCTTCGATGACTTTTTGATTGCGGCGCTGAATGGAACATTCGCGCTCCCCCAGATAAATCACATTGCCGTGCTTATCGCCGAGGATCTGAATTTCAATATGGCGCGGTTGCGTCACGAATTTCTCGATGAAAATACGGTCATCGCCAAAGCTAGAGGCGGCTTCGTTTTTCGACGACTGAAAGCCTTCGCGCGCTTCCTCGTCGTTCCACGCAATCCGCATGCCTTTGCCGCCGCCGCCAGCCGAGGCTTTGATCATCACCGGATAGGTAACCTCATTGGCAATTCTCACCGCCTCATCGGCATCGGCAATCAAGCCCATATGGCCCGGCACGGTGGAGACCCCTGCCTCCGATGCGAGTTTTTTCGAGGTGATTTTATCGCCCATTTTTTCAATGGCATTGGCAGGCGGGCCGATAAAAGCCACACCGGCTTTTTCGAGAGCTTCGGCGAAAGTTTTGTTTTCGCTCAAAAACCCGTAGCCCGGATGTACTGCTTCGGCGCCGCTTTGTTGGATGGCGTCGAGAATTTTATCGATGACCAAATAGCTTTCGCTAGCGGGCGCGCCACCAATGTAAATCGCCTCATCGGCTTCGCGCACATGCAAGGCTTGGGCGTCGGCGTCGGAGTAGACGGCCACGGTTTGGATGCCCATAGCGCGGGCTGTCCGGATGACACGGCAAGCAATCTCACCACGGTTTGCAATTAGAATTTTCTTAAACATATCAGATACCTAAAGCGGAATATTATCGTGTTTTTTCCAAGGATTCTCGAGCTTCTTAGACGACAAAAGTGCCAAAGCCCGCGAAATGCGACGGCGCGTATTATGCGGCTGAATGACCTCGTCAATATAGCCACGCTCCGCCGCCACGAATGGGTTTAGGAAGCGTTCTTCATAATTCTCCACATGCTCGGCAATCTCTTTGTCATTGCCGATGGAAGAGCGGAAAATAATTTCTACCGCGCCTTTGGCCCCCATCACCGCAATCTCGGCGGTCGGCCAGGCGTAGTTGAAATCGCCGCGCAAATGTTTCGAGGCCATCACGTCATAAGCCCCGCCATAGGCTTTGCGCGTAATCAAAGTGATTTTCGGCACCGTGGCTTCCGCATAGGCAAATAGCAATTTCGCGCCGTGTTTAATCAGCCCCCCGTATTCTTGCGAGGTTCCCGGCAGGAAGCCTGGCACATCGACAAGGGTGACAATCGGCACATCAAACGCATCGCAAAAGCGCACGAAACGAGCTGCCTTGCGGCTTGCATCACTATCCAACACGCCAGCTAGCGTCATCGGCTGGTTGGCGACAAAACCAACAGTCTTGCCTTCCATACGGCCAAAACCAGTGATGATGTTCTTGGCGAAATCTTTTTGAATTTCAAAAAAATCCCCCTCATCAATCACCTTCTCCACCAGCTCCATCATGTCATAGGGCATGTTGGGGTTGTCGGGGATGAGCGTATCGAGGCTCGGCTCTACACGGTCGCGCACGTCAAAGGTGGGGCGCTCGGGTGCGCCTGTGCGGTTCGATAGAGGCAAGAAGTCGATGAGACGGCGCAGCTCGGTCAGCGCCTCTACATCGTTATCATAGGCGCCATCGGCGACCGAAGACTTGCTGGTGTGGACTTTCGCGCCACCCAATTCTTCGGCGGTTACTTCTTCATTGGTCACGGTTTTCACCACATCGGGGCCCGTCACAAACATGTAAGACGTGTTGCGCACCATAAAGATGAAATCAGTCAGCGCCGGGGAATACACATCGCCGCCCGCGCAAGGGCCCATAATCATGGTGATTTGGGGAATAACGCCCGAGGCCAGCGTGTTGCGTTGGAACACTTCGGCATAGCCGCCCAGCGCATCGACGCCTTCTTGAATGCGCGCACCGCCCGCATCTAGAATGCCGATAATCGGCACGCCATTGCGCAGCGCCATGTCTTGCACTTTGTTGATTTTCTTTGAATGCGCGCGAGACAGCGACCCACCAAACACGGTGAAGTCTTTCGCGAACAGATAGATCGGGCGGCCGTTTACCGTGCCCCAACCGGTTACCACGCCATCGCCAGGAATTTTCTTATCCTGCATGCCAAACTCTTGGCAGTCATGCTCTACGAACATGTCGATTTCTTCGAAACTATCCGGATCGAGGAGCAGCTCAATACGCTCGCGCGCCGTTAGCTTGCCGCGTGCGTGTTGCGCTTCAATGCGCTTCTCGCCGCCACCCAGACGGGCGACGCTACGCCGCTCTTCTAATTCTTTAACAATATCACGCATAATCTCCCCCGCGTCACTGCTGTAGAGCTGATGAATACCGCGCTATGGCTTTGATTTCCAGTGCTATATTGTCTAATCGCACTTGCGCCTCATCATCGCGGCCCCATGTCTCAATTTGGAACAAATCATCCAGAAAAGCGAGCTCATACGCCTGTTCTGGAGATATCTCCCCCTGGTCTAAGGCCAAAGCCAAAATGGCCGAGCCAAGAAGCGCTGCCGTATGCGCAAGCCCGGTTAACCGAAACGCATCCTCGCCCGCCAATTGCTTCAATTTCGCTTCCGCTTCGCCGGCTTGCGCAATGGGCAATACGGAATGCGTAACTTTTAAAACCACCCCCAATTGGCTCTCGGCCCAAGCCAAAATAGGGTCCCAGCCTTGCGCTTGTTTCGCGATGAGCGGGTCTGGGTTTTCGGCGCGGTAGCAAAGCAAATCAGACATGCCATAGGCCGCAAAAGCTGTGCGCGTTTGCGCCATCACCCCGGCCACACGGTCCAGCGCGGTAGAGACAAGGCGCATATGCAGCATCGACAAAGTGTCAATCTCGTCGCCTTGCGCCTGCCATTCGTCGGCAACCAATTGGGCCAGCGCTTGCGTCGGCAACACCAAGGGGCTTTTGGCTGGCGTTTTTAAAATATGCGCATCCAGCTTGACGATAAATCCATCGTCTTGCTCGGCGATGGTTACCGCTTCATAAAATCGTTTGGCCATGTTTACTCGCGGTTGCTCAAGGTTATTGGGGCTGAAATTGGGAAATCAAAAGGCGCAAATCTTCTGGCGTTTGCGCAATGTCATCGGCGCCAGACGCTTCCAGCTCGTCCACCGTCTGATAGCCCCACCCCACGCCAATGGCCCGCGCGCCTGCCGCTTTGGCCATCATAATATCAAAGCTCGTGTCGCCAATCATCAGGGTTTGCGCCGCTGTTACGCCTGTTTCGCGCATCGCGTCGAACATTAAATCGGGGGCGGGTTTGCCGGGCCCATCGTCGGCGCTTTTCAGCACTTTAAAAAATGGGCGGATATCATAGGCATCGACGACGCGGTTTAAGCCACGGCGCGACTTCATCGTAATAATGCCCAGCAGCGTATCCTCTACCTTACCGAGCTCGAGAATTTGCGCGTGCATCCCATCAAACATCACCTGACCACGGTCGTCTTGCAGGACCAAGTCTTGATAGGTCTCCCGATAGACATCCAGCATGTTAACAATCTGGTCGTCGCTGGCTTCGGGTACATGGCCGCGCAACGCAACATCAATGGGAAGCCCCACGGCATAAAGGATATCGCGGCGCGACGGGCAAGCGAAATCATGCGCCGCCAAAGCCGTTTGGGTGGCGGTAATGATGGTCTGCTGGCTATCTACCAACGTGCCGTCGCAATCAAAAACGATCAGCCGCATTATTTTCCCTCATCAAACGGGGTTTCCCCGTCTTTCAAGTCAAAGCTTAACATGTCCCATGTTTCTGCCATATGGTCGCGCAAGGGCGCTTTGCATCGCAAAACACCGCCGCGTGGATGAGGCATCATAATCGAGCGGGCGTGCAAGTGAAGTCTTTTTGGCAAGATACCGCCATATTCTTCGTTTTCATTCTCGACGCGATATTTCGTATCCCCCACCAGCGAATGGCCAATGGCTGCCGCATGGGCGCGAATTTGGTGCGTCCGTCCTGTGAGCGGGCGAAACGCCAACCAGCAGAAGCGCTGCCCTACCCGCGCAATTTCCATGAAATCCGTATGCGCTTTCATGGCATCGCTATCCTCGGGGTCAACGGGGCGCACGCGCTCGCCGCCATCTGCGGCGGCCCGCTTGGCCAAGGGTACGCGAATAGAGCCCTGAGACGGGCGCGGCACGCCGTACACCAAAGCCCAATAAATCTTCTCGGCCTCGCGACTGGCAAATTGACGGGTCAGAAATTGCGCCGCTTTGCGATTGCGCGCCAAGACCAAAACACCAGACGTATCGCGGTCGAGACGATGCACAAGGCGGGGCGCTTCGGCTTCCTCAAATTGCAACGCCGGCAAAGCCGCATCAATATGCATGGTGGTTTTGCTGCCGCCCTGCACGGCCAAACCAGAGGGCTTGTTAAGGACCATCACATCTTTATCGCGGTGAATAATCGCCGATTGCAGCTCGGCTACCAAAGCATCCGGCACAGAGACGGGGCGCACGGTGCGCTTCGCACCCTGCTCGGGAACTTCGGGGGGCACGCGAATAATCTGGCCTTTTTGAACCCGCTCCGCCGCCTTGGCGCGCTTGCCCTCCACCCGCACAAGACCTTGGCGCAGGAGCTTTTCCAAACGACCTTGGGTCAGCGCGGTGAAATATTTGCGAAACCATCTATCGAGGCGCAGACCGTCGTCTTCGCCTTTGACCTTAATTTGCCGAACGCCCGCCATTTTATAGCCCCTTCAAGAGCAGATAGCCTGCTCCAAACACAAGTACACCGCCAACCAGCGAGCCACCTAAATAGCCGCTCATGGCCAATAGCTCGCGCTTTTCTAACATTTGAAACAGTTCCATGGAAAAAGCCGAAAACGTGGTGAAACCACCCAGCAGGCCGACGCCGATAAACAAGCGGAGCCCCTCGTGGCCTCCGTTTTGTTTCGATAGCCAGCCAACCAGCAGTCCCATCAAAAACGAGCCCAGCAAATTGACGCCAAGCGTCGCCCAAGGAAACCCAACCGGGGCTTTAACTAACCCACTGATGCCAAAGCGAGCCACAGCGCCTAACGCGCCGCCGCAAGCGACCCAGATAAAACAGTGTAGTGGCATGGTGGCCTCCCGATTCGGCGTTCAAAATAGCACAGAACCTTGCCGCCATAAAAAAAGACACGAAAACCGAACGGCTTTCGTGTCTTTTATAAGTTGGCGGACGAAATTATGCGGTCGCTGCTGCCAGCTCCTCGCCTTCGTCATTGATCATCACGGGGCCCGAATCTTGGCCTTTCGCGGTTACATCGCGATCGACAAATTCGATAACGGCCATTGGCGCGTTGTCACCATAGCGGAAGCCCGCTTTGAGAACGCGGATGTAGCCACCCGGGCGTTCGGCATAGCGAGCGGCGAGCGTATCAAACAATTTAGCGCCCCACTGTTGGTCTGGAAGCTGAGCATAGGCGCGACGACGAGCCGCCAAATCACCTTTTTTGCCCAAAGTCACAAGTTTCTCAACAAAGGGACGAAGCTCTTTGGCTTTTGGCAAAGTCGTTACAATTTGCTCATGCTTAATAAGCGCAACGGCCATATTGCCAAGCATTGCCTTACGGTGGCTGCTTGTCCGATTTAGTTTACGTCCTGCTTTTGCGTGGCGCATAACGTCACTCCTCTACGCTCATACGAGCCTTATTGCTGCTCTAGTGAGCCTTAGTAATTATCTTCAAACTTTTTAGCAAGCTCTTCGATGTTCTCTGGTGGCCAATTCGGCACATCCATTCCAAGGTGCAGACCCATTTCGGCCAAAACCTCTTTAATTTCGTTCAGGGACTTACGACCAAAGTTCGGTGTCCGCAGCATTTCGCCTTCGGATTTTTGAATGAGGTCGCCAATGTAAACGATATTGTCGTTTTTCAGGCAATTCGCCGAGCGAACTGAAAGTTCCAACTCGTCGACTTTCTTCAGCAGAGCTGCCGAGAAGCCTGTTTCTTCGATAGCCGAATATTCTTCAACTTGAACCTCTGGCTCTTCGAAATTGATGAAGCTTTGTAGCTGGTCTTGCAAAATACGCGCCGACAAAGCCAATGCGTCTTCTGGGGTAACCGTCCCATTGGTTTCAATTTCCATGGTCAGTTTATCATAATCCAGCACTTGGCCTTCGCGGGTGTTTTCTACGTTGTAAGAAACCCGGCGCACAGGGCTGTAAAGACTGTCGACAGGAATAAGCCCGATAGGCGCATCTTCTGGACGGTTCTTTTCAGCAGGTACATAGCCGCTGCCTGTTTTGATAATGAATTCGAAACGAACTTCCGCGCCTTCATCCAAGGTGCAGATAACCAAATCTGGGTTTTGAATGGTGACGGCGGCATTTTCTTCAATGTCGCCTGCGGTCACAACGCCGGGGCCTTTTTTCGACAGCGTCAGGCGCTTGGTGCCTTCTGCGTCCATAGCCAAAGCCATTTTCTTGATGTTTAGAACAACATCGGTCACATCTTCGCGGACACCGGGAATAGATGAAAATTCGTGCAGCACACCGTCAATTTGAACCGCGGTTACCGCCGCCCCTTGAATGGACGAGAGCAATACGCGACGCAGAGCATTGCCAAGCGTCAGGCCGAAACCCCGCTCTAGAGGCTCCGCGACAACGCGCGCTTCACGGCTTTCATCATGGCCAGGAATAATATCCAGTTTGGTAGGCTTAATCAGCTCTTGCCAGTTTTTTTGGATCATGATGGTACCTCTTAAATTTATATGCAGATGGGGAGAACGGCGGCCAAATTAAACGCGACGGCGTTTTGGCGGGCGGCACCCATTATGTGGAATTGGCGTTACATCTTTAATCGATGTAATGGTAAAGCCCGCAGCTTGCAAAGCCCGCAACGCACTCTCACGACCCGAACCGGGACCGCGAACATTCACTTCCAAAGTCTTCACACCATGTTCCATCGCCTTGCGGCCGGCATCTTCAGCTGCAACTTGGGCTGCATACGGGGTCGATTTACGCGATCCCTTAAAGCCCATTGTGCCTGCGGAAGACCAGCTAATCGCATTGCCTTGCGCATCCGAGATGGTGATCAAAGTATTGTTGAAGGTCGAGTTAACGTGCGCAACACCAGATGTGATGTTCTTACGCTCGCGACGCCGTACACGTGATTTTTCTGTAGCCATGATAAAACCCTACCTATTTTTTCTTGCCAGCAATGGCACGAGCCGGACCTTTGCGGGTGCGCGCATTGGTATGCGTACGCTGACCGCGAACCGGCAAATTACGACGGTGACGAAGACCACGATAAATCCCCATATCAAGCAAGCGCTTGATATTCATAGACACTTCGCGGCGCAAATCGCCTTCCACAACATAATCAGCATCAATGCTTTCGCGAATTTGGATAACATCCGCATCCGACAATTCATTGACACGACGCTCAGCCGGAATACCGACTTTGTCGCAAATTTCTTTCGCCTTTGCGTCGCCGATCCCATGAATATAGGTCAGGGCGATTACTACGCGCTTGGCAGTTGGAATGTTAACACCAGCTATACGAGCCACTTGCTTCTCCTTTTCACCGTTTCCGGTGGGCGCCGTTCCTACCCAAATGGCAGAAAACCGACAATTGTTCAAGTTTCATACTGAGGAAAACAGGTTGACCTTAGTAAAGCGCGGATTATAGGAAATTCGCCCCGCCAGTCAACCGCTAACCCTTTAAAAAACCCAGTTAAATCTCCTTCAACACAGCATGTATATGCTGTGTCACTTCATCCATGTCTTGCATACCGTCCAAAGTCTTTAAAATACCCTTCGAAGCATAAAATTCTGCGACCGGTGCCGTTTGCTCTTCATAGACGCGCAAACGGTGTTGCAAGGCTTCTTCCGTATCATCCTCGCGCGGGCCGCTTTCGCTTTCCGCAGCTCGTTTCAAAATGCGCCCGATAAGAACCTGAGCGTCTACCGCAAGCTCAATCACGCCATCTAAAACGATATTCTTCGTTACCAACATCTCATCCAAGGCTTCGGCCTGCGCAACATTGCGCGGAAAACCATCAAGAATAAAACCATTGGCACAATCTGCCTCATTGATGCGGTCGGAGATAATACCCACCACAACGGCATCTGGCACTAAATCGCCTCGGGCCATAATGTCTTTGGCTTGTTTGCCAATTTCGGTCTCCGCCGCTACCGCAGCACGCAACATATCGCCTGTGGAAAGCTGACGAATGTCGAAAGCCTCTTCAATGCGTTGCGCTTGGGTGCCTTTGCCAGCACCTGGAGGCCCGAGGAAAATTAGCTTCAACGCCGTTTGCCCCCGACTTTGGATTTTTTAATCAAACCTTCATATTGATGCGCGAACAAATGGCCCTGCACCTGCCCTACTGTGTCCATGGTCACATTGACCACGATCAGCAGCGACGTACCGCCAAAGTAAAATGGCACGTTATAGGCATTGATGAGAAACTCTGGAAGCAAGCAAACGAGCGTCAGATAAAGCGCGCCTACGGCCGTCAAACGGGTCAACACGCGGTCAATGTACTCAGCGGTGCGTTGCCCTGGACGAATACCCGGAATAAAGCCGCCATAACGCTTCAGATTATCCGCCGTATCGTTCGGATTGAACACAATCGACGTATAGAAGAAGCAGAAGAAAATAATACCCGCCGCATAGGTCGCCATGTAAAGAGGCTGGCCACGACCCAGAAGGGCTGCAACCGTTCCCAAAGCGCCGCCTGTGGCGTCGGTCGAGAAATTAGCCAGCGTAATCGGCATCAACAGCAAAGAAGACGCGAAAATCGGTGGGATAACGCCAGCTGTGTTGAGTTTCAACGGAAGATGCGAGCTTTCGCCCTGCGCCATACCACTCGCCGTTTGGCGTTTTGGATATTGCACCAAGAGACGACGTTGCGCGCGTTCCATGAACACAATGAAAGCAATCACGGCAATCACCATAATGATGAGCGCCAGAATGATAAACGTAGAGATGGCGCCTTGGCGGCCCAACTCTAGCGTGCCAGCCAAGGCTGACGGGAGTTCGGCCACAATGCCCGCAAAGATAATCAGCGATATACCATTGCCCACGCCGCGCGCGGTAACTTGCTCGCCCAACCACATCAAGAAGACCGTGCCACCCACCAGCGTAATCACGGCGCTGGCGCGGAAATAGAACCCTGGGTCGACGACAACGCCTTGCGCGCCTTCAAGCCCCACGGCAATGCCGTAGCCTTGAACGGTCGCCAAAAGCACGGTGCCGTAACGTGTATATTGGTTAATCTGCTTCCGACCCGTTTCGCCGTCTTTCTTGAGTTGCTCAAGATGCGGCACAACCGAGGTAAGCAGCTGAATAACAATCGAGGCCGTAATATACGGCATGATGTTCAAAGCAAAAATAGCCATCCGGCCAACAGCGCCACCAGCAAACATGTTGAACATGCCAATAATGCCAGACTGCTGTTGCGAGAAGACCGACTGCAAAGCCTGCGGATCAATACCCGGCAACGGAATATACGTGCCAAGGCGATAGACCAAAAGCGCACCTAGTGTGAACCAGATACGCTTTTTAAGCTCATCGGCGGTACGAAACGCCGAGAAGCTCATATTCGCAGCAAGCTGTTCTGCAGCTGAAGCCATGCAATTTCTCTCCCTAGGACCTAGGCTTCTTGCGAAGCTTCAGGGGCCGCTGGTGTTTCAGACTTTGCTAGCAGCGTAACTTTGCCACCTAGCTTTTCAATCGCAGCTTGTGCCGCTTTCGAAATGCCCACGACTTCAAAGTCGAGCTTCTCTTTCAGCTCGCCTTTGGCCAGAATACGCACGCCATCCAACTCGCGGCGCAACACGCCGGCTTCAACCAGGCTCGCTGCCGAAACAGTTGCGCCTTTGGCCAATTTACCCGCTTCAATAGCTGTCTGTAAGCGACCCAAGTTTACCGCATTTAGTTTCTTTGGGTTCGGCACGTTAAAGCCGCGCTTTGGCAGACGCTTGAACAAAGGCATTTGACCGCCTTCAAAACCTTTAATAGCAACACCCGAGCGTGAAGATTGACCCTTCATACCACGGCCAGCGGTTTTACCTTTGCCTGAAGATGTACCCCGGCCCACGCGCATGCGTGACTTACGGGCACCTTCGTTATCGCTAATTTCATTCAGTTTCATAACTCTTCTCCAAAACGCCGGCGTTCAACCCCATGCGTCTTTTAATGCTTAGGCCTCGATTACGCGAACCAGATGCGCAACTTTTTCAATCATACCGCGAACGGCAGGCGTGTCTTCAAGCTCGCGACGACGACCGCATTTGTTCAACCCAAGACCTACCAACGTGGCACGTTGATCTTGTGGGCGACCAATAGGGCTGCCTGTCTGCTCGACAATAACGGTTTTTGCTTTTGCCATGATCGCGTCTCCTAATTAGCCGCTTCGGCTTCGGAATCGTCGTTCGCGTCATCGCGGCGACGGGTGATCAAATCACTCACTTTTTTGCCGCGACGAGCCGCAACCGCACGAGGGCTGCCTTGCTTCTTCAGGGCGTCAAAAGTTGCATGGATCATATTGTATGGGTTCGAAGACCCGATCGACTTGGCGACCACATCTTGCATACCCAAAACTTCAAACACAGCACGCATCGGACCACCGGCAATAATACCAGTTCCGGGAGGTGCCGCGCGCAAAGCCACTTTACCGGCGCCATGGCGGCCAGCAATATCATGGTGCAATGTCCGGCCCTCACGCAGAGGCACACGGATCATGTGACGCTTTGCAGCTTCGGTTGCTTTGCGAATGGCTTCTGGCACTTCGCGGGCTTTACCCTTGCCAAAACCTACGCGTCCGCGCTGATCCCCAATGACCACCAAAGCGGCAAAACCGAAGCGACGGCCACCTTTGACCACTTTCGCAACCCGGTTAATATGAACTAGACGGTCGACGAATTCATTGTCTTCGTCTCGGTTATCCCGTTTATCGTTTCTTGCCACGCTTTTTCTCCTCTTATCCGGTTTAGAAGCTCAAACCGGCTTCGCGAGCTGCTTCGGCTAATGCCTTAACGCGCCCATGATAGATATAGCCACCGCGATCAAAGATAACGGTTTCAACACCCGCCTTCTTCGCGCGCTCAGCGATTTGTTTCCCAATGATGCCAGCGGCGTCTACGTTGCCGCCGGAACCTGTAAAGTCTTTGTCTTGCGTTGAAGCAGACGCAACGGTACGGCCAGCCAAATCGTCAATAACTTGAGCATAAATATGCTTTGACGAGCGGAATACCGAAAGCCGAGCCCGACCATTTGCAACTTTGCGTAACTGGCGGCGAACCCGCTGTTTACGACGTTCATCTGTTGTAATCTTACGACCCATGATCGACCCCTACTTCTTCTTACCTTCTTTGCGGAAGACATATTCGCCTTCATACCGTACACCCTTGCCTTTATAAGGCTCTGGCGGACGGTAACTGCGGATTTCAGACGCCACTTGACCGACTTTTTGCTTGTCGATACCCGTAATCACAATCTCAGTTTGTGATGGGCAGTCAACACTGATGCCTTCCGGAACCGGAAAGTCGACATCATGGCTAAAGCCTAGTGACAATTTAAGTGTTTTACCTTGCATGGAGGCACGATACCCAACACCCTGCAATTGCAGTTTGCGAGTAAAGCCTTCCGAGACGCCAATCATCAGGTTTTGAACCAAAGCACGGCTCAAGCCCCAAAAACTACGCGCGGTCTGCGATTTATTCGCAGGTGCCAGTGTCACGCCATTGTCATCATGGATTGCAGTGACATTTTCAGACAAGGTAACAGCCAATTCGCCCTTAGGGCCTTTGACCGACATGTTTTGTCCGTTCAGGCTAACTTCGACGCCCTTCGGAATTCCAACTGGTTTTTTACCAATACGAGACATTATATTATCCTTTCCGAACCCGTCTTAGAAGACGCGGCACAGAATTTCCCCACCCACATTGTTTTCACGAGCGGCATTATCCGTCATCACACCCTTAGGCGTAGAGATGATGGAAATACCAAGACCATTGCGGACAACCGGCATGGTTTTTACCGATGAATAGACCCGACGACCTGGCTTGGACACGCGTTGAATTTCTTGAATGACCGGCTGGCCCTCATAATATTTCAACTCAATGTTCAACTCACCAGACCCATTGTCGAGTTTGTTTTCCGAATAGCCACGAATATAGCCTTCGTCTTGAAGGACATCCAGCACCCAGCTGCGAAGCTTGGAGGCTGGGCTTATGACCGTGCTTTTGCCACGCATTTGAGCGTTGCGGATGCGGGTCAGCATATCACCTAGAGGATCGTTCATTGCTATACCTCCCTACCAGCTTGACTTAACCATGCCCGGGATCAGTCCTTGGTAGGACAGATCACGAAGCGCGATGCGCGACATGTTTAGTTTACGATAATAACCACGCGGACGACCCGTCACGCCGCAACGATTGCGGACCCGGATTTTCGCGGAGTTGCGAGGCAGCTCGGCCAATTTCAGACGCGCTTTAAAACGCTCTTCATTGGTCAAGGACTGATCTTTAGCAATCGTCATGAGAGCTGCGCGCTTAGCCGCATATTTCTCTACCAGACGTTTACGCTTATTGTTGCGTTCGATGGAACTCTTCTTCGCCATATCTATCTCCCCCGCTCTATTCGCTGAACGGAAAGTTAAAGCCACGCAATAGTTCGCGGGCCTGGTCGTCATCTTTGGTTGTGGTGCAAACAATAATGTCCATACCCCAAATTGTGTCGACCTTGTCATAGTTAATCTCTGGGAACACGATGTGTTCTTTCAGGCCCATAGCAAAATTGCCATTACCATCGAAACTCTTGTCGTTCAGCCCGCGAAAGTCACGCACGCGAGGCAAAGCTACGTTAATCAAGCGATCCACGAACTCAAACATGTGCGCGCCACGAAGGGTCACTTTCACACCGAGAGGCATTTCTTCGCGCACTTTAAAGCCAGCAATAGATGTGCGGGCATAAGTGATAACCGGCTTTTGTCCTGCAATATCTTTCATGGCAGAAAACGCAGAGTTGATCTTTTTGGTGTCTTGCGTTGTTTCCCCGACGCCCATATTGAGCACGATTTTTTCCAGCGCAGGCACTTGCATCGGGTTTTTCAACTCGAATTTTTCAATCAGCGCACCCCGAATAACGTCATGATATTGCGTTTTCAGGCGCGGTACATAGGTCGTATCAGCCATCGATCACTTCTCCTGAACGTTTAGCGATGCGCGACTTGGTGCCGTCATCATTAAGTTTGTAGCCAACTCGCGACGGCGACCCATCTTTGGGGTCCGCAATCGACAGATTGGAAACGTGAATTTTGCTTTCGCGATTGATAATGCCGCCCTCGGTTTGCGGGGTCTGACGCTGGTGGCGCTTCACCATGTTGACGCCCTGCACCAAGGCACGATTTTCCGTTGGGAACATCGCAAGCACTTCGCCGGTTTTACCCTTGTCACGACCCGTGGTGACTACCACTTTGTCGCCTTTTTTGATTTTATACTTGATAGCCATTACAACACCTCCGGTGCCAGCGACACAATTTTCATGTGATTGCTGCTGCGCAGCTCACGTGTCACGGGGCCAAAAATACGTGTACCAATCGGCTCTCCGGCTGGGTTCACTAGAACCGCCGCATTGCGATCGAAACGGATAATGCTGCCATCCTGACGACGAATTTCTTTCGCCGTACGAACGATAACAGCCCGCATCACATCACCTTTCTTAACGCGTCCACGCGGGATAGCTTCTTTGACGCTGACAACAATTGTGTCACCGACCGAAGCCGTCTTACGCTTGGACCCACCAAGAACTTTGATGCACTGCACCCGGCGTGCGCCACTATTATCGGCGACGTCCAGATTGGTTTGCATCTGAATCATAACAAGTTCCCTTATTCACTAGCGCCGGAAATAACTTCCCAGCTTTTCAGTTTCGAGATCGGGCGGCACTCGCGAATAGCGACTTTGTCGCCCACCTTCACTGTGTTTTCGGCATCATGCGCATGGTAGCGCTTTGATTTACGAACGGTTTTCTTCATCACCGGATCAGCAAAGCGGCGCTCAACGGAAACGACAATTGTTTTGTCGCCCTTATCGCTCACCACAGTACCTTGTAGAATACGTTTTGGCATTTTCTTCCCTTACTCCGGACTAAGCGCTTGGCTGCGCTTGTTGCGCGGTTTTCAACCGAGCAATGGTGCGCCGCACTTCGCGGATACGTGATGCGTTTTCCAACTGACCCGAGGCCTGTTGAAAGCGCAGGTTCAGCTGCTCTTTTTTCAGCTTAACGATTTCATCGCCAAGTTGATCAGAAGTCATATCGTTGATTTCAGACATTTTCATGATCTATTGTCCTTCGCCTGGACGCGATACAACGCGTGTCGATACAGGTAATTTCGCGGCAGCGAGACGAAGCGCTTGGTGCGCCACATCGGCAGGTACGCCATCAATTTCAAACATGATACGGCCCGGCTTCACACGGCACGCCCAATACTCTGGCGAACCTTTACCTTTACCCATCCGAACTTCGGTAGGCTTTTTAGATACTGGCACATCTGGAAAAATACGGATCCAAACACGACCGGCACGTTTCATGTGACGCGTAATCACCCGACGAGCTGCCTCAATCTGGCGCGCAGTAACACGCTCCGGAGACGTTGCTTTCAGCCCAAATGAGCCAAATGTCAGCGTTGTGCCACCCTTCGCATTACCGTGGATACGGCCTTTATGCGCTTTGCGGAATTTTGTGCGTTTTGGTTGTAACATTATCTACTTCCCCGCGCCTTGGCGTGGCTGACGTCCAGCTTCACCTTGCTCAATGCGACGATCGCGAGCCATTGGGTCATGCTCCATAATCTCGCCTTTGAAGATCCAAATTTTAACACCGCAAATACCATAGGCAGTCATCGCTTCCGCAACACCGTAATCGATGTCGGCACGCAATGTATGCAATGGCACACGACCTTCGCGATACCATTCGGTACGCGCAATCTCAGCACCGCCCAAACGGCCGCCGCAGTTGATACGAATGCCCAAGGCACCCAAACGCATAGCCGATTGAACGGCACGTTTCATCGCACGACGGAAACCGACGCGACGCTCTAGCTGCTGAGCAATACTCTCGGCAACCAATTGGGCGTCTACTTCTGGCTTGCGAACTTCAACGATGTTCAAAACAACTTCGCTGTCTGTCATCGAAGCAATGCGCTGCTTCATCTTGTCGATATCCGCGCCTTTTTTACCAATGATAACACCAGGGCGAGCGGAGTGAATGGTCACACGACATTTTTTGTGCGGACGCTCAATAACCACGCGGCTGATACCAGCCTGACGCAATTCTTTGAACACCATTTTACGAATGTTAAGGTCTTCGTGAAGCAACGTGGCATATTCGCCTTTTTCGGCATACCAACGAGACTCCCATGTGCGGTTGACGCCGAGGCGCATACCAATTGGATTAACTTTTTGTCCCATTATGCTTTCTCCTCAACTTCACGAACCACGATGGTTACTTGGCTAAACGGCTTCAAAATACGAGCCGCACGGCCTTTCGCGCGAGCGCGGAAGCGTTTCATAACCATTGTTTTGCCGACATAGGCTTCTGCCACAATCAAATTATCGACGTCTAGGTTATGGTTGTTCTCTGCGTTCGCGATGGCGCTCTGAAGTACTTTTTTCACATCGTTGGAAATCCGACGATTGGAGAAAGTGAGATCATTCAGAGCCTGCTCGGCTTTTTTACCGCGAATGAGTTGGGCTACAAGATTAAGCTTTTGCGGGCTGGTGCGGATGTTCCGACCGACCGCTTTGGCTTCGCTATCTGGCAGCTGACGTTTTAACGATGCTTTGCCCATGATTAACCCCTTTTCGCCTTCTTATCGGCGGTGTGGCCGTAATAAGTGCGGGTTGGTGAGAACTCACCAAATTTGTGCCCTACCATATCTTCGGTAACACTTACCGGGATATGTTTGTGACCGTTATGAACCCCAAAAGTCAGACCGACAAACTGCGGCAGGATCGTCGAACGACGGCTCCAAATTTTAATGACTTCATTGAGGCGACCACTTTCGCGAACTGCGTCTGCTTTCTTCAGCAGATAACCGTCAACAAAGGGACCTTTCCAGACTGAACGTGTCATTTCAATGCACTCCTAACGTTTCTTCTTGAGATGGCGAGAGCGCAGGATGTATTTATCCGTTGCTTTATTCGAGCGGGTACGACGACCTTTGGTCGGCTTGCCCCAAGGGGTAACCGGATGGCGACCACCCGATGTTTTACCTTCACCACCACCATGAGGGTGATCGACCGGGTTCATGGCTACACCACGAACCGACGGGCGCTTACCCAACCAGCGATTACGACCGGCTTTCGCCAGTTTAATGTTTGATTGATCTGGGTTCGACACGGCACCAATGGTGGCCATGCACGTCGCCAAAATCAAGCGTTGCTCCCCAGACTGCAAGCGCACGATAGCGTAACCGGTATCGCGACCCACAAGCTGAGCAAAAGCACCAGCAGAGCGAGCAATTTGGCCGCCCTTGCCTGGTTTCAATTCGATGTTGTGAATAATCGTTCCAATGGGGATCGATTTCAAAGGCATTGCATTGCCAGGTTTCACGTCGACGCTTTCGCCCGCAACCACTTTATCACCAGCAGCCAAACGCTGCGGGGCAATAATGTAGGCTTGCTCGCCGTCTTCGTAATTAATCAAAGCAATAAAAGCTGTCCGGTTCGGATCATATTCCAAACGCTCAACCGTCGCGACCATATCAAACTTCGTACGTTTGAAATCGATCATGCGATAGGTGCGCTTATGCCCCCCACCCCGACGACGAGCTGTGATACGACCAGCGTTGTTGCGGCCGCCCGATTTGGTCAGACCTTCGGTCAGTTTCTTCACTGGCTTGCCACTGTGCAAGCTCGAGCGATCTACCTGAACGAGACCCCGTTGACCTGGGGTCGTTGGTTTATATTTCTTAAGTGCCATGCTTCCCTACCTCGCTTAAAGACCAGTGGTCACGTCAATGGCGTGACCTTCTTCAAGCGTAACGATCGCCTGTTTCACATCGTTCTGCTTACCGCGGATACCCCGGAAGCGCTTCACTTTACCCTTGCGAACCAAGGTATTGACGGCTTTCACTTTCACGTCAAACAAGGCCTCAACGGCTTCTTTAATAATCGTTTTATTGGCATCCAAAGACACTTTAAAAACCACCTGATTGTGCTCAGAAGCCATAGTCGACTTCTCGGTGATTACAGGTGTGCGGATGACGTCGTAATATTTTTCGCGGCTCATTTGAAACGCTCCTCGAGGCTCGACAAGGCCGCTTTGGTAAGAACCAATTTATCGCGGCGCAAAATGTCATATACGTTGATGCCTTGGGCTGGCAGCACATCCACATTGATGATGCTACGGGCCGCACGGGCAAAATTGGCATCCAACTCGGCGCCATCAATAATCAGCGCGTTATCAATACCCAGCTTACCGAGCTGCGAACGCAGACTTGCGGTTTTGCCGTCTTTCGACTTCGCATCATCCAAAACAACCAGCTGTTCGCCAGCTTGCTTGGAAGACAAAGCCATTTTCAGAGCCAAAGCACGAACCTTTTTAGGCAGGTCGATCGCGTGACTGCGCGGTACGGGACCGTGCGATTTACCACCACCGATAAAGATGTTGGACTTGCGGTTACCGTGACGAGCGCCGCCGCCACCTTTTTGACGACCGAACTTTTTGGTCGTGCCCGCAATCTCACTGCGTTGCTTCGATTTATGTGTACCGGCTTGGCGTTTCGCAAGCTGATAAGTTACCATGCGCTGCAGAATATCGGCGCGCGGGGCTACCCCAAACAAGGCATCGTCAAGAGTAACCTCGCCATTGGCTTTCGCATCAAGCGTATGAACATCCGCTTTCATTATTCGCCACCCTTCTCTTCAGCAGGTGCTTCGGCTGGTGCTTCTGCAACAGCTTCTTGCACAACTTCTTCAACTACTTCTTCGGCCGGAGCTTCCGCAACCGGAGCCTCTTCTACAGCAGGCGCTGCAGCTTCAATCAAACCTGCAGGGAAAGGCAAACCATCTGGCAACGGACGCTTAACCGCATCGCGCAGCAAAACCCAGCCGCCTTTCGAACCCGGTACCGCGCCTTTAATCATCACAAGACCACGTTCTGTATCGGTTTTAACCACTTCCAGGTTTTGAGTTGTCACGCGAACGTCGCCCATGTGACCGGCCATTTTCTTGCCTTTAAACACTTTACCCGGATCTTGACACTGACCTGTAGAACCATGCGAACGGTGAGAAATCGACACACCGTGAGAGGCCCGCAGACCGCCAAAGTTGTGACGCTTCATAGCACCTGCAAAGCCCTTACCAATCGAAATGCCTGTGGCATCTACTTTTTGGCCTTCAATGAAGTGACTGGCAGCCAATTCGGCGCCCACATCAATCAGGTTATCAGGCGTTACCCGAAACTCAGCAACGCGACGCTTAGGCTCAACCTTAGCTTTCGCGAAATGGCCACGCATCGCACGGCTCGTGCGCTTCACTTTGGCAAAGCCAGAGCCAAGCTGAACGGCGGTGTAACCATCTTTTTCTTCCGTACGCTGCGCAACAACCTGACAGGTGTCGAGCTTCAGCACGGTTACAGGCACGTGATTACCCGCCGCAGTAAATACGCGGGTCATACCTAATTTTTGAACAATCAATCCGGAACGCATAATGACGTCTCCTAGCTCCAGGCCCTAAAGTTTAATCTGAACGTCGACACCGGCTGGCAGGTCGAGTTTCATCAAGGCATCTACGGTTTGTGGGGTTGGGTCAACAATATCAAGCAAACGCTTATGAGTGCGCATCTCGAACTGATCCCGACTTTTCTTATCAATATGCGGCCCACGAAGAACCGTGTATTTCTCGATATGCGTGGGAAGCGGAATTGGCCCGCGTACATCAGCACCGGTGCGTTTCGCTGTATTCAGGATCTCACGAGCTGAATTATCCAACACGCGATGATCAAACGCTTTCAAGCGGATCCGAATATTTTGTGACTGTACCATTTTGTATTCCGTTTCCAAATAATCTGCGCCTGGGTCTTATAAAGAGGCGCCGCAAAAATGGGCACGCTCCAAAAAGCGCGCCCGTTCATAAGTCTACTCAATAATTGCTGACACGACGCCGGCGCCTACTGTGCGGCCACCTTCACGGATAGCGAAGCGAAGCTTCTCTTCCATGGCGACCGGAACAATAAGTTCCACTTCCATCTCAACATTATCACCAGGCATAACCATTTCCGTACCCGATGGCAGGCTGCATACGCCCGTTACATCTGTCGTGCGGAAGTAAAACTGTGGACGATAGTTGGTAAAGAATGGTGTGT
>Ga0233444_10000178_pt1 | contig 88584 bp, 83 predicted proteins | sample SI_124_October20_6_FD_182792 | JGI IMG/M metagenome (GOLD analysis project Ga0233444, IMG submission 182792) | Seawater microbial communities from Saanich Inlet, British Columbia, Canada - SI_124_October2016_10_MG | ecosystem: Environmental > Aquatic > Marine > Inlet | place: Canada: British... | reverse complement strand
GCATTTCTTCTTTCAGATAAAACTTGTGACTTTTTAGATTCAACTTTTCTCTTTTCTGACTCTACAAGATTTTTACTTGCCTCTACTTGGTCCGCATACTCTTCAGCTTCAATAGATATATCTGTTTTTTTCTCCTCTTCGACTTGAAGATTGTTAATAACATCTTGTCTATCTGTTTCTCTATCTGTTAAAAATGATGTTTGTGTTTGTGCTAAGTTTTCTAAAACATTTAAGGTTTCTACAATTTTGTATGCTGAGTCAACTACTGATGATGCATATCCTAAAGCAGCTAAAAAATCTGATAGCTCATCCAAATCAATAAACAATGCTGTTGTTGGGCTCATCACACCATTTATGTATAAAGTTAGAGCTTGTTCTTGGAGTCCCTCTCTGGCATCATTTAATTCAATCTGAGTAGCAAATAACTCATCTTTGACGTTGGTGATTTCTGATTTGATTTTCCCTAATTTTGTTTGTTCCTGGACGATATTTTGCTGAACTAAAGCTAAGTTATCTAATGATGTATCGTACCCAGCGATTGCATCAGCTAAAGCCTTTTCAGCAATTATAAGTCTACTTTGTACTTCCGAAAGTTCTCTATTAACCTGTCTCAATGCTGAGTCGTTTGAGATGATAGCTTTCTCCAAATCTGTTTTTTCACCTTCATATTGGTTAATCTGATTAGCAATGGCCTGTAGTTGTTTCTCAACTTCTTCTAGGCGCTCCTCAGCTGTTATTGCATTTAAACTTTCTAAAGAAAGTGTTTGAAATAAGAAAACACCAACTAGTAAAGTAGCTATCCATTTCTTATTCATTGAGTGCTTTTCTTATGCCTACGTAGCTTGCAAAAAAACCAAAAATGATTGATGTGAGTATGAGTCCGAGGGTGAGGTTGATTAAATATGTATCAGAGATTGTTATATCAAATATACTCTCTGCTACTACTGAGTCCTTTGAGTACTGTATTAATCCCCAACCAAGCCCAACTGCAATGCTTGTGCCCAGTAAAGACTCAAAGATGGCTTCAAACATAAACGGTAGCCGAATATATGTTGAGGAAGCCCCAATTAACTTCATAACTTTAATCTCTTTCCGTTTAGCAAAAGCAGTAAGTCTTAGCGTATTGATAATTAATATAAATGCAGCAAATGCAATTAATATAGCAAAAACTGTTGCAGCTAAAACTAAAGTGTTTGTAAGACTTAATAATCTTTCAATCGCTTCTCCTGAAGCCCTAATCTCTTTAACCGCTGGATTCCCTTCCATCCTCTCAATAATTAGGGTATAGTCAGACGGATTATTTAAGTTCACCCTCAGAGATGAAGGCAATATATCAAAGTCAACTTCTTGAACTAATTCAGGTTGGTCTTTAAAAAGAATTTTAAATTCTTCAGCTGCCTCATCTTTGGTAAAATAATCAACCATTCTCACCTCTGGATAGCTTTCTAGCGACTCTTGAAGTTGTTTATGCGCAGTTGTTGTAACTCTGTCATCAAGAAAAATTACAACATGAACGCCGTTTTGCCATCTTGATGTATTATTTTCTACAACGGCTCTTCCAGACAAGGTTGTAAATACTAAGAAACTAGAGACCAGGACTGCCAAGACTGTAGCTACAACTAAAAGAGGATTCCTTCTCATGTTGATAAAGGTGTTTTTAATTACATAAGATAACTTATTCATAAAATTCCCTAAACATAAGTGCCCTCTGACTCGTCCCTGATCAGCTTTCCATCAGAAAGTTCTAATACTCTCTTTTTTCTTCTATTTACAATCGAAGAGTCATGTGTGGCCATTAAAATGGTCGTCCCGGCCCTATTAATTTTTTCGAGTAACGACACTATCTGAATACTAAGATCTGGATCTAAATTACCTGTTGGCTCATCACAAAGAAGAACTAATGGATTGCTTGCTAAAGCCCTTGCTATAGCGACTCTTGTCTGTTCTCCACCAGAAAGTTGATATGGAAATTTATATGCATTATCTTGTAGTTCTACTAAATCAATAAGAGTGCTGGTCTTTGCATCTATCTCAGCTGCATCGTATCCCAATACTTCAAGTGCGAAACTAATATTTTCAAATGTAGTTCTATCTTCAAGTAACTGTGGTTCTTGAGTTACTATTCCAAGTTTTCGTCTTAATACTGGGATTTTCCATTTAGGTAGTGAAGAGACCTCCATGTCTACGACATCAATTATGCCTTTAGTTGGGTACATATCTCTATATAAAAGTTTTAAAAAGGAAGATTTACCACTTCCTGAATGCCCTATGAGGTATACAAAGTCTCCCTCTTTTATTTCTGTGGAAATATTTGATAAAGCAACGCTTCCACCTTGAAAAACTAGCGATACATTTTCTAATTTAATCATTTAATCCCCGTCTACGCCATTTTAGATAGTCTTTAATAAATATGTTAATTTCTCCATCTAAAACAGCTTGGATATTCCCTACTTCTGTATTTGTCCTAGAATCTTTAACTTGTTGATACGGTTGCATTACGTACGATCTAATTTGCCTTCCCCATCCTGCCTCAACTTGATCTCCTCTTATCGAATTAAGTTCCTTCATTTGGTCTTCTTTTTCTTTGAGTGCGATTTTTGTTCTTAGCAACTCCAAAGCTCTTGTTTTATTTTGAAGTTGTGATCGCTCAGCCTGGCATGAGACTACTAATCCTGTTGGAAGATGAGTTATTCTTACTGCTGAATCCGTTGTGTTTACATGTTGGCCTCCAGCTCCGGAAGCTCTATATACATCTATTCTTATTTCATCATCTTTTATTTCGACTTCATCCGAATTCTCGATAAGTGGGATTACGTCAACACCCGCAAAACTAGTGTGTCTCCTCTTATTACTGTCAAATGGACTTATTCGGACAAGCCTATGCACTCCTCTTTCACTCTCTAAAGTTGCATATGCTCTGTATGAGGAAACCGTAATTGAAACTGATTTTATACCTGCTTCTTCTGCATTTGAAAGTTCTTCGATTGTATACTCCATGCCATTGTCATCAAAATATCGTGTATACATTCTGTATAGTATTTGAGCCCAATCATTTGCATCTACCCCTCCAGCCCCTGCATTAATAGAAATCATTGCATTCAAATCATCGTATTCTCCGCCATAAAAAGATTCTTCTTCTAAATTAACTAGTTTCTCCTCAAAGCTTTTAACTTGTTTTTGAATATCTTTAAGTACATCATCTTCTTCCTTACTAAGGTTTAGTAATTCTTGTAAATCAACTATCTCTGTATCTAGGGTTAAAAGAAGGTTTAGAATTTTTTCATAAGCAGCAGCTTCCTTCGTAATTGCCTTTGCTTTAGTGTTGTCTGACCAGAAACCTGTATCAGCCATCTGGTTATTAAGAAGTTCTAATTTTTTCTCTTTAGCTTCGAAGTCAAAGATACTCCTTAGCAGAAGAGAGTCTTTCAACTAATGCCTCTATTGCAGCAACTAATTCTTTGAACATAAATTAACCATCTTACACTTTTTATATTTTTTTCCCGATCCACATGGACAAGGGTCGTTCCTTCCAATCTTACCAAAATCTTTGCTGCCTTCATCATTTGACTCAAGATTTGATGGATTAGCTTTAGTTTTTTGGGCACTGCTGACCCCTATCCCATCAAAGTTAAGTAATAGCCTAACAACAGAGGTCTTGACATTGAAAATTAATTCCTCGAATAAATCGTAACCTTCTTTTTGATACTCAACTAATGGATCTCTTTGACCCATTGCTCTAAGTCCTATTCCAGATCTAAGATAATCCATCTCACTTAAATGATTTTTCCATGTTTGATCAATAAAGGATAGTGCTGCAGCTCTTGCAAGATTCCAAAAATTCATACTATCTTTTTGTTCATTTTTAATAAATAATGCCTCGAGGTTTTCCCCTATATTCAATGAGTCGTCTATTTTTAAATTTGATAAGAGCTCATTCTTATTATCTTCACTTAAAAGTTCGTTTAACTCCTCGTCTACTTGGTCTTTAAAATGTTCAAGAGATTCGTATGATTTTTTATGAAGTTCCACATTTTGTGATACATTTTCTTTTATATCTTGAAACCACTCGTTTAGTAGGTCAGATATATCATCTGATGTTAATAGATTCCTTCTCCATTTATATATAACTTCTCTTTGTTGGTTCAAGACTTGATCAAATTTGAGAACATTTTTTCTTATCTCAAAGTTTAGAGATTCAACTTGGGCCTGAGCTCTTTCAATACTTTTTGTGACCATGTTTTGCTCAATTCTCTCTTCGTCTGGTAAATTTAGTTTGTCCATAATCGATTGAATTCTCTCACCTTGAAATCTTCTCATTAAGTCATCTTCTAGGCTTATATAAAATCTTGATTCTCCGGGATCTCCCTGCCTACCCGACCTACCTCTTAATTGGTTATCAATTCTACGAGATTCATGTCTTTCTGTTCCCAAAACATACAAACCTCCTAAGCTCAGTACTTTATTTTTTTCTTCAATACTTTGTTTTTCATATTCATCTGTCTTTTGTTGAAGATATTTATCATCTCCAAGTTTATTTTCATTTTTTGCTGCTAAAAAGGCCATCTCTTCTGGATTTCCACCAAGTTTAATATCAACACCTCTACCAGCCATGTTTGTTGCAACAGTTACTGAACCTAAACGGCCAGCCTGAGCTACTATAGATGCTTCTTGTTCATGATTTTTAGCATTTAAGACAGAGTGCTTAATCCCTTTATTTGTCAACGCTTTTGAAAGCTCTTCTGAAGATTCAACCGAGACTGTCCCAAGCAATATTGGTTGACCTTTTTTGTTCCTCTCATTTATATCCTCAATCACAGCATTAATTTTGGCTTTTCTTGTTTTATAAACAGCATCTTGTTTATCGTCTCTTGCAATTGGAACATTTGTTGGAATATCAATGACTTCAAGATTGTAAATTTGAATAAGCTCATCTTCTTCTGTTTTAGCTGTACCCGTCATACCAGAGAGATTTTCGTACATTCTAAAGTAGTTTTGGTATGTTATTGATGCTAATGTTTGATTTTCGTCTTGAATTTGTAAACCTTCTTTTGCCTCAAGTGCTTGATGTAAACCATCTGAGTACCTTCTACCCTCTAAAACCCTTCCAGTAAATTCATCTACGATTTTAAGTTGTCCACCCTCGACAATGTAATCAACATCTTTTGCATAGATTGCCTTTGCTCTTAATGAAGCGGTTAGATAATGTATAAAGTTTGTTTCTGTGTATTCGTATAAATTATCAATTCCAAGCTGTTTCTCTACCAACTCAATTCCAATTTCAGTTGGATGAATTTGCTTTTTACTTTCTTCAATTTCGTAATGAACATCTTGTTTCATCCCTTTTACTAGTTTTGAAAATTGGATATACCATTTTGTCGACTCTTCAACACGACCTGAAATTATTAATGGTGTCCTTGCTTCATCTACTAAAATTGAATCAACTTCATCAATTACAGAATAAAAAAGGTTACTTTGTGTAAGTTGTTCTTTTGTTTGAGCCATATTGTCTCTTAAATAATCAAAACCAAATTCATTATTTGTACCGTAAGTTATGTCTTTCCTATATGCTGCTCTTTTTTCTTCATATTCTTGATTTGCATAAATAAGTCCAACTTCTAAACCAAGAAAATTGTAAATAGGAGTCATCCACTCTGCATCTCTTTTTGCAAGGTAGTCATTTACAGTTACAACATGTACTCCCTTCCCATAAAGTGCTCTTAGAGCAATAGGTAATGTAGAAACCAGGGTTTTACCTTCACCAGTTTTCATTTCAGCAATCTTATTCCTTAAAAGTACCATCCCTCCAAATAACTGTACGTCATAATGCCTCTGGCCTAGGGTTCTTTTTGCAGCTTCTCGAGTTAATGCAAAAGCTTCGACTTCAAGTGAATAAACGTCATCGGTTCCAATACGGTTTTTAAGCTCATGAAAAGCCTGTTTAATTTCTTCATCGGTAAGTTGTTCAAGTTCTTGTTCCTTAGAATTTATCTCTTCTACTTTTTTATTTAACTCAGTAGAGAGTTTTCCACTTCCAACAGATAAGACTTTTTTAAAAATACTCAAGTTTAGCTGGTGCCATGCTCCCAGGAATCAAGATAATTGACCTGCTCTTCAGTGAGAATTTCTAATTCTCCGCCCATGAGTCCCAATTTAGTAGCAGCAATTTTTAAATCTACTTCGCTAGGAAGAGTGTAAACTTTCGGCTCTAATTCTTTGTAGTTGTCTTTTATCCATTCTGCCGCAAGTGCCTGATTAGCAAAAGACATATCCATTACAGAAGCAGGGTGGCCTGTTGCAGCGGCAAGGTTAACTAGTCTTCCCTCAGCCAATATAAGTATTTCTTTTCCATCATATTTATAGCTTTCGACATGTTCTCTAACTCTATCAACTTGAGTACTGCCTTCTTTTAATGCTGCTAAGTTAATCTCTACATCAAAATGACCTGCATTAGCTAGAGCAACACCATCTTTCATTACGTCAAAATGTTGCTTATCTAATGCATGCATATTTCCAGTAACTGAAATGATTACATCTGCAATTTTGGCAGCATTAATACTTGTTTTAACTTCATATCCATGCATCAAGGCTTCTAATGCTCTAACTGAATTAGGTTCTACGACTGTTACTTTTGCACCCATACCATAAGCTCTTTCAGCAACACCTTTTCCACAGTCACCAAAACCAATAACAACCACATTTAAGCCAGCAATTAATAGATCAGTAGCTCTTACAACCCCGTCCATAGCACTTTGCCCAGTTCCAAATCGATTATCGAAAAGGTGTTTTGTATCAGAGTCATTTACTGCAACGACTGGAAATCTTAATTTATTATTTTTCTCCATAGACTTCAACCTTATAACTCCAGTTGTCGTCTCTTCCATAGACCCCATTACAGGTAAATCTGCCCTTTCAGTGTGTAGCAATGAAACTAAGTCAGCTCCATCATCCATCGTGATGTCTGGTTTTGTATCTAGAACTGCATTCAAGTGTGTAAAAAACTCATCATTAGAGACACCGTGAATCGCATGGACCTCTACATCGCTTTCTGCAAGAAATGCCGCGACTGAATCTTTTGTTGAAAGTGGGTTGGAAGCACATAGTGCTACATTTGCCCCTGCTGCTTTAAGGGTTAACATCAAATTTGCAGTTTCTTTTGTAACATGCATACACGCACCGATATTTAATCCCTCTAATGGTTTGCTTTGAGAAAATTCTGTTTTTATATCTTCTAAGACTTTCATTTGTCTTGCGGCCCAATCAACTTCTTGGCTACCTTCTTGCGCTAATTTAGAATCTTTTATTGAAGACATTGTTATCCTTTCAGTAGTTTTTTTAGTTCTTCTATTGTGTCTATATCCTCGGGTTTCATATTTAAATTATTAGCCAAATGGATACTTGTTAAATCTCCAAGTAATACTAGTTCCATTAATATTTTTAGTTCATCTTTCGACTCTTTTGTTGAAATATTCAAAATTTGAACTTTATCACCCAATAATTTTTCAGATAACTCAAATCTTTTCTTGATTTGAGGATGTTCAAATGGGCTTCTTAGAAAAATTAGTATAAAGTTTTCCATACTCCCATCTTTATCAGCTTGCCATGAAAGAATTTCGTTATGGTGCACTTCCGGCATCGACCCAATAAAGGCTTTGGCCTTTGAATTCTCATTAATTTGCGTTTTCCATCTTGAACTAACTAACTCAGTCAATCCAGTTCCTCCATATAAAACGCATGTTTTATTCATAATCTGCTTTGCATATGAACTAGCGAGGTGCTCTATTTCAGAATCTTCAGAATTGGAGAGTAATTCATTCAAGTGTTTTCCAGATTCTCGTATCTTGGAAGTAAAATTAGTATTTTCATTATTGTCTAAAAATAAACATACTGCCTGAGCAAGATAACCAAAAGCTGCGCGTGGTTGGAGTCCTGATGGTATTTGAATAAATTCTTTATTATTATTTTTTGCTTTTTCTATTAATTTCCCTCCGCTTGAAATGACAGCCCAATCAAAGTTATTTGTAATAGCGTCATTTAATCCTGATAAGGTTTCTTCTGTGTTGCCTGAGTATGAAATGAATAAACAAAATGGTTTTTTTTCTATTAAGTTGTTAGGAATGTTGTAATTCTTTATAACTGTTACGTCAGTGGAAGTTACTGTGTCAGATAATAATTTTAAAACATCTCCAGAAACTCCAGATCCCCCCATTCCCATAACTAAGAGAGATTCATAGGTTATAGAATTAATTCCCGCTGAAGTTTCTAGTTTTTCTTGAACTTGGTTTCCTAATTCATATGCAATATTTGTCATTACTCCTCTATTATATTCCTTATTTTTTTAACTAAATTATCTAGTAGATCAATATTTTCTGCTTCAGCATTTAGTCTTAATTTTGGTTCTGTATTGGATCCTCGTATATTAAACCAGTAATTTTCTTCAAAATAAGAAATTCCATCTAATGTATCAAAATCTTTCTCAAAATTATCTTTCACTTTCTGGATACTATCCTGTACGTTCTTTACAGTAAAATTAATCTCTCCTGATGAGGGGAAAAAGTTATAACTAGAGATTAGCTCTGAGGGTGTTTGTTTTTTTTCAGATAATATCTGTAAAAAAATTAGAAGAGTAACAATTCCTGAATCTGCATAAAAGTTTTCCCTCAGGTAGAAATGTGCGCTGTGTTCTCCTCCAAAATCAGCATCCTCATCCCGCATAATTTGTTTTATGTATGAATGTCCAACCTTTGATCTAACCATATTGATACCTCTACCCGTGAGATAGTTTATTACTGACGGAGGTACGTTTACATTGTAGACAACTTTTATTTCCCCTCTTTTTTCTAATAACCAATCAGAAATAATCGCAGTCATAATACTTCCTGAAATAATATTTCCTTTATCATCAGAAAAAACTGCCCTATCTGCATCGCCATCAAATGCAACCCCAAATTGATACTTGTTCGTGAGTACAAGTTCCACAAGTTCAATCAGATTATCTGGATTTGATGGGTCAGCTGGATGGTTAGGAAAATTTCCATCTACATCCATATAGATTCCATCGTAATTTAGATTGTATGTTGAGGTGAGGCTTTCTATTACAGAACCAATTGCACCATTTCCCCCATCTATTCCAAACTTCATTGAACTAGTAATATCATCAGGATTAACAATTGTTTTAAGATGGTTCATGTAAGTTGGAATAACATTTTCATTTTCATGTTGAGTGGTTGACAAATTTATTTCTTGGCTTTCAGATGCGAGTTCCTTAATCTGAAGTAAACCTGACTCTATACCAATAGGCGAAGCTCCAGAATTACAAAATTTAAACCCATTCCATTCTTTAGGATTATGAGAGGCTGTAATAATCAACCCGGGTAAATTCAACAAGCCAGATAAAGAATATACAACGTCCGTTGGGACTGTGCCAATATAATATACTTGTTTACCGTTACTCTCAATACCCGAAGCTACAGCATTAAATATTGTAAGATTTGAGGTTCTACCATCATGGCCAATAATAATTTTGTCAGCTTTAACAAATTTACTGAATGCAATTCCAATATTGTAAGCGGTTTGCTCTGTGAGGGTATCCCCATAAACACCCCTTACATCGTAGGCTTTAAATATTAAATCTAGTTTATTTTCAACCATTATTAAGTTATTGTACAGATAATGAGTCACAAGTTTACTGTAAAAAACTTTTCTGTCGTAATCCCAATCTTTAACGAAGAAGATATCATTTTGAACTCTGCAGCTCAAATTTATGATATCTGCAAGAGGAAGAAATTGGAATTCGAAATAATATTTGTAGAGAATGGTTCTAAAGATGAAACATTGTCTCTTGTTAAGAATTTTATTTCAGATAAAAAAGAATGTGGAGTTACTATTTTATCAAAGGCCAACTACGGGAATGCTTTGAAACAAGGTTTTATAGAAGCTAAGAATGAAATGGTAATCTCTTTTGATATAGACTATTTTTCAGAAGATTTTCTTGAAGAAGCATTACAACTCGATGATACCTTCTCTGCTATTACTGCATCTAAGAGACTTGTTAAATCAAATGATGGTAGAAGGCTTATTAGAAGAATTGCTACCTTAACTTTTGTAGCGATTTTAAAGTTACTTTTTAATACTAAATTATCAGATACCCACGGTATGAAAGCTGTAAGAAATGAATCAGTTAAAAACCAGATCGAAAATGTTGTATCGACTCAGGATCTTTTTGATACTGAACTATTGATAAGAATAGAGAGGAGCGGTGAACGCATTCATGAAGTCCCGGCTGTCATAAATGAAATAAGACCCAGTGTCTCTGTCATCTATAAAAGAATCCCAAGGACAATCAAAAGTTTGCTTCGCTTAAGATCTCAACTATCTAAAGAATCTTTGAACACAAAAAATTTATAAATTAGATACTTTATTGGCAAAATACTGCCGTGTATCAACACTGTTGAAACTATAAACTGTAATTCATTTTCTTGAATTGAAGGCTTGTACCTATCTATCACATACCATATTAGTAGAGGAAGGATTAGGTTTATTAAGTTTGTAACTAAGAAACTAATAAACTCTTTGAAATTTCCTTTTTTTGAAGAAAGTTTGAAAATAATCTTTCTTGATAAAAAATAGGAAATTATTACACCAAAGGAGAAGGATCCTATATTTGTCAGGTAGGTTCTTAATGGAATCTCAATATTGTTAAAAATAAAAAATTGAAAAATATAATTAAACAATAACCCAATCAATAAATTTACTCCACCGACAATATATGTTCTAATCAACTGGGCAAGTGCATTATCTTCCTTAATAAAAGGTAGTTTTTTTATATAATGAAATATCTTATTCAACAGCTTTCCTTTTTTTTGACAAGCTTACATATAACAGTAATGAAGCTAGGGCTGTATAGAAAGAATACGTTTCGATTCCAGTTCTTACAAAAGTTAATTCTACATTTGCAGAATTAGGAATAACTGCCATAAATGATGGAGATATCCTGTAGGGGCCATCTCCATTTTTGATTTCCCAATTAGGAAAATAAGAAGTTTTAATCATGTGAAGTTCATTTGGCCTATCTGTAATGAATGAAATACTGTTCGAAGTCATGTTGAAATTACTAATGTTTACTACATCCTCATTACTACTCACAATATTGAAATTTACACTTGGAAGCTCAATTATCCTTTGTGTTTTAAGCTCGTCAAAGTTCTCATATGCTTCAGCAAAAAAGTTATCGTATTCTGTATTTCTGAATAAAGAACTTAAAGTACGATCAATAAACGGTACTTTTTCAAACGCAACTAACTCTTGATTTACTAATTCTACTTTTTCTGATTCGACACTAAATACTGTAAAAGGCTCTGAGGTAAAAAGAAATTCAAGTTTATCATTTTCTATTGCTTTTGTTGTAATCGAATCAGTGTATGACACAAAATAATCGACTCCTAAATCTTCGAGATATTCCTGACCTTTTTCAAAATTATTATTGATGTATCTCAACCCTCCAACAGGATTAGATGGCCTCTCTGATAAACCGGATACTGCGATAAAGTGAAATGGAGTTGTAATACTTGAGTCAAAATATAGCCCCTCCATACTTGAGTGATGAGTGTAAAGAGGTATTGTCATTAGGACCATAGGCGTTCCATATTTATTTAAATCGGAGTTTGGCTCCCACATAATTCTTCCGGGAGAGAGAGTGTTTAAACTACTGTAAAGATTTTCTATATCTCCCCACTGATCTTTGTTTTCATAGCCGTTAAAATTCCAACTTACCCAGTATGGCAAAAATGAGACGGTGAAAATAATTGATGCAGTAAAAGTCAACTTAAAAAGATTAACAGAGGAAGAAAAGAAATATACAAAACCAAAAGTCAGTACAGATATTAGAGGATATAAAAATATTTTATAGCCAGAGATGTTCCATTTGTCTACAAAAGTAAGCAGATATGAAAATAATATAATCGTACTCAATATTTTTAATATAATTTCTCCTTGTTCGTATCTAAAAATATTCATAACACTATATTCAAATAATTTAAAAAATATAATTATTACACCTAAATTAAGAAAACTTACAACTCTCCCATTCCACAAAGCTCCTTCAGGAACATAGAAGTATAAAAGGACAGAAAAAATTACAATGAACCACTCAAAAAGTGACGTCACCTTGAATGACATCACTAGCTTCATATTGAATAATAAAATAATAAAAATAACAAGTATATAGGGTGTAATATCACTTTTTACTAAGTCACTTAATTTTGTGAACGGCGTGTAACTCATATTGGTTGTGTACTCTAAATTAGTTAGTAATGAAGTTGTAAATCTGATTGTTATAAATAGAAAAATTAAGCCTGAAGAGAACTTTTCTACTGTTGTGTTTTTGGCTTTGATCCAAAAATAAAAGTAGATAAGGGCATATATCAGGAAAGGAATCAAGTGACTAAGCAAACTGAAGCCTAAAAATATCGCACTTACAACATGTCTATTATTTTTATCTGATTTAGTTAAATGAGCAATAGCCAAGTTAGCAAAAGCAATTGAGTATGTAAATGAAAACTGACCAGCTAGTGTTGATGCAAGATTTCCTCCATAGATAGTAAAAGACTCTGTAAGAATATATGTTAAACCAGCAATGTAGCCAAAGATTGAAAAATTAGATTGCATGTTTCTGAATAATCTTTCAAAAGAGTAAATTGTTAACAATATTGAACCGATAACCATCAATTTAAAAGCTACACCATAAGGAAAAACTAAATTTAGTAGAAAAGTAACTACGGCTGGAAATGGAAAATAAAAAAAGTATAAGGGATAACCCGCAAACCAGTCATTTGACCAACCATTTAGTTGGAAGTTTAATGCGAAATTCTCAATAAAATACTTTATAGGTACAACATGGGCACCCATATCTCCCCCTGTCGGCATTGTATTAAGAAACACAAGGTCTAGCCTGAGGATGAGAATTGCAATTAAGTAAAAATAGATCTGATTGAGGTGAGTTACAGGTTTGTTTTTAAATAATTTCATTTAATATTTTTCCTAAATACTTAGTTTTCCGCTTGCCGTTCTCTGTCCACTCTGCATACCAGTAAGGACCGTGTGGACAAGAATTACAGGATTCTCTGCCGCATTTTATATCCTTACTGCGATAAGAGATTTTTGAATTGTTTATATCAAGGTCTAATTTATTATCTATTAAAAGTTTAAGACGTTTTAATTCAGATTCACTTAATTCAGCAATTGCTTCTATAATTTCTTTGTCTACCATTAATAAAATGTTACATGAATATTTACTAGATATAGGTTCGAGATGAAAAAGTTAGCTTACATTTCTGGAGGAATTGGCGGGGCCAAGCTGGCAAAAGGGTTTTATGCCCAAAAGAATATTGACCTATCAATAATTGTTAATACAGGTGATGATGAAATTATTCATGGTGTAAAACTTTCGCCTGATGTGGATTCTGTCATGTATGCTCTCGCCAATATGGAAGGCGAATTTGGGTGGGGGCAAAAAGACGATACTTTCAATGTCAGCGATTATTTTAAGAATTATAAAAGCCAACAATTTTCAATTGGAGACAAAGATCTTGCACTTAAGCTATTAAGAAATCAAATGTTACATGATGGGCAAACTCTTACAGAAATTACTAAATTTTTGACTGAGTTTTATAACTTAAACTGTGACTTACTACCAATGACTAATGATCAAATTAAGACGACGTTGACAACATCTGATAATGAAATATTGAGCTTTCAAGAATATTTCGTTGAACGAAAAGCGGAACCTGAATTAAAAGAAGTTGCATATAAAGGTGCTGAAAATGCATCGATTACAGATGAAGTGAAAAAAGCTCTCATGGAAGCTGATCAAATAGTTATCGGACCATCAAATCCTATTCTTTCAATTGGACCAATATTAAGTATTAGCATTATAAAAGAATTGATCTCTAGTAATGGGAATGTAACAGTTGTTAGCCCCTTTATCGACAACAAAGCCTTAAAAGGTCCCTCTGATGAAAATTTTAAAGCTTTCGGACTTGAACCTAATATAGAGGGATTAAAAATTTTCTATAAAGACATCGCAAATAACTATATCGTTCATGAAAATGAAAAGTCTGAAAAAAATGTCAAAACAAAGAACATTTTATTTTCGGATAAGGAAATTGCTATTAACTTAGCCAATGAAATAATTAGTGATGAATGAAAATATAGTAAAGATCATACCTATTTTTGGTTTACCCGAGTTTAAAAAACAAGATAATTTGATTCAAATTTTAGATGTTGCTTTAAGTGATATTGAAGAAAAGTTTATGGAAAATGATGTTTTAGTTGTCACTCAAAAAATTATTTCCAAAATAGAAGACAGAGCCATTGATTTAGAAGCGAATGATATATCTGAAGTGTTAAAAAATGAATCAACTGAAATTCTCAGAAAACGAGGAGAAACAGTGATTGCAAGAACAAAACATGGTTTTATCTGTGCAAATGCAGGTATTGATAAATCAAATATTGACAAAGGCTATGCTTTACTTTTACCTGAAGATCCAGATAAAACTGCCCGTGCTCTCAGACATAAAATTAATGCTAAGTATGGTGTCAATGTAGCGGTAATTATTAGTGATACATTCGGTAGAGCTTGGAGAAAGGGACAAACTAATGTTGCAATTGGTTGTTCAGGTATTGAACCACTATCAAGCTATATCGGAACCACTGACTCATTTGGAAATGACTTGATGGCTACTGAAATAGCAATCATCGACGAGCTAGCAGCTGCCTCGGAATTGGTTATGAACAAAGTTGATGAAGTGCCTGTAGCTATAATTCGAGGGTATTCTTACAATTTCTCCGAAAAAGGAGTAAATGAAATTATTAGAGATGCTGACGAAGATTTTTTTCTCTAAGCTTTAAGCCATTGAATTAGTTCAATGATCCCGTCATTAAGCGAAAATTTGGGATCCCATCCTAAAACTTTTTTTGCTTTTGAATTATCAAGTACACTTCTTAAAAGCTCTCCATCTCTTTTTGGATAATAGAGAACCTTGCCTTCGTAGCCTATAGTATTTTTTAAAGTAGAAACTAATTCATTTACAGAAGTTTCTACCCCAGTGCCAATATTTAAAAATAAGTTCTCATCAATTTCAGAAGATTTGATTAATGCATCAACAACATCTTGAACATAAATATAATCTCTTGTTTGTTTGCCATCGCCAAACACTATAGGTTCTGCATTATTCATCATTTTGCTTGTAAAGATAGAAATAACACCTGCTTCTCCATTAGGGTCTTGTCGAGGCCCATAAACATTTGAAAAATTGAGTATCGAATAGGACATAGTTGGAATATCCTCCAACAATAATTCAATAAATTCATTTAATCTTTTCTTTGCTACTCCGTATGGAGATTCAGGTTCTCCAGCAAAATCTTTTTCAGAGGTTGGGATAATCTCCGGTTCGCCAAAAATTGTCCCACCGGATGAGGAAAACACTAGCTTCCTACAATTCGTTTTGAGTAAAACTTTTATAAGTTTGAGTGGCTGCAAAATGTTGTGTTCAAAATCTAACATTGGGTTATCTACAGAGATAACAACTGAAGACTGAGCAGCTAAGTGAAAACATATATCTGGATCAAATTCTATTATATTTTGTAATACTTTATCAGAGCCAATGTCATCGTAGTAAATATTATTACTTACTATGTTAGAGATATTTTCCTTGTTGCCACTTAATAGATTGTCAACAATCATAACTTCATATCCATTTTTAATTAAGTCATCAACAAGATGAGAGCCAATAAAACCCGCTCCACCTGTAATTAGTGCTTTTTCTGTTTTCATTTATATATTTCTTTAGTGATAATCGTACCATCAGGTATAACGCTATCTTTAAGAATTATTGCATTAGATATTTTCACATCATTACCGATTTGAGAATTCTCAAATACTACGCTGTTTTCAATTTCAGTATTTAAACCCAAGGTTACATTTTCTGCAATCCAGTTATCGTTTATATCTGTATGTGCTTTTATGTATGATTCCCTTGTTCCAACGTCAATCATATTGCCATCAACCTTATAACAATCTAAAAGCAAATTTTGTGCCAAAGAAGGAAAAACATCTTTTTCAAAGGAAGCTGGAATGTTTAAATATTCTTTGATTTTCAATATATCCTTTTTGTAAATGTAATAAAAACCCATACTGATATTGTTTCCATACTTTAAATCATCTGGCTTTTCAATAAAATTTACAACCTTATCATTATCAAGATGTAATACTCCAAACCTTGATGGATTGTCAACTTGAACAGAACATATGGTTGAATTTGAAACATTTTCAATATAACTTATGAATGTTTCGAAATCCATGTCTAAAAGCAAATCACCGTTCATGCAAAAAAATGTTTCCTCAAATGCATCTATGTTTTGGACAATGTAACCCGCAGTATCTAATTTTTCTGTTTCAAATAATAATTCAATAGATCTTGTTGTCTGATTTTGGTACTGTTCCCACTGTTCCTTATGTTTAATGGAACATAATAACTTAAATTTTTCAAAACCAGCTTGCTCAAGATTATCAATAATTAAATCAATTATGGAAGTGTCTTTTACAGTTAATAACGCTTTAGGGATTCCCTCTGATAGTGGCTTGAGTCTTGTGGCTTCACCACCTACTAGTAAATATATAGTTTTACTCATTCAATAAAAGTTTAATCAATTGACTAAATTCAGCATCTGTTTCTAGATCATATATAGATGTCCATAGGTTAATTGCCTGATCTTGATCTAAATGACGTGAAGTATTCTTAATAAATTTTTCTCTAATAAGAGGGATTGCTTCCTGTCGTCTTTTGGGATGGCCAATTGGATACCTAACAGTTATCTTTTCTGATTTACTACCGTCTTCATACTCAAGATAAATACTATTAGCAATCTCTCGTTTTTCAAATTTGTAATATGTTTCAGTGAATTCAGGATTTTCTTTTACAATAATTTTTTTCCTCAGTTGCTCAATATCTTTATATCCTTCGAAGGTATCTTCATAACTATCACTTGTTACGTCACCAAATAAAAGTGCTGCTGCCGCCATATACTCCAAAGAGTGGTCTCTATCAGAGGCATTATTTAATATATCCTTATTACTAATAATTCTTACGGCAGGTTCATGTGTTTCTATTAAAATATTTTTTAAAGCATCTTTGTTGTTTAGATACTCTTCTGAAAGTTGTACAGCTGCTTCAACGGCAGACTGCCCATGAAATTCAGCCGGATAGAGGACTTTAAAGAGAACATTATTAATAACCCAATTGTCGAGTGTTTTACCAAAATTCATCGTTTCATCTTGAAAATAAATACTTTCGAATCCCCAAGTTTGATCTTTTAAAATACCCTCATATTTTTCATCTTCAAGACATGATATTTCTGATAGTTCAATTGCTCTTGATACAGCATCACCGGCGGCCCAGCTTTTTCTTCTCCCAACATTTGGGGTATGTCTGTAGCTTCTCAAAGATGGTCCATCTAAAAGGGCATTATTAATCGTTCTGGTGACAACATCTTTATTGCCACCTGAAAGCAAGTGAGAATAAACAGCCGCAGAAGCAATTTTTACAAAAAATACATGGTCGTAACCCTCTTTGTTTAGGGATGTTCCCAATGATAGAGAGCCTTGTATCTCATAAGTTTTCACAATAGCTTCAGATAAATCTCTAAAAGAACCAGAGTTTGACATAAAATATGCAAGCAATGATCCTATATTATCTGATGGATGAGCCCATTCTCTAGCTAAGAAAGTATCGTTATAATCATGCCAGCGTATCAAGGTCGTAAAATATCTTCCCATATCTCTGTTGTTATTTATATTTTGTGCATACTTAAAAGGATTATTTATTTTCTGGTGTTTGCCGCGTGTTGCAAAAGCAACTGGTTGAGATCCGTCAGCAGCATCAAAAATACAACCAATCGTGTCAAGAAGTGCTAACTTTGTGGAAATTAAGGTTTCATCATCTAAGAGAACTTCGTTTTCTAAATAATTCGTGATTAAATTATTAAAAGATGGCTCATTCAAGTTGTGATTATCTTTCTTGAATTCCTGTATATTTTGCAGCAGGTCTAATTAGAGTATCTTGATTTCTTTGTTCAAAATAATGAGCTGACCATCCAACAGAACGACCAGCAACAAAAATTGGTGTGAATACGTCAACAGCAAACCCTAATTCAGAAAGTAGCAATCCTCCATAAAAATCTACATTTGGGAATAATTTTTTTTCAGAATCCATAATTGAGTCTATGGTTTTGGCTATTTCGTATTTATTAATAGATTCTTCTGAAGTTGACAGAACTTCAACCCAGTTTTTTACAACAGGACTTCTTGGGTCTTGGATTTTATAAACACCGTGACCAAAACCCATAATTTTCTTTTTATCTTCAAGTAGCTGATACACGCCATTTTTTGCATCCTCAGGAGTATTGAAACTGTTTATTAATTCTACGGCTGCCTCGTTTGCTCCACCATGTAGCTCTCCTTTCAGGGTTCCCACTCCTGAAACAATTGCGCTTATTAAATCCGATCTTGTTGAAGCGGTGACACGAGCAGCAAAAGTAGAAGCATTAAAGCCGTGTTCAGCATAAAGAATTAACATATCATCTAATGCTTCAAGTTGTTGTTGTGTAGAGCTATTTGGTAGAAGTGAACTTGCTACTGTATATTTTTGGTCTAAAACGTCTGATAATTCTTTGTTGTATGAAGCAATAGCTAAACAAGCTATTGCAGTGACCTTACTAGCAGCATCTAACTTGTTACTTTCATTAGCTTCACCAATATAGGAAATAGCTGTCCTTGTTACATCCATAGGATGTTGTTCTGTCTTTAACCTATTAATTAGTTCAATTAGTCCTGAGTCCTCTGAGAGTTTTTTGTAATGATTGGAAAATGACTTTTTAAATAATTCTCCATCCAAATCATCATCGATTATTAAGGATGCAACATCCTCATATGTATTTGTGTTGGTAAGACCTACAGCATCGTACCCTCTATATCGAAGTGAGGTTCCTTCCATTCCTACTGTGGAAATTTGAGTTTCTCCAGCTATTACGCCTCTAAGTCCTGGTGAATAATCCATTGTTAATCTATATTACATATATTCCTATTACTACTCCTAATGTTAAATTGATTTTTATAGACACTAGAATTAAGTAATGGCACAAATCCATAATTTAGAAAATAAATCCAGATATGGAATTAAATATATAGCTGGATTTGGTCTTTTAGTAAGTGCTCTATTGCTTTCAGGGTGGTTTGCTTTTTTCACGTTTTTACCTATAAAATCTGCAATGGAAGTGGTAACCAATTTGGAAGAAAAATTCTTACCAAGGGCTGAGGGTATGGTGTTAGATTTTGTATCATTATCTGAACCTTCAATAATAGTTACTTCAGATAATCAAATATTAGACGAACTTCATGATGGTCTCAATAGGGATCCAATCAAATTGTCAGATGTCCCTCCTTTTGTTATAAACACACTCCTTGCTGCAGAAGATAGTAATTACTATCAACATGAAGGTGTAGATTTTGTAGCCATATTAAGTGCTGTAGTTGATAACTTAAGAGGAGTTACTAGAGGTGGTTCAACTATTACATCTCAAGTGGCTAAACAATCTTTTGTTGGCGATGAAATCTCGATAAGAAGAAAGGTTGCAGAGGCTGTTGTAGCAGCTGAATTAGAAAGAAGATATTCAAAAGATCAAATTTTAGAATATTATATAAATTCAATATATTGGGGTTCTGGAGCTTATGGCCTCCAATCGGCTTCGTCTGAATATTTCAACAAAGATGTTGGTGATATTACTTTAGATGAGGCAGCAACACTAGTGGTAATCATAAGGAGTCCAGCATATTACAACCCTAGAAAATATCCAGAAAGAGTACTGGATAGAAGAAATGATGTTTTAGATGTCATGCTTAAAGAAGGATTTATAGTTGACATACAGCATAGGTCAGCAAAATTAGCCCCACTTACAATTGCAGAACCAAATACACTTTCAAATAAAGCTGAACATGTTTCTGCTGAGGTAAAAAGAAGATTACTTAATGAACCAAAGTTTGCAGTTCTTGGTTCTACAAAAGAAGAAAGGAAAAAAGCTCTTTTTGGATGTCCATCAGATGACACTTCGTGTACTGGTGGTGGTGGTTTGACTATAAATATAACAGTTAATTTAGAATTACAAAATCACGCTAACGAGGTTTTGAATAAATGGGTTCCATCTGAAATTATAGATTTGGAAGCTGGTGTAAATCTAGAAGAACCCGAACCTAAGCCAACAGGAGTAATTACATTAATCAATAATAAAACTGGAGGCATTGAGGTTATGGCTTCTGGGCTACCTTTCGAAGAAGAGCAGTATAATCTTGCTACGCAAGGTAAGAGAAACCCTGGATCAGCATTTAAACCAATTACTCTACTTGCAGCTTTAGAGGCTGGCGCAAAACTTTATAGTACAAGAGACTCAAGAAGCCCTGTTGAAATTGATTGTGGATATCCTTGCGCTCCAGATGGTATTGGCACGAAATGGGTGGTTAGAAATTATGGAACTTCAATTACAGCTGATAGGTTTATAAATAAACTCCCCGCACAAGACAAAGCGATTGAACTTCAATGTGTTGGCTTTCATGCCGAAGAATTGAAAAATAAAGATTTTATTGATCAGTTTCCTATTTCGTCAGAGATAGATGAACTTGAAGAAGAGGGCGATAAATTATTAGCAATAGGTATTGCACTAGGCCAATATTCTGAAGATGGAGGTATTGTAATTTACTCCGAAGATGAGAACTTGACCACTGAAGATGATCAAGGACGAACATTAATCCAAGTTAGCGATCCTGTCTTAATTGAAGAACAAAATAATTTAATTCAAATTAACCTTGAAAGTGAAACTCAATTTATCTTCAAACCATGTATAGATAAATCAGAATATAATAGATCAATTAAACTTCTAGATACCTCAGGAATGGTTTCACTTGAAGAAGCGACTAGAAAATCAGTGAATACAGTGTTTGCACAACTTGCCTCAGAGCTTGGTGGAGAAAAACTCTCCAGTACTGCCAACAGAATTGGTATAGACTCAGAATTAGATCCCGTAATTTCATTAACTCTTGGTGCCGGAGCTGTAACTCCAATTGAACTGGCTTCAGCTTATTCTTCTTTTGCAAATAATGGCTCTTTAGCGCCTACGTATTTAATTGATAAAATAACAGACTCTAATGGTCAGATACTTTATCAACACATATCATCCCAAAGAGTAACTATTCCTGATCCTGGAGCTGCCGCGGCTGTAAGGAAAACCCTAGAAGTAGCTGCTCAGTTTGGTACAGGAACTAGAGCTGTACTTGATGACAGGCCAATTGCTGGTAAAACCGGGACTCATCAAGGATTCAGAGAAGCTTGGTTTATTGGATTTATTCCTCAATACACCTCCTCAGTCTGGATTGGTTTTGCAGAAGAGCAGCTCCCTCTTACAAATGTTGAAATTAATGGTGAAGTTGTATCAAGTGTTTCTGGAGGAAGGGTACCAGCACCTATTTGGAAAGAATTTATGGAGAAAGTTGTTGAAGATTTACCAATTGAAGAGTGGCCAGCTGATCCAAGTGATATTGATAAATATTATGAAATTCCAACAATTGAAATACCTCAGTTACTAGGACTTAATATCATCGATGCTGAAGAAATTGCATTTTCTGGATATATATTACCAACAATAAAGCTAATTGATTCTGAAGAGGCCCCGGGATTGGTTCTTACTCAGAGTATTGAAAGTGGAGAAGAGATGCCTGAGGGGACAGAAGTTGTACTAGAAGTTTCTGGTACAAAGTTTACAGCTGCAATTCCAAATATTCCTCCTTGTACTTATACGAAAGATGAAGCAGAAATTTTAATCAAAAACTTTATGAGAGAAACAAGTGTTATCTTGTTCTTGAAAAATTCATTTGAAGAATCTGAAATACCAGATTGTCAAGGCAAGGTTATTGGAACAAATGTAGCCCAAGGTGGAACAGTTTCTACAGGAGATAGCCTAATTTTTATTGTTGCTAACTCTCAAGATGACTCATAGCTAAGTCTTTAAAAAATTCGAATAAAGTTAACACTGAAAATCCAGTCGCACCTTTTCTATTACTTGCTCTAGCTGGTCCGGCTATATCAAGGTGAACCCAATCTAAATCTTCTACAAAATTTTCAAGAAGAAGTGCTGCTGTTATAGCTCCTCCAAAGTGTCCACCAGTATTTTGCATGTCAGCAATATCAGATTCTATTAATTTTTTATAACCTTCATGCAGGGGCAGAGGATAAAATTCTTCTCCAGATGTTTCTGTAGAATTAATAAAAATGTTTTCTATATCTTTATTATTTGAAAAAATTGCTCCAATATCTAAACCTAACGCTACATAGGAGGCTCCAGTTAAAGTTGCTACATCACAGATTAAATCTGGTTTTTTTTCGGAGGCAAATGCAAGAGCGTCAGCCATAATTAGTCTTCCTTCTGCATCAGTATTTAATACTTCAATTGTTTTACCATTTCTTGCAGTTAAAACATCGCCTGGTCTAATGGCACTACCGCTGGGCATGTTCTCTACAATTGGAGTAAAAACTGTCAGGCCAACATTTATTTTATGTTTTGAAATCAAACTCATTACTCCCCAAGCAGTAGCTGCTCCTGCCATATCAGTTTTCATTGTCTCCATTCCAGCCGGAGATTTTAAGGAAAGCCCACCTGAGTCAAACATTACACCTTTCCCAATTAGTGCAATTTGAAAATCTGCCTCTTTGTTGTATTCACCCACTAAAAAATAAGGTTTTCTCTCAGATCCCTTAGCAACTCCGAGAACAGCTCCAAAATTATTTTCTTCAAGCCATTCTTCGTCATGAATTTCAAGATTTATCTCAGTATTTAAATTTTTTATACTCTCTATAAAAAATTCTGGAGTTTTGTCCAGAGGTGGCGTATTGATCATATCCCTCACCCAAAATACTGCTTCTTTTTTTAACTTATTACTTTGAGTATCTAAGTCTTCAGAAAAGTTGAGCTCGATTCTTTCTTTTGTTTTCATTGTTTTATAGGAGTCAAAGTTATACTCTGAAAACATAATTCCCTGAATCAAAAGCTCTTTGTTTCCCTCAAAATTAACAATTTCGATTGTTACGCTAGTTTGTATTTGTTTTCCGATTAAATAACCCAACTCTATGAGATCAGTACTTTTAATGTCTTCAGAAGAGACTAGGATCGTTTCGTTTCCTCTTGAAGACAAAGATGGTGGCATCAAAAGGATTTGTTTTGGTTTTCCCTCAAAACCGTGAGTTGTTATGTACTCGCTGAATGTTTTTGAGTCGACTATGAATTCATCTTTGTTCTCAAATTTTTTACTAAAAAATAATATATCCATTTTCATTTAATTACTCGGTGTCCAATCTTTTTCAAAATCTCTTGCAAGCATCCATAAATAGTCTGAAAGTCTGTTCAAGTATTTTATAGCTATAGAGTCTTCAATCTCGTAAGCCTTTTGCCAAGTTACACATTTTCTTTCAGCTCTTCTTGAGACTACTCGTGCCCAATCAATTTTTGATGAGATTGTATTTTCACCGGGAACAACAAAAAAATCAGGGATTCCATTTTTCTCCTCTAAGATATCAATTTTTGTTTCAAGATTTGTAATCATAATTTCTTCCACAAGGGTTTTACCAGCTTGTAATTTATTCCTATTCTCTTTTGATGTTGCTATTTCTGCTCCAACGATAAATAACTCTCTTTGAATCTCTAATATTATTTCTTTAGTTTCGAGTGGTAAATCTTTTTCAGCTCTAATAATTCCAAGGGATGCAACAAGCTCATCTACAGTGCCGACTGCTTCAGGTTCATAATTATCCTTGGATACCGAACCACCATAAAGAAGTTTCGTATTCCCCTTATCGCCGTTTTTTGTATAGATTTTCATATAGTCAGCATAGTGCTATGGCAAAAGTATAAGGGTACCTGTACCTCCAAGTGAGACTAGAAGTGAAAGATAACTTAGGCCCGTAGCAGCCATAACTCCCGTGTATGATTTTTCATTTAATGATTTTAAGGAACCTAATGAAAGTATTCCCGATGATACATATAGACCAAGAATAATATTTCTATAAAAAATTGATAACTCTTCTGAAGCGAACCCCATTAAAAGTAATAAGCAAAGAACAACTGCTATGAATATTGATGATCTAGCTATATTTTTCATACCGATCCTAGTAATTGTTGGATCAACTAAAAACCAGTGACCAATCATCATTAAGGAAAAGATTCCACTGACAAGGGCTATGGGTAAAATATTCCAAATTAAGTTTTCTACACCTGTATTAAATGCACTGATGATTAAAACTATAAAGCTAGTAATAAAAGAGAGGTGGCTTAAGTTATTGTTATTGTGTAGCAAAATTGATCCAAGCAGTGTACAGCCAGCCAATACAAAAAGATTAAAATTTATAAATAAAATTACAGAAATTACCCCGATGAATAGTATGCTGAAGCCTTTTTTAGGGTTAGTTGAGTATCTGATGTACCAAAAATAAGGAATACTCAATATTAAAACAAGATAGATAAATGTGCTCAAATTCATACTCCTTTTACAATAATGTATGTATGGCTAATGAAAAAAATAAAATAGACATATTTATATCTTTACTTTTAGGTCTTGGAATACTTTTAGTAACTGGATGGAGTAAATTAGATACGATATTAAGTAAAAATCTTGTAATTTCACTTCTGATTTTCACCTCATTATCATTCTTTTCTCTAAAGGCTTATTCGTCATATAAGTACCTTTCCATCCTTATGTTTTTAAGCATTTTTCTTCTATCTCCACAAGTTTTTGCAAGTAGGCAGGGTGAACTATTTCCTGTTACATATATAGTATTTATGATTTATTTCTCATTGGTTCTCGGAAAATATATGTATAAGAAATGGAAAAGTTCGCTCTAAACGACACAATTGCTCTGGGGTTATCTAAAATAGAATCATGATTCAGGGCATATTCAAAAAAATATCTTTAATTGGAGTACTGGCTTTCATATGTTTCCTCATGGGGCAAAATACTGCCTCAGCCCAAATCCTACCCATTCCAAACCACTCTTTCAGCTGTGCTTCGAATGCAGTTGCGCCATTGGAATCAATCAAGGACATACAAACTTATTTAAACTGTAACGGCTTTAATCCTGGACCAATTGATGGAGATTTTGGAAATAGAACAACCTCTGCTATTAAAGCATTTCAAGCTGCATCAGGATTAGCTCCTGATGGTGTTGTTGGTCCTGCGACGAAACAAGCAATGCGCTCCTACTCTGAAGAGTCTTTTACATTTACAGGAAGTGGTTGGGGTCACGGAGTTGGGTTAAGTCAGTATGGTGCCAAAGGTCTAACAGAACTTGGAGCATCGTTTTGTGCTAACACAAGCTCATGTACTTCAGATGAGGTAGTTAACTACTACTTTAAAGACACTGTAGATAAACAACTTTCTGAACTTTCATTATCCTCTCCAGAAATTGCAACTGATAAGTCAGCACTTTGGGTTGGTTTAGCAAGGAATGCAAAAAATATTTCTCTAACTACTTTGCCATCTTCAAGTCCTCCAACATTATTCATATGTCAAGAAGGTCTTTCTCAAACTGCAGGTATACAGGGATTTTTAGCCTCTAGAGGCTACGAGCCAGGACCCGTAGACGGTGCTTATGGTGATAAAACTGCAAATGCCCTTAGAAACTATCAAGCTTCTAAGGGAATAAACCAATCGGGTGCAATAGACGATGGAACAATAGCAGCTATTAAAGATGATGCTGCCGGTGATGGTCCTTGTGAATCTGTTTGGGGTCCTATAAAAATTGGTGGTGGTGCAACTATCTCAGTAATTAACTCAGGTAATGGTTGTTATTTTTCTGGCCATCCATTGGTTTCGAAACAAACTGCTAGTTGCAATATAACGATTAAATGGTCTGAAGGTGGAAGAATAAGAGTTGGTCCTAGGGAGCATAAGCATGGTGAACTGAAGCTTAGATCCAAATCAGTTTCAACAGGTTTTCATGTCGTTCTTGCTGTAAATTTAGAAAAGTATTTATATGGACTGGCTGAAATGCCGTCTCATTGGAATGTAAAAGCACTGGAAGCTCAGGCATTAGTTGGCCGGAGTTATGCAGTGTTTCATTACCTAGATGAGAATATCCCAAATCAACAAACTATTTACGACGCTGGATTATCTGAGAAACAAAAAGCATACTGTTGGTGTCATATTGGTTCTACTGCATCGAGTCAATATTACTATGGTTACCTGAAAGAAATTGCAGGTCCAAATTGGGTTCAAGCTGTAAATAATACATCCGGAAAAGTCATTACCTATGGTGGTGGATATACAAGAAGCGGAGTGATTCAGGCTTTTTATTCATCCTCCACAGGAGGTAAAACTAATGATAATGCAGTTGGATTTGGATCTTCAACAGTATGGCCATATCTTCAAACTGTAGATGATCCTTGGTCAATCGATAATAGAGTGGGTAACTCAAAAGCAGCTTGGTCATATGATTTCACAACCTATCAGCTCTCTAAGAATATTTTATGTGGTGATACTCCCTGTTTTGATGCTATTACAGATATTTATGTTTCAGGTGCTGCAACTTCAGGTGCTGCGACTGAAGTCACAATGAAAGGATACAAAAATGGAGCAGCAAGAACTGTAAAAAAATCTGGAAGAAATATAAAATCTCAATTAGGTTTTACTTCTCATTATTTTAAAACTTCAAGTGCTTCAGATGTCTCAACTTTAAGTGTTGGCCCAGTAACAGTTAATACTACTTCTACATCCAGCAGCTCAACTGGTGGAAGTGTTGTTACATCATCCGGAGATACTGCACAATATGCTACCTCAAGTAGTGGTCTTCTCTATTTAAGTAAGGCTGGATTACTCGATAAATGTTCTCAGAGCTCCACTGCTTGCCAAAATAAAACTATTACAAGAGAAGAAGCAGCTGCCGTTGTTGCTGTCACTGGGGGTATCCCCCTAGATGCTCCAAATGCATATAGTGATGACGATCAAAGTATTTATCAACAAGCTATAAATGGTATGCCTTATTACGGTATGCAAGTTTGTTTTGGAAGCCCTTTTCAATATTTACCAAAAGAGGCCGTAACTAGAGATGAATTTGCCTGTATGTTAACTAAAGCTATAAAGGCTGGTTCGGCTACCGATCTTACAGGTAGTTCAGATCCATATTCTGATGAAGGTGCAAGTAAGTGGACGTCTAGTATTTATACCCTGGCAGCTAATGATATTATTCCAGCGTGTAGTTCCCTTGTTGATAAGTTCTGTCCTAGTAGAAAAACGTCTATTGGTGAAGTTTCATTTATGATTAATAAACTTGTATCTAAATCTTTAATAAGTTCTGATGTGTACAACCAAACACCATTCCAAAGTGGTTGGGAGCCAGTTGGAGGTGAAGTTAATCCAGCAGCTCAAACAGCTGTATCAAATCCAAATGAAGGAAATGATGATTGTGTTGCTAAAGATAACTCAAATGCTGATTTAAGGAATACACTCGAAATACAAAAGTTTTTAACAAGCAACGGTTTTAAGCCAGGACCAATTGATGGACAATCTGGACCACAAACAGTGGCAGCTATAAAAGCTTTTCAAACAATAAATGGTTTATTAGCAGATGGAATTGTGGGCAATAAAACAAAAGCGTCTATGAGGAGTTATACAGGATGTGTAACTAATACCTGTAATGCTCGTGATAATCGAGATGCAAACCTTAATTCCGTTGAGGGAATTCAGACCTATCTATCAAATAATGGGTTTAATCCAGGTATCATTGATGGAGAAATGGGTTCTTACACAAAAGAAGCTATAAAGGCATTTCAAAGAAAAGTTGGGCTTATTCCCGATGGGGTTGCAGGAGCTAGAACTAAATCTGAGATGAAAAAATATACTGGTTGTTAATTTAGAAACTTTTTAATTTCATCACCAATATGTTCTACCGTAAAATTAAAATTCTCTTGTAAGTTTTTAATTGGTGCTGATATCCCAAATTGGTCGATACTAAACGCTTTTGTTACATCTCCTAAATATGTTTCCCAACCTATAGATCTCCCCAGTTCAATCGTAAAATTTAAATTACTAACTTTGAGATTCTCAATGGCTTCGGGTTCAGCTTTTTCTAATTTATTTAAAATTGGAGTACTCACAATTCTTACGGATGTCTCTTTGAGATATTCTCTGACATTAAATGCTAACTCTAATTCTGATCCTGATGCAAATATTGTGATTTCTGTTCCATCCGCAACTACTGATGCACCATTTGTAAAGTCTTTATAATCATTTTCAAATTTTAGGTACTCAAGATTTTGTCTTGTTAGAACAATAGCCTTTGGATTACCCGATTTTGTAAATGCATATCTATAGGCATATTCAACTTCAATACTATTAGATGGACGTATAACATCTAAATTGGGTATTAATCTTAAGGCCATTAGGTGTTCTATTGGTTGATGTGTGGGACCATCTTCACCTAGATATATTGAGTCATGTGTAAAAATATATACTGAATCAATATCCATAAGAGCCGCAAGTCGTATGCTTGGCCTCATGTAGTCAGAGAAAACTAGAAAAGTTGAACCATAGCCAATTAAATGACTGTGTAGTGTGATGCCATTCACTATTGCACCCATAGCGTGCTCTCTTATTCCATACTCTAAATTTCTACCGGAGAAATCAGATGCTGAGAATGTAGAATCACCAATGATCTGTTTGGTTGAAGCTGTTAAATCTGCAGAGCCACCAAGAATATTATTAGTATATTTTCCAATTTCATTTAATATATTCGATCCTGCAATACGTGTGGCCTGTGTTAAATTTTCATAATTGTAATCTATAGACATCTCATTAGATATTAGTAAATCCCAATTTTGCATAAATGTTGCATCACTTTTGTATTTTTCCTGGAATATTTTTTCCCAATCACTGTGTGCATGGTTGTCTTCATCTCTCTTCTCAGCAAAATACTCATAAACATCTGAATCATGCTCAAATAAATCTCCTTGCCATTTCAGATTTTTCTTAAATTCTTCCATCTCTTTAGCTCCAAGCGGTGATCCATGAATTCCACTTGTGTCTTGTTTGTTTGGTGCAAATTTACCAATGATTGATTTAGCCATGATTATTGAGGGCTTATCTATAATTAACTTTGCATCCTCAAGGGCTGTACTAATCTCATCCTCGCTATGTGCATCGATTTCAAGAACATGCCATCCAATTGCTTCAAATTTCTTTTTTTGATCAGTGATCGATACTTTTGACACCCTTCCGTCAATTGAAATATTATTATTGTCAAACACATAAATTAACTTACCGAGTTTCCAAACTGCGGCTAGTTCGGCAGCCTCAAAAGAGATGCCTTCCATTAAATCTCCATCAGAAACTATCCCATAAGTAAAGTGATCGATGATGTCTTCTCCTAAAAGTTCCGAGAGGTATCTTTCAGCAACCGCAAAACCAACTCCTGTTGAAAACCCTTGACCCAAAGGACCTGTTGTCATGTCTATACCTGTAGATAAATCAAATTCTGGATGCCCAGGTGTTTTTGAGTCAAATTGGCGAAAATTCTTTAAGTCTTCTTTTGTTAAATCAAAGCCATTTAAATGAAGTAAAGAATAAAGTAGCATTGATCCATGACCTGGACTCAAAATAAACCGATCCCTATTTATCCAAGAGGGATTTTCATTTGACACTTTTAAAAACTTTTTATAAAGGACTGTTCCAACGTCAGCCATTCCTAATGGCATTCCGGGATGGCCGGATGCCGCTTCCTCAACACCTGCAGCTGCAAGAATTCTCAATGAAGTTGTGACTTTATCGAACATTTTAATAGTATAGGTCCTAGTTACACAGAGGCAAAAGAGTCTTTTGCGTGATATGAAGACCTAACAAGTGGTCCTGACTCAATATGAGGAATTCCAAAAGATTCTCCAATTGATTTATATTTTATAAATTCCTCTTTATCAACATACCTATGAATTGGTCTATGTTTTGCTGTTGGTCTCAAGTACTGACCAATTGTTACAATATCTACATTAATTTGTGAGAGATCTTCTAAAACGGCAATTACCTCTTCAAACTCTTCACCCATTCCAACAATGAGACCAGTCTTTGTCTTACCTAAGAATGCTGATTCTTTTGCATACTGCAACAGCGAAAGGGATCGACCATATGATGCTGCAGTTCTTATTTCTCGCTGAAGCCGTGGAACTGTTTCTAAATTATGATTTAAAACTTCCGGGCTTGCTTCAATAATGTTATCTATAGCTCCTTTATCTCCCTTAAAGTCTGGAATAAGTACTTCTACACTTGTTGAAGGGTTTAATCTCTTAACTTCATTTATTGTCTGTGCGAAAAATTGTGATCCACCATCTAAAAGATCATCTCTATTTACTGAGGTTATTACGGCATGTGTAAGCCCCATAGTCAGAACACTTTCTGCAACACGCAATGGTTCTAACTCATCAAGGTCATTAGGCTTCCCAGTATTAACATCGCAGAATCCACAAGCTCTGGTGCAGGTATCTCCCATGATCATAAATGTTGCTGTACCCATAGACCAGCACTCATATATATTTGGACATGAGGCTTCTTCGCAGACAGTATTGAGTTTTTTTTCTGAGATTAAGTTCTTTAAATCTCTGTAATCTTTACCTAAGTTTGCTTTTACCTTCATCCATTCTGGTCTTTCTGGCTCATTAGGCAATAATCCTTTTATGGTAATTGGTACAAGATTGTTATTTTTTTGAAAAACACCCTTATCAAGCATCTCATCAATTTCATGTTTTTTTTGTTTCTTAAGTTGGGTTGGAGTGAATTGTGACATTTGTATGCCTACATCTTCGTAGCCAAATTCAGCGGTAAACGTCTCTGTTATTTTATTCACAATATCATCAAATGAAATCTCAGAATTAAAAGTGTGTACTGAGGCTATTTTCTCCTCTTGATTTCCACATGGGTTTATGAAGTCAAAGCCTTCGAGTTTATCAAAGATATTTAGTGCGAAACCATGATATGTTGTCCATTTACTAACTTTTACTCCTATCGATGCTATTTTCCCTTCTGATGTCCACACACCAGTATCATCTTCCTTTGAAAAAGCTTCTATATCAAAACTACCAAGAGTTTTAATTATTGTTTGCTCAAGACTTCTTACGAAAGGTATGACTTTCTTAGGATCTTGAAGTCTCATTATTGGATATCCAATTAGCTGACCCTTGCCGTGAAAAGTTACATCACCACCTCTGTCAGTTTCAAAAAATTCAATACCTTTTTTCTCTAGTTCATCACTATCAAGAAGTAGGTTATTTGTATCTCCTGTTCGACCGATGGTGATAACATTATTGTGCTCTAAAAGGAGTAAATAATCATAAGGATTATGTTCTCCTGCTACAGATTCTTTTAATCCTTTTTGTAGGATTAAAGCCTCAGAGTAAGGAAGGTTTCCAAGCCAACGTACGTTTAGCTTTCTCAATTAAGATCATCTGCCCATGGATGGTTTTCTAATTTATCTTTAATACTATTTAGAAACAACAATGCTGTTGAACCATCAAAAACTCTGTGATCCCAGGTAAGACTAAGAACTCCGGTATTTCTTATAGCAATAGAATCAGATCCATCTGCAGACTCTATAACAACAGGTTTTTTCTTAATGGATTCTGTGGAAAGAATTGCAACATTTGGCTGATTAATAATTGGAGATGTAATAAATGAATTAAAAGACCCATTATTAGATATAGTAAAGGTACTACCTGTCACATCCTCGAGTCCGTATTCTTTATTTCTGAGAATAGAAGAAACTTCTGTTATCTTTCTAGCTAATCCACGTAAATTGAAGGAATCTGAATCTTTTATTGTTCCAACAAGTAAACCCTCTCTATTCAAGTCGACTGCAATGCCAAGGTTAATGAAATCATGAAGGTCATGCGTATTATTTTCAAGATCGAAGGAACTATTAACAACAGGGAATTCCCTCAAAGCATTAATAGTTGCAACGGATATGAAAGGTAAAAATGTTAAAGAGAAACCTTCTTTTTTCTTGAATTCACCTTTTATCTTATTTCTTAGAACTGATATATTTTCATAGTCCACCTCTACAGAAGTCATTACATGGGCAGAGGTTTGTTTTGAAAGAATCATATTTTCAGCAATTCTTTTTCTGAGCCTAGGAATGGATCCTGTGGATGTTACTTTTTGTTTATCATTTTCTGAGGAAACATGATTTTCTTCTTGAGGATTTTTTTCAGGAACTGATGGTATAGGTTCAGATTTTAATAAAACCTCAATATCTTTACGTGTTATACGATTATTTTTTCCAGTTCCAGTAACTTGTGTTAAATCGAGATTGTTATCTCCAGCAAGCTTTCTTACTATTGGTGAAAGTTTTAAATCTTTAGGTGCTTTTGTTACTATGTCAGCTTTAGAGCTCTCTATGTTGGATGTTAAGTCTTCTTTTGGCAACTCTACTTCTATGACCTCCTCAACTACTTTTGCGCCCTCTTCTTTTGTTGAGTCATCTCCACCAAGTTCCATTAGGCCGACTCCAACTTCAACTGTTTCACCCTCTTCTACTAGTAAAGAGGTCACTTTTCCTGAAAATGGTGACGGGACTTCTGTGTCTACTTTATCAGTTGAGATTTCAAGTATCGGATCATCTTCTTTGACTTCATCACCCACAGCGACAAGCCACCTCAAAATTGTTCCTTCTGTTACCGTTTCCCCCAGCTGAGGCATTTTTACAATTTCACCCATAGTTCTATTGTAATTCTTTAATAGCTTTTATAACATTTTCAACACTAGGAATAAAGCTATCTTCGAGTACTGGTGCAAAAGGAATATGGGTATTAGGTGACGTTACTTTTACAATCGGATTGTCCAATGTCCAAAACCCTTTATCGGCGACGAATGAGGATATCTCAGATGCAATAGAAGAAAATGGAACATCTTCTTGCAAAATAACCAGATTAGATGTTTTCTCAACAGATTTTAATATTGTTTCTTCATCTATTGGAAAAATACTTCTTAAGTCAATAACTTCAACTGAAATACCATCATTGTTTATTGTTTCTGCAGCCTCAAGAGCCGTTGGGACCATTCCAGACCAAGCTACTAAAGTTACATCTGATCCGTCTTTAACAATGTTTGCCTTTCCTATCTCTACTTCATATAGACCAATTGGCACTTCCATTTTTAGATCAGGTTTTCTATACAATTTTTTATGTTCTAGAAACATTACCGGATTGGGATCATTGATTGACGCTATAAGTAGTCCCTTTGCATCATATGGGTTAGCTGGTGCAACTACTTTTATACCAGGGTGATGGGCCAAAAGTGACTCTGGACTAATCGAATGAAAAGGACCCGATCTTGTTCCTGCTCCTGTTGGTCCTCTTACAACCATCGGAACTGGCTTTCCAGCCTTCCAGAAATACTTTGCCGCTTCGGTAGTAATCTGATCAAGTGCTGGATAAACAAAATCAAAAAATTGAAGTTCGACAATCGGAATTTTTCCATAAAGTGCTGCACCTACTGCTGCACCCATAAAGGCGCCCTCTGAAATTGGAGTATCTAAAACCCTAGATGAGCCATATTTCTCATGTAAACCTTTTGTAGCTTTGAAAGCTCCTTCAAATGCACCTATGTCCTCTCCCATCATGAATACATCTTTATTATTTTCCATAGCTTCATCGAGCCCATTTGTAATTGCTTCAATAACGTTCATAGTCTTAGTTTTCGAACCATCATTAGTAGCCACAGGTATCGATCTAGTTTCAAAGATATCTTGGATTTCTTCTTTGGGGTCCGGATCTTCCTGATCTTTAGCCCACTCTAAAGTCTCTCTAACTTCAGTTTCAATTTTTTCAGCCAGTTGGATAAAGTCTTCCTCTGTAAAAAGCTCTTCTCTAGATAGTGATTCTTCAAACCTCAAAACAGGATCTCTATCCATCCAAAAATCTCTTACTTCATCTCCCACATATTCTGCAGGATCATGGCCAGCATGGCCGTAGTGTCTAAAGGTTACTAACTCTATTAGCGTTGGTCCTTTACCAGAACTTGCTTTATTACGGGCCTTATGCATTGCGTTAATAACTTCATATATGTTATTTCCATCAATAATGACAGATTCAATTCCATAGCCTAAACCTCTGTCTGCAACATTTGGGGTCCCAAATTCTGTTTCATTTGGAGAGGAATAAGCAAACTGATTATTTTGAACAGTGAAAATAATTGGTAGATTGTGAACACCTGCCATATTTATACTCTCATGCCAAGTTCCGGTTGCTGTTGCACCTTCACCACAGTTTGCAACTGCTACAACGTCATTGTCCTCAATCTGAGCTGTTAATGCCACTCCCACTGCAACGGGTGCTGAATCTGGTAATGGTGAGACAACCATTAATGTTCCTTTATCCACAACACCAAAATGACTGTTTCCATCTCGGCCTTTTGATGGACCATCTTTTTTACCATAAAAGTTGAGAGCAATTTCTTTAAGTGTTACCCCTCTATTTATTTGTACTCCTAGATCTCTATGTGTTCCTCCAAAAACATCTTGTGGTTTCATACCAGTTCCTATACCTGCCATTGAGGCTTCCTGGCCAATACCTGGATAGACGGCTCCAGAGAGTTGACCACCTTTATACATTTTTAAGAGTCTGTCTTCGAGAATTCTTTGAGTCTTCATTGATTTATAGATATCCCAAAGTTCATCTTTTGATAAAGATGCAGAATGTCCAAGTCGTTCAATTTTCTTTATTTCCATTAGTGCAGTCCCTTTCCATTTAAAGATAATAATGATTCTCCGACAGCCTCACTCAAAGTTGGATGAGCATGTATAAATTCAGCAGCCTCATCTGGAAGTGCCTCCCAGCCAACCATGTACATTAATTCATGAATCATTTCTCCAGCACTTGGACCACATATACTTGCACCAACTAAGGGGCCATCTTTTTGTGCATAGACTTTGACCAAGCCTTGATTCTGATTTTGTATCATAGCTCTTCCAATTCCTGCGAAACTATGTTGAGCTTGATTAATATCAATTTCTTCTAATTTTGCTTTATCAGAATTTAAACCGACTTCAGCAAGCTCAGGATTTGTATAAACAACATAAGGAATCGCAGAATAGTTAATTGGGCTTGTATTTCCAGTTGCAATAAATGTAACTGCTGACATTGCCTCTGCAAAAGCTACATGTGCTAGTTGGGGGGAATTGCTTATAATATCCCCTGCTGCAAAGATATTCTTAGTGCCTATTACTTGCATTGTTTCAAGGTTGACGTCTATATAACCATTTTTTGTAGTTACAGAGATATCTCCTAATCCAATATTTTCAGTGAGAGGACTTCGTCCAATAGCTACCAGGATCGTATCAAAGTTTTCTTTTTCCCTATCTGAGAAAAGAACTTCTTTATTTGTAACAGAATCAATTGAAGTTCCCATTTTGAAAGAAACACCTCTTTTAGTGAGTTGTTTTCTTAACTCTCCAGAAGTTCTTTTATCAAGTCCTGGAAGTATTTCTTTTTCTAGTTCAACAACAGTCACACTTGAACCCAGGTCTATGAGGGCACTTGCAAATTCACAACCTATAGCTCCAGCACCCACAATACAAACATTCTTTGGTGGCTTCTCCCAGTTAAGGGCAGAATCCGAACTTATGATAAAATCATTATCAAATTGTAAACTTGGTAATTCTCTTGGTTTGCTACCAGTAGCAAGAAGTATATAATCTGTTTCTATAATTATTTCAGAGCCATCTTCTTTTTTAACTAGGACAGACTGTTCGTTTTTTATCTTACCCCAGCCATTAATGACATTCACTTTTTTACTTTTAAGCAACATACCAATTCCATTAACTAGCCCAGAAATGATATCTTGTCTTTTTATGGCTGATTTATTCCAATCTATTTCAGAAGTTTCAACTTGAATGCCATAATCAGAAGCATTGTTAATTTCATGGTTAAGCTCTGCTAGGTGAAGCCAGTATTTTGCAGGTATGCATCCCCTGTTTAGACAAGTTCCACCAAGAATATCTGACTCTACAAGAGTTACTTCAAGGTCGAAGTTGTTTGCATATAGTGCAGCTGCGTATCCAGCTGGTCCTCCGCCAATAATGGTTAATTTTTTCAAATTACCTCTTTCTAGATAGGGTTTCTATCAAATCGAGATAATAACTGTACTTTTTTCAGGGGTTCCCATTAAAAGTAGTCAAAGTTATTGTCACTATTAAATCTAGTAAAAAAGAATACATTTACCAACTTAAGATACTCCATTAATTTGATAATATAAACGTATGCAAACCAGATTCTTAATCCTTTCATCATTACTTACTGGTTTACTTATCCTTGTATCTTTTGGGATTTGGCTAATAACAAATTAATATGAATAGTTTTCAAATGCCTGATGGGATTTACCATATCCCCCTTAGGCTCCCATGGAGCACACCAAGTAATGTGAATGTTTATCTTATAGAAGACGATGATGGATATGTCATGATCGACTGTGGCGTAAATGGGTCAGAGTATCTTGATCTACTTAATGGTCATCTAAATGAGATTGGAATAAGGTTTAATGATATTAAATTATTAATAGGTACCCATATGCATCTTGATCATATTGGCCTATCAGGTAGCTTAAGAGAACTTGATATACCTCTCGCACTTTACGAAAATAGTATTGAATATCTCAGCGAATATAACGACTGGTCAGTGAGATTTAAAGATTTAATTAGAATGGCAAAGAGTGAGAGTGCTCCTGCAGATTTTATTGATGATCTTAAATCAATTACTACACCCATGTACGCTGGAAAATTAACAAAGCCGGATGTCCTTTTAACAGAAGGCAAAATAACTTTACTTAAAAGAAAAATTAATGTTCTATTTACTCCAGGTCATGATTACAGTGAAATATCTCTTCACGATGAATACTCAAGAATTATATTCTCTGGTGATCATATACTTCCAAGAATTACTCCATTTATTCCAGTACAAAATGAAGATAGCAATCTCCTTAAGGGTTTTCTTGATTCTTTAGACAAGGTACATGCTGTAGATCACGATATTATTGCTCCGGGTCATGGAAATATAATCTCAACACCTCATAAAAGGATCGAGCAAATGAAACTTCACCATCAAAGAAGATCAGATAAAATTCTAGAGTTTTTAAAGAAAAATGATTTAACAGGTTGGGAACTTACTAATCAATTATTTCCGAGAAAACTCGATTCATTAAATCTCAGACTTGCATTTCAAGAAACTTTAGCACATCTTCATTTGTTGCGATCTAACAATGATGTTTCAAGAAATTCTACAAATGGTATAAAAAAGTGGTCTTTAAAAGACTAAACAGGCTTGTATCCCCTGTTTTTAGCTTCCTCTAAGGAATCTGGTGAAAAGGATTGAATTTTATTATTTTTCAACATTTCCTTTTCTTCATATAGAGTTTTAAGTGTTTTGAATTGTTGGTCATTGTCACAGTCATAAACCTTCATATTTAACCTATTTCCTAGGAATCTATAATTTTCAAACCTGCTTAAACGACCCACTTTATAAATTAATTAGTTCTGCAATTTTAGATCTTGCTGACTTAGAAGAACCAAACAATAATGAATCAGATTTAGCTTTTTTAAAATATAAATGAGCCGGATGCTCCCATGTAAACCCTATACCTCCATGTACCTGAATATTGTCACCAGCTATTTTGTTGTACACTTCAGAACAATAAGACTTAGCTAATAATGAACTCATCTCTAGTTCCGTGGCATCATCTATGTCAACTCTTACGGAATTGTAAGCTAAAGATTTTGCACTTTCTATTTGTAGTAACATGTTTGCACATATGTGCTGTATTGCCTGAAATGAACCAATGGGTCTTCCAAACTGAATTCTCTCTTTTGCATAACTTGTTGACATATCTAAACATGCCTGGGAACCACCAACCTGTTCCATTGAAAGAAAGGCTGTGGCGATATTTTGTATTTTTTTCCATATACTGAGTTCATCATTCATGACAATCATTATATTTTCAGAGGAAATAACAACATCCTTGAAGGTAATTTCTGTCAAGGGTCTTGTTTGATCAAGAGATGGTGTATTTTTAACATCCACACTATCATCGCTAGTTTTTACAAGAACAAACTTAAATTCATTATCATCTTTTGCTAGTACTGCAATATAGTCAGACACATCACCGAACATTACATATTTTTTCGTTCCATTTAGTATCCAACCGTCACCTGAAGGGGTGAGAGATGTTTGAATGCTTTCGTTATTAATTTCATACTTATCGGTCTCATATATTCCGAAAGTACCAATTTTTTCTCCAGTTATAATTTCAGATAAGTAAGTTTTCTTAATTTCATCACTTGAATTTAGAAGTAGATGTTTAAATACAACACCTGAACTAAAAAGAGGAATAATTGGTAGATAATATCCTGCTACCTCAGAAAGAATTGAAGCATCGACAGTTGAAAAGCCGAGCCCCCCATCATCTTCTGTAACATCCAAGGCTAACCAACCCTGTTCATTTACTAGTTTCCATAAATCTGAATCTAATCGTACATCTTCATCAACTTTTTTTATAGTATCCAAAAGATCTATTTGTTCAGATAATAGTTTTTCCGCATTTTCTTTTATTTCTTTTTGTAAGTCTGTAAGTATAAATTGCATTTTCTTAGTCTAATTTTATTTTTTATTTTTCGTATTGAAATATCGTTTGTTTTTATTAATAATTAACATGGTATTTATGTTGAAAATAACAAACTTACACGCAAACGTAGAAGATACTCCCATTTTAAAAGGAATTAACTTAGAAATTAATCCTGGAGAGGTCCATGCAATTATGGGTCCAAACGGATCTGGTAAATCGACCTTATCTAATGTCTTGATGGGTAACCCTGTTTATGAGGTAACAGAGGGGACAATAATATTTAATGGTAAAGATATCACTGAAGAGCCTGTAGACAATAGAGCAAAAGAAGGAATGTTCCTGGCTTTTCAGTATCCTGAATCAATACCTGGAGTAACCATTGTCAATATGCTAAAAACAGCGCTTACCAACATTGAAAATACTGACTATTCGACTCTTGAACTTAGGCTCAAGGTTGCAGACGCAATGAAAGACTTAGGCTTATCTCCAGATTTTGTTGATAGATACTTAAATGAAGGTTTCTCAGGTGGAGAAAGAAAGCGTAATGAAATACTCCAATTAGCGGTGTTGAATCCAAAACTTGCCATTCTAGATGAAACTGATTCTGGATTAGATGTAGATGGGTTGAGGATAGTTGGAGAAGGCATCAGCAAGCTGAGAACACCTGAAAGGGGCTATCTTGTCGTAACTCATTACCAGAGGCTATTGGAGTACATAACACCTGATTTTGTACATGTATTTGTAGATGGCAAAATTGTAGAAACAGGTGGTAAAGAATTGTCTGATAAATTAGAAAAAGAAGGATATGAATCCTACCAATGAATGAATTTGCAGATATTAAAAAAGACTTTCCTATTTTTAATCGCGAAGTTAATTCTAAAAAATTAACCTATCTTGACTCTGGGGCAACAGCACAAAAACCACAATCAGTTATTGATGCTATGAATAATGTTTACACTAATACGAATGCCAATGTCCACCGAGGAACTTATGTACTGTCTGCTGAAACAACACAGCTTTACGAAGATGTTCGAAAAAAATGTAAGAAATTTTTAAATGCATATCACTCTGATGAAATCATTTTCACTAAAGGTGCAACTGAAGGGTTTAACTTTCTAGCTAATTCTATTTCTAAAAAATTTCTCAAACCCGGAGATGAAATTTTACTTACTGAGATAGAACACCATGCAAATATCATCCCATGGCAAATGGTTGCAAGCCAATATGATTTACAAATTAAATACATAGCGGTGGATGAAAATTTTTCTATCGATTTAGAAGACCTTAAAGAAAAAATATCAAGCAAGACAAAGGTTGTTTCCATCACAGGCGAATCTAATCTCTCCGGGTTGCTTCCGGACATTAAATTAATTCGATCGCTTGTAAAAGAACATTCAGACGCATTATTTATACTTGATGGAGCTCAACTCGTTCCTCATAGAAAAGTTGATGTTCAAGCCTTAGGAATTGATTTTATAATATTCTCTGGTCACAAATTATTAGGACCCACAGGGATAGGGGTTGTTTGGGGAAGATTAGATTTATTAAATGAGCTTGAACCTGTTTCAGGTGGTGGAGATATGATTGAAGAGGTTTACTATGATCGAGCCACATGGGCACCGGTACCACATAAATTTGAAGCTGGAACCCCTCCTTATGTAGAGGCAATTGGATTAGGTGCAGCAATTGACTACCTAGAAAATATCACAATGGAAAAAGTATCACAGCATTCAGACACACTCAGAAAATATGCTCAAAAAATATTTTCTGACATTGATAGGGTTAATGTAATTCATACAAATGAAGAGTTTGCTGGCTGCACATTTAGTATGTATGTTGATCAAATACACGCAACAGATATTTCATTGATGCTAGACACATACGGAGTAGCTGTGAGAGCAGGTCATCACTGTGTACAACCTTTCCACAGAAAATTAGGCATAGATGCAACCTTCAGAGCAACAGGGTACATTTACAATGATGAAAATGATCTTGATGTTTTTAAAGATGCCCTTCTCGGCAGTATTGAAATGTTAGGTTGATGAATGGCTATTGATCAAAAAGTACAAGATTATAAAAAAATGTTGGATTTATTTCCAAATGCACAGGAGAAATATCAATATTTAATCGAACAAGCAAAAGATAATACTAATTTTCCAGAAGAGCTTAGAAATGATCATTTCAAAGTTAGTGGATGTCAAAGCCAAGTATGGTTAATTCCAGAAGAAAAAGATGAAAAAGTATATTTTATGAGCGACTCTGATGCACTCATTGCAAAAGGACTAGTAACACTCATTGCATCAATTTATTCAGATGAAACACCGGAAGATATAATCAATTCAGAAATAGATTTAATGGAAGAGTTTGAACTTGGAGTAATTTTAAGCCCAGCTAGAAGAAATGGTGCTTTTAATATGTTAAAAATGATTAAAGATTACGCGGTAAAACTCAAAAAAGCTTAAATTTATATCCACCAATTTTCATGCGCGAACTCTATCCAAACTGGATTAGTAAATTTTGCAACTTCTTTAACAAAGTAATGTGGTTCAAATTCACTTTCGTTGTTCCACCAAAGTGACATAAATCTAACATCACATTCGTGATTAATATTTTCTTTTATATATGTAGAAAGCTTTTCGAATGTTTCTCCACTGTCGCAAATATCATCAACGATAAGTATTTTTTTATCAGATGGCCTTGGGAGATAATTTTCCCAATGTGGAAAATCTCTTGTTGAAGCATGAACAGGTTTAAATGGGACATTTAATTTATGAGACATCATGACACCTGGAATAAGGCCACCCCTACTAATTCCAACAATTACATCTGGTTGGAATTCATCTTTTTCTAGTTGTTCACAAACTAAGCCTGTATCTTTAAATTGTTCATCCCAAGTGTAATTTAGTTTTTCCATATGATGAATAATTCTATCAAATTTAGAATCCATCACTACAATTATTTGAATAAATATTTACCTCTAAAATTAATTCGTTAGTTGTGGTTCGTTTATAATGAGCTCATGAAAAGGAGGTAAGGATGCATAAAAGATGGGCGGTAGGTCTAATCTTAATCAGTATTCTTACTATGGCATGCGGTGGAGCCGCATCCGTAGACGAATATAAAGCTGCATTTGTGTATGTAGGTCCAACTGACGATGGTGGTTGGTCTCAAGCACATGATGTAGGTCGACAATATCTAGTAGAACAAACGGGTATTCAAACAGAGTACACAGCTCTAGTACCAGAAGATGCTACAGAATTCAGAACAGTTGCAGAAGCATATATTGAACAAGGTTACAATATTATCTTTGGAACTACTTTTGGGTATATAGATGCAATGGCGGAAATGGCAGAGGAATATCCAGATGTTATTTTCCTACACTGTTCAGGTTATCTAAATAACGATACGAACTTTGCAAATTATTTTGGGAAGATGTATCAACCTAGATATCTCTCTGGTTTAGCTGCAGGAGCTATGACTGATTCAAATAAAATTGGTTATGTTGCGGCTTTTCCAATACCGGAAGTAATTAGAGGAATTAATGCTTTTGCTGCAGGTGTAAATGAGGTAAATCCTGAAGCTACTGTTGAAGTGGTTTGGACATTCACCTGGTTTGGTCCAGAAGCAGAAACGCAAGCTGCAAATGCTTTACTTGAAAAAGGTGCAGATGTTCTTGCGCAACATCAAGACTCCACAGCAACCGGATTAGCTGCAGAAGCTGCTGGTGCAAAATGGATATCTTACAATACTGCTTATGGACAAGACTCTGCTCCGGAAGCTTTTGTGACAGCTCCAGTCTGGGATTGGGGTCCATATTATGTAAATATTGTTGAACAGATAATAGATGGGACTTTCACAACAGAAAGTTACTGGGGAGGCATGGAAACTGGTTTAGTTTCTCTATATGACTTATCTTCAGATGTTCCATCTGATACAGCAACATTAATTGCAGAAAAAACTGAGGCTATTATCGATGGAACTTTAGAAGTCGAAATAGTTGAAGAAGAATTTATTAGTAACGTTATCGGAACAGTTAATCCGTAACTTAGACTTTTTACAATGTCCTGATCTTTCGATTGGGACATTGTAATAATTTAATAAATGAACCAAATTATTCTAGAAGCTAAAAATATATCAAAATCCTTTGGGAAGACCCAGGCATTAAAGAACGTTGATTTTTATTTAAATAAAGCACAAATACATGGTTTACTTGGTGAAAATGGAGCTGGTAAGTCATCTCTGATGAACATTTTATCTGGGATCTATCAACCAGAAACTGGCTCTATTTACATTGAAGGTAAAAAAATTAAAAAACTAAATCCTGATCTTGCTGCAAGATTTGGAATTGGTATGGTTCATCAAGAATTTAGATTAATTAACAATTTTAGTATCAAAGATAATTTGACATTATCAAGATCTAATATCTATAGAGATAATTTTGAAGAAGCATTTGAAAAATACTCAGATATTTTCTCACTATCTGCTGAATCAAAAACTCTTATAAATGAACTTTCAGTTGGAGAAAAGCAGAAAATAGAAATTATGAAACTTATTTTTAATAACAACAACATTATGTTGTTAGATGAGCCAACTGCAGTACTCACACCACAAGAAACAAATCAATTAAAAATATCACTTAAGAAACTTTCAAGTGAAGACAATAAAACTATTGTCTTAATCACACATAAATTAAAAGAGATTCAGGAATTCACTGAATCAATTTTTGTATTAAAGGATGGTGTGATGGTTGCAAAAGATTTAAAAACACAAAATGTTACTAAAAATGACTTGGTCACCCTCATGATGGGAGAAATTAAGATATCTAAGGTTCGAAAAGATAATGTAAAAGGTAACAATAAACTCGAAGTCAAAAATATTTTTTTCGAAAATAATCATTCAAACGTACCAACTTTAGAGAACATATCTCTAACAGTTCAGTCAGGAGAGGTTTTAGGAATAGCAGGAGTTTCTGGTAATGGACAAGTTGAACTCGCCAACATAATATCGGGAATAGAAAGAGAGTATAAAGGAAAAGTTATAGTTAATGGTAAAAATATCTCTAATCAGGGTGTAAGGGCGAGAAAAAATTTAAATTTATCATATATTCCTGAAAATAGACTTGGAGTGGGTCTTGCACCTGGGGTCTCCATAATCGATAATTCTGCGGTAAAAGATTATTTTAAATCAAGACTTGGACCGCATTTATCAAGCAATAAAATGCTAGATTATTTAAATTTACTTATAAAACAATTTTCCATAAAAGCTCCTGATCCAAAAGCCGAAGTTTCTACTCTTTCTGGCGGTAACATGCAGAAATTACTCATGGGAAGAGAATTAATTTCAAATCCGGAAGTAATTATTGCTGCACAGCCAACTAGAGGTCTGGATGTAAGTGCAGTTGAGGCCTTACATGAACTTATCATCAAACAGAGAGATAAAGGAGCTGCTGTAATGTTAGTTTCAGAGGATTTGGATGAATTGTTCAAATTAAGTGACAGGATAATCGTTTTATATGAAGGACAAATAGTGAGAGAGTTCAAAATAGATGAGGCTGACATTGAAAGCGTTGGTTTAGCTATGGCAGGCTCTATTGAATAAATATCTAATCTCAAAGAAAATTGTTACTAATGACTTATCAACATTTTATTCTTTTTTGATAGGACTTTCTGTTGGTATAACTATTGGTTCAATAATTCTCTTGGTCCAGGGCCAAAATCCTATAGAAGTTTTCTCGCTTATGCTACGACTGTCAGTTGGTAGCATAAAGAGCATCAGCTCCTCACTTAATAAGGCCACTCCTTTAATACTTGCTGGGCTCGGAATCTCCATAATTAACTCAGTTAAATTATGGAATATTGGCGCTGAGGGTCAAATATTTATGGGTGGAATAGCTTTAAATTTCATGTACATAAGCTATGAAATTTCAAATTCAAAATTATCAATAATTCTTCTACTACTTTCAGCATTTATAGGTGGTTCAATATGTATACTGCTTCCTGCTGCAGCAAAGGTTCTATTTGGAGTAAATGAAATAATTACTACGTTACTCTTCAACTACATCATTATTGGCTTTACTGTCTACCTTGTAAATGGCCCTTGGAAGGATCCTAACTCTTTAAACTTTCCTGCAGCTACATATGTTGGGAAAGAAGTATATTTACCTACAATTTTTGGAAGATTAAGCTATGGATTTATTATCTGTATCTTGTGTACAGCTGGTGTGTACTACCTTAAAGAAAAATCAGTTTTTGGTTATGAACTGCGTATATCAGGTGGTTCAGCATTAACTGCAATTTATGCAGGTATTAACGCAAAACAGAAAGCATTTATAGCTATGTTAATTGGGGGTGGCTTGGCTGGTTTAGCTGGAGGTGTTGAATTACTTAGTCAGACTCATAGAGTCTCAACTGGGTTATCACAAGGATTTGGTTATACCGCTATTATTGTCGCAGCCATAACTGGTATGAGACCATTAGGTATTTTTTTAGTCGGATCACTATTTGGAGCCTTAACTATTGGGGGGACCGTCATACAAACTATGGGGGTTAGCAGTTATATTGCAGATGTTATCCAGGCCACAACATTATTTGGGGCACTTATCTCTCAATTCTTTTTTACCTATAAAATAATGAAGGTTTCGGAAGATGTTTGATATTCAATTAATGGGCCTTTTAAATGCTACTCTGCAAGCAGCAACATTGCTCTTCATTGCAGCTCTTGGAGAGTTAATAACAGAAAAATCAGGAATTCTTAACCTTGGTGTTGAAGGGATGATTTCAGTTGGTGCAGTAAGCGGTTTCATGGTTGCAGTAAATACTGGAAATTTATTCCTTTCAGTATTGATTGGAATTTTTTCTGCTGCCTTATTTTCATCTTTACACGCTTTTGTAACAGTTATCTTAAAACAAGACCAAACTGTTTCTGGGTTGATCTTGACAATATTAGGACTTTCTTTATCAGCCCTAATGGGTAAGAAGTATGTAGGTAAAAAATTGCCTGTAAAAATAGAAAGTCTGATAGATATTGATGAACCAAGCAACATTTATGAAGTTTTAATAAGCCAAAATTATATTTTCTATTTAGCCATTTTCCTTATGGTTGCCACATCATTCATTCTTAAAAAAACTATGTTTGGGAGGAGACTTGAAGCTGTTGGCGAAGACTCTAGAGCAGCTGACTCAATGGGTTTAAATGTAAATAAAACACAATTTATTGCAACTTGTGTCGGAGGTGGATTTTCAGGTTTAGCGGGTGTTTATCTTACATTAAGTTACGTACCATATTGGACTGATAATATGACTTCAGGTCGTGGATGGATTGCTTTAGCATTAGTTATTTTTGGGGGTTGGAAACCCTATAGAACAGCCATTGGTGCAGTGTTATTTGGATTTCTTGAGGCTTTAGTTCCCAGATTGCAGACTTATGGATTTGAATTAAGTCCATACCTTGTCAAAATTACTCCTTATGCAATCACAATTATAATTCTTGTGGTCTTAACTATATACAAAGGTGGTCGGACCGGAGCACCTAATAATATTGGTATTCCATTTTTTAGAGAGAATAGATAACTAAGCATTTACTTCATAAATTTGATACTATAAAGAAGACTTTAAATGATACCTGTGAGTATCGAAAGGAATGTCATGGACATAAACAAAACTCTTTATAGAGTGAGTAAAGAAATTATAGAAACAGATATTGTTAACCCCCTTCTAATTGGTATTCCAAGAAGAGGTGATCATTTAGCTAAAAGGATATCTAGTAATCTTGAAAGCTTTAACTACTCTCATGATTTAGATACCGTGAACTATAAGCCTTTTAGAGATGACCTTGAAAAAGAAGGTGATAAATCTTCCTTAAGTATAAACCCTACAGATCGGGATGTTGTACTTATTGATGATGTAGTTTTTACCGGGAGGACCCTAAGAGCTTCTTTGGAAGCTGTTATCTTCTCTGGAAGAGCAAAGTCTATTTCTGTAGCCTGTTTGATAGATAGAGGTCATAGAGAACTTCCTATCTCTCCAAAGTTTGTCGGCAAAAATATACCCACTAGTGAAAGTGAATATGTTTTTGTGTACTTAGAAGAAGTTGACGGTAAAGATGAAGTTGTAGTGAATTAATGAATCACTTACTAGATTTTAAAAACATTGATAAAACTAAAGCTTTAACAATTCTTGAAACAACATTAAAAATCCAAAATGGTGAAAAATATAATATAAACGGACATTCAGTCATAAAATTTGATGAACCGTCGACTAGAACCAAAATCTCTTTTACAATAGCCGCACAAAAACTTGGCCTAGACTTGATTATGTTAGATGACATTACGTCTTCTAAAACTAAAGGGGAATCACTTGATCATGAAATTCAAACACTTCTTTCGCTTGGAGTAGAATCGCTTGTTATCCGCACAAGTAAAAATAATATTGAAGAATATAGAAATTTCAAAAACATTGCAATTATAAGTGCTGGTTTTGGTAAAAGTTCCCACCCAACACAATCAATTTTGGATGTAGCGACATTATTGAAGTACAAAAAGTTAGATGTTGATATTCCAATAGTTTTTATTGGAGATGTTAAACATTCACGGGTATATTCGTCCACTAAAGAACTTCTTAATTTACTTGGATTTAAAGTTGGAATCTTTACTTCCGAATTTTTTATGCCTCAGGAAATAGAAGGATGTTACATCTTTAGTGATTGGGAGGAAGTAATCTCTTCAAAATCAACTATTAATCTCCTTCGAGTACAAAGTGAAAGGATTGATAATATCGGGGATTATGACCTAAATGAATACATACAGGCTTACCAACTAACAAGTAAAATAATAGATAGAACTTCGTCTGACTTTATGTTCCTGCATCCCATGCCAATGAATATTGGGGTCGAAATTTCCAAAGAAGCGTCTGAAAATATTAAATTTAAATATATTGAGCAGCTTGCCCTTGGTGTTCCCGCAAGAATAGCAAGTTTCTTGTATGCTTTAGGAAAAATTTAATGCAAATAAATAGTTTCTTAGATCTTCATACCCATACAAGATATCCTGGCAGTAAATTTATCAAACAAGAAGACATTGAACAGGCTGCTAAGAATGGGGGTTATAGTGAAATCCTTGCAATGCCTAATTCATCAAAGATAATAGACAATTTAGAGGTATTAGAGGAGGCTCGTAAACTAGACGGTTCTTTAAGTATAGAAGTTCATAGAACAGCATCACTTACTAAAGGACTGGCAGGACAAGAGCCTATTGATTACAAGAAATTAACTGAACATGGTGTGTTTATATTTACTGATGATGGATTATCTGTTGTAGATGATAATCTAGCTGAGACTATTTTTAGATCTATAAATGAAGTAGGGGCAGCAGTATTTCAACATTGTGAAAAAAGTTGTCATACGATGCCAGGTGATATTGCTCCTCCTAATGATAATTCTCATTTAAAGGCAATTCACATATCCGAAGAGACAGAAATACTAAACAGAGACCTGAAATTAGTTGAGAAATATGGAACTAGATACCACGCTCAACATCTCTCAACAATCGAAAGTGTGGAATTAATTAGAGAAGCAAAGATAAATAATCTCCCAGTAACAGCAGAAGTTACACCGCATCATTTGCTTGCTAACAATGAAAATTTGGATACAAGTGATGGAAAGTATAAAATGTATCCACCAATCAGAACTGAAAATGATAGACTTGCACTAATTGCAGGTCTGAGAGATGGAACCATTGATGTAATTTCAACAGATCATGCACCGCATCCAAAAAATGATAAAGTAGTAAATTTTAAAGAAGCTTCGCGAGGTGTAGTAGGATTAGAGTCGTCCTTTCCCATGCTTTACTCGTCAAAAATATTTAACTTAGATGATTTAGTAATGTTTTTAGATATAAATCCAAGAAAAATACTTACAGACATTGGTTACAAAATAAATCAAATGAGAACTTTTGAGTGGAAAATTTGTGATAAAGAATTTTATACAATTTCAGAACCAAAAAATTCATTATTTGAAGGCAATAAAACATTAATTGAAACTGACGGTATTTATGTATAAAAAAGCTTTATTAATAAATCAAGAAGGAAAAGAGTTTACAGGTTGGACAACAGAAGACTTTCGTCCATCAACTGGAGAGCTTATATTTAATACTGCAATGACTGGATTTGTTGAAATTTTAAGTGATCCCTCTTATATGAATCAAATAATAACTTTCACATCATCCCATATTGGGAATTATGGACTATCTAAAACTGACTTTGAATCTGAAAGACCAAGAGTCAATGGTGCGATTGGAACTAGTTTCACAACTAGCCCGTCATCCTGGAGAGCTGAGCAATCAATAACTTCCTGGCTTAAAGAATATGAGATACCATATTCAGGGGGGTTTGATGTTAGGTCGATAACTTCTTACCTTAGGGATGTAGGTTCTAGTATGTTTGCATTTGGTACTGGCCTAAATTCTTCTGAACTAAAAGAATTACTTGAGAAATCAACAAACATTATCGGGGACAACTCCGCACTTACAGCTGGCAGAAGTAAATATGATACGAATTCAACAAGAAATAAAATAGGAATTTTAGACCTAGGAGCTAAACAAAGTATTATCAATGTAATTAAAAACTTTGGGTTTGAATGTATATTTGTAGATCCAAAAACCACTGCTCAAGATATTATCTCACTTGAATTAAGTGGCTTGATTATCTCAAATGGTCCCGGTGATCCGCGATCTTTAATCAATGTAGTCGACACAGTAAGAGAGCTTATTGGAAAATTACCTTTATTTGGTATTTGCCTAGGACACCAAATCCTGAGTCTTGCGTGCGGATTAAATGTAAAAAAACTTAATTTTGGTCATCATGGTTCAAATCATCCGGTAATGGTAAGTGGCATTAAGAACGCTCTTATTACTTCACAGAACCATGGGTTCACAGTTGAATTCCCAGAGAATGAATTTAAGCATTCAAATTTTGGAAAGATCACTGAATATGCAGTAAACCTAAATGATAGGAGTAATGAAGGAATCTCTATATGGGAATCAAATGCTTACTCTGTACAATTTCATCCTGAATCTGGTCCTGGAACAACTGATGGCTTAAAACTATTTGATCCTTTTTTCCAAATGTTAGGAAGTAAAGTTGGCAATTGATAAAAGTATAAAAAGTATTTTAATTATAGGTGCTGGACCAATCGTCATTGGCCAAGCATGTGAATTTGATTATTCAGGATCTCAAGCTGCTAAAGCATTGAAGAGTGAGGGCTATAAAGTAATTTTAGTTAACTCTAACCCAGCAACAATAATGACAGATCCTTCTATGGCAGATGCAACATATATAGAACCTCTTACTACAAAGTTTCTAGAAAGGATTATTGAGAAAGAAAGACCGGATGCAATACTTCCAACCTTAGGTGGTCAAACAGCACTAAATCTAGCAATGGCCTTGTACGAAGATGGTGTGTTCGAAAAATTTAACGTAAAAATTTTAGGTGCTTCGGCTTCCTCAATTGAAATAGCTGAAAATAGATGGAAATTTAAAGAAGCAATGGAGAAAGTAGGAATCGCAACTCTAAAGGCGCATTATGTAAAAACAGTTGATGAGGGAATCGTTGCAGGCGCACAAATTGGTTATCCACTCATGCTTCGACCATCATATATTTTAGGAGGTGGTGGAACGGGTTTGGTCTATGGAGATGAAGAACTAGTAGAGAAACTTGAAAATGCATTTAAGGCTTCTCCTACTCAGGAAGTATTAATTGAAGAATCAATCTACGGGTGGAAAGAATTCGAACTTGAAGTGATGAGGGACAATGATGGAAATGGTGTAATAATATGTGGGATTGAGAACATAGACCCAATGGGTATACATACTGGAGACTCAATAACTGTTGCTCCTATCCAAACTCTCTCTGATAAAGAATATCAACTTATGAGAGATGAAGCACTTTTGTGTCTTGAAACAATTGGAATCGCTACTGGGGGAAGCAATGTTCAATTCGCAGTGAATCCTCAAAATGGTGAAAGACGTGTGATTGAGATGAACCCAAGGGTTTCAAGATCTTCTGCACTAGCTTCAAAAGCAACAGGTTTTCCAATTGCCAAATTTGCAGCACTGCTTGCAGTTGGATATAACCTGACAGAGCTAACTAATGATATCACAGGTTCTACACCAGCTAGTTTCGAGCCAGTTCAAGACTACGTTGTAGTAAAGATTCCGCGTTTTGATTTCCCTAAATTTCCGTCAACGGACGATGTGCTGGGTACTTCAATGCAAAGTGTAGGTGAAGTTATGTCTATGGCTTCTACTTTTACCGAAAGTTTAACAAAAGCAATAAGATCACTTGAGATAGGTAAAACAGGGATAAGAAACATAGATAATCGCTTTATAAACTTAGACAGGTTAGAACTTGAAAAAGAAATAGCTGTACCTCGACCGAGACGAATTTTTGCAGTGCTGGAAGCTTTAAGAAGAAACTGGAGTGTTTCCAAGATTTCTAATCTCAGTTATATTGACGAATGGTTTTTATTTGAAATTGAAAAAAGTTTTAACGTTAATCAAGAAACAACACCAACGACAATTTTAAAAATGCTTGGTTGGACTGAAGACGATATAGATATCAAAGATATTAAAGATGAACTTTCAAAAAATAGAGTTTATAAACTTGTAGACACTTGTTCAGCTGAATTTTCATCAATTACACCATACCTTTACTCAACAACCGGAACAGAAGATGATGATATTTCTAGTAATAAAGAAAAAGTAGTGGTAATCGGCTCAGGGCCAAACAGAATAGGACAGGGTATAGAGTTTGATTATTGCTGTGTACATGGTGTTGATGCTCTCAAAGAAAATGGATATGAGGCAATAATGATAAATTCAAATCCAGAAACTGTCTCGACTGATTATGACACAGCCGATAAATTGTACTTTGAGCCATTGAATTGGCAGGAGGTTGAAGCTGTCTTATTGAGGGAAAATCCAAAGTCCGTAGTCATCCAACTAGGCGGACAGACACCTCTTAAATTAGCAGAAAAAATTGTTGAAAAAGGATACACTATTGCTGGCTCCAGTATTGAAGTTATAGATTCAACTGAGGATAGAGAGTTATTCCAAAAACTTTGTACCAAAGAAAATATAAAACAACCAATCTCAAATATTGCAGCAAATGTAAAAGAATTATCAGATTCAGTTACTCAGATAGGATATCCTGTCTTACTTCGGCCGAGTTATGTTTTAGGGGGAAGAGCTATGAGGGTCGTTAATAACGAAACTGAACTTAGTAACTACTTAGATGTACTTTCAAAAAGTGATGAAGATGGGAATCCGTTCAATTCAGGCCCTCTGTTAGTGGATGAATACCTTACCAATGCCATAGAAATTGACGTTGATTTAATTAGCGATGGTACTGATGTAGTTATTGCTGGAATACTTGAGCATCTTGAGCCAGCTGGTGTTCATAGTGGTGACTCTACTGCGGTACTTCCTCCTTATAGTATTGAAGAAAATATGCTAGCTGAGATTCGAGATAAAAGTATAAAACTTGCTCTGAGTCTAAATGTAAGAGGCTTACTTAACATCCAGTTTGCAATAAAAGAAAATGAACTATACATATTAGAGGCTAACCCAAGAGCTTCAAGAACAATGCCTTTTGTTGCAAAAGTAACAAAAAATCAAATTATTAAAGCAGGAACACTCATTATGTTGGGGCATAAAATAAAAGATATCCTCAAAGATACAGATTATTTAAGTTCAAAAACTAACAAAATAGCAGTAAAAAAAGCAATCTTTCCCTGGTCCAGGTTTCCTGCGGAAGATACTATGCTCGGCCCCGAAATGAAGGCAACTGGAGAAGTTTTAGGAATTGGAAGTAAATTAGGCATTGCTTTGAATAAAGCTTATGCAGCAGCAGGAGTAGAAATTGGAGTAAAGAAACAAGGGATTTTTATTACCTTGAGCGATGAAGATAAGAATAAATTCTTAAAAACAATTAGAAAATATAAAGATTTAAAATTTAAGATTTATGCAACTGAAGGAACCTCTGAGTTTCTGTCAAAAAACAACATTGAATCAATAAAAGTTGGGAGGGCGGATGATGAAGCACCTACTTCTCTAACAATCATGGAGAAAGATCTTATATCTGTGGTTATAAATACTCCAACTTTTGCAAATGAATATACCGATGGGTGGAAAATTAGGAGGCTAGCTCACGATTCGGGAGTAGCAGTTGTATCTTCAGTAAGAGAAGCTGAAGCTTTCATTGAAGCATATGTTGAAAATAATAATGCATTAGTTGATATAGGGGCGATCCAAGATGTCAGTTAAACCAATCTTCTTTGCCTTAGATGGGAAACATTTAGATAATTTCTCAAGAGAGCTAGAAATCTTAAAAGGAAATATATATGGAGTAAAAGTAGGCTTAGAGATGTTTACTTCAGAAGGTCCGTCTTCAGTTGAAAAGTTAAAAAAAGATGGATGGACTGTTTTTCTAGATTTAAAATTACATGATATTCCAAATACAGTTCAAGCTGCAGCTATAAGTGCTGGAAATATAGGTGCTGACTATTTAACTATTCATATAGCGTCCGGAAAAGAAACATTACTTGCAGCCAAAGAAAGTAAACCTGAAAATCTAAAACTGCTTGGTGTTAGCACTGCGCTTACCAGCAAAGCTTATAGTCCTGAAATAAGCCAAAGAGTATATGAAGAGTTCCTACTTGCGAAAGAGTCAAAAATAGATGGTGTCATTTGCCCTCCTTCTGAACTATTTAAAACTAAAGAATTATTTGACCTTATTGTTACTCCCGGAATACGTTTAAAGAATGATGACAGTCACGATCAGAAAAATATTACTACTCCTGAAAAAGCCATAAGAGATGGTGCAAGTTATTTAGTGATGGGAAGGTCTATAAGGCAAAATATTAATTATGTAGTCGAAAAACTTAAGCTATGAAAAAGTTCATTTCTGCCCCATTTGGTAATTACATCAAAACAAAAAAAACTATTTCGGTTTCAGGAAGTTGGACAATTGAAAAAAGAACTGGTCGTATTGTGCAGATTGCAAAAACTCTAAGATACACAAAACGTGGCTGGGTTAATAAAATTGGCCTTAGAAATCCAGGAATTGAAAAAGGCATTCCTCAACATGAAGATGGGCACGTATTGTCGATAGCTGGAATCGAAAAAGATGACTGGATTAAATTTTCAGATAAAATCCCAGATAATTTTAATTTAGAAATTAATATGTCATGTCCTAATATTGATGAACACTACACAGATGGGATAGAAAGCTTTGATCCTACTTCAAGAGAATGGTTTATTGGTAAAATCTCACCACTTACTACTTTTAAAGAACTTGAATATTTTATTAATGTACTTAAATTTAAACAAATCCATGCTTGTAATACCTTGCCGGTTGAAAAAGGAGGGTTGAGTGGGAAAGAACTTATTCCATATACAACAAAATTCATAACGCATATTAAAAATAACTATCCAGAGATATCAATAATTGCAGGTGGGGGAATTTATACTAATAAAGACATAGAGTACTATCAAGATATCGGTGCAGATCATATAAGTCTGGGAACTGTTTGCTTTAATCCGCTAAAATTAAGAAAGTTGTTATGAACTTATTTATTAAAGAAGATTTTATTTCTCATGCAGGATTGCCTCTAACATGGAAAGTTGAATGTGATGCATTAAGTGATAGTGATTATGAGGCTTTAGCAAAGATTGTTAGTGAGAAAATTACTTTTAGAGCTGTAAGAGGTATTCCTAGAGGAGGAATCCCCTTTGAAAAGGCACTTAAACAATACTGTACCAATGATCCTGCCGATCCTCTTTTAATTGCAGATGATGTTTATACCACTGGAACATCAATGAGAGAAGTCTACGAAGATGGTGCGATAGGAATAGTGGTTTTTGCCAGAAATGAAATAAAAGATGACTGGATTAGAGCTATTTGGCAGATATCTATTTGATATGACAATAAATAAATATACAACTTCTCTAGATGGACTAATCATAGAAAATCCTGTTAAGAGTTTTTTTGATTACTGTATAGAAAGAGAGAATATTCGTCTAAAGAGAGAAAAGGGAGAAATCTTCCCTTGGAGTGATGATGAAATTTTTCAAAAAGGAAGATTTTTAAATGTTTTTAGAGAAGATGATAAAGTCAGTAAATCTATAATATCATTTGCCGAACCCCTGAAAAATGATCTCCCAAGACTAATTCAAGCATTATTTTTTGGAAGATGGTGCAATCGTCAAGAGACACTGGATCAATTAAATCATCAAGACTTAGAAAGTACTGATGCTCTTAGAGTGAAACTTTCAAAGTCAACACAATGGGAAAACTTTAATGCCTACCCCGTCCAAGATGTAATGTGGATGGGAAAAACCTACAACAGATTAGATACTGCTACTTATCTTTTTAATGAGATCAAGGAAGATCTTGTAGATATTATTTTAAATTCAGAATTAGATGTTATCAAAGCAACAAACAATATAAATGAGTTATTTAAAATGGAGAATGACTTCCCTATTTTCATGGCCTTAATAGATATTGCCTGGTTTAGAGAGGATGTGATTCCAATTACCTCCGAAGTTCCAACAGGGATAGGTGCACAGCCCTACTTAGACAGACTAGAAGATTATTTAGGCTTAGATAACCATCAAGATGTTGCAACTAAGATGATTTCATTACAACAAGAATACTGGCCAACCGCAAAAAGAGAATTCTATCCTATAGATATTGAATACCAATCCTGTGAATGTAGAAAATATTTTAGTTATGTAAATGGTACAAAGAAATTTGAAGGTAAAAATCTTTTAATAATTGATTAGTTAGATAGCTTATTAATCCGTCTTAAATATCTTTCCTCTTTTGTAAACATTGCTTCAAGAAAAGCTGAAATTATATCCATTGCATCTTCACTGTTAATGTTATTAGATCCAAGTGAAAGAACATTTACATTGTTATGTTCAACACTCTGTATAGCTGTTGCTTTGTCGTTTACATTTGCAGCACGTATCCCAGCAAACTTATTTGCAGCTATTGACATACCGACTCCACTACCGCAAATCAATATACCTCTGTAGTCTTGATTTTCAAGGATATACTCACAAACTTTGGATGCATAATCAGGAAAGTCACAACTTTCAATAGAGTTAGTACCAAAATCATTTACAACAATATTGCTGTCTAATTTATTAAGGATGTAATTTTTTAACTCATATCCAGCATGGTCTGAGGCAATAGCAACTTTTGTAAACATTAAATAAGTTTTTCGATATCCAAAAGATTATCTATTTCATCTTCTGACAGTAGAGCTTTCTCTAGAAGTACTTTTTTAATAGTATTATTTGTTGCGACAGCTTCTTTTGCAATTTCAGCTGCAGTGTCATATCCAAGTTTGGGAACTAAAGCCGTAACTAGAATGGAATTCTTTTGTATATTTTCATCTAATTTTTCTGTGTTTGCTTCTAACCCAACTATTAATTTTTCTGTAAATGTTTTTGTACCTGTAGTAAGAATGGAAATACTCTCTAAAATATTATGGGCCATAACTGGCAACATTGTATTTAATTCAAAATTGCCATTTGCTGATGAAAATGTAATTGTAGAATCATTACCAATTACTTGTGCTGAAACCTGCATCATCATTTCAGGAATAACGGGATTTACCTTACCGGGCATAATGGATGAACCTGGTTGAAGTGCTGGTATTTTCAATTCACCTAATCCTGATACTGGACCACTTCCCATCCATCTAATATCATTTGCTATTTTAAACAAAGATACAGCTAAAGACTTTAATGAACCTGAAAGTTGTACAATTTCTTCTCTAGCTCCCTGCCTTGTAAAATGATTTTCTACCTCTTGAAAGGAAGTTTGTAGAGATTCTTCTAATTCTTTTGAGACGTCGCTACCAAAATTTTCTGGAGCATTAATGCCAGTTCCAACCGCAGTTCCACCTATTGCAAGTTTTCGTACATTATCTAATGCATTTTGTATATCGTTAGTTCTCTCTTTAATTAAAGATGCATAACCTGAGAATTCTTGGCCAAGTGTAACTGGGGTAGCATCCATTAAATGGGTACGTCCATTTTTATAGATTTTCTCCCAGTTTTTTGCTTTATCTGTGAGTGACTCACTTAAATTTTCTAATTCAGGTATTAATCTTTGCGAGACTTCTAAAACAGACGCCACATTTGTAGCTGTTGGAATAATGTCATTTGAAGACTGGCTCATGTTTACGTGATCATTTGGGTGGATGGTGATACCACTCATTTCAGATGCTAAATTTGCAATTACCTCATTGGCATTCATATTTGTAGAGGTTCCTGAACCAGTTTGAAAAATATCTAAGATAAAGTCTTCATCATGATCCCCATCAATAACCTCTTGGGCACTTTTGATAATTGCATCAGCCATGTTCTCATCAAGTAGCCCGTTTTTTTGATTTACAACTGCGCAAGCTTTCTTGATTTCAGCTAAGGATTTGATAAAAGTTCTTGAAAATCTTAATTCTGATATTGGAAAGTTATCAACAGCTCTAGCGGTTGATGCACCATATTTAGCTGACTCTGGAACTTCAAATTCACCCATTGAGTCTTTTTCTATTCTCATATTTTCTTTGTTCAAATCTTATTCCTGGTATTGAGTGTATCCATTCGAATCGACTTCTTCAATCAATTCTTCTCCACCAGATTTGATTACATTACCCTGAACTACTATATGAACCTGATCAACATTTAAATATTTTAAAATTCTACTGTAATGAGTAACCAAAATATAAGATGTTTCTTTGTTTCTATTTTCATTTATTAACTCTGATACGGACTTGATAGCATCAATATCCAATCCTGAATCAATCTCATCAAGTAAAGCAACTTTTGGTTTTTTTATTGCTAATTGGAATAATTCTGATCTTTTCTTCTCCCCGCCAGATAAATCTACATTTACATCCCTTGAGAGAAACTGTTCAACATTGAACTTTCTAGATAGTTCTAATATTTCATCATCGCTTAACTCTGGATTTATTGCATTAACGTATTCATTTAGAGTTACACCTGGAAGACCAACTGGATATTGAAATGATTGGAAAATACCAGCACTTGATCTTTCATATTGGGGTAGTTTTGAAACATCCGTATCTCCAATTTGTATCGACCCAGATTGCTCGTAATCTGGATTACCCATTACAGCATGGCAAAATGTTGATTTACCTGATCCATTTGGACCCATAATTGCATGAAGTTCTCCAGAAGGTACTTCCATATCAATACCTTTTAATATTTGCACTTCTCCTATGGAGACTTTTAAATTTTGAACGCTAAGCATCTTTTTCAACTTCGATATATATTGAATTTTCATCGGTTGTTGTTTTATAGCAAGTAACTCCTTTAGATGCAGGCGGAGTGAGAGCCTCACCTGTTTTTAAGTCAAATTCAGCTCCGTGAGCAGGACATTCAACTTTACAGTCATAAACTTCTCCTTCTGATAAAGATTCATCTGCATGAGAGCATTTGTCATCTATCGCAAAGAATTCCCCATCTACATTAAAAACTGCTATCTCTTTATCTTCCACATTTATTACCTTGGACTGATTGTTGTCTAAATCGTCTATATTTAAAACTTTGATTTTACCCATTATTTGACCTCTCAAAAACATTGTCATATTTTTTTATTAATTGTGCGGCAACTTCACTATTAATGATGTTCCAACTGTCTTTGTTTATTACTTCATTAAAAAATCCCTTAATAAGTAGTTTTTCAGCTTTTTCTTTATTTATTCCTCTAGACATGACATAGTGATAAAGATTTTCATCAATAGGTCCCACTGATGAACCGTGTCCACAAATAACATCGTCACACAAAATTTCCATATTAGGAACGGATTGAGCGCTTGATTTTTCACTTAAAAGAATATTTCTATTTTCCTGATGAGATTCTGTTTTAGTTGCTCCTTCAGCAATATGAATAGTTCCTGTAAATATAGAGGTGCTTTCATCACCAAGTACACCTTTAGTTTGCATGTTCGAGGTTGTATTTTGTCCTAAATGATTGACAAATACTCTGTTGTCATGAACCTGTTTGTTTTCACCAAAATACACACCGTCAATATTAAAATTTGAACCATTCCCAATTAAATCTATATCCATTCGGGACCGTGAGAATGCCCCACCAGTACTTACAGTGTGAATAGAGAGACCGGAGTCTTTTTCAAGCTTTGCATAAAGTGAATTAATTAAATTGATTTCATGGGAGGAAGTAGCTTGAATAATTAGCTCTAAATTTGAATTTACATCTAAGTAAAGCTCTATCAAGGGGTATATATTACTTTTAACAAGATCACTGAAATTCATAAAGAATTTTGCAGATTTATTTTTATTAACATTAATTCCGATATACGGAATAGTGTTTTTCTCAGATTCAAAATTAATTTTGAAATAATCGACAACGTTATCATTCACATCTACTCTAAAACCACCAGTTGCCCTGGTTATCTGCTGAAAGAGAAATTTATCAACAGGTCTTTTTATTGACTCATCAATTACAGGTGTTGCAATGTCATTTAAATCTGTAAGAACTACCCCATCTACTTCCTGATTGATATTAAAAGTGTTTCCATTTGTATTTACATGAAATCCATCTGTAGTTTCTAAATTCGTATTTTCACCTAACTCAAGATTATTAATATCTGGTTGAAGTGGGACATATTTCCAGTCCTCATTTTTTGTTGTTAAATCAACAAAGTCCTTGTTTTCTTTAGCACGAACTTTTTTATCAATTATATTCTTGTTCAATATCAACCTATTAATCTAATTTAACCGACAGCGCCGGCTTCAATCATATTTATTTCAATTAGTTTGTTAAATTCCATTGCATATTCCATCGGAAGGGTTTTAGTAAACTCTTCAACAAAACCGGCAACAATCATAGAGGTTGCTTCTTCTTCTGAGAGTCCTCTACTCATAAGATAAAATAACTGATCCTCTCCTACTTTTGAAACAGTAGCCTCATGACCAATTTCAGCTGTAGACTCTTCTATTTCCATATATGGATAAGTGTCAGATCTTGAATTATCGTCGAGTATGAGCGCATCACACCTAACAAAACTTTTCGCTGTTTCAGCACCTTCCTCTACTCTTACAAGGCCTCTATAAGCTCCTCTTCCTCCACCTTTAGAAATTGATTTTGAAGTTATCAAAGAAGTTGTGTCTGGTGCTAAGTGAATCATCTTTGCTCCCGTATCTTGGTGTTGTCCTGAATTTGCAAAAGCAACGGATAGTACTTCACCATGTGCGCCTGGTTCCATTAAGTGAACTGATGGATACTTAACAGTTAAACAAGATCCTAAGTTTGCATCAATCCATTCCATTGTTGCATTTCCGTAAGCTTGAGCTCTTTTAGTTACCAGATTATAAACATCGTTGGACCAGTTTTGAATAGTTGTATACCTACAAGTCCCAGAAGCTTTAACTACTATTTCAACAACAGCAGAATGTAAGGCATCTGTTGTATAAACAGGAGCAGAACATCCCTCTATGTAATGAACTGAAGCTCCTTCATCTACAAGAATTAATGTTCTTTCGAACTGACCCATATTTTCAGCATTAATCCTGAAATATGCTTGTAATGGATCTTCTACATGGACTCCTTTAGGTACATAAATGAATGAACCTCCAGACCATACAGCTGAATTTAATGCAGCAAATTTATTATCTCCGGATGGAATCACTGTTCCAAAATATTCTTGAACTAATTCTGGATACTCTCTAACGGCAGTGTCCATATCACAAAATAATACACCTAGCTTTTCTAAGTCTTCTCTGTTTTTATGATACACCACTTCACTATCGTATTGTGCGGTTACACCTGCTAGATAACTTCTTTCAGCTTGCGGAATACCTAATTTTTCATAGGTTTCTTTTATATCATCAGGAACCATATCCCAAGAGTCTGTTTGTTCTTCAGCTGGTTTGACATAGTAATAAATATCATCAAAATCTAAAGCTGCAAGCTTTTCTTTTGCAACCCATTCAGGCATAGGTTTTTTTAAGAATTTTTTATAGGCGTCTAACCTATAGTCAAGCATCCATTGTGGCTCTTCTTTAATTTCAGACATTTTTCTAATAATGTCTTCGTTTAAACCTTTTTCGGGTTTAAATGCGTTTTTTTCTGGATCGGACCAGCCGAGTGAATACTTTCCTAAATCTATATCTATATTTGCCATAAGTTCATTGTAGTTGTGTCCTGTTTAAATAATAAAATCTAAGGGTTATAGATTTAGAAACTTTGGAAGTATAATTTTTTATATTATGCCAGTTATATGTATAAATCCTGTTGATGAAATGGATGCAACGTTACTTGAAAAGTTAAGTCTTCAGAACCAAGATATTCGATTATTTGTATCTGATAATGTTCAAAAAAAAACAATAGATAAGTTTGTTGGTAAAAAAGCTATCGGAGATCTAAAAGATGACTCTCATATCTCTACCGCAAGTAGCGGAGCATACTGTGGAGTTTTCCTTGAGTCCGATGAGACCACCCAAAGATCAGTTTTTTTAGAAGCCATAGGTAATAGCTCTCTTCAACGAATTATCTGGACTTCACCATTTGAACCTTCAGAAGAAATTCTGTCTACAGAAAGTCTCGTCTATATCATTTGTAAAGATAAACAATTAGCACATGACGTCATACTTGATTTCGAAGGTAGGGCTGAAGTTGAAACTGAAGTTATTAACTTAATAAATTAAAAGATCCTTCGTATTTTTTGGAAACAGCTTACCCTTTTCATAATTTATCCATGATTGAAGTACAAACTCATATATATCTTGTGATGTACCTAAGTACTGTATTTCAAAATGCAGATGTGGAACGGTTCCCTCTGCATTACCTGAATTTCCCACAAACCCTATTACTTCACCCTGTCTTACAAAATCTCCTTTTTTAAAATCTTTTGCAAAAGCAGCACTTTTTCCACCAGCATTATCATTACCAATTACATCATCATCAAGATGTACGTATAAGGACATCCATCCATTTTTATGGTCTATTGCAATATAGTATCCAGACAATGGATTGTAAGAAACAGTGTTAACTTCACCATCTGCAATAGCCACTATTTTAGAGCCTTTTGGAGCTCTGACATCTAGTCCTAAATGAAGTCTATTCCCGTTGCCTCTTTTTTCCTTCCAGTCATCATAAAAATGAGCCTTTATATGGTCAACAGGAAATCTGATCTGACTTAGAAATTCAAAATGTTTGGCTTCAGCTTTATCGGGGGTCATGGAGACAAGAAAAAGTGTAATTAAAATTAATATACTTAATTTTTTAGATTTTCTCATTCGGTAATTTTAGAGGAAAATCTATCTAATATTTAACATATGAAGAAGAAATCAGTCTTTGAAACAGGTATGGGGTCAAGAAAGGGCTACGTATCTAAATTTCAGGTAGATGAAAGTAAAACAGAAATTAAAAAAAATAATGAGTCTACTCATAAGGATTTAATCTTTAATAAAAGTGCTGAAAAAATGGATGACCTTATTGATAATTGTGTTTCTCTAACTGTTACTTCACCTCCTTACAATGTAGGAAAATTAAGCGATAGTGATTTGAGTGACGACGACTATTGGAAACTTATAGAGCAGTGTTTTAAAGAAGTATATAGAGTCACTGAGTCAGGTGGTCGGTTGGTCATTAATGTTGCGAATCTAGGAAGAAAGCCGTATATACCATTTTCAAACATGTTTACTCAAATCATGCTTGATCTAGGTTTCCTCATGAGGGGGGAAATTATTTGGCAAAAGTCTAAAGGCGCAAATGCAAACTTTGCATGGGGAAGCTGGTTATCAGCATCTAATCCAGTAATCAGAGATATACATGAATATTGTTTAGTTTTTTCAAAAGATGGTATGTCGAAAGGTGTTAAGGGTGTGTCTACTCTAGAAAAAGAAGAATTTATGGATTCAACCTTATCAATCTGGAATATTAATCCTGCAAGAGCAAAAAAGATTGGTCATCCAGCACCCTTTCCTATAGAGCTGGCAGAAAGATTTATTAACTTGTACTCATACGAAAAAGACTTAATACTAGATCCATTTATCGGAAGTGGAACAACAGCGATTGCTGCACAAAAATTAAATAGACACTATATAGGTTATGAAATTAATGATGAATATTGTAAATTAGCTAAAACTAGAATTATAGAGTCAAATAAACTAGCTACTTAGATTCCAAGCAGAGAATAAATCTTTATATATTTCATTATCGCTTAAAAGATTTTCATGATTATCGAAGCCAACCAACTTCCCATCTCTCATTACTAGGATTTTTTCAGCATTCAGGATTGTTTCTAACCTATGAGCTATGACTATAGAGGTTTGATAATCCAGCAGTGTATCTGTTGCCTCGAGAATTGAATTTTCAGACTCTATATCAAGATTAGCTGTTGCCTCATCGAAAACAATAATTTCTCTTTTTGCAAGAACTGCCCGAAGAAGGGCGATAAATTGTCTTTCTCCAGCAGATACATTTGAGCCTCTCTCGCCAACTTCTTGGTCAAGGCCATTTTCATATCTATCAAACCAACCTAATACACCAATCTCATTAAGCTCCTGCTCTAGTTTTATTTTTGTTGGATTGGAGTAGATAAGATTATCTCGGATACTGCCCCTAAATAGGAAACTTTCCTGTGGAACATAAGCAATATTTTTTCTGGCCCATCTTTGACTAACCTCTTTTGATGACTGATTGTAAAATTTAACATCCCCCTCTGTTGAGAGATAAAACCTTAAAATTAACTTAGCTATCGTACTTTTTCCAGCACCGGTCTCCCCTACGATTGCTATTTTTTCACCCTTCATGATGGAAAAATTAAGATTGTGGAGAACGGTCTCTCTACCATATGAAAATGATACATTTTCAAATTTAATTACATCATTTGACTCCATGTTTGGTGACTGTGAACCCAAGGTACTTAGTACGGGTTCCTCGTCTAAAATCGAAAACACTTTTTTCATTGAGGAACCAGCAGATCTTAATAAGTCATAATTAAATGAAAGTTGAATTAGTGGATCGAAAAAATAATTTAAATAAAAGAGTAAAGCAACTAACTCACCTAAGGATAAAGTACCTTCACTAATTCTTATAGAAGCAAACCAAATTACTACAGCTATGGAGGTTACGCGTGTAATTTCAAGAAAAGGGAAATAGATTGCTATGTTTTTAGCTGACTGCATATTTGCTTTTAAATGTTCATTATTAATATTCTCAAATCTATTAAATTGAGATTTTTCATCAGCATAAGCTTGAATAATCCTGACACCAGATATGCCTTCTTGGAGCGATGACAATACTTGGCCAATCCACTCCCTAACTGCCCAATAAGTTTTGTCTGCATGATTTCGGAATATTTTAGTTGCTACACCAAGCAGAGGTAAAATAAGAAAAGATAGAAATGCCAACTGCACATCTACTAAAAATACAGCAACAGTTGCTCCAAAAATTGTTAGTAAGGCCGTGATTACACTACTTGCACCTTCTCTGGCAAATTCATTAAGGCTTTGCATATCAGAAGTCATTCTTGCAACAAGAACACCTGTCTTATTCTTTTCAAAGTAATTAATATCTAGAGAAGTGAGGTGTCGAAAAAGCTTTTCTCTGATACTTCTCACATAAGATTCACCAACTAAGCCAATAGCTAAAAGTGCTTTACTAGCTACAAAATAGAGTAAAACTAGAGTGATAAAGTAGAAGAAGCTTTGTTGAAGTAGATACTCATAATTAGACTTTAAAACTCCATCGTCTATACCTCTTGAGATTAATTGTGGACCAACCATTCTTAGTCCAGAGCCAGTAAGAGCTATCATGGAACTCCAAAGGAATGGCCTACTTATCTCAGGCACTAACCTAAATGATCTTATAAAAGTATTGTTATTCACTTTTCAAGTCCTGAAGATTGAGTTTCAAGAAATAATGCTTTGTAGCTATCTACATTTTTCATTAATTCTGTATGACTCCCCTGTGCTTTTACCTTACCCTTTTCAATGAAGACAACATCATCACATAGTTCGATTGTTGGAACACGATTTGTAATTATTAGTGTTGTCATGTCGGACATGACATTTTTAAGTTCCGCTCGTATTTCCTCTTCTGTTGAAGCATCTACTGCCGATAAAGCATCGTCAAGGATAAGTATCCTTGGTTGTCTCAAGATGGCTCGAGCTAAGGCTATCCTTTGTCTTTGTCCACCAGAAAGACCATAACCTCTCTCGCCAACTTTTGTCTCATATGATTCTGGTAATTGAGCTATAAACTCATGAGCTTTAGCTATATTTGCGGCATCTTGTATTTGCTCTTCTGATGCTTCATCAGTTCCTAAAGATATATTTTCTCTAGCTGAATTTGAAAAAAGAAAGCTCTCTTCAAATGCAAGACTTACTTCAGTTCTTAATTCGCTTAGTTTGACATTGTTTATATTGACACCATCAATCTCAATATGTCCAGACTCAATATCATAAAGTCTTGGAAGTAAGTACGCTAGGGTTGACTTTCCAGATCCTGTTGAACCTACAATGGCAACAGTCTTTTTACCTTCAATTTCAAAAGAAAGATCATCGAATATTTTTTCTTTTCCATATTTGAAATTAACATTAGAAAATTTTATAGCACCTACCCCATCTTTTGGAAAAGTTGTATCCGAATTATCATCAATAATTGTTGGCTCTTCGTCCAATAATTCCAATATTCTGATACCTGCTGACACACTCGAAGGTATCTCTGATAAAAACCAAGCTGTGATTCTTAATGGCCACAATAATAAAAAGACATATTGTGTAAATGCAATAAAATCTCCAAGTGTTATCAATTCATTTATTGATAGATATCCTCCAAGTAACAGTACGAGTAACGTGATAACCATCGGTATCAGTTCAAATAGTGGAACAAACCTTGTTCTTAAGTTCAGATATTCAAGAGAGGTATCGTATATGTTAGATATAGCTGATTCGACTTTTGATGATGCTAAATCTTCATTTCCGAATGCTTTCACAACTCTTATACCTCCAAGTTGTTCTTCCACCTCGGTAGTCATTTGAGCTTCGGCCTCTTTAACCCTTAAAGAAACACCCATCGCTTTTGCAGAAAAATTAGATGCGAGCCACAACACTGCTGGTATGGAAAGTAAAACCATTGATCCTAGAGGCAAACTAAGGCTTAAAAGTGTGATGCTTAATATAACTAGCAATAATATATTCGCAGTTGCTAGTGGGGCAATGGCAAAGGCTAATCTAACTTGGGATGCATCACTAGACGCTCTAGCCATTAACTCGCCTGTAGGGACTTTGTCATGAAAATTAAACGCTAATTTTTGCATATGTGTAAATATTCTGTTTCTAATTCCGGCTTCTACATTGTAAGAAACATGCATTGAGTAAAATCTTCGTACTCCAATAGTTGTTGCTCGTATATATCCAATAATTAACATGAACGAAATTAATACGATTAATATTTGTTGATTTTGGCCAACAATCCCTTCATCAATTATCCTTTTGATTATGTATGGCTGAATAACTATTAAAAAACACCACACGACTGCTGAAAGCATTGAAACAATAAAGCTTCTTTTATTCTCTTTGACTCCTTCTTTATAAAAGGACAAAGCCTTTTTAAATTCTGGTGTTTTGAAGACATTGAACATCTTTTAATACTATATGAATTAAAAATTTATAAAAAAACATAAGACTTTGTGCATTATTTCACAAGCGTATTACTGTGGGGTTATGAATGAAGTTTTAGATAACAAAATAGAAAATGTACTAGATTCTGCTGACAGAATGTTTATTGCAACAAGTGTTGGCGGTAACTCCTCGGGTGCTTCTGTCTTCTTCAGTAGAGATGGTGAAGACTTAGTATTCTTCACATTTAACCCAACAAGAAAAGCTGAACAGATTCGTTTAAATCCAAGAGTACACGTTGTTATTTGGCCAAAAGGTCAAGAAGGCATTGAAGGTTTACAAATTGATGGTGAGTGCTACAAAATCAAAGATGAAGATGAAAAAAAGAAAGCTTATGAGCTTGTATTAAATACGACTGAAGCATTCAAAGAATATATGGAAGATGAATTTTTAATTAATAATGATGTCGTTGGATACTACAGGGTAAAACCTACGACTATTAAATATGTCAACTTTTTTGAGGAAGAACAATTTCAATGGAAAACTATTCCTGGAAACAAAACTTCCGCATTAAAAATGGCATTCAAACTTGGGTTAAAAAGAATTGGTTTGTGGTTGAGAACAGTTAGAGCCCCCTTTCTAACGGCTACATTTGCTCCAATATTTATTGGTGCAGCTGTGGCATGGAGCGATCTCAAAGATAATGGTATTGCCGAGAACTGGTCATGGAAAATGTTCTGGTTAGTTCTCGGTGGTGCATCTTTAGCCCAAATTGCAACCAACTCATCAAATGACTTTTTTGACCATACATCAAATGCTGATGAAATTAACAAAGTAGCTAGTCCTTTTAATGGAGGGAGTAGAGTTATTCAAGTTGGTTTAATGACACCAGGTCAAGTACTCATTACAGCCCTAGTGAGCATAATTGGTACTGTAGGAATTGGCTTATATCTAAATGAGCAAGTAAGTGGAAGTTTTTTTGGCAATACTCCAATACTCTGGACTGGAATAATTGGTACGTTCTTAGCTCTGGGTTATACAGGTGATCCTGTAAGACTTGGATATAAAGGATTTGGAGAGATAGCTATCGCACTTGGATTTGGTCCGATTATGGTCATGGGTGCACACTATGTGCTGACCGCTCCAATCCATAATAATGATATAAATCAATGGAACTGGGTAGAAGCACTAATTGCCTCAGTACCTATTGGAATTTTGGTTATGCTTATTGTCTGGATTAATCAATTTCAAGATGCTCCCTCAGATGCAGCAGTGGGTAAAAACACATGGGTTGTCAGAACAGCAGTAGATGATGGCTGGATGAGACTCGAAAAACCACTTTCTCTTTATAAGCAATTCATGGTTGAAGCATTTTTATCTGTTGCAGCTATTGGTTTCTTAGGTATGTTTACAGACTTCGGTACAGTGTATGCTTTCGCAGCACTACTACCTGTCTTACTCGTTTGGAAGGCCTTTAAAATGGCTGATGAGTGGATGATTAAATGGAATAATCCTGATGCTGATAGACAAAAAGTTCCTTATGAGCTCTTACTTGTCAATGTATCAACAATAGGTATTCACTTTTTAACAGGAATTTTACTTTCTGTTGCCTACATTCTCTAGATTGCCTAAGTCTGCTAATTTTTCAGAAATATACAGATTCTATGATGGTATAAACTCTCTGCTCACGCTTGGATTTGATAAATCCTGGAGAGAAAAAGCATCCCAACAACTTACCGGTTCAACTGTTTTAGACCTTGGTAGTGGTACTGGTGCGGCTGAAAAACAACTTATTGGCTATGAAGTGACGGCATTAGATCCTGATGAAAGAATGTTGTCTTTAAATAATTTTTCTAATAAGATTTTAGGTTCTGCAGAGGCCTTACCTTTCGATGATAAATCTTTTGATAATATCTACTGTGCATTCGTCTGGAGAAATGTCTCCGATACTGATAAAGCTTTTAAAGAAATAAAAAGAGTGCTTAAAGATGACGGTAACTTTGTGTTGCTTGATATGACGAGGCCATTAAATGTGTTCACCAAAATATTGCATAAGTTGGGCACATTCATAACCTTACATTTGATTGGTCTCGTAACATTCAGCTTTAAACAGTACAGATTTCTTTATACGTCTTTAGACAAACTAGAAGCACCTGAATCATTTCTTAAAGAATCTGGATTCAATAGTCACACCCTAGAGAGAATGGGAATATTTGGTTTTGTATATTTATCTGTACTGAAAAAAAGCTAGATGCTTTTATCTGCTTTCTAAAGCTAGCTGAACTATAAGTTGACCAACTGCGTCTTGTGGTAAGCTACCAGTTCTTCGTGCCTTAACATTTAATTCATTATCAAGAAACACCCAGTATGGAAATGATGTAAGACCATATGCATCTCCAATTTTTTTATCTAGGTCATAAATCTGAGTTTCACTCCAGCCTTCTCTTTCCAACCAATCGTGAGGAGGATAATTACCTCTTGATCTGTCAATTGATGTGGCAACGGCAATTATATCAATACCTTCTGGAACTCCTATAGTGTCAATCCATTCTTGTACAGATGGAACTTCTGCTTGGCAGTATGAACACCAATGGGCAAGAAAAAGTATAGCTTTAGCATTACCATTTTTTTCAAGCGCGATTATTTCAGAATTTTCATTTGGCCCGGAAAATGTTGGAGCTGAAAGTCCAATTGCAATATTATCATCATTTTCACCAGAATAAGTCGGTAGTGGGTCTCCTGTAACAGTCGTCTCTCCTTCTGGGAGGCCAGCAGTTAAAGGTTCAGTACTTAAAGTAACTCCTACTGCGACAGCAAAGCCAATCACTAAGAGAACACCTGCGGCTATTAAGAAATTTTTATTCAATGTTTTGTCTCCTTGCATAGTCATAATAGAGTAAAGAAATAAATATCGTTAAAAACCCTGTTGCGCCCATTACTGGAATACTAATAAAACCGAATATGTCCACATATTTGAGATTACATGGAATGTCTACAGCGCAAGATCCTCCACCACCACCACCATTTTGAAGATAAATATGGTACAAACTAACAAAAAGACCACCTAAACTAATAAAGCCAAATTTATATAAGTCCCTCTTAAACAGTGAAAGAATAAGTAATAATGCTATTGGATACATTAAATAACGTTGATACCAGCAAAATTTACATGGGATAAATCCGACAACTTCTGAGTAAATAATACTTCCAATGGCAGAGAACGTAGCGACACTTGTTGCAAAGTATAAAAATTGATCAGTTATAAATTTATTAAAAGTTTTTTTCGTTATATATAGGTATAGAATTCCTGCCGAGATTATCCATGCAGTGACAGTAAAAAACCCAAAGAGAGTATTGAAGAAAACAATTTTATCCATGACCATAATTGTACCTATAAAAAAAGATAGGCGGACATTGCCGCCTATCTATAAATTTAATAAGAGTTAAAGTTAGACTTTTTCTCCTGATTGAACTTTTGCCATATTAAGAACTAATACACCAAGACCGACTTTATTAATAATGTCAGCAATTGTGTATAGAAGCTCTCTCAAGTCCATTAAGTCTGGACTCACTGCTGGTGCTAAGAATCCTAATGGATAGATTATCCAACCAATAAGAATAAGATTCTTGATTTTTTGGAATGCTTCACCTGCATCACCTGTAAGTGATGTACCTTCAGCTTGTAGTGCTCTCATTAGGAATGCATAAGCAACCATTGATACTACAAAACCAGTCCAGTATTGTGCATCTCCAGCTTCTGCTGATACTTCTCCGTAATATCCTCCACCAATCATTACAAGTGCAGCTGCACCCATAGTTCTGACTTTTTGGGCATACTCTGCACCTTTAGAGGTTACTGCAAGAACTTCTACGAACATTAATGGAACGGTTAGTACCCAATCAACATATCGCAAAGGTGTGTCAAAGTCTCCTGATGCAAAAGATACTGTCATTTTTTGGTAGTGATACCATGCAATTCCAGTCACTATTGCTGAGATATATACACCTCTTCTGAATTTCGGATCAACTTCTCTTGATGACATCAGTAAATATACTGTTCCTGCAAGCATACCTGCAGTTGCCACCATAAAAAGTCTGTATGTAAGTTCGGCCATTTTTAAGCTTCTCCTTTATATAGCTTTTAAATATCTTATTATCACAATATAGCACGCTTGTGAAATAATTCACATGATTTTGGGTGTTTTTAACTTTGTAGGTTATCTGGATTTAGGAGCCGTATTTTTCAAGATAACCGCCAAGTTTAAATTTCTTAGCAGTATTTTCAGAGGTCATATAACGAATTTTTCCATAAATTTTTCTTTCTGGCCCCCACGCTCTATCGTACCTGCCTAGTGACCAGAATACGCCTGAGTATGAATTTGGATCTCTACCATCTAAAGCAAATCTATCATTTAAATCTATCATATATGACAACGCTAATTGAGGATTTGGTGCCCACTCTAATATTTTTTTTGCCCAAAGCATTCTCAAATAATTATGAATAATACCCTCTTCCCTTAACTGAGTTTGAGCTGCATTCCATATTTCGTCATGAGTTTCTGAATTGACTAATTGTTGTAATGAATAGACATACTCTCTGGGATCATCTGAATGTTCCTCTAGGGTTTTAATTGCCCAGTCTGGAAGTGAGGAATACTGGTCATAATTGGCTCTCGTAACACAAGTATGGTAACCAAGTTCTCTCCAGGTAATAAGCTCGTCAAAGAAACTTTCTAAATTTTCTGATCCGCCCCACCAACCTTGTCTTCTTCCAACAAAAGCAGGGTTAACATTTTCCATAGACCAAGATTCGAGTTCATTAACTTTAACAAAAATTTCATATGGTGAAATGTGGCCAGCATGTAAATATGGTGACAGTTGACTACTTGCATCTTCAGAGGGATGGCTTCTTAATGTTGCGTAGTCGTTGTATCCATTTTCTAAAAAGTAATCTAGACGCTCTTTTGCTTTTTTATAGCCTCCAACGATGGGGCTCTCTTTGACAGTTTTATCGATATTCAAATTGAATAAAAAGTCCTCTTGACTGAATGTCTCGAAATCTATTTTATTCCACTTATTTTCAACATCTTTGATTAGATTTTCATCAAATTCCATCTCTAATTTGTTAAGAGGGTTCTCTTCAGGAACATCCACCAGAAAATCTAATAGGTTTTTGTGCATATATCTGCGAAAGTCATGTGCCCTTACATACTCTTTTTCTGCAATACGAATTGGAATTAGCCCGTTTGCATCAACAATTTCATAGCGTGTGTTAATAACACCTTTGGCTTTTGCAGTCATTTGTGGAACAAAGTAGGTTGGGTAATCATCAGTGACTACTACAGCAGCCTTTGAAGATAGAACTGTAAGAAGATCTTCACTTGCATTTGGTGTCTCTTCTGCGTATGGATAGTAAAAAGCTTTAGTATTCGAAATATTTTCATCGATATCACTCATGCCCTCGAGGAAGAATTTATGGAATCTTACGCTAGACATTGGATAATCAAGAATTAATGGATCAAAAATGAGTAGTGGTTTATTGAGTTTGTTTGCCCATTCGACAGCACGCTGGAGAGCAAAGTTATACGATGTTCGTTTAAAGTTGATAACCCAGTACAGAACATAGTCTTTTTCTAAATCTGGTTCAATATCCTTAAGTACTGTAATTCTATTATGAGGTACATCATTCATTACTTAATTATAAAGGTGAAATGGTTTTTAAAATAAACTGTTTATGTTTAAAATGTAAATAGTTATGGGTGCAATAAAAATTTCAAGTGTTGGAAAAATATATCCGAATGGTACTCGTGCACTTGAGGATGTAAATATCGAAATTAATGACGGTGAATTTGTAGTTCTTGTAGGACCATCTGGCTGTGGCAAAACGACTTTACTTCGCATGGTCGCTGGATTAGAAGATATTACAGAGGGAGAAATCTTTATTGGTGACAAAATTGTAAATGAGGTAGCTCCAAAAGATAGAGATATTGCGATGGTTTTTCAGAATTATGCTTTATATCCACATATGTCGGTGTATGACAATATGGCTTTTTCACTTAAGCTGAGGAAACTTCCGAAAGAAGAAATAGATAAAAAGGTGAAGGATGCTGCGCGAACTTTAGAAATTAGTGAACTTCTTGAAAGAAAACCAAAAGCCCTATCTGGTGGTCAAAGACAACGTGTCGCTATGGGAAGGGCCATTGTTAGAAGCCCTGAAGCATTTTTAATGGATGAGCCTCTTTCAAATCTAGATGCGAAATTGAGAGTACAAATGAGAGCTGAACTGGGTCAATTGCATACTCAGCTTGAGACAACAACTCTATATGTGACACATGATCAAGTAGAAGCAATGACTATGGGTGACCGTGTAGCTGTGATTAGGAAAGGTGAGCTTCAACAAATTGATACCCCACGTGAAATATATCTTTATCCAAAGAATATATTTGTCGCTGGTTTTATTGGTAGCCCTTCAATGAATTTTGTTTATGCGGATGTAAAGGTTTCAGGAGATAAAACTATGCTTACTTTTGCAGGTGAAGAGATAACCTGTGTTGGTGAATCTCTAGATAAACTAAAAAAGGTTGATGGAAAGCAGATTGTTTTAGGAATCAGACCTGAAGCTTTTGAAGACTCTACGTATGCAAAAGATAGTGAGTATACCGAGTCAATAAGTATTACAGTCACACTATTAGAACAATTGGGCTCAGACTCTTACATTCACTTCTATAAAGATTTAAAGCCAGTTCAAACTGAAGCAATTGAGGAAATCCTTGCTGACGAAGGTGAGGACATCAGTGTTTTGGGAGATCAAACTAAGTTTATTGCTAGGATAAACCCCAACTCTACTGTCAAGGAGGGTGAAGAAATTAAGCTCTCAATTGATCCTTCTAAGCTTCACTTTTTTGACCCTGAATCAGGCAAAGCTCTTTAACTAGTAGCTACTGTCTAACTCTTCTGTTATCTCTTCTATATATAAGCTTTGGAGTTCAATATATTTCATCATTGCATACCACAAAGAATCCGAACCAATTCTTCTTTCCATTAACTCTGATGCATCATATCTAAAAAGATCTTGAATTAATGAAGCTCTAATCAAATTTGTTTCTTTAATCGTCATTGGATTAGTAAGTGTATCTAAAGATGAGTTCATATTTGCAGAAATGTATTGTGAATCAGATTTACCAAGCCAACTTTTCCCAAAGTCAACCGATACAAGTTTTTGAATTACACTAATAGTTTCTGCATTACTATTTAGACCAATAAGAACATCTCCAATGCCAACCATTGCATTCTTATTTTCTGCTGAGGGAAGTTTAAAAAAGTTATAGTCAATACCGAATTGAGCATCATCAGGAAAATAGTAACTTGCAAAATGCCCTGACCAGCTAAAAGTACACGGATTATCTTCATTTAATAAATTTCGATAATTATTTCTAAATTCTTTTCTGACCATTCTTTTATGACCACCGTACACTGCATCCTCTATGAAAATTAATTTGCCGATTTCAAGCATTGAGAGTGTTACCTCATCTGAACTTGAAGATTTGTTTTGCTGGAACCAGTCATCATAAACAGCTGTTCCATACTTATGGAGTATTGTATCTTCTAGCCAATTTGTAGCAATCCAACCTGTGGATGCTCCACTCTCTATATCCAAACACCACAATGGATTATCTTTTGAGGAATTATTTTTAGTAAACTGGACCATTTCATCATAAGACTGAAACACAGGTGATCCAAGATTTTCATATTTAGTTGAGTCATACCATACTAATGAATTTGGAAGAACCCTAAACCATGCTCCATAATTTTGATTATCAACTTTGGAAGTAGTTATGTTGATTAAATGCTGGGAAAAATTATCTTCTATAAAATCATTATCTAAATATTGATTAACGGGGAATGCTATCCCACGTTGACCTAAGTTAACTACACCTTGAGGATTAGGAATTAATGCTATGTCTAAATTATTATTTTGATTATCAATTAAATAAGTTTCGATATCACTAAATGGTTCATACTGTATTTTGATTCCCAGTTCTTCAGAAATTATATCTAACTCCTCTGAAAAGTAATCAAGTTGTGGGAAATTTGGTCCACCAATCACTATGTCAGCTGGCTTATAACCAATAACTGAAAAAATAATTGTAGTTACTAAAAAAATTATTAAGAATATAGTATTTTTTGTTAATCCCATAAAAAAGCTGCACCTCTAACTCCACTGCTGTTTCCATGTATTGCTTTTACTATAGGTGTAAGAAAAAAGTTTGATGCTAAATACTTAACGACTCTGTTTGGAATTTCGTCATACAGTTCATCAATATCGGACATACCGCCTCCACAGATGATTATTTCAGGGTCTAATATATTAATAAATGTACTGAAACTTTTAGCAACTCTTTCAAAGTAATCATTCATCACAAGGAGAGCTGTCTCGTCTTGTTTTCTGAATAAAGTTATTATGTCTCTGGATGAAGCTTTATTTCCACTTAAAAATTCATAGTATTGCTCGAGTCCAGGACCTGAGATGAATACTTCGATTGCTCCGATTCTTCCACAGTGTCTTTTTATACTCTTTTCGTAATCATCCATAGGTCCAGGAATTGGGTTTTGACCCCATTCACCAGTTAGTTTATTGGGACCTTCTATTAATTTCTTATCTACAACATATCCTGCACCAACACCTGTCCCTAATATAACCGCAAAAACCTTATCATGACCTGCACCGGCCCCATCTACTGCTTCAGATAGAGCAAGACAATCTGCATCATTAGCAATTTTGACTTCATATCCCAATGCAGATTCTAAGTCACTTTTAACAGGTTTATCTTCTAGTGATTTTGAATTAGAAACTTGAACCCGCCCTGTCTCTGGGTGTAAAGATCCAGGCATCCCTATACCTACAGTAAAATTATCTACTGGTGCTGATATTTCTTTAATTAAATCAACGACACTAAGAAGTATTTCTTCATAATCTCCTTGTGGAGAATCTACTCTTACTCTGTTAACTTCAGTGCCATTTTGAGGATCGATAAGTACAGCTTCTATTTTTGTGCCGCCCCAGTCAACTCCGATTTTCATATTAATTACTCAGTTCAAAATTTAAGCTATATTTTTCTATTTTAGTAGCTCCAAGCTCTTCGATTATATTATTTTTATTAACAAGCCATACGAAAGGAGCATCTGGGTACTTTTTTCCATAATCTGTAGCAACTCCGACAAAAATTTGAGTATTATCTTCAAGATTTAGAGTCAAAAATCTAAGATAGTAATAGTAGTTATTACATCCATCATTATTTTTCTCGTCATATGTTCCTGAAATTGAGTTAGTAAAATTATTGCTTTTTAGAAGGTTTATAGTCACTTCTCCAGGACCAAACCCCTCCCAAACTGGACCAACGCATAGACTATCTATATCTGATTCATAGTTTTCTCTAAATTTTAAATCAAAAACGAGTGAATAACTTTGTATGATATCAAACTTCTTTGGAAAACTTTGAACTTGTAAAGTAACTTCGTCAGCTGATTCTTGAATTGTGTAAACAAGTTTTGACTCGACGTACTCTAAAATATCTGAATCTATATAACTTTCGGCAATCTCTATTTCATATTCAATGGCACTATTAGATGAACAAAAAACTATTAATAAAAGTAAAAAGGGTCTGTATGGGTATCTCAACCCTTTACTGCCCCTCCAATTAATCCTCTAATGAAAAATCGTTGCAAGCCAAAGAAGACTGCTAATGGAACGATAATAGAAATAACAGCGCCAGAAGTTCTGAGATGCCATGCTTCTCCAAACCTACCCACAACAATTTGGGACATGTGCGAGGTAACCACAAGATTTTCTGGTCTGTAGATTCCTAAAAAGACATTTGCAACTAGAAAATCGTTGTATACCCAAAGAAATTGGAATGTTCCAAAAGCTGCAATGCCAGCTACTGAAAGAGGTAGAACCAACCTAAAAAAAGTAGTGAAATGGCTAGCACCGTCTATTTTTGCAGACTCAATAACACTTTTAGGTAAACCCATCATAAAATCTCTAAGTAGAAAAGTAGCTAAGGGTAATCCAAACCCTGTATGTGCAAACCAAGTTGCCACAAAGGTACCATTCAAATCAAGTGCTGGAATTATAGGAATTCCCGCAATCTCGATACCATCTTTAAATAGCTGAACGAGTGGTATTAATGACATTTGTAGAGGAATAATCATTGAGCCAACAACAAAGAGAAAAAGAATATCTTTTCCTTTGAATTCCATAAAAGCAAATGCGTATGCCGCAAAAGCAGCAATTGTTATGGGAATTATGGTGGAAGGAATTGTTACAGCTAATGAATTATAAAATGACCTATCAAGGTTTTCAGCTCTAAAGACTTCAACATAATTATCAAAACTTAGCTCTGACCAGATTGTTCCAGTGTAAATAGCATCCCACCATGAAGTTCTTTTTATACTTTCACCAGGTCTAAAAGAGCTCAACAGGAATCCAAAGATAGGAAACATCCATGTTATTGCAATAGTGATCAAAATTAATTTAGTAACTGGTTTGTCATACCATTTTTGATTATTTCTTGTCATGAGTTAGCGTTCTCTCTTTCTCTTAACGCTGTTCCTACTATCACAGGTAGAACACAGATAAATATTAGTACTGCCACAACTGATGACCTACCAAAATTTCTATACTTAGAAAATTCATCCAACATTTTTACAGCTAATAAATTTGTTTCCAGGTCTCCCCTTGTCGATACGTATATAATATCAAACGCCTTTAGTACTGTCACAACCATATAAGTTCCAACAACTATCACGGTACTTTTTAAATATGGAATAACTATTGATCTAAATATTCTTAATTCTGATGCACCATCAATTTGGCCAGCCTCCATGATTTCACCTGGTATTGCTTTGATTCCAGCAGAAAAGACTACTGCTGCAAAACCTGTATACATCCAGACCATAATAATCATTAACAACATGGTGTTTATGGGTAGGTTTATAAGCATATTAGAAAACCATCCACCACTTTCTAATGAATCAGCAATCGGAAGATTTGATAAATCTCTTTGTTGTAGCCACCCTACGGCGTTAACGCAACTCTCATTATCGTATCCTTCTAGGACTCCATCAATAATACGATTGTTAAAACACTCTTCTCCTCTCGAAACCCTAATTCCATTAATTATTCCGATCTGAGTTAATGGTGGCGGTCTATATTCGTAAATAAATTTGAAGATTGCTGTTGCACCAACAGCCGAAATTGCCATAGGCATAAATACAATTGACTTAAAAAATGATTCTCCTTTATTTAACCTATCAGTGAGCCAAGCAACTATTAAACCAATGAAAACAGTTAATACAACTACTGAGATGAGCCAAACAATCTGATTTCTTATAGTTGTAATCATCTCAGCATCAGTAAATGCCCACCTATAATTGTCAAGTCCTATGAAATCATTGCTATATCTATCTTTAAAACTTAGATATATAGTTCGAACAGCAGGGTAAAAAAGAAATAAGAAAATCATAAAAATAGATGGTCCAACAAACATTCTGGCTTCTAAAACTTCTCTAGAATCTCTTGGGACTAACTTAATTAACCTGTCCATCCCTAAGAAGAGTAAAAAAACAAGGGTTGAACCTAGGGGTATAGCTATAAGAACTAACACGTTTCGTGTAACTTGTTCTGTAAGTTCCCTAAATAAAATAGCTTGTGAGAGAAACCATGCGAGTGGAAAGATTACTAGAGCTAAGGTAGAGATACCAAAGGTGAATAACTTCTTTTCCTGAGTATTTTGTTTCATGCTAATTTTTAATTTTAATCGATAGATAAAAAGATAGCCACCCAGATGGGTGGCTATCAAAATTAATTAATACGTTATTGGCTTACGGCCAAGAAGTATCAATGTTTGCCATTGCAGTATCAATGTAGCCTGGGCCTTCAACTGCTAGGTTCATCATTTCTTTCCAGAAAGAACCAGCACCAACCTCAGGTGGCATTAAGTCAGATGCATCAAATCTAAATGCATCGGCTGCTAAAGCATCAGCAATGATAGTTCCTAATATTCTATTAATGTCTTTTGAATATAGTGAAGTATCAAATCCTGTATGAGCACTTAATCTTGCATTGTTAGGCATTGCTGCTGCAGCTGCGTGGAATTCTGCGCTAAGCATATATTCCGCGACGGCTTTTGTAGCATCTCTGTCATTAAATGCACCCCACATGTCACCAGCACCTAATGCAGCCTTTGGAAGGCTTTCATCAATTACTGGGAATGGGAAGACCGTTGTTTCTACTCCAACTCCTGCCTGAGCTGCCTCTGGCCAGAAAGAAGGAATGAAAGATGCTTGTCTATGCATGAAACAACCTGGGTTGCCATTTGCATCTTCTGAGAACATTGGGTCTTGTGCGTTACCGAAGTATGTTGAGACGATAGCATCTGTGCCACCAACAACATAATTTTCAGTATGCATGATTTGGCTTAAAAGTGAAGCTGCATTCTTTACGATTGGATCTTCGAACTTAAGTTCGTTAGTGACCCATTGGTCGTAAGATGTAGTTCCGTTACCGGTACGAAGCATAATATCTTCCATCCAGTCTGTTGCTAACCAACCTGATGCACCGTTTGAGTACATACCGAAACAGAATGGATTCATTCCGTCTGCAACAATTTGATCTGCAAGTGCAATCATTGCATCCCATGTTTCAGGAACTGCATAGCCTCTTGCCTCAAATGCTGCTGGTTGGTACCAAACAATACTCTTAAGGTTAGCTGCATTTGCACCACCATATATTGAACCATCAACAGTTCCTAATCCTACAAGGTAGGATGAGAAATTTGTTTTATAAGCATCTATATCGATTTCTAGATCCTCAAGTGATGTCAACATACCTCTTTGCGCAGCATCGACTACTGCACCAGGTTGTGGCCATAATGCGAAGTCTGGTGTATCACCAGATTCCATTTGAATTTGAATTTCTTGCTCAAAGTTGTCTGAACCTTGGTAGGTGACAACAATCCCTGTTTCCTCTGTAAAGGATTCAAAGTTAGCTCTAAAACCGTCTTGATCTTCTCCGATGAGAGCACCAGTGATGGTTACTTCTTCACCTTCGAGACTTGCGCCACCGCAAGCTCCAAGAATTAGAGTTAAAAGCAAAAAAGTCATTAATAATGATTTCCTCATTATCTATTTCTCCTTTGTTTACGTACGTAGCCAAAGACATAATCTTTAACTTTTATCATCATATAAAGTTTTGGCATATCTGCACAATGAAAGTGGTTTTTTTATATTATATGTGCCCGGGGGGGGACTCGAACCCCCACATCCTTTCGAATAACGGATTTTAAGTCCGTCGCGTCTACCAATTCCGCCACCCGGGCTACCTATCTAAACTTAATAATTTTTTAAGATTAGCCCTTCTAAAATATCACTTTTTGAGACTTTTAGCTCCTGAAATTTAAATTTTTTCATAATATTACAAACTATTAATACTCCCGTTGATAATGTTTTTGCCCGTTTGGGATCTAAGGAGGGGTAGCTGCTAATTATTTGGGCCTCAGTCATTTGATTTAATTGTGATGATAAATCCTGTATCCATGAATTGTTTAAGGTGGTCAGGTGTATCTCCTCCTCATTATAAATTTTTTGTCCCAAGTAGATTGATGCAATTGACGTAAATGTTCCTGATACCCCAATCATAGAAATATTCTTGGTGTCAATTTCCAAGTCGAGACTTTGTTGAATTAAATTATCTCCTTCATTTCTATCAGCTTCACTCATGGGGTTAACGTTTGATATTCGTTCTGTTAAAGAAACGACCCCCAAATCAAGAGAGTGAACATTTGTTCTGTTTTCGGAGTCATAAATTAATTCTGTACTTCTACCTCCGATATCAACTATAAAAAAATCATTGTTGATAGTGTTGGATGACAATACTCCTAGTGAAGTTAAGTACCCTTCGTCTTGACCACTGATGACTTGAATTTCTAGATCAAGTTTTTTTCTTATTTCTTCAATAACTTCATCAGAGTTATTAGCATCTCGAAATACTGCTGTACCTGTTATAAAAATTTGATCAACATTTTCTGTATTAATTCTTTTTAAATATTCTCTTAGAATCTTGATAAGTCTATTTTTTGCATCTTTAGATATCTCATTTGATGATTCAAGCCCTTCTGAAGTTTTAGTAACCTTGTGTGTTTTAAATAGGGGAAATAACTCTCCCGCTCTAACTTCTGCAATTAAAAGACGGGTGGAGTTTGAACCACAATCAATTGCGGCAACTTTTACCATTCGACTTTCCAAGACTTATTTTTTTCAAGTTGTTGGTCGTCAATACATGGTTCTTGACAATTAAATCCACCAACTAACTCTTCCACAATCTGTCCGACAACATTCTTACCAGTAGCAAGCTGATCGGCTAAATGCGAGTGAAGACATTTTATACTTTCACGAGCACCTCCAACACCACCGTATGGATGAATCTTGGTATTCTCATTTATCTCTTGAGTACGCTCTGTCTCGTAAGAGTGCTGCCTGTTGGACCATTGTTCATATAAATTTTTGTCTTTCTGTATTTGATCATCTAGTTCTTTAATTAAGCCTGTTGATTCGAGAGATCCGACTTTTTTGGTATACATTGGGCATGAAAGCCAATAAGTAGTTGGGAAAGGTGTTCCGTCATCTAAATTAGGTGGTACTTTAATGACTACGGGAAGATTGAAGTGACATTTCGTAACAACATTTACAGAACTTCTTAATTTTCGACCAAGTTGGATTTCTACTATTTGCTTATTGTGATTCATCATTAGTACCAATGATGTATTCTACAAATAATTCAAAAGCACTTTTACTTCTTTCACGACCAATTGTTTCTTCTAATGGTGTTACTGCCTCGGGTACATCAAACTTATGGAGGACTTCACCATCCTTACCGTATCCATGCTCTTGTAGAATTAAGTCCAATTTATCGGGATCGTTTAAATTATCAATTTTAACTTGATAATCATTAATCTCTTTTTTTAAGGTTTCTGCGTGTTCTATTCTATTTTCTAGTGTTGTTTGCATTGACCTGTAATTTTTATAACTTACTTCATAGGTATCAAATACAAAATATAACGCAGAAAAGGTAATCGTAAATATGATGAGTTTAGAAACTAGGTTTCTTCTGAAAGTGTTTACTTGTTCCATTTTTTATTATTAAAATTGTCGAGTCCAATAACTTCACCAATGCGAAGTAGCTCATTGTATTTAGCTGTTCTTTCTGATCTAGCCGGAGCTCCTGTTTTAATTTGCCCACTAGAAGTTCCTGCTACTAAGTGACTGATAAATATATTTTCTGTTTCCCCAGACCTATGGGAGACCATGGAGGTGAAGTCACTTTCCTTTGCTAGTTGCATCGTCTCATAAGTCTCGCTTATGCTTCCAACTTGATTGACTTTGATTAATATTGAATTTGCTGATTTTTCTGTAATCCCTTTTTCTAGCATTTGAGCCTGTGTCACAAATAAATCATCTCCAACGAGCTGTGTAGTCTCACCAATTTTTGACGTTAACTCATTCCATCCATCCCAATCGTCTTCAGCAAGTCCATCTTCTATTGAGACAATAGGAAATTTAGTACTTAGGTCGATCAAATAACTCACCATTTCGCTTGAGTTAAGCTCTTCCTCTTCTATAAGATACTTACCTTCGCTGTAGAATTCTGATGATGCAGCATCTAGAGCAATAGATACCTGCTCCTCCATTTTGTAATTTGCTTTTTCTACTGCTTCAATAATTATTTTTAATACTTCTTCTGAGGAGTTTAAATTGGGAGCAAATCCACCTTCATCACCTACATTTGTTGCCAATCCTCTATCTTTGAGTAATTTTTTAAGTGTATGGTAAATTTCCACTCCTGCTCGTAAAGCTGAATCGAATCGATCAAAACCATGAGGTACAATCATAAACTCTTGTATATCAACTTTATTATCCGCATGAGCGCCACCATTTAATATGTTCATAAAAGGTACTGGTAAAGAAGGTGCACCATAAATAGTTGGTACAAGCTCATACATGTTCTTTCCAGTTGCATTTGAGTAGGCATTTAGAGTTGCCATTGAAACTGCAAGGATTGAGTTTGCTCCAAGGTTACTTTTATTTGGAGTCCCATCATGATCGATCATCAATTTATCTATATTGTTCTGATCTCCAGCATCATGACCTTTAAGCAGTTCAAAAATCTCGGTATTTACTTTATCAATAGCTTTAGTAACACCCTTGCCAAGAAAATCTGTATCTCCATCTCGAAGTTCATGGGCTTCTAGTTTTCCTGTTGAGGCACCTGATGGAACCGAAGCTCTGCCCCAAGAACCATCCTCTAAAGTAACTTCAGCTTCCACTGTTGGATTAGCTCGTGAATCTAGGACATACCTAGCGTGAATTTTATTAATATTTGTATTCATAACCCTGTTAATTAAAATTTAACAGAATTTTTCAAGTTTACGACTCTATTTGCTTATTCTTTGCTTCCTGCCAAAGCTCATTAATATCTGCATCTTCTTGATAATTTTGCTCTACATACCTTGCTCTGTTTATGAACCTGTCGATTGAGCGTTTTAGTTGTACTTCTGGATCAGCTTCTAGATATCTTGAAACATTGAGTAGTGAAAAATATACATCCCCCAACTCACTCTTTCTATCTTCTGAATTAGTAGCTTCTTTTAATTCCTCTACTTCGGAAATTAAGTCTTCTAAGGCATCTTCATAGGTTGGATAGGTTAGTTTTAGACTTTTTGCTTTTCTTTGAGCCTTAAAAGCAATACTTACAGGAGGCAGACTATGATTAAGGTCATCAAAAATAGAGTTATTATCTTGCTGTTTGATTTTCTCCCATTGTTTCTCTACATCTTCAGCGGACTCAAGATTTTCATTTTCAAAAATATGTGGATGTCTTTTAATGAGCTTTAAACGTAAACTCGTCATCACATCATCTATATTAAAAAACTCTTTCTCCTCGGCTATCTTCGAATGAAGGAAGACTTGCAATAAAACATCTCCTAATTCACTTTTAAGCTCCTCGAAGCTTTCTGGTGATGAGTCCAACTTGGATATGGCATCTAATAGTTCATAAGATTCTTCAATGAGGTGTTTTGCTAATGACTCATGTGTTTGTTCTTTGTCCCACGGACACTCAATTCTTAATTTTGCAACTATTTGTACTAGTTCCTCAAACTCAGACATGATTTAGTTGTCGCTTCTTATCTCGAGTTCTAATAGGTTTTGATCTATCAGCCAGCTGATAATTTTATGGATAAAACTATCTACGTCTATGTACTCTAATTTAAGTTCTTTTTCAGCTTTTGCGCCATCATATACATGTCCATGAGTAAGAACTCTCACTGATTCTTTACAAATGATTGAGTCTCCAGAGGATAATAATGAAACGAGATCAAAAATAGGTCCTGCTGTCTTCAATAAGCTTTTTGGAATATAAATTGGTGAACCATCCCAGTTAGTAATTTTTTTCACCTTACTAATTAGTTCTTCTGAAGTGACATGAAAACTATTAAGAACATATCTCTCATCATCTACCCCATACAAGAGTGCGTTGTAATGACCATCAGTACAGTTATCAATATCTATTATCGAGATATTATTTTTTAGTAATGGAGGATATTTTTTATTCAAAGATGAGATTAATAATTTTGCAGTTCCTGAAACACGTCCTGGACCCTGAACTGAAGAAGGGTTAACTGAGACAAATTCAAATTCTTTATCAAATTTAAATGCCTCTACTTCTGCTTCATATTTAGATTGTTCATAGTTACTCAAAAAACTTCCTCTGTGAGTAGCCTCTTCATTACCAGGAAGTCCCTTTTCTTCACCTAGGGTGACCGCTGATGATGTATAAATAAACTTTTTGATTCCAAGCTTATTCCCAAGTGCAAGCATGTTTTTTGTACCTTCAATATTGATGTTGAACATAGCTTCTGGATTTTTTGCACACATTTTATTCATACCAGCTACATGGAAGATTGCATCAATATCATGTTCCGCCAACTGTTCATGAAGAGTGGTATCAAATACATCCCCTCTGATTGGAGTGACGTTTAAGTCTTGTAAACTTTTTTCTGTTTCTGCACTTCTTGTTAAAGCATAAATATTGTGATTATGGTCTTTTAGTTTCTGTAGTAATGGTTTACCTACAACTCCCGTTGCACCGGTAATAAATATATTTTTATAATCCATTATTCAGCTGAATTATATGCAGCGAAATATTGATAGCCTGAAACTATTGAGAACAGTAATGCTAAATAGACAATGATGGTATCCAAGCTTACTCCTACTATCTCTACTGGGAAGTCCATTAATACAAATCCAATAGCCCAAAACTGTAAACTTGCTTTTATCTTACCCAGCGGACTTGGAGGTATGAGCTTGCCTTCATTTCCAGCCAGTCCTCGTAACCCAGTTACAATAAATTCTCTTGAGATCAATAAAACCGTAATCCAGATATTTACTCTATCTATATATGTAAACCCTATAAATATGCACGTTACGAAAAGTTTATCGGCAATAGTGTCTAAAAAAGCACCTGTTTTAGTTGAGACATCCCACTTTCTAGCTAATTTTCCATCAAAAAAATCAGTCCAAGCAGCTATAAATGCAAGAATGGCTGGGGTGAGCATTAGCCCATTTTCAGAACCATCTTGAAGAATCAAAAATAAGATTACAGGTGAAGAAAGTATCCTAAACCAAGCTAGTAAGTCTGGAATTCGCTTTTTCATTAAATCACATCAATTATTCTTCTCTCGGAAGCTTTCTTAACAGCATCCTGTCGGTTTTTAGAAAATAACTCTATCACGTCTATTGCATCTTCTATAATAAACTCTACTTCTTCTCTTTCTTCATTGTTGAATTTTGAAAGAACAAAATGAGCAGGATCAACCCCATTTGGCGGCCTTCCTACACCAACTTTTAATTTCCAGTACTGGTCTTTATTGATATTCCTATCAATTGACTTAATGCCATTGTGACCACCATCTGAACTTCCTTGTTTTAGTCTTAGGCGTCCAAATGCTAAATCGATATCGTCATAAATTATTAAAATATTTTCAGGATCTATATTTTTATTTTTTAGATACGCACCTAGTGAATCACCTGAATTATTCATTGATGTCATAGGAGTTAATATTGTTACATTTGTTTCGTCAATTGACGTCTCAACTGATTGATACCTTCCCGATTTGTGAACTTTAAAAGTATCTCCTTTTTTCTCGAGATATCTTAGAAGGGTGTCCGCACCAATATTGTGTCGTGTTTTTTTATATTTTTCGTCAGGATTCCAAAGACCAACAAATAGGAGTGTGTTGTTATTCAGCACTTTCTTCTGAGGAGTCGTCCCCAGCAGTTTCCTCAGTAGATTCGCCATCTGCAGATGCTTTTCCTTCTTCACCCTCTAAGCCCTCGCCGAGAAGATCTTCCTCTTCCTCAACGGCAGCTCTTGGTAGAGTAACGATGACCATAACAGAATCATCTTCTTCATTAGCTAAAGTAACTCCCTCTGGAAGTTCAATATCAGATGCAATAACATTCTCACCAACATTTAAGTGGGTAATATCGATATCTAGTGATGTTGGAATGTTTGTAGGTAGGGCACTAATTCTAAGTGTGTTATTAATTGTTTGTACCAAACCACCCTCTTCTTTCACACCAATTGGAATTCCTAGATAATTGATTTGAACCTCAGCTTCAACAGTTTGTGTAAGATCTACTTTTATTAAGTCAACATGTACAAATTCATCTTTATAAGGATGACGTTGTATTTGTCTTGCTAAAGCAGTAACTTTATCTTTTTCTCCAAGCTCAATGTTTAATATGATGTTTGAGCCTGCTTCAGTTTTAAGTGCATTTCTAAATTCCCTAGCATCAATATATACCGAGGTTGATTCCATGCCTTGTCCATAAACAACAGCTGGTAAAAGTCCTTCTGAACGTAGTCTTCTTGACTCCGGTGAGCCTTTATCGTCTCTAAGTGTTGCTTTTAATGTTGCTTCCATAATTTCCTTAAGAAGTATATAGAGTAATTAAATTTAATTACTAACTAAAGCAGTATTTTATGCTTTTTCTGTAGCTTTTCCAACTGATATGACGGCAAAACTAAGTGTTATAAAGGCAAATGCTCCTGCCGCAATATAGCCTTTAGCTATAACATCAATTACCCATCCTTCAACCATGACGGCTCTCATAGCTTCAATAACATATGTAGTTGGATTGTACGCTGAAGCTGTTGCTAGCCATCCTCTTAAAGCTTCTCTTGGTACAAAAGTAGGTGCTAAAAATAATGCTGGAAAAAATAAAAAGGAGGCTGCTTGAGCACCCTGTGAAGAACCCGAACGAACACCCGCTGCAACGGAGTAGCCAGCAAAGCCCATCCCCCATAAAAAGGCAATAGAGAGAACAACAAAGAAACCTACTGTTCCCACTGCCGGATCTGCACCAATAAATTTTCCAATAACCATTATTAAACCTGCCTGTACCAAAACTCGTAATGCACCAATAAGCATAGGAGATAATATGATTGCCCATTTTGAAATTGGCATACTTTGGTATCTCTTGAACACACCAGATTCAATATCCTCAACAAGGTATATACCTGAAGCACCACCACTAAGAGAGGCTGAAACTATAGAAACTGGAAGAATGAAGTTAACAAAATTACCATTAGCGAAATCAAGAGGGGTACCTTCTGCCGACCCACCAAAAACTCCACCTAATGCACCGTCATATACAAAAAGAAAGAATGCTGAGATGAAAATATTAGGAAGCTCAGCTAATGGTCTTCTCATGAATCGAAGCACTAATCTCTTTGTGAGAATTTGAAGTTGTACAGCAAATGATCTCTTCGTCTCCATTACCTACCTCTTCTTCGTGATGGTTCTGGTTTTTCCTCAACTGGTTCTTCAGTACCCTCTAATCTATATCCTGTTACTTCAAGAAATACATCATCTAGGGTTGGTTTACTTGCTGATACGGCACTCACTTCAATACCATCTGAGTTTAACTGTTTGATGTATCCTGGAATCTTTGTTGCACCATCAGCAACAGTAATTCTTAATTCATCTTTTTCCTGTACTGCGTCAGGGAATATTTTGTGTGCTTTTTCTAAATCTTCAGTAGTTGAAAAGGATAACGTAATAACATCTCCCCCGATACCTGCTTTGAGCTCATCAGAAGTTCCCTCTGCAACAACTAATCCCTCGTCAATAATTGCAATGCGATCTGCTAACTCATCAGCCTCTTCAAGGTATTGTGTAGTGAGAATTATGGTGACCCCACTATCTCGAAGTCGTTTAATCTCATCCCATAGCACTCTTCTCGAGCCTGGATCTAAACCTGTTGTTGGTTCATCTAAAAATAGTATTTCTGGTGAGTGTACAAGACTAAGTCCTAGGTCTAATCTTCTTTTCATACCTCCAGAATATGTTTTGACTCTTCTCTCTCCAGCATCAGTAAGTCCTACGAGTTCTAACAGTTCATTGGTTCTTTTTTCTGAATCTGCCTTGGAGTAACCCCATAATCGACAAGTAGTAAAAAAGAGCTCTCGACCGGTAAGAATTGGATCGATACCTGTATCTTGTAGAGCAACACCTATTTTTTCTCTTACTTGTTTGTCTTGTGTTTCAACATCAATACCTAATATTGATGCGCTTCCCTTTGTGATGCTGAGAAGTGTTGTCAGCATTAAGATAGTTGTTGATTTCCCAGCTCCATTGGGGCCAAGTAGCCCAAAGATTTCACCTTGCTCAACCTGAAAGCTTACATCTTTTACTGCCTCAACCGTGTCTTGTTTGCTAGTAAAAGTTTTTTTAATATTCTTAACGTCGACTGCTAACATTTATAACCTATATACAAATGCATAGCATACAAGTACTACGTTTTTACTTGGCCTCGTAGCTCAGGGGATAGAGCACAGGTTTCCTAAACCTGGTGTCGCAAGTTCGAATCTTGCCGAGGCCGCTTTTGTAACTACATATATATAGGAATTATAAGCAGTGTCTAGAGTTTCTACCGCAGTATGATTCGCAGAATCAAACCAGTTTCCATACCAGTTGATAGTTGTCTTAGAAAATATTACAAGTAATATTACATGGTGAGAGTATACCAATTAGCAAAACAATTAAATATTACCTC
>Ga0233444_10000175_pt1 | contig 90014 bp, 70 predicted proteins | sample SI_124_October20_6_FD_182792 | JGI IMG/M metagenome (GOLD analysis project Ga0233444, IMG submission 182792) | Seawater microbial communities from Saanich Inlet, British Columbia, Canada - SI_124_October2016_10_MG | ecosystem: Environmental > Aquatic > Marine > Inlet | place: Canada: British... | reverse complement strand
AAATTTTTTTGCCCATTTTTCCAATAGGTTGGATATTCACCGTCCATATCTTGAGAAAAGCCTGCTAAATATATGTTTTCCTCGCTATCAACAAACATATCGAAAACATCACAATTCTGCCATCCCTCATCAATCGATCCAATTTGACCAGTTTTTCTATTACCATTAATCCAATATGTTGGTTTGGTTATGTAACCTAAAAAATTGTGTGGCGCTGAGGTAGTTCCACCAATGATTTTTTTGTTTCCAATAATTTTTATGTATTTGGCTTCACCATCACCATGTTGAGGCCTATTTAATTTATTCCGTTTACCATTTTTCCAAAAAGCTGGTATTAGAGAATGATGTTGCGACATGTAATAACCAACATTAAACAAATTGTTATTAGAATCCATAGCAATACCCCAACTCATAGAATCAGCATTTTTTGTTAAATCGATTTTAGATCCATTTTTCCAATAGCATGATCCATTGTCAAAAAAACCACCAGTATATATATCTCCATTATGAACCATTATCCTCTGACCTTCTGAGTATTTCCCCTCAAGTTCCATCACAGTTTGATTAGAACCATCTAAATCCATAACCCATACACTTCCCTTACCCCCATAAGTCCATCCAGTTACATAAATTTTATTATCTTGGTAGAATAGACCAGTGGCCTCTAAAGCATCATTCAACAAAAGAACTTTTTTATCGTTAATCCAAACAACAGCACCTTCCTCTATCGTTCCCCCAGCAACAACTACTATTTTATTTTTAAAGTTTTCCTCAAAAAAACTGGAACTTCCTACTATAGCAAAATCCTCTAGGTTAGTAACATCTTCTAAGTTGGCAGCTTCTTCAGGATTTAAATTTTCTTTCGAACAACTAGAAAAAAACACGATTAATATTAATAATTTTTTCACACTCTTTTTTTTGTAAAAATACTACTTTTTTTAAAAAAAATTAATTTGTTCGTTGATGAATTTATTGTGAATATGATGTGAAAGATTGATCTACTTCATTGATAATTTTGAGTTCTTATATCCAGATTGGTCAATTGAACTTATCTGTCTTTATTCCATTTTAGTTTTTTATTGAGCCAACATGACACAGTAATACTGAGTACTATAGAAATAAAATCTAATACCCTCTACGTATAATAATTTTTTTCGTCGTCTTTAAATTGATATGATTTACTTGATAAACTTATATATAATCCACAGGCTTCACACTCAGGATCATCAAAAGAAGAGCTCCATTTAAATTCATATCGGCAAACACATGCCCAGTTGAATCCACTGATCCGTACCTAAAAATTTAAAGAGATTTTGTGTGTTTCTTCCTAGACAACTTCTTGATTTTGTTGTAGTTCAAGTCTATTAAACAAAATTAAATGGGGCTCAAGGAATATCTTCAGATAAAAAGAAATCACTAAGGGTGAAAATTTTTATTAATTTTGATTTTTAATTATGAAACACTTCAAATTTTTATTCTTCTTCAGTATTATTTATTCACTCGTTTTTTTCACCAATTGTCTTGATAAAATCGATGACGATTTCATATTACAAAAACGTAATGGCTATTACATGCTTGAAGCAACGAGTGAATTAAATCCTTCCGGTACGACAATTATTCAAATTAATAATGGAAATTTATTTTGGTCAGTATTGACAGATTCTTGTCGATATGATAATTCAAGCTCGTTAATCTTGGATACCATTACCCATCATACATCTACAAAATATACCGGTATCTACCAAGTAATGGGGCTAAATGAGGACACTAATGAATTAAGTGCTATCCTTAAATCTAATGAAATTGTCAAAGTTTTTTTTCAAACAGGTTATTTTGATCCCCTTTACTATAACTCAAAGGATTATTACCTGAGGCTTACTGTTATAGATAATGGGGATGGTATTGATTTTATAATAGAACCAGGTAAATGGGATATTAATAATAGCGCGGGAAGGTGTTTTTATAATATAAATTTTATTCTCGATAATGGCTGCATAGATATAGATCCTTCTTTCATTTATAAATTTACAAAGGTAAATTCAGAATCAATAGTCGATGATCTTATTCAGTCTACAGAATGTAATTAATTTAGTAAATAAAATTAAAATTAGAAAACACCTCTTTTTTTCATAAGTAAATTAGTTAATTGCGGAAAATTATTATTCATTTCGCTTTAATAAAAGCTAAAAAACATGCCTCACTTCAAATATCTCCTTCTCTTAAGTATCCTTTATTCACTTGTATTGTTCACCAATTGTGGTGAAGATAGTGATGATCCCATTGCTGTTGATACCATCGACCGAATTATAGGTTCATGGGTTTTAACTAATGAAGAATGGACTGGATCAAAGGAGAATCCAAATTCCTTAAGATCTTGTTTTTTGAAAAGTGACCATGGCAAACCAAACAAATGGAATATTACTACAACAGAAGCAATACAAAAGATATGGAAATGCTGGATAGGAGGCCCTGGTGCGGGGAAAATGCCTTTTGGAAATTGGCCAATTACATATAAAGAGACCTGGACAAATCTTGGTAATAATAATTATGAGTTTAATGGTGATGAAGGGAGCTATAAACCATATTCTCTTGAGTTTTCCTCAGATCTCAGTTCAATGATTGTTATTTGGTTTGAGGGAGAATATGCTGAAACTTGGACTAGACAATAAACTGATAGACATATTTAATTCCATTACTATCAAACACTTTATAAATTAATATACACATCGATCCGGACCGTCAAATGCCAACACAACCGGCTACTATTGTCATTTTAATCAGTAGAAATAAAAAAATATATTTTTGCTGTATTAGCTACTGTAATTGATTTTAATAGGTGATTTTTTTGTGAAAGTCCTTCCGCTGACGCAGTAGTCATGTTTGGTCAATTTGTACTTGTTCTGATCTCAATAAAATTAACTTTGACTTTACCCAACTTTTTCCATTGTCTATCACCTTGAATTCTAAACCTAAGGAAAATAGTATCGTTGACACTGATTAACTTAGTGACTTTGATTGGGAACAAATGTTTGCTAATTAAATAATAGATTTTAGTTTCACACCTAAATAATCAACAATCGACGTATATTATTTAAAGGGCATTTTTTCACCCTATTCAACCCATTTGAATCCAAATTTTTTACGATTTTTTACTTCTATTACCTTCTTAATCTTATTTTCCTTTTCATATATTTTCTTTCTTTCCTTATACTCACCAACCCACTCAATCAATTCTTCATCAGTATTCCACTCATCATTCCTCTTTACCATTAATATCTCATCCATTATCCATTCACTAATATGCCCTCTATTTATCATATCCTTTATCTTATTAATATGTGTTTTCAACTTACCATCATCAACTTCATAATATATCTCGCATACTAATCTATCTAAAAACCACCCACTATGATTATCCCACTCTAAAATATGTTTATATTTTTCATTTAACCATCTACTAATCCTAACATAACTATTATTTAAATTCTTTAAAATTTCATCTCTTTCTCTAAAAAAACTTAATATATCATCTTTTTTAGGTTTAAATCTCATTGTTTTCTTATTGTCTGAATCAAAAGAAAATAACTCCAGACCTAGTTTAACTCCATAATAATCTTCAATAATGACTTCTTTCTTCTCAAACGAATTCTTTTTTATGTAAACTTTATAATATTTAAAATTATTATCAATATCTATAAATAAAGATTCCTTCTTTACTAAATCTATTAATTTCTCATCCCATTTTAACCAATTGTAATAATGATCTCCTCTACCATTTATAAATGTTTTTAAGTCTTCTAATTCCTTTTTAGTTATGAAATTACCCCAACCAATACCAAATATTTTATGATTATCCTCATTTATTTTTTTCCATATTTTATACTCAACCTTCTTACTTAAAATATAACCTTCTTTTCCAATCCACTTATTTCTTAACCTTTCTCCTACTTTATCAAAATAATCTAATTTATTATTAGTATACTCATTCAATCTTTCTAATCTTTCTTCATTACTTATATATTCCCTTTTCAATTTCTTATATAAATCATTAAAATCATTTTCAATTTCCTCCTCATAAATTTTTTTATACTTCCTAATTCCATTCATAATCAATAGAAAAAAACACCAATAATCTCTTAGTCAATACTTAATAGCTCTTTAGTGATTTACTAAAATCCCTTTTTTGTCGTTTTATTGATACTTTAGATTTAAAAAAAGTAACCACATAGATTATACCAATAACAATTTATCACTCATTTGTGGTTAAACTAAATGACCATATTATATTAAAAAAATCTTTCCAACTTGCTGACGTTATACAGATGCCTTTTCTTGGATAATTCAATATCAATGGTAGCTAAGTAATTTTACAATACAACCATTTTACCACTGCAATAAGAACAACCACGCCCCCAAGATCTTTCTTGAATTTGTGCTTGATAGTCATGATTTATGGCTTTATTGCACTTCCACCAATTTTTTTTGGCTCCAAAGTTAAAATTATTCAGAGTTAAATCACCATCCTTAGTAGGGTACCACCGTTTGGCTAAGTCAGGATATGTTTCAGCTAGGCTCATTTAATTACTTAAAACTAAGTTAAAGTATTTCTCTCAGCTAAAATTGGCCTTTCTAAGAGCTTTTTTGTGTGTGACAGAGTGAATCTGAATAATCTTATATTAATCTTCTGAGGAAGCTTATTTTTCGCAGTTAGTGAAGTTAGATTTCTAATCGCCTCCTCGCTACTAAAATTTTTACTTTTGTCTCGATTCCATTAGGTAATCATATAAATGTTGATATCTGGACCCTGCCGTACTATAAAAATCAATAAAGTGTTCATCCATATCAGGTTTTCGGTTACCAAAAGTCATCAACAAATTGCCATTGAATTGAATACTTCTTGTAAAGACTTCAATCCTATCAATTTTTTTGCAATTAATTAAAAGATCTTCAAAATTTTCATTGAAGCCAATTCGAACAATGCCATTAACGAGTTTATCTCTATTAGGAAAAGTATGATAAAGAGCCTTTAAAGCCTTCTGGTAAACAACAGGGTTTGAATAAATTGCTTCCCAATAAACATCCCCTTTTATTTTCCCAAGTGGCAATTTATGTTGAATGAATTCACGCTCCAATCTATCTAATGATTGCCACAGAGCACCCCTGTAGGTTGGGTTATCATGAAAGTAATCAATCTCAGAGTTCACTAAAACATTCCATGAAATTCTTATATAACTATCTTCTGCTTTAACCAGAGTGGTCTCTACTATGTTGTGATATGAGTTATAATCTATGACTAGAAAAATCTTATCATCATACTTCACTAACATATAATCCTCATTAGTTACACAGCAATTTTTCATTTCTATTAAAGAAATTTTAAATTTTTTTTCGCATGCTTGTTTTAACGTCCTTTCTAGAGATTTATCCATTCATTAATTCATTAGATCCTTATTTGTCCAAACCTATATAGTTCGCATGAAAGTCAAGAGAAAAAGTATATTAAAACAATTAAAATCCAATTTCTGAGATTCTCATAGGTTGTGCGATATTATAGAATAATTGATTATATTAAAAAGAATCTAAAAAGATAAACCCTGTTAGCAGTATTAAAAATTATCTCATATTTTAAAAGTAATTAAAACGGATAATTAACCTCCGCTTAAATAAGCCTTTCTAAGAGTCTTTGTGGGTATGTTGTATAATTTCCTCTTTACTCAATAAATCTATTTCTAACAATAAATTTATTTCTATTAACAAAAAATAGGGGAATAATAGGAAAACTAGCGATAAGTAAAAAAATAAATGTCTTAAAACACTAAAGAAAAAGGATTTAACTAATAATAAGAAAGGCGATTACTTCCCGATACAGAATTTAGTAAATATATTCTCGAGTAAATCATCTGTGGTAATTTCGCCAGTGATTTCTCCTAAGGCATGTAATGATTGTCGAATGTCGGCTGCCAGAAAATCATGGGTAATGTCATCGGCGATACCTTGCAATACTTTTTGAAGGGCTATTTTCGTTTGCATCAATCCCTCATAATGACGCACATTGGTCACGATAGTATTACTATTTTTAAATTGGGCCAGATCTAGGAGATTAATCAGTTTGCTTTTCAATCCCTCGAGATTGGTTTTAGAAGCGGCAGAAATCAAGACTGCCCGATCATGAGCTTGGACATGTGTTTTTAAATTTTGGTCTGCTTGATCTAGCTTATTACCTACGATGATAAAAGGTACTTCCTGATTCTCTAAGGAGGACAATTGTTCCTGATAAGCAGATAAGTTGTCATTTTGAAGATCAACTATATAGAGCAGGATAGAAGCTTCCCGCATTTTGGTATGTGTCCGAGCGACACCCATGGCCTCTACTTGATCTTCCGTAGCCCGGATACCTGCCGTATCTACAAATCGAAAGGGGATGCCTGCCAAAATAATTTCATCTTCAATAAAATCTCGGGTCGTACCTGGGATATTCGAGACGATGGCTTTTTCTTCATTGAGCAAGGCATTGAGTAGGGTAGATTTGCCTGAATTAGGTTTACCGGCGATCACCGTGGGTATGCCTTTTTTGATGACGTTTCCCAAGCTGAAGCTTTCGATCAATCCTTGGATTACTTCTTGAATTTTCCCAACTAATGATTTGAGCTCTTCACGATTGGCAAATTCTACATCTTCTTCACCAAAATCAAGTTCTAGTTCGATCATAGATGCAAAATGGATCAATTCTTCTCTTAATTTTTTGATTTCGTCGGAAAATCCTCCCCGCATTTGATTGATCGCTGCCTGATGTGCGGTTTCATTTTCTGAAGCGATCAGATCTGCGACCGCCTCCGCCTGAGCCAAATCAAATCGCCCGTTGAGGAAGGCCCTTTGGGTAAATTCACCAGGTTTGGCTAATCGAGCACCTCCATCGATAAGGGCTTCAATTACTTTTTGGAGCAAGTAAGGGGATCCATGACATGAGATTTCAATGACGTCCTCCTTGGTATAAGATTGGGGGCCTTTGAACAAGGAGACTACTACTTCATCAAGAATTTGATTATTTTTCAATAAATGCCCGTAATGTATGGTATGTGTTTTTTGAATATTTAGGTCCTTACTTGGAAATAATGTGTTGACGATAGGAAAAGCAGCAGCCCCAGAAATTCTAATAATACCGATCGCACCGATACCCGGGGCGGTGGCCAAAGCAACAATGGTATCTTTATGTGTATTCATGTTATCGGTGCAAGGTAGGTGATATAAAGGATTTTATGCTCAATGTCAAGGCAAGTTAGCCATCCTCGTTTTTTATTTTGAGCATTGGGGAAAGGCACTTTTTTATTTTCAAGACTATCATTCAATGGAATAATTGCCAAATTTGTGTAACCAAAAAGGTGACCAAAAAGCCTAACATCACCGGCATAATACTTGCAAATGCGGTCCATTTCCAGCTTTTAGTTTCCTGGTATATAGTATAAATAGTCGTACTGCATGGATTATGGAGCAGACTAAAGAGCATTAAATTAATACCTGTGAGCAGGGTCCAACCTCCCGCGTGGAGCAAGGCAGCCGTTTCTGTTGTCGATTCTAGCTCAAACATGACGCCATCGCCTGCACCCATGAGATTTAGGTGGGCAACGGTAAGCATCAAAATAGTGGGAATTACAATTTCATTTGCAGGAATGGCTACCACATAGGCCAATAAGATGACTCCATTCAAGCCAAAAAATAGCCCAAAACCATCCATCCAATCAATGGTAATGTTAGCCAAGCTTAAATTACCCACATAAATATTGGAAATCAGCCAGATGATGGCACCTGCAGGCGCCGCAAAGACCATAGCCCGCCATAATACGATTAAAGTTCGATCAATCAATGAAGTATAAAGGGTAGTCCAGAGATTAGGAGGACGGTAAGGAGGTAATTCTAAGGCAAAAGTGGAGACTTCTCCTTTTAATAAGGTTTTTGACAAAATCCATGAGGATAAAAAAGTAAATCCGATACCTAAAAGAGCGATATTAATGACGGCTATACTGGCCAGAATAGATGAAAAACTATCGGGTACCAAGGCGCCGATAAAAATAGTAGCGATCAATATTTGGGTGGGCCATCGGCCATTGCAGAGTGAAAAGTTATTAGTAATAATGGCAATTAGCCGTTCTCTTGGGCTGTCAATGATACGAGTCGCAACTACGCCTGCAGCATTACAACCCCATCCCATACTCATGGTGAGAGCTTGTTTACCATGTGCACCAGACTTTTTGAATAATGAATCGAGATTGAAAGCCACTCTGGGCAAATAACCAAAATCTTCGAGCAAGGTAAACATGGGGAAGAAGATGGCCATAGGGGGAAGCATCACCGAGATGACCCAACCCAAGGCCAAGTAGACTCCGTCGATGAGAAAACCATCTAACCACCAAGGAAGACCTACTTGGGAAGCTCCTGTCTTGAGTATGGGATGAAGAAACTCTAAAAAGAAGCTCGCCAATAAGCCAGATGGATAATTTGCTCCTTGAATCGTCAGCCATAAAATGATCGAAAGGATTAGAATCATTATGGGGAAGCCGTATTTTTTACTGGTAAGTACTTGATCTAATTTTCTTTCAAAATTATAAGGATTTGGTTCTCCTATCTTAATTTCTGTCTTTTGGGCAATCTGAGCAGCATCAGCATAAATACCTTCGACCAAAGTATCATGAAAGTTTTCCCCAACTTCCCATCTGAGCTCAGAGGCCAGATCCAAGAGGTCTTGTATATCTTTGTTTTCCATGCTAATGATTTATAAAATCGCCATTTTTAAGTGCTTTAATAATATCTGCATCTGCATCTAAGAGTCGCATGGCAATCCATCTGCTGTTGGGTAGTCCGGGATAGTTTTTTCTTATTTTTTTATCTAATTTGTCGACCATTTTTTGGGCAGGTTTTGAGAGCCCTTTGATGCGGTAAGGTTTACAGATGATTTGCCGCATAGCCACTTGATGTACAGTGCTGATCAATTCAGAGATACCTTGCTTCTTAATGGCACTGCATTTAACGACGGGAATACCCAGTTCTTTGCCTAAGGTTCGTTCATCGATATCAATATGATGTCTGAGCGCTTCATCCATAAGATTGAGGCAAAGCACGGCGCGATCTGTGATTTCGAGTATTTGTAAAACTAAATTGAGATTCCTTTCTATTCTAGCAGCATCGACTATAATGATGGTGACATCCGGCTTGCCAAAAAGGATAAAATTTCTTGCAATTTCTTCATCTTGGGAGGTAGATAACAAAGAATAGGTTCCTGGTAGATCAATCAGCTTCATTTTGTGATCTTTAAAGCGGTAGCCTCCTTCTGCGCGGGTAACAGTTTTTCCAGGCCAGTTGCCCGTGTGCTGCTTGAGTCCAGTAAGGGCATTGAAGACGGTGCTTTTACCTGTATTGGGGTTACCAGCCAAGGCAATGACGTAGTCAGCATTCTCTACATTAATGCCCAGCTTTAATAGTTGTGCTGAATTATTTAGCGCACATGAATCACAAGATTCCAGTTCTGTCATATTGGGTTTTTTCAATCAGGATGAAATCAGCTTGATCATTTCTCAAGGCAATTAAAGTATTTCGGAGTCGATAAGCTCTTGGGTTTTGGTTAGGCCCCATATACTCTATAGTAAGCAAAGTACCTTTGATGAATCCTAGGTCAAGTAACCTGCGCCGGTTGGCACCCCTACATTCGCTAGAAATACCTAAAATCGTTGCATGTTCCCCTTCGATCAAACTAGAAAGACGCACTTTGCCTTCTTCGTACGCCTCTTGTGAGTTTAAAAGCACTACTTGAATATTGCTAGCTGCGATAGTAGACAATTGAATGGAGTGTCCTTCAGACTCAAAAATGATATGATGATCGTCAGAGGTGAGTATTTTAACATGTGCACCGACATGCAATTTTTCTTTGATAATCTTGCGATAAATTGATTTAGGCTCATCTTCAATGTGTATGATTTTTGCAACGGTTCCTTTGGGAATGCCTACAATCGAGGTACCCATCTCCGAAATCATTTCGCCTAAAGCAGTGGGAATAGGATCACCATGTGGATCAAATCGAGGCCTCCCGAGTTCTTCATAAAGTGCCTCAGTTTCTTCCTTTGATAATTGATGCTCTTTAGCTTCTGCCAAGTCATGCCATAGGGATTTATCAAAACCAGTTTTCTCTGAAAGATATTTTTCCCATAATCGATGAATTCTGATGATGCTTAGAGCATAGTTTTTCCCAGTTTTGGTCAGCGTAATATGGCCGTCAGATATATGGATCAGTCCGTTTTGAGTCATTGATTCAACGACTTTTAATATTTTTCGTTCTGGTATTTTTAAGGCTCTTGAAAGCATCCTAAAGTCCGTGATCTTTTGACCCGAGGTTATATGATAGAGCTGTTTGAGTAGATCTTCAGTGATAGATTTTTCGATATATTTAAAAGGAAGCAGCGACCGCAGCAAATACTGATATTTTTTGAGGATAAAAAACACAATTAAAAGAGCAGTAAAAAATAAGAATACATAACCTTTATTAAACAGGGCAGGTAGGGAAGCAAATAATTTTTCTAAATTTAAATGCAGGGTCATAAATTTTTTGCAATTAATATTTGAGAAGTAATTTTTTCGGAAAGAAACATCGTACCTAAATCTGCCAATTTAACCTGTATGGATTGATCAAAATCATTGACCTCTGTTACTTCAATGTGTAACCCTAGTCGGACATTTATTTTGTCTAGATGCTGCAAGAGGAGGGGATCTTCATTTTTCACACCTACTATGATTCCATTTTCATGAGAGGTCATTTCGGATAATAACTTCGAAGGACCTAGTTGAACTTGACCGTTTGCATCAGGTATAGGATCTCCGTGTGGATCGATGGTTGGATTTCCAAGAAAGTCATCCAATCGATTGACCAATTCGGAAGACTTTATGTGTTCCAATTGTTCCGCAATTTCGTGCACTTGATCCCATTTAAAATTTAAATGATTCACCAAAAATACTTCCCACAATCTATGCTTTCTTATAATTTTTAAGGCCTCTTTTGAGCCTGATGCAGATAAAGTAACCCCCTTATATTTCTCATAAAAAATTAATTTTTTATGAGAAAGCTTTTTGATCATGTCACTTACAGTGGCAGGCTTTGTTTGTAAATTATCAGCCAAAGCATTGGTAGAGACATTGGACTCCGGAGTAGTTCCTATTTGAAAAATAGCCTTAATGTAATTTTCTTCAGTAAGACTAAGAGACTTTTTCATAAGTCAAAGCTAATTAAATTTTTAGACTAATCTAAAAATTAATTTAGATATACTTATTTAAAAATTATAATAACTTATATTTCAATGATATGAGTATATTAATTTAATGTAAAAGATGATATTTATTAAAATATTTTAAGTGTGTAAGAATGGATATAATTCTGGTAATGATATTAAATCTAGTCGTGAAAGAATACCATTTCATAGGTTTAAGGCGCGTAAAAAAAGCATGACTTATTTAATAAGGCTCCTATTTTAGTAGGAATTTTTGAATTTGTTTTGATTACATTATTTTTTCAAAATACTGAATAAATGAACTTCATTAATGATTAATTTCATACATTTAATCTATATTATTTCATATAATCATTGCTTAAATAAAAAGGGTGATTAGATTCGCGACAGAATTATTTTACCTTTTAAAGGTTAAGATGAAAGATGGTGAAATGTAGAAGTTAAAATAATATTGCTGTTTATGGATTTAGAGAAACTAATAAAAAATGCTTGGGTCGATAGGTCGATGCTTGTCAAAAAAGAAGTTATTCTTGCCATCAAAACGGTGGTGGATGATCTTGATATCGGACGCAGAAGAATTGCGGAGCCCGTAAATGGCGGATGGCAAGTAAATGAGTGGCTCAAGAAAGCCGTGATCTTATATTTTCCTTTAATGAAAATGCAACTTATCGAAGTGGGACCCTTTCAATTTCACGATAAAATAAAATTAAAATCGGGATATGATTTATTGGGAGTACGTGTCGTGCCGCATGCAGTAGCTAGATATGGATCATTCATTAGTAAAGGTTGTATTTTAATGCCTTCTTACGTCAATATTGGTGCCTATGTAGATGAGGGTACCATGGTAGATACCTGGGCGACAGTAGGAAGTTGCGCCCAAATAGGTAAGAATGTTCACTTGAGTGGAGGGGTAGGTATTGGAGGGGTCTTAGAGCCTGTGCAAGCGGCTCCTGTTATCATTGAAGATGATGCTTTTATTGGCTCTAGATGCATTGTAGTTGAAGGAATAAGGGTAGGTAAAGAGGCAGTACTTGGCGCCAATGTGGTTTTGACTGCCAGCTCTAAGATCATCGATGTGACGGGGAGTGAGCCTGTGGAGCACAAGGGCTATGTACCTGAGCGGTCTGTGGTAATACCGGGGTCTTATACAAAACAATTCTCTGCAGGCGAATTTAATATACCTTGCGCCATGATCATTGGACAAAGAAAGACAAGTACAGACAAGAAAACATCGTTAAACGCAGCCTTGAGAGAAAATAACGTTGCTGTTTAACTTAGCTTTGAAGGAGATATAGGCTTTTGATTGGGATGTTAATATTTATTTAGGTTGATTAGAATTCATATTATTCTTTTGTTTGGACTCATGGGTACTTATATTATGGCCCAGACAGCAATTCAAGAATTGTCATCTGAACATAATTTTATCTCAGGAGAGCAATTAAAATTCAATTTGAATTATGGTTGGTTTACAGTAGGATTCGCTTCACTACAAGTGTTAGATACGATGGTTTATGATGAGGACTGTTATCAGGTAGAGGTATCAGGCCAAACGGCGGGTTTTCTGAGTTTATTTACCCGAGTGGATGATACTTGGGGGGCTTTCATAGAAAAGTCAGATTTACTGCCTTTGGCATCTTATTCAGACATAGAGGAGGGGAGGTATACTCGTCGAGATGAAGTTTATTTTGATAAAAAGGCACATCGAATTAAGGTAGATAAGGTCAGAAAAGAAAAGAAAAAATCTACTCAGTATTTTGGTTATGAGGGGGATATGAATGATTTGATGAGTGGCTACTTGAAGTTGAGAAATATAGATTTCAATAAATTAAGGTCAGGTGATACCATAAAGTTCAAAGCCTTTTATGATGAGATCTTTTATGATTTTGGTTTGATTTATAAGGGTAAGAAACTACTAAAATCTAAGGTTGGCAAACGAATGGCACATCAAGTGCAGCCCATTTTGCCTGACAATGATATTTTTAGGGGAGAGTCCCCGATTACCGCTTGGATTTCTGCAGACAAAGATCAGCTGCCGCTTAAGATCGAAGCACAAATGTTTTTTGGACATGCCACTTGCACCATAATAGATTATAAAAACATTAAATTTAGTAAAGATTATGAGTAATCTTTATTAATTAACAAGTGAGACTTAAGATATGAAATATTTTAATTTTTTTCTGATATTCGCCGTTTGGAGTTGTGCAGGGCACACACAAGTTGCAGATGATTATTTTGAGCAAGGGGCCTATGATGAGGCGATTGTTTCTTATTCTAATTATTTGTCTGGACACGGACCTACTGTAGCTCTACTATATAATAGGGGTAGGAGTTTTGAGGAAATAGGCAAATATGAAAATGCCTTGAATGATTTTCAAAAAATACTAGAATTAGACAAGAAAAACATTAAAGCACAAACCAGTATAGCTAAGGTCAAATATGAGTCAGGAGATTTTGAGCAAGCTGTATTGGCAGCTCAAAAAGCCGTCAAGTGGGGCCCTGATTTTGCACAATCTCATTTCTGGCTTGCCAAAGGAGCACATCAAATGGGTTATTTCGACGATGCACTCAACTCTTATGGAAATGCCATTAAGTTAAATCCTGATTACGGGGATGCCTTTTATTATCGTGGAGCTTTAAAAATCTCTTTGAGGAAGGTTGAATCGGCCTGTGAAGATTTTAGTCATGCAGAACGTCTCAATGTCGAGGGTTCATCTATTGCTAAGAAAAAATATTGCAGCTAATGTCAATTTATACTAATTCAGATCATTTTCGATCTATTGAAACGCCATTTTATTATTATGATACAGCCCTCCTTCAAAAGACCATCAAAACGGCTCAGAAAGGTTTAGGCAATGGACCCTACCAGATTCATTATGCTTTCAAGGCAAATTCTAATCGACGTATTCTTAAGGAAGTGCTGAAGTTTGGGTTGGGGGCTGATTGTGTGAGTGGAAATGAGGTCAATAGAGCGGTTGAGATGGGTTTTGATCCTAGAAATATCTTATTTGCTGGAGTGGGTAAGACAGACAAAGAAATTAAATTAGGATTAGAACACGATATTTTCGCTTTTAATGTTGAATCATTGCAAGAGTTGAAAGTATTGGATCAGTTATCTGGCGTTTCGGGTAAAAAAACTCGATATGCTTTGAGAATTAATCCAAATGTAGATGCAAATACCCATGAGTACATTACGACAGGCAAGCGTGACAACAAATTCGGAATCACTTTAGAAGAGCTCAACTTAGCCATTCCTTTGATAAAATCTTTGGAACATACCGAATTTATAGGCATTCATTTTCATATAGGTTCTCAAATAATGGATCTTTCAAGATTTAAAGAACTTGTAGATCGGTGCAATGAGGTCCAACGTTTGTTACTTGATCATTCATTTGAACTGCCTCATATCAATGTTGGAGGGGGTTTAGGCATCGATTATGATCAGCCTGAGGCAAATTCCATTGCTGATTTTAAGGGGTACTTTGACTGTTTTAAAAAGAATTTAGCCCTATTGCCAAATCAAACCTTGCATTTTGAATTGGGTAGATCTTTGGTCGCTCAATGTGGCTCTTTGATTGCTCGTGTCTTGTATATTAAACCGGCTGAGCGGACCAGTTTTATGGTTCTTGATGCAGGTATGACTGAATTGATCAGACCGGCCTTATATCGCTCCTTTCATTTTATTGAAAATCTCTCTTCACAAGAGGGGTCGGTTGTTTATGATGTTGTTGGACCCATATGTGAAACGTCAGATGCTTTTGCGAGGGACCTTTCATTGCCAGAAACTAAAAGGGGGGATATGCTTGCCATTCGTTCGGCAGGTGCTTATGGAGAAGTCATGGCAAGTCAATATAATTTGCGTGAAGTAGCCCCAAGTATTTTTAGTGACGATTTTAAGTGAATAAAAAGCCTGCAATAAGGTATAAAAGCCCTGCTAAGCCCCCTGTGAAGAGAGCATAGGGCAATTGTGTTTTGATGTGATCAATATGATTGCTTTTCGTAGCTACCGAAGCTATGAGCGTCGTATCAGATATAGGAGAACAATGGTCTCCAAAAACACCTCCACCTAAAACTGCGGCTAAGCTTAAATAGGGATGCAATCCCATGGTTTCAATTAAAGGCACGACGATGCTGATCATGATGGCAAAAGTACCCCAAGAGGTACCTGTTGAAAAGGCAACGAAACAACTTGTGATGAAAAGAACAAAGGGAGCCATACCTGGTGAAAGCCAGTAGGAGGTGACTTGAGCGACATAGATTCCTGTTCCCAATTCTTTACATAAGGCCCCTAAGGCAAAGGCCAGCACCATTAAGATTGCCATAACTAGCATGTCATTCATGCCTTTTATGGATTCACTAAAAAAGCTTGCTAGTGTGATTTTTTTTTGTATACCCATCAAAAGCGCCGCTGTAAACAAAGCAAATACGATAGCATAAGTAACCGCACTGCTTCCTGAGCCATTGCCAATACTGCTCCAGATAGCAGCACTCAAGTCACCTGTAAAAGGATCTTTCCAACCTGTGTAAACCAAAAAGAAAGGCATGGAAAGAACCATTGCAGCTAGTGGCCAAATCATTAAATGGGGATTTCCCGATGGAATAACAGCTTTTTCTTCCTTTATGTCCTCTTTGATATGTCGTTCAAATGCTCGCATGGGGCCATAGGATTTTCCTGTATACGCCAAATAGAATAAGAAGAATAAGGTAAGAATAGGATAAAAGTTGAAAGGAATAGAATACACAAGCATCTTGAATGGATCTAAATGTTCATAAGCCATTAGTAAGCCCATGATATAGGCACCCCACGCATTGAGTGGAAATAAGATACATGCCGGCGCCGAACTACTATCCGCCAAATAGGCCAATTTTTCTTTGGCCAAATTATATTTATCGAAAAGGGGTTTGAATGCCGTACCCACCGCTAAAATTGAAATATTTGATTCAATAAATATTAGAAATCCAGTAAGACCTGCAGCCAGTTGAATATTCCTTTTGGGATTTTTAGTTTGTTCTAGCTTGTTTTGAATGAGGCCGATAAATCCATCTACGCCCCCTGAGAATTTGATCAATTGAATCAAGGCCCCAATCAAAAGCGTAAATACGACGGTACGCGTATTCCCTTGACTGCGAAAGACATCAATGATGGCTTCAATTGTAGCAATAAGTCCAAAAAAAAGATTGCCTTCACTGATGATGATCCAGCCAATGGTAATACCCAGTAGAAGGGAAAAAATTACTTGCTTGGTTCTTATCGCCAAAAATATGGCTAGAATGGGTGGAATTAAAGATAAAAATCCGTAGTCGGTCATTTGATTTTTAATTGCTCGTCTGGAATTGGATTACCTGCTCGGTATAAATAGGTATTAAAAAGATGGATTACTATTTTTTTCAATGGATCTTTTTCTTTTCTTTTTTTCATCGTCTGATTGGCATCGATACTTGATTGCCATATCAACTTTTTGGTATTGTTATCTACTAATTCAATCAGTATGGCTCCTACAATATCATTATTGATTTTGGGGTAATATATCATATTAAAATTCCCTTGGTTTGTATTATTGGATTTTTCAGAACCATAGATAATTTCAAATCTTAGGATTACATCGGGATTGTTTGCATCTATTACGTAGCCTCTTCGGCTCATTTCATCAATAATAAAGGGTTCAATGCGGTTATTTACCTCATCTGATTCAATAGCACTGAGATGATCAGATTTAGAATTCAAAACAAAGAAACTTTGGTAATTGGCGAAATCTGCCTTTACATTTTGATATTGTATAACCCTGGGGGTACAAGAGCCAAAAAAAAATCCAATGATGAGTAAGCGAAAATATATATTCATGAAGATAGAAAGCATTATTTGTCCGAGGATTTTTTTTAGTTGTTGAAAGGGTTTCATTGTTTAAAACAATGGTGGTGCTCATTATTATTTTCTTATTTATTTAAGGTCGTTTCTCTCAAGATTATTTTGGTGGGTAGAGTAATACACTTCGGCTCTATAAATATATCTTTAGAATGAATTTCTTCCAATAATAACTCGGTAGCTTTTCTCCCCATTTCATTTCCATTTTGCCTAATAGTGGTCAGTCTAGGTGAGATAAAAGAAGAAAATTGCCAATCAGAATAACCGACGATGGCCACCTCTTGGGGTACGGATATATGGGCTGCTTGTAGAGCTTGTAAAGCCCCTACCGCAGCGATGTCATTGACAGCAAATATTCCGTCAAATTTCATACCTTTTTGCAGGGTATTTTGGATGATTTTGTAGTTCTCTTGAGCATCTCCATCACCACAGCGTAATATTCTTTCTTTATTAAAAGGAATACCTAAATCCTGATGAGCTTGAATAAAACCACGTGTACGTTGCTCGCTCAACATCAGTCCTTCTGGACCCGAGAGATGGATTAAATTTATTTTTCCAGATTCAATTAAATGTTTGGTTGCATTGTAGCCACCTTCAAAATCGTTTGAAAGGATTTTACTGGCATCAATAGGTACATCACGATCAAAAAACACAATAGGTATACCTTTGTCTTGAATCGCGATAAAATGATCGTAGACAGAGGTGTTTCTAGAGACACAGGCCAAGATACCATCGACCCTGTGATTGAATAGTGCTTTGGTATCGAGTATTTCACGATCAATATTTTCATTGGATTGGCAAATGATAATATTATAACCATTGGAATAAGCTATGTCTTCGATGCCACTGATGACTGTGGAAAAGAAAAAATGCACCAGCTCTGGTAAAATCACGCCAATCGTGTTGGTCTTGCTGTGTCTTAAACTTAGGGCTAGGGCATTGGGTTCATAATTAAGTTCTTTCGCTAATTTTTGTACGCGAGCTGTGGTTACGGCACTGATTTCAGGATTGCCTTTAAGGGCGCGTGAAACCGTACTGGTCGCAATGTTCAATTCTCGAGCTAAATCTTTTAAGGTTACGGCTTGTTTCATTAAGATTTATTGCTACATGGTTTAGACATTTGACATTTAATATACTATTTTAAAAATATAACTCCAAAAAAATAAGAGATATCAAACATATGTAATACTGGAGAAATTTAAAAGAACTGATTTCTATCAAAAAACAACCTTCTAACCAGTCCATCCCAAAATGTATAATAATGCAATCGATTACGATAATAAATTTGAAAAAATAGGATTATAAATGCATTAATTTATTCTAAATTTAGATGATTAAGGGTTCGAATCCCTAGCTATTATTCTAAATTATCCAATTTATTTATATGACTTATTTACGAAGTATTTTGATTCTTATTGTTTTTGCTTTATCTATCGTAATGAGCAGTGCTCAAGATCTGAGTAGGGTTGAACCTCCTTTTTGGTGGGCAGGGATGACCAATCAACATCTTCAGTTGATGATTTACGGGACAAATATTGCGGAGTCAAGTCCACAAATTGATTATCCAGGCGTGTCTTTAACTAAAACCAATAGGGTTAAGAATTCAAACTATTTATTCATAGACCTTCAATTGACTGAGGATGTAGTACCGGGTGCTTTTGAAATTGAATTTAGGAGAGGTAAAAAGATCGTGCAATCCTATACTTATGAATTAAAGGGGAGAAGAGAAAATTCAGCCCTTCGACAAGGATTTAATTCAAGCGACGTATTGTATCTCATTACCCCCGATCGCTTTGCCAACGGCAATCCATCCAATGATGAAATGCCTAAATTAAAAGAAAAATTAAATCGTGGCCTCAAGGGTGGACGTCATGGTGGAGATGTCAAGGGAATGGTGGATCATCTGGACTATATTGATGAAATGGGATTTACGGCAATTTGGCTCAATCCAATTTTGGAAAATAATATGGCACATTATTCTTATCATGGCTATTCAACTACTGATTTTTATAAGGTAGATCTACGTTATGGAGACAATGAAGAATTTAGGGCATTTTCCCAACAAGCAAAGGAGAAAGGTGTGGGAATCATCATGGATATGATCATCAATCATTCGGGTTTGCAACATTGGTGGATGAAGGATTTTCCTATGGATGATTGGGTAAATTATCAAGAAGAGTTTAAAAACGGAGCTTATCATATTACAACACATACCAAACCCGTTGTACAAGACCCCCATAAATCTAATATTGATTTGAAAGAATTTGTGGATGGATGGTTTGTTCCTACTATGCCGGATTTAAATCAGCGGAATCAATACATGGCTACTTATTTACTCCAAAATGCCATTTGGTGGATTGAATATGCGGATTTGATGGGTATCAGGATGGATACGTATCCCTATCCCGATATGGACTACTTACAAGAATGGTCTTGTGGTGTATTGAATGAGTATCCTAACTTTAATGTAGTGGGGGAAGAGTGGAATACGCAGCCCGCTATTGTCGCTCATTGGCAAAAAGGTAAGGAAAATGCTACGGGTCATGTTTCCTGCCTACCTAGTGTCATGGACTTTCCTTTGCAAGCAGCCTTCATCAAATCTTTAAACGAAAATGAAGAGAGAAATATGTGGAGAGAGGCCTATGCCATGCTGGCTTTGGATTTCATATACCCAGATCCAGACAATCTGGTTGTATTTCCAGATAATCACGATATGAGTCGATTTTTCACACAAGTCAATGAAAATTTTGATTTGTTTAAATTAGGGATTGCCTATTATGCTACCATCAGAGGTATTCCACAGTTTTATTATGGGACAGAAATTTTAATGAGTAATCCAGGAAGTGAAGATCATGGATTGATTCGATCAGATTTCCCAGGAGGCTGGGAAGGAGATCAGGTCAATGGATTCACGGGTGCTGGCTTGACGGCTCAGCAGTTGGAGGCCCAACAGTATATGAAGAAAATATTGAATTGGAGAAAAGGGAGCGAGGCGGTTCATAAAGGTGAATTGATGCATTATAATCCAAAAGAAGGAGTTTATGTATTTTTCAGATATACGGAAAAAGATAAGGTCATGATTATTTTGAACAAAAATAAAACGGCCAAAGGTCTAGAGTTTTCTAGGTTTGGCGAGATGATCCAAGCGGATGATCAAGGCGTAGATATTATTTCAAATCAAATGGTAGATTTTTCAAGAGCGCTTCAATTGGATCCTTTATCTGCTATGATTATTGAGTTAAATTGACCAATACTCCCATTTGTTTATCATTAAGTATTTTTTGAGTTGATTAAACCGGCTTAAATTTTATAATCCTTGTAGGAATTTGTAATTTGAGTGCTGTAATGCTCTCTAAATTCAAATCTATTTTTTTTCTGTTATTGCTGCCCGAAATTGTTCTGGCGCAGTATGACGTTTCGGTGGCAAGATCTTGGAACGAGGTATTGCTCGCATCCATTCGAAATGACTATGCCCGGCCTACTGTACATGCAAGGAATCTGTTTCATGTTTCTGCAGGTATGTACGATGCATGGGCCGTACATGACCCAAAAGCAGAACCCTATTTTTTAAACAAAACACGAGGTCAATATTATTTTTCTTTCGAGGAAGGTTACACATGGTCTGAAGCCATTGAGGTAGCCCAAGAGACGGCAATGAGCTACGTGGCTTACCGATTGATCAGTCACAGATTTAGGTACAGCCCTGGAGCAACTGAAGTAAAGCAACTTGCAGATGATTTAATGTTGGAATTGGGTCATGATATTTATTTGATAAGTCAAGATTATTTGAATGAGGGACCTGCGGCTTTAGGAAATTATCTGGCCGAACAAATCATATTATATGGGCTTCAGGATGGTTCTAATGAGAATCAAGATTATCAAAACTTATTCTATAGCCCAGTCAATGATCCTTTGATCTTGAGTCAACGGGATAGTAGCATTTCCTTGAATGATCCTAATAGGTGGCAGCCTCTTGGTTTTGATCAGTTCATAGATCAATCGGGCAATTTGATCGTAGGGTCACCCAGTTTTCTGGGTGCAGAATGGGGAAGTGTGATCCCTTTTGCCTTAAAAAATTCTTCTATAGCAGAAAGAGATGGATTTGAATATTCTATTTATCATGATCCTGGAGCACCGTCATTGTTGGTGCCTGGGGATGTCCAAGGTTCAGTTGATTATAAATGGAATTTTAGTTTGGTAGCCTCCTGGTCTTCGCACTTGGATAGAGCGGATTCAATTTTGATAGATATTTCTCCCAATACATTGGGTAATTTAGACCTAGCTGATTTTCCTAAAAACAGAGAAGAAGTTAAAGCATTCTATGATTTTTTTAATGGTGGAGATGGGAGTGAGGGCTATGTATTAAACCCTATAACTGATCAGCCGTATGATGTGCAAATAGTACCTAGAGGTGATTATACTCGTGTTTTATCCGAGTTTTGGGCAGATGGTCCTGAGTCAGAAACACCACCAGGTCATTGGTTTAAAATAATGAATGACGTGATGGATCATCCTTTATTTGATAGAAAATTTGAGGGAGAAGGTGCGCCATTGACGGCTTTGGAGTGGGATGCAAAAGCTTATTTTATATTGGGAGGTGCCATGCATGATGCAGCCATTGCTGCTTGGTCGATCAAGGGTTATTATGATTTTATTCGACCTATTTCAGCTTTAAGATATATGGCTAGTTTAGGACAATCATCCTTACCTGAAGGAATCAATTATCATGTCGATGGTATGCCTTTGGTTGAAGGCTTGATCGCACAAGTAGAAGCTGGAGATGCATTGGTTGGTTGGAATGGTGAAAACATCGGGGCCATTAAATTATATAGTTGGAGAGGCCATGATGAAATTCAGGAGGTGACCCAAGATGTAGCAGGCGTGGGTTGGGTATTGGCAAAAAATTGGTGGCCTTATCAGCGACTGTCATTTGTCACTCCACCCTTTGCCGGTTATATTTCAGGGCATTCGACTTATTCTAGGGCGGCAGCTACTGTATTAACCTTACTTACGGGGGATCCTTATTTTCCAGGAGGAATGGGTACTTACTTAGCAAAAAAAGATGAATTTTTAAAGTTTGAAAGGGGCCCCAGTCAAGACATAACCTTACAATGGGCGAAATATATAGATGCTGCAGATCAATGTGGTTTGTCTAGAATTTATGGAGGTATTCACCCCCCAATGGATGATCTACCTGGGCGTTTGATCGGTGCTCAAGTAGGTGAAGCGGCTTACGCATTGTCGACTTCTTTGTTTAACTCCGAAGAGCTTCTGAATCTGTCAAAGGGCGAGAATTTTAAGATTTATCCCAATCCGGTAAGCGAAGGGAACGTATTTAAAGTGATTTCAAATAGGCCCGTGGTCCAACTTCAAATTACGGATCTCAGGGGATCAGTCATTATAAATCGGCCTATTGAGCATCAGAAGGCGGCTATTTATATTTTCAAGAGGGTCTCATTATCAAGGGGTTCATATGTAGTATCGCTGGTAGATGAAAAGGGCGAGTATCGTTCAAAATTGCTTCAGGTGCATTGAGGCATTTGGGTCTTGATGAGATAAGGATCAGTGAGATTAGATAACTGAATTCAGGTAATGATCATTAAATTTTAAAATACAAAGATAAAAGCTAATTAAATTAGTATTTACTATTTAAATTAGCATAATGAAAATTGAATCTGGTTATTATAAGATTAAGTTGCGCAGTAGAAGCCTAGATGATCAGTATCATTATTTACGTGTTTTTTATCAAAACAAGATAAAATACCTCCAATTAAGTAACGGAATTCCACAGGAGGCGAGTAGCTATGAGGAGGCCTTGTTAAGTTCGTATGAGTTGGTGAAGCAAATCACTCATCACCATCCCATAGAGGTGCGCAATGCCATCATTACGATTTCTTGGCAAGATGAAGACGGCGATCCCTTCCAATTAAAAACAAGAAACATACACGCCTTGAGACGGGTGTTCGAATTGTTTCCTAGGCTGGCCAAGGCCCTCCATGTAGAGATGAAGAAGTCCAAGGACAAGAAATAATTATTTTTTTCTAGGTAGGGTACCTCTTATCGCTATTTCGGACATAGGGTCATCGGGCCAACTGTGTTTCGGGTAGCACCTTTTGAGCTCTTTACGAACTTCAAAATAAGTATGTTCCCAAAAACTCATGAGATCAGTAGTGACTTGGACGGGTTTGAAACCGGGAGATAATAAATGCAATACTACTTTTATCAATCCTTCATTGATGGTTGGACTTTTCTCCCATCCAAAAAGTTCTTGTAATCTTACCGCTAGAATGGGAGGTGCTCCGGAGGGAAGATAGGCCAACTTGATCGTTGCACCACTTGGTACAAGGATACTGGGAGGTGCAAGTTTCTGAAGCAGGTCTTGTTGTGTTTTGCTTAGGGTATAGGATAGGAGATCACGCAGCTTTAATTTTTTGAGATCTGCTGGTTTTTTGATACCGATGAGAAACGGGGCGAGCCATTTATTATTGGTTAATAAAAGGGTGTTTGTCGAGGTGTCTGGCCAAAGTAGTTCGGGTCTCCATCTCCGAATACTTAGTATTCGATTTTGCCATTGTATAAAGTCGTCATCAAAGTTGAGCAGTTGTTTACCTTCTTTTTTGATGGCATCGCTAATGGCAGCCACGAGATCGGTTTCCGCTGGCTCAGGCAATGGGGTAGACTTCAATACGATGTTTCCAATTCGAAGTTCCTGAGTGGCAATTAATCCCCCGTGTTCAGTATCCCAAGTGATGATTTCTTTTTCTTTGACCAGAGGAGCCAAATCTTTGGGGTTGAGAGGTGCGGCAAGAAATATTTTACCTAATCCCTCTCGAGCATCCATATGAGCTACGGCCAGCCAAGGCTCATGCGCCAAATCATCTTTATGTCCTGCCATAGCATACCTACCATTACTGAGCTGAAATTGGGCGTTGTTGCCAGGTCGGGCACAGGCAATACGCTCAGGGTAGGCTTGGGCAATAAGGATACCGGTATCATAAGGATCTATGGGCTCAGCACTTTGATCCTTATCAAAAAGTCGTAAGTAGGACTTGGATATTTGGTCAATGCGTCCAAATCGATGACCATTATTATTAAGAGATCGAAACCTTCTAAGCTCCTCAATCCGTAGATTGAGATCTATGCCAACTTCTCGGGTTAAGGGATCTCTTTCTTCTAAAAGTGCCGCAATATCTGCCGCCAAGGCTAAGGTATTGTTGGCTTGGGCAAATAACAGCATATGGGCAATACGAGGATGACAGGGCAGTTGATGAATGCGCTTTCCCAGTGGGGTAATGCGACCCTTCTCCAGCGCCTCTAACTGATGTAAGAGTTCACTGGCTTGGGCAAGGCTTCCTTTGGGTGGCGGCGTTAGCCAGGTGAGTTGATGTGCATCAGTGATGCCCCATGCGGCTAAATCCAAAACCAATGGGGCTAAATCTGAGGCTTCTATTTCTGGGATTCGATGGGCTTGCATTCGATTCTGCGTGGCAAGACTCCACATCCTATAGCAAACACCCGGAGTCAACCTTCCGGCTCGACCGGAGCGTTGATCAGCTGCATCTTTAGAGATGACGATGGTTTCCAAACGAGAAAGACCCGATTTTGTATCGAATCGCGAAGTTCTACCAAATCCAGTATCAACGACAATTTTGATGCCTTCTATAGTGAGACTGGTTTCAGCTATGGAGGTAGCCAGTACTATTTTTCGGCGTCCATTTTTATCTGGAAATAAGGCGGCTCGTTGTGCGTTAATGGGAAGCTGACCATAAAGAGGATGAATTTCAAAATCGCTCAGTTTTGATTTCAATATTTCTTCACATTTCCGGATTTCTCTTTGGCCAGGAAAAAAAGCCAATACATCACCTGGATTTGCTTTTACGGCTTTGGATATGGTATGTGCAGCCATTTCTGGCATCATGCGCTCATCTATATCTCCTGTATAAAATCGCTCTACCTCAAAGGGTCTACCCTTACTGATCACCACAGGGGCTTTCAATAAGCCAGCCAATAAGGGCATGTCCAAGGTCGCCGACATGATCATGATTCGTAAGTCTGGCCGCAAGACTTGCTGCGCCTCTCGACAAAGCGCCAAGGCAACGTCTGCATGGATGCTTCGCTCATGGAATTCATCAAAAATAATCAACCCCACATCACGTAATTCGTTGTCTGAGTGGAGCATTCTCGTCAAAATACCTTCTGTAAGTATCTCGATTTTAGTTTGTTGACCTACCTTGGTGTCAAAACGAATTCTATAGCCGATCGTACGGCCAATGGGTTCGTCTAATAGACCAGACATTCTCTCGGCAATGGAGCGTGCAGCCAGTCTTCTGGGCTCCAGCATAAGAATCTTTTTTCCAGCTAACCATGCTTCATTCATTAGGGCCAAAGGGAGTAAGGTACTTTTTCCTGCTCCTGCTGGGGCATTTACGATCACGGTGGTGCGGGCATGAAGTTGGTGCTTTACTTCATCAAAAATGTCGGCAACGGGAAGGTCGGTGGAGTAAGGATTGAATTTCAAGTAAAAAAAGCGGTCTGAATGAATTTTTTTGGTAAATTTAATCAATAGATATTCTAGACTTTTGACCCAATGCTGATAATTTTATCTTTTTTGCTGATGCAATCCCTTTTTTACCAGGATCCATCCCTACCTAAAATTATAGATCGGCCGATATCTTTTGATGAGCAACGCATTGAGTTGACCCTTGAATACTTGGCATCACATTATGGATTAATACAAATAAAACCTACCATTTTACCACGTATGGTAGTGGTCCACTGGACTGCTATCCCCACTATGGAAGCAACCTTCAATACGTTCAACCCTAGTACTTTACCCCATGCTCGAGTGGATATTCAATCTGCAGGTTCATTGAATGTATCCTCCCAATTCTTGGTAGATACCGACGGAGCTATTTATAGATTAATGCCTGAAACCACTATGGCACGTCATGTGATTGGATTGAATCATTGTGCGATAGGGATTGAAAACGTGGGACCTGGAGCAGATGGAAAACTCACTCCAGCTCAGTTAGAAGCCAATGTGATGTTGGTTACTTATCTTCAGAAAAAGTACCCCATTGAATTCGTTATTGGCCATTATGAATATCAAGATTTTGTGGACCATCCCTTATGGCTTGAACAAGATGCCGGCTACCGTACCAAAAAGGTTGATCCTGGTGTTGAATTTATGGAAGACTTGAGGAAGCGGATGGATTGATTTAAAAAGAGTACTCAAGTTTACGATTTGAATCAATCATAAAGCAAATATTTTTTTCGCAAATATCTGTACTCAGCTAAATCTTCGGCCCAACTTACTTGGATTTCTTCTTTGCTCAAACCTGAAATGATTTGCTGCATCAATTCATCGTTACCTGCGAGCTGATCAAATGTTTTTTTCCTATTGAAAAAATCAGGTCCTATATCGATTAAATGATAGTACTTAATGAGCAGAGAAAGATTGAACTTGGGTATGGGTTCAGTAGCGGTGAGGTCTTCCCCATAGCAAACCATGTCGAGATATTTGGGATATACCGACATTCCTTTGATAGATTTGGGAGTGAAACTAAAATCACTATTTATTTGTGGAGCACCCAATTGCTGAAAAGGAGCATAAGTACCTCTTCCTATACTCACAACCGTAGCTTCAAAAAGGCAGAGTGACGGATACCACCTCACGGCTCGATCGTTGGGGAGATTGGGTGAAGGCGGGATTTTTAAAGCCCAAGGGATTGCATGTGAATAATTTTTTATTTTGATAACTTCAAGATCACATTTTTGGCTCGTTGCCAGCCATCCTTCACCATTGATCATTTTGGCTAGTTCACCGATCGTGAGGCCATGCACAATCGGTAGAGGGTGCATGCCTACGAAGGATTTAAATGCAGGTTTTAATACGGGACCATCTACATAGTCTCCATTGGGATTAGGTCGGTCGAGAACGATCACTTCTTTATTGTTTTCTGCTGCCGCCTCCATGACATAATGCAAGGTGCTTATAAACGTGTAGAAGCGGGCGCCGACGTCTTGAATATCAAAAATAAGTATGTCAAGATCTTTCAATTGCTCAGGACTTGGTTTTTTTTGTTTGCCATAAATCGAAATGATAGGCAATCCTGTTGACTGATCTATGTTGTCATAGATGGTGGCACCATCGTGCGCATCGCCCCTAAATCCATGTTCAGGAGCAAAAATTTTCGTTATTTGAATACCTAAACTCAATAAAGTATCTACTAAATGTCGGGATCCAATGGTAGAAGTTTGATTGACTACGAGCCCTACCTTTTTGTTCTGCAAAAGGGGTAGGTAGGTATTGAATTGTGCGGCACCTACTTCTGGCTTTTTATTAATAACCATGCCGTCACCCAATTTAAAATACGAGTTCACCGTTACAGGTAAGGTACCTGAGGCCACACCATTTCCTAAAAAAAGCTGGGTCATAGCAGCTTGAGTAGCTGGATTGTTTTGGTAGCCTATGACCAAATCTGATGCTTGGTGAAGGGTGTTAAATTGATTCAAGGTATACGGATTCCCAAACCAGCCGATCATCACACGGGGATCTTGTGCTAGTTCGTTGACAAAGGTCAAATTTTGATTTGATATTTTCATTTGACCATAGGGACGAGGACCTGACTGGATGACACCGAGGTATATGCGTTCGAAATCTTCTAGTTTTCTTTCTATTTCATTGATTTGCTCTTGGGTTGCTTTCTTGGGGAGGTAAAAGTGGTTTTTAAAGCCTAATCGGATCGCCTCTTTTTGGAACAGTGCTATTGTATCTGTATTGATAGACAAAGTAGCTATTTTACCCTCCATTGGCAATCCCAAGAATTGTCTTTTTAACACCGTTAAGGAAGCCTTGGCCAAAGTATTATTTAAGTCTCTTGCTGTTTGGTTGTTGATATCTAGAATGAGATTTTCTGATTTGTAAAAGGATTTTTTGTGAAGCCCAAGTTTATACTTTTGATGTAAAATACGTCTACACTTTATCTCAATTTGATCGGTAGTAAGGCTTCCTGCTTTAAGGGCGTCTTCAATTTGTGTAATGGATGCGCTGATGTTTAAAGAAAATTCAATGATGTCATTTCCGGCTAAATAAGCCATTAATTCCGGGATACCCAAATCGTGTCCCGAGGTAACCCCCTTCATATTCATGGCATCGGTAAAGACCAATCCTTTAAACCCCATTTCCGTTTTCAATAGGTCAGTGACTATTTTTTTAGATAACGTGGCGGCTCGTTTAGGTGTAGCATCTAAAGCGGAGACATTGATGTGTGCCATCATGATGCCGTCAATATCCTCTTGGATAAGTTTCCGAAAAGGGTAGAGTTCGATGCTGTCCAATCGGGCTCTGTCGTGCTCAATGATCGGCAAACCATAATGTGAATCTGTTTGTGTATCACCATGACCCGGGAAATGTTTTGCGACAGCCATGATACCGGCCGCTTGTAGGCCCTTCATGTAAGTGATTGATTTTTGGGTCACACGTGTGCGACTTTCTCCAAAAGAACGATAATTAATGACTGGGTTAAGGGGATTATTATTGATGTCAATGACTGGAGCAAAATTAATGTGTAGACCTAATCGGCGCATTTGAAGTCCGATTTCAAATCCCATATCATAAATAAGATCATCATCCGCTAGGGCCCCAAGAGCCATTTGAAAAGGAAAATCTGATGTTTGGGATAATCTCATACTGAGTCCCCATTCGGCATCAGTTGCCATAAAGAGGGGTATTTTAGATTCTTTTTGATAGGTCGTATTGACCTTGACTTGATCGATGGGATTTCCTTGCATGAAAATAATACCACCGATTCCTAAATCTTGGATTAAACCTATAATTTCCGCATTTGGTTCGTTATTATGTGTGTAAGCGGCAGCCATAAAAGATTGGGCGATTTGTTCTCGAATACTGAGAGTAGTCATAAGGCTATCCACCCATGCTTGTTCGTGTGGGGACGTTGGTATTATTTGCGCGCTTATCTTGCCTAACTCTAAGAGCATGAATAGCAGCAAAAAAAGGAGCTTTAGCCGTATTTTATTGACGGACAGTTGTAATTCAAATTTGCTCAATGGAATCATTTATTTTGTTAAAACTCTATAGCCTTTTAAATTATCTATGCCCCATTGGTTTTTTTCTTCAGTGGTCCATAAATTAGGAAAGAAGATGCGTTTTTGGTATTTTGGGTGCATATATTTTTGCCAATTACTACCACCAGTAGCCTTTACGTTTGTGGTGCTTTTTAGGTATTTGGCAGCTGTTTTATAGTGAAATATGACCCATTTGACATTGACGGTATGATCATAATGGCGCATGGCATTTCGCAATTCAACCTCATTTTGAATTTCTTTGGGAAGTCCTTTAAATCGAGTCCAGAGATTGGTTTTGTGATAATATTTCATGAAGGTGATGAAATCGTCCATATATTTTTCTTGAAATTCAATGAGCATCGTTGACTTGACACCGGTATCATGATTTTTTCCAGCAGCTTGCCAGTAAAGATGGTCATAGGCGTGTTCAAAAGGGGTATTTCGGTCAATGTTCGCTCTAAAACGAATATCAATTAAATTGATCAGCTCGGTTGAGGCAAATTCAATCAACCTATACTGGGCACTTTGAAAGCCAGAAGAGGGTGTCAAGGTCGTACGAAATTTCATGAATTGGCCTACGTGCATACCTTCATTCATGATTTCAAATGAATTTGAAAGTAAATCAAAGTATCTACTGACCCGGATCAGCTTTTCAGTAAAAAAGGCTGATTTTAAATCTTTTTCTACAGCTATTTGGTCGATCTCCCATAAAATCATTTTAAAGATGAGCTCGGTAGTTTGGTGGTATACAATGAACACCATTTCATCGGGATGCTTGGTTCTTGGATTTTGGGTGCCTAGTAGGGATTCAAGTTGTATGTAATCCCAATAGGTGATCGGCTTTGCATGCAGCAACCCTTCTAAATGGATATTGAGATCCTCTCTAGTATCTCCGTATTTCTTTTGAAGTGACTCAATTAAACTTGCTGTTTTAGGATTCATATTTTTTATTTTAGCCCAAGTTCTTTGAGACGTTCATTTAAGTATTCACCCGCCGTCATATCTTGAAATTTTTTGGGTTGCTGCTGGTTTATGGTACTGGGTAGAGCAGTCAAATCCATACTTGGAACGGGGTGCAAGAAAAAGGGTGCCGAGTATCTTGATTTCTTCATTAATAGCGGATTTTTATTGATCACGCGGTGACTGGTCGAGACCAGTTGACCGTTGGTCAGTCGCTGAAGCATGTCACCAATATTTACGACAATTTGATCAGAAAGAGGATTAACATCAATCCATTTTCCAGCTTTGGTCTGGGCTTGCAATTCTTGAGCACTTCCTCCCATGAGTAAGGTAATCAAATTGATATCTTCATGTGCAGCTGCTCTAACGGATCCTACTGGCAGTTTTGAAATGTCTATTACTGGGAAGTAATGAAGTAATCTTAATATAGAGTTACCGGCATGAATTTTTTTATTAAAAAAAATTTCTGAAAGGCCTAAATACAAAGCTATGGCTTGGAGTAATTTTCGCCCAGTTTCTTCAAATATTTTATAAATGCATAGGCTAACCTCTTTAAGTTCGGGCACTTCTTCAGGCCAAATGTTAGGTGCATAATCAGGTCCAATGGAATTTTGGATTGTTTGACCAATATGATAAAACTCTTTCATATCGGGGGTTTTAAATCCTTTGGCTGTTTCTTTAAATTTACCAATGTAACCTCTTTGCCCCGCCAACTCAGGAAACTCATACTTAAATTTGACCTCGTCTGGTAGTTCGAAGAATTTTTTAGAAGCACTGAAAAGTTCATTACGCAAAGCCTCTTTAACTCCATGATTACTTAGTAATACAAATCTAATTTCAGACAATGAGTTTCCTAAATGCGCAATAAAGTATAATTTCCGATCTGGATCATCAGAGACAAAGTCTTCGTAATTTACAGTATCAATGTGTGCTTTTGATGTCATAAAAGTAAAGCTAATGATAATGTAGGTTTTTAGTATATTTTCAAAGATTGTGTAGATAAAAAAATCAGAGTAATTTAATCTGATCAGATATTTAGGTATATTTTTTTGTGTTACGAGGATTAGGGTTTTTTTTTGTAAAAAGGAATATGCTTTTCAATCTTTCAAATCCAGATACGACAATGCTTTCGCAAATAAGAGACATGGTAGGAAGCACCTTGGTGTCTCCGGACAAAATCAGTCCAGCGAATCCCAGCATACAGGGATTTACTTTGATCGATGTTGATGACGAAATCATAGCCATATTAAACAAACAATCGGATGTATTTAGTTGTAAAATTGAGCTTCGAAAAGAAGGTCTTTTGATCTGGTTGGACGTAAGTCAAGAACCGAGCATCTTAGCATTTCCTTACCGGCTCACCTCCATGTTTAAAGGGACAGATTACTTGCAACTTTATTGTCAGCCTTGGCGGTTAAAATTATTGATAGAAGATAAAGTTGTAAGTCAAAAGTTTCAGCAAAACCTATTGCGTCAAAGAGCGATTATTCAAAGTCAATATGATATGTTTTAAATAAGCAAGGGAACTGAAAGCACGTGATTATGGGTCTTGTCAAGTCAAAAAGTGTACCTGTAGAAAAGTTTCATTGTTATGAGAACATTAAGAGGTATCAATTGAGTAAGAATAGTATTTTGTTATTTTTTGCTTTTTCTTTTTTTTATTTTGTTAAACTTTGAATTAATGCTTTAAACATCATTTCAAACGATGGTAATTTTTTATCTTCTAAAAAATAAATATATTGCGTTTCAATTTGGAAAAATCGTTTTGAAAAAATAAAAAGAAGTCATTCAGTATTGGTGTAAGCCTTCGATGTTTCCAACAAGCACCCTTTAAATTTTTAACATTTATAAGAACCATGAAAAGAATAATATTCTTTGGAATAGCGTGTTTCCTTTTTTGTAATATAGCATTAGGACAAAGGTTGATTTCAGGAAAGGTCTCTACAGAAGATGGGGGTGAAGTTCCTGGAGCCAACGTATTTCTAAAAGGCACAAAAACGGGAACGACTACTGATTTAGACGGAAAATATACTTTTAGTGTCCCAGAAGAGGGAGGTGTACTCGTCTATACTTTCATAGGTCTCCAGATGCAGGAAGAGATCATCGGCTCGCGATCTAGAATAGATGTTATTTTGGCTGAAGACTTTACCGAATTGCAAGAAATTGTAGTGATCGGTTACGGTACCCAAAAAAGAAGTGCCATTACAGGGGCTGTATCTGTCACAACGGCTGATGAGATAGATAAATTGCCTGCGGCACGCCTAGAACAAGTTTTACAAGGGCGCGTTTCTGGCGTACAAATCACACAAAGTTCGGGATCGCCTGGCAATGCGCTGTCTGTACGGATCAGAGGGGTAGGAACACCTAATAATTCCGATCCTTTGTATGTGGTGGATGGAGTATGGTTTGATGCCGTGGATTTTCTAAGTCCCTCTGACATCGAATCCATATCTGTGCTTAAAGATGCGGCTTCTGCGGCAATATACGGAACTAACGGCGCCAATGGTGTTGTATTAATCACAACAAAAACAGGTACAAAAAACAAAAGGGGGCAAGTAAGTTATAATTTTTACACAGGCACCCAAAGTTTACCAAAGAAGAGTTCTGTTTTAAATGCTCAACAATATGCAGAATTGATGCTGGAAGCAAATGAGGGTTTATTTGCTGATGATAACCAGTTTTCTGTGCTCAATGATCCTTCTGGGTTAGGGGTGGGTACAGACTGGCAAGATGCTTTATTCGATAATGCGCCCATTACCTCCCATCAAATCAGTGCGCAAGGAGGTAGTGAAAGCGCTACTTATAGTGTCATGGGTTCCTATTTTAATCAGGAAGGTATTTTGGGCAGGGACAAGTCGGGTTATGAAAGGTACACTTTTAGACTGAAAACCAATCAAGACCTCAACAAAGCCTTATCCATTGGGCAGAATATTAATTTCACTCGTTTGAAAAGAAATGGAATTGCAGAAAATAATGAGTTTGCCTCACCAGTTGCATTCGCACAAAACATAGATCCTTCAACTACTATTTTTAAAGATGATGGAACTTATAACTATTCACAACTGGTTGTAGGGGATATAAAAAATCCCTTAAATCGTATTGATAAGTTCAATAATTCTTTTGCGAGTAATCAGATTATTGGCAATGTTTTTGCAGAATTAAAGCCTATCGAAAACTTGACTTTTAAAACTTCAGGATCATTAGATTTGACTTTTGCTGAAACTTTTGATTTTGCTCAATCTTACAATTTAGACCCCACAGGTTTTTATACACATGAGCAAAATCTAATGAACGGAGTGAGTAAATCTCGTCAAAAATGGACCAACATCATGTGGGAAAACATAATTACCTATAGTAAGGCCATGGGGAATCATAATTTCTCGATTTTGGCGGGATCTACTTATAGAGACCGAAGCTATGAACAACTGGGTTTAAGTTTAGGTGATTTACCTTTTAATTCTCCAGATTCAGCATACATATATGGATTGACTTTGGACATGGCCTCTGACAGTTTGGGTAATCAGGATCTACTGGGTGCTTATGAGGAATTAACAGAATCCGCACTATTTAGTTATTTTGCAAAGTTAGATTATAACTGGTCGGAGAAATACTTCTTGACTACGACGGTCCGTAGAGATGGTTCTTCTAGATTTGGCACGAATAATCGATATGCAATCTTCCCGTCCTTGTCTCTGGGTTGGATTTTGACCAAAGAAGATTTTCTTGAGTTGCCTAGTTTTATGAATTTCGCCAAATTGAGATTTAGCTGGGGTCGCAATGGCAATGAAAAAATTGATGATTATGGCTTTATTGGGACCATAAATAATGGCGCAGCTGAGCCGGGTATAAGATATGTTTTTGGTTCAGGGCAATCTATTTATCAAGGTTCAGCGGCTACCACACCTGCTAACCCTGATAGAAAATGGGAGGTGAGTACCCAGACAAACATAGGACTAGATTTGTCTTTCTTTCAAGATAAATTACAATTCACAGCGGATTATTTCTTAAAACGAACGACCGATATTCTGATTAGAAAAGAAGAACCCGCCATCATAGGGACAGGAGTCAATTTTATTGATGTTCCTTTTGTCAATGCCGGTGAAATTATGAACAAGGGGTTTGAGTTTTTATTGATTTATAAGAAATCGATGAATGAACTTTCGTTTGACTTAGCATTAAATGCCACCTTTATTGAAAACGAGGTTACCGATTTAGGACTTATATCTACACCAGTTGCTTCTGGGTTCAATCAAGGCGTAGGAGGAAATATCACACGAATGGAGGAGGGATTACCTTTCGGTTATTTTTATGGGTATAAAGTATTGAGTGTGTTCCAAAATAAATTCGAGGTGGAGGAATATGTAGATGCTACAGGCGGAGAGATTCAACCAAACGCTGTTCCGGGAGATTTTATGTTTTCAGATTTAGATGCTGATGGTAAAATCACTTCAGACGACAGGACCATGATCGGCAATCCTTATCCTAATACCATTTTAGGCTTCACTGGAAATATTTTTTATAAAGTTTTTGACTTTTCTGTTTTTGTGCAATCATTCATTGGTAATGACATTTTTAATGCAACCACTAGGTGGGATTTGGGAGTTCAAAATCGTCCTGCTTATCGATTAGATCGATGGACAGAGGAAAATCCTTCTTTCACCGAACCCCGAGCAGTAGTCAATGACCGCAATGGAAACTTTAGAGTTTCTGATTATTTTGTCGAAGATGGTTCATTTGTAAGGCTGAAGAATATTCAGTTTGGAGTAACCATCCCGAAAAGCTTGTCAAAGAAGGCGTTTGTACAAAACCTGAGATGGTATGTCAACATTCAAAATTTGGTCACTTTTACGAATTACAGAGGAATGGATCCTGAAATAGGAAAATCTAATGGCTTCAGCAATGACCAATCTGCCAACTTAGATGTGGGTATTGATAGAGGTTATTATCCTCAGGCCCGAGTATTTACCACAGGGTTTAATATTACTTTCTAAATATAATTCAATGAGAATAAAACTATTATTACTTTCGATTCTTGCTTCAATATTGTTTTGGTCATGTGAGGATGAGTTAGAAAAATTACCTTTACTACAAACGATGGATGGTAATTATTATATTTCTGAAACACAGGCTTTTGAAGCCCTCGTAGCCAGTTATGATCCCCTACAGTATAATTTCAGTGCTGGTGTATACCACTTTAGATGGTTTTTGGGAAATTTCACCACAAAGGATGTGATACCTGGAGGTAGTGGACCCAATGATCAGCCTCAGCTGCAAGCTTTCAACTCATTTTCTTATGTGCCCAGTAATATTCATTTGAATAGTGATTGGACCGCGCAATATCAAGGAATTTATCGGACCAATGCATTGATCAATATGTTACCTGAGATTAATATGAATGACTCTACAAAGGTTCAAATGATGGCGGAAGGAAAATTTTTGAGGGCCTTTTATTATTTCAATTTGGTGACAGTTTACGGTGGAGTACCGTTGGTGGATCATGTGTTAGCTCCTACAGAATTTCAAATGGGAAGAGCCAGTGAGGATGAAATTTGGGATTTTATTGAGCTTAATTTAGAAGAAGCGATCGATGATTTACGGTTGAGAAGCGAGTTGAGTTTTGATGATTATGGTCGGGTCACCAAAGGTGCGGCAAGATCACTCTTATTGAAAACCTTAGTTTATCGAGAAAAATGGTCTGATGCAGTGATATTGGGTGATATTATCATTAACACAAATCAATACTCGTTAGATGCTGATTATGAAGATATTTTTACGATTGCTGGAGAAAATGGACCCGGATCTATCTTTGAAATCCAAAGATCTTCACAAGGGGGCGGTTATTGGGGCAATGTAAATGGTTCCAATGATGGTAATTTAGCAGTAGTTTACCAACTCCCGAGAGGAGCCTACGGAGGTTGGGGGTTTAATATCCCACAACAAAATTTTGTAGATGAATTTGAATCGGGTGATCCAAGGATGAGTGCTTCGGTATTTCAAATCGGAGATGAATTGTGTGATCGGGGAACACTAAGTAAAGGTGCTACTGGATTTGATCATGATTATTATTCAAAAAAATATTTTGCTTGTAGAAGCGAGCATGAGTTGATCAGCATAGGTGATCCCGTGATGAATGGTGATGCCAATGATCGCGTGATCAGGTATGCAGATGTATTGCTATTGACTGCAGAAGCTGCCTACCATCAGAGTGATGAAGCCTTGGCAAGAAATTTAGTAAATCAAGTACGGACTAGAGCGAGAAGGTCAGCATCTGACCCAGATGCCGTCTTGCCAGACATTACCAGTAGTGGAGCTTCATTGCTGTTAGCGATTTATCATGAGAGAGACGTAGAGTTAGGTCTTGAAGGAGAAAAATTCTTTGATCTGGTGAGGACTGGAAGAGCAGCAACAATACTTGCTGATTTAGGTTTTGAGGAAGGGACGCATGAGCATTTTCCCATCCCGCAACGCCAGATAGATTTATCTGGTGGTAATATGACCCAAAATGATGGGTATTAAATTTTATCAAATAAAACGATTGTTAATTAAATTTTAAATAAATGAAGAAGAATATGAAATTTTGGAGTTTAGTTTTTCTATTGAGTTCCTTCGCTATTTTCTCAGGTTGTAGCGATGACGACGATGTTGATGATTCTACAGGCTTAACTACAGATGATGCGATCTCTAGATGGAGTTACGAAATAGATGCAGATAATTACCTTAAGGTTACTTTTACGAATGAATCTGTAAATGCTGATACGTATGCTTGGGATTTTGGTGATGGCAATAGCTCGACCGATGAAAGTCCAGTGCATACCTACGACGAAGCAGGTTCTTTTACGGTAATACTGACTGCCACAGGTGCAGGCAGATCTGATGATAGAGAAGAAACCATAAATGTCGTTGATCCCCTGGCGGCAGGTGCTTTATTGGCAGGAACGCAGGGTAAGACATGGAAGTTGATTCGAGACATTTCTATGAATACTTATCCTTATGCAATATTACCGCAAGATCGATCTCAAATTTGGTGGGCTTTGGGAACAGGCCAGGCAATTTGTGAGAGAGATTGTATTTTGGATGACACATTTACGTTTAATGTTGATGGTACCATGACTCGTTCAGTAGGAGTAGATTTTTGGGGCGAAGATGGTCGTTCTGCAATCTTAGGTTGTTTTGATACAAGTGTTGATGAGAACTGGTTGAGTGTAGATGGGGTAGACTTGTCATCTTGGGGCGATGGTACTTTCGACTTCAGCTACAGTATGGAAGATGAGACATTGACCTTATCAGGAGAGGGTGCCTACATGGGTTTAGCTAAGGTAGGTTCAACGGATGAAGTATTTGTACCTCAGACTGAAGTGATTTATACTGTTGCAAAAATAGTAGACGCGAACGTTGATACATTGGTTCTAGAAACAGTTACTGAAGCAAATGGAGGCATTTGGTCATTTACTTTTGTAAGTTACGAAGTAGCTTCTGATGAGCCAGAGATGCCGGTTTGTGAGGAGGTTGAACCTTCAGATTCAACACAAGTAACTTTTATGTTGAATTTCAATGATTATACTGGAGAGGGAACTATACCTGCTATTATAGGTAACTGGAACAACTGGTCGTCTGCTCAGCCTATGACAGATGAAGATGGTGATGGTATTTGGGAATCAACCATGACTTTAGCTACTGGGGATTATGAGTTCAAGTTTGAAACTGATGCTGGTGATCAGGAGACTTTGGCAGTTGGCTCTGATTGTACCTTGACGACAGATATATACACCAACCGTGTTTTAACAGTAGCAGGAATACCCATTTGGTATGGAGTAGTTTGTTGGGAGGCTTGTTTAGATTGTGCTCCAATTTTTACGGCTGCAGATTTAGTGGGTAAAGACTGGACATTGTGGGATGTGGATCAAGTAATTGCCGTAGGACCAGGTATTGGTCGAGGCGATTGGTTTGCTGCCAATGAAGCATGGATAGCAGCTGTGCCATGCTTGTTTGACGATACCTTTACTTTTGATGACGCGGGTGGATTTGTTGTCAATGTGGGTGACAGTGTACTCCTTGAAGATTGGATGGACAGTGTATCGGTCACCGGTTGTGTGCCCGTTGCAGATATTCCTGAAAATTTAGCTGCTTGGGGTGGAGGTGATTTTACCTATACATTTACAGAGGGTTCTGAAACTACTTTACCAACGATTTCTGTCACTGGTAATGGTGCCTATTTAGGTTTCTATAAGGGAGGACCAGGCGCTGAACAAAGAGCGCCTAATGATACTACGATTACTTATGAAGTAATTAGATTTTATGATGGGCCAACTAACAAAAGATTGCGTGTGGGAGTTGACTATAGTGAAGCAGGAGATGGTAGTGCTTATTGGAATTACTTGTTAACTGCACCAGCACAATAATTTTCTTTTAATGAATTAAATTTGGCATTGAGCGTTTCGCTCAATGCCAAATTTAATTATATTATCTATGATACGATCTTTTTTCCTTTTTTCCTTGAGCTTTCTAATGCTCCAATTATTTTGTTGCTCCGATGCAACCACTCCCATAGTGGAATTACCCTTTTTGACTTTTGAAGATACACTTTTTATCGAGTCCAATGTCGATCAAGAAGTCCAAGTAAGACTGAGTTTGAGTGCCCCCTCACTTGAAACGATAATTGTTGATTATGAAACATTGCCTGGTACGGCTTTACAAGATAAAGATTACATAGCCCAACAAAATAAGCGAGTCACCTTTGAGGTTGGAGAAATAGAAGTGTTTGTTACACTTGAACTTTCAGGAGATCAAGGAGTAGAAAGTGACGAAGAATTTTATCTTTATTTTCCTTTTGCTGATAATGCCATTATTGAAGAAGACACCATGAAGATAAGAATCCTCAATGATGATGTAGACAATTCAACTGCTGGACGATTGGTCATTCCTGAAACGGGCTATGAAACACCTTTAACTTATGAGGGGATGTCCCTGATATGGCAAGACGAGTTCGATCAGTCGGCTATAAATACTGACAATTGGGCCTTTCAAAACGGAGATGGTTGTCCCTCACTTTGTGGATGGGGCAATGCTGAACTTCAATATTATACTGAGGATAATGCCTACCTTGTTGAGAACGATTACTTAGTAATCGAAGCCATCAAAGAGCAACGTAGCGGTAGAGGATATACTTCGGCTAAATTGATTTCACAAGGAAAACAACAGTTTAAATATGGTAGAATTGATATAAGAGCCAATTTACCTTATAGTCAAGGTCTTTGGCCCGCTCTTTGGATGTTGGGTGCCAACTATCCTGAAGTAGGTTGGCCGCAATGTGGTGAAATTGACATCATGGAGCTCATAGGTGGAAATGCGAGTGGGAGAGACAATACTATCCACGGGACAGTACATTGGCAAGATAATGGTTTTAAGGCGGATTATGGAACTTCCTCAAAATTGAGTGAGGGGATCTACAATGACGAATTTCACGTTTTTTCAATTGAATGGGATGCAACTCAAATTAAATGGTTGCGTGATGATATAGTTTTCAATGCAATAGATATCACTTCTGCTTATTTGAGTGAATTCAATCAGCCCTTTTGGTTTATATTCAATATTGCCGTAGGAGGTAGTTGGCCAGGGAGTCCCAATATATCAACCGTATTTCCACAATACATGTTGGTAGATTATATCCGGGTCTTTCAATCAAATTAAGGTTTATTTGTAGAAGATTGAGGGTCTACATAAGTTTGAATGATTAAAAATTTTTTACGAGCAAGTATGATCCGATGACTAGGTCATTCAATTTAATATAGAGTTATGTGATTTCTTATTAGCCATTAGAGCATACTTTAATTGTAAATGATCCTCAGAATAGTTTTTTTTAATCCTGAAATTTTATGGCTGAATCCAGATATAAGTATCTATCTTTATTTGCGTAAAAAACACAATAATAGGATTTTATATTTTTGATGAATATATGTGAGGAACGTTGACAAATAAATCTTACGCATCAGTAACATCTTTTCTGTCATTCACTAGACACTTCAAATGAAAAAAATATTAAAATATCTTTTTTGTGGTTTTTTCGGAGTTTTTTTATGTGTCCTATTGTTCATAGGAACCTTCATTTATAAAGCAAAACGGGGAATCAACTTTTACAATACGGATCCCATCGAATTACCCTTGAATTTAGGCGAAAAATCAATTTTGGTCTTTTCAAAAGCCAATGGATTTAGGCATTCTGCAGCGATCGAAGCTTCCCTGCCTATCTTTGAGCAAATGGGTCATGACAATGGCTGGAAGGTTTTTGAGACAGAGGATGCTGGCGTATTTAATGAGCATCAATTGGCACATTTTCAAGTCGTAATCTGGAATAATACGAGTGGAAAAGTGTTAACGGATGATCAGCGGACTATTTTTAAACAATGGATCGAGGACGGTGGAGGATTTATTGGTGTTCATGCAGCAGGAGATGATTCTCATCAATGGGGATGGTATGAAGATGAGGTACTTCAGGCTCATTTCTCGCATCACAATATAAGTCAAGATTTAGACACTGCAATGTTGTATTTAGACATGGATGCTGTGAACCATCAGCTATCTGAAGGTTTACTAGATACTTTTGATTTGGCCGATGAATGGTATTGTTTTTATGACAATCCGAGAGCTCAAACGACTGCGGTGCTGTATACTGTAGATGAATCTACTTATGATTTAAGTGGGAATATCAGGTTTCTTGTAAAAGATAAAAATTGGGGTATGGGGCAAGACCATCCGATTGTTTGGTATCACGAGCAAAAAAAGGGCAAGGTATTTTACACTGCACTGGGGCATTCACCGATCACATTTAGGCATCATAATTTTCAGCATTTGCTTGCAAATGCGATTCAATGGACCGGCAATTTTTAATTAATCTTTTTTGAAATTTATAAGATAAGCGAGTAATAATGCTCGCTTTGATAATTCTATTCTTCTCTCTAAAGTTCCCAATTTTTGAGGTGATGTGTTTTGGGTGCGGATGCCTTTAATAGAATCTTTATTTTGTCTAAATAGAGGCTATTATAGCGAAGTCGCGTGAGGTAATTCGGATTTTCTTGATCTCCGTTCCAGCAGTGTTCTTGGTTATTGCCATAAGCCACTTCACCACCGTAATAGGGCCTAGTAGTACTTTCTAAGAACTCTTCGGTCAGTACCACCGCATTATTGAGATAGTAGTTGTCCATGTCACCACAATAGATATGAACTTTTCCCTCGAGGTCATACCCTATTTGATCCCAATCCCTTTCCATGATGTACCGTAAATCATAATTTTCTTTCCAATAATTAGCCACTTCCCGATCAATTTCACCGGTGAGCTTGTTCCAAATGGGCTTTGGGTAACCATCTTCTCCGACAGGTGAATAGACGGCTTGCCAAATGTCCCATTGGTCACCGGAACGACTTTTGTTTCCTAAGATATACTCACGACGGTTCATATCTTTTAAATAGGCCTGCAGGTGTCCTTTACCATCACGCTTACCTGGCCTTAAGGTTTGTTTGAAAGCACCTTCTGTATAGTAGGCGTTATCATCGTTGTATATATCTACCACAGTATAGGCCCTAAAGTCAATGGGGTCAGGGCAGGCTGCAAAACATCCATTATATTCTTTAGGATAAAATACTTGGGCGGCTAAAGCTTCCCAACCGCCTGTAGAACCCCCATAAAGGAAACGTCCCCAACCTTCTCCTACGCCGTTAAATAGGTCTTCGATATGAGGTATCAGCTCATAAGTAATGGCATCGCCGTAAGGCCCTAGGTTGGCCGAGTTTACTGCGTATGAATCGTCATAGTAGGGGTTTTGATGCTGTATTTCAAGGACTAAAAAACGAGGAAAATCTTCTGATACCCATTGCTGATAGAAGTCATAAGCCTCTTTTTCTTGAATGTATTGATAACCGGTAATGCCAAATCGACTGCTATAGACAGTATCTTGTTTTGGAGAGGTGGGTGGTTCGGTTCTAAATGCACCAATTGTTTTAGGGAAGTGTCCATGAAAAACCATCAATGGATAACGGTCTGCACTATTTTTCGAGAAACCTGTGGGTATCAGCACATTGGCTTGTAAGTACATAGGTCTACCCCAAAATTCAGTGAGTAGCTCACTCTTAATTTTAATATGTTTTATATATTCAGAATCCTGAACAGCCGCTATTGAAGGGATTTCCTTGGTCAGTACTATTTGAATGGGGCTGTCTTTTTTGCCTATAGTGACTTTAATGGGTTTACTGTAAATGTTTTTTGGGCTAATATTCCAATGTTGGCCCTCGCCTTGGTCCATGGGTAATTGTACCGTATGACCATTTACCAATTGAAAGGTTTCATATTTATGCAGAAGTGCTTGAACAAAATAATCACCTGCTTCTAGGTCTGCTAGGGTTTCTATGGGGTAGGCAAGTATATGCTTACTGAAAGACATGGATGTGTTGGGGAGCCATTGCTGAATATCTTTACCTAATATAATACCTGTTTGATCTGTATCATTGATTTGAAACCGAGGTTCGGTAACGGTATCCTTGGTAATCATAACTAGAAGTCTTCCATCAAAACCCTCCGTACCTAATGCAGGATCATAGGTGACTTCGATCATCATTTCATTATTGTCTGAGCATCCAGAAATAAGCACACTCAGTGATATAATCAACGATTTAATTAATTTAAACATTAGTTTTTTTGAACACATTGCTTTAAAAAAAATTCCCTTTAGTCTAAAATAGGTACTTCTTGGGACAAAAAAAAATCTTCGTAAAAGTGTCCGTAGAAGATTGGTAGAAGAAATCTGTGTTACAAAATGTTACACCAAAACCTCCTCAAATTACCCCTATTTTTAGTGCTATAATATGTCATTATTTCCTCTCTTTTCTCTAGCCCTCCTCCTCATTGATCTGGTCCTTGAATGTAAAGACAATAATCTTCATTTTTTAAAAAAAGATCAATGTACAGCCATGATTAGCAGTCGTAAATTAGAGGAGTTTGAGGCTTATTTTGAGGTGTTAGAGAGGGAGGTATTTCATGAGGTGTTGAGGTGAGAGATAATTTGATCAATCGACTGAACGTAGCAAATAATAATATTACTACCTATTTCGTTCTTATTATAAAATAAAATATTTTAAAGTTTGTAAAAGCTCCTTTAAATATGTTTATTGAAGAAGTTTTTACAAACTTTGGTAAATTAATTTTTTTTTAGTTCCAGGTTTTGACCATTGAACGTGACCAATGTAATAATACCTCACCCCCTCCATTATTCTCTATAAATTCACTCCATTCCTTTGAATTATATCTCATATTTTGAGCATCAATCATCTCTTTGTAGCTAGATGCAGAAGTCAATCCATAAAGATTAGCTCCTCCAAACCCTCTATTCAGAATAGCATTAGATATAATATGATAAGTGTTTTTTGGATTGTGTTTATTTATCATTTTAGCCCATGCCTCAACCCATTGTCCACGATTATTTGCCTTTACAGCCCAAACAAATTGGAGGTTTTTAGTAGTATCATTAACATCTCCATATTGAGCCCTATTTTCTCCAGTATAGTCTTGAACAAACTCTGCCATTTCCCAGAGTCTTTTCCAAAACAATGAAGATTCAGCTCCTTTATTGAATTTTCCACCTAAACCATCACTTAATGTTTGTAAATCAGCTTTAAAAACAATTTGATGATTAGATAATTCCTTATGATTACCGATGTCATTATACATTAAATAAACCTGCATCCCCTCTGGTGTTCCATCTTTGTAAAAGTCATCCATCAATTCAATAACATCACCTTGCCTACCTTTTTTTATATCAATATCCATGGCATACCAATGTTGTGCAGATAAAGTAATAGGTAAAAAAAGAAGTATTAAAATTAAATTTTTCATATAAAATATATTTTTAGTTAGTAATTAGTTTGATAGTAAACTAATAAATAAACATATCAAAAATTTATTTCATAACTAAAATAAAATCACCTCCCAAAAACCCCAAACTCAGGATCATCAATGGAGCAGCTCCCTGTTAAGTTACGTTAGGGCAAGTAATCTTTGACCTGGAGACATATAATTACAAGGTTAATCTACCCGCCACTCATTGCTGCATTGTATAGCGTTGGATCAAATGCATTGTAGACTTCAATTATTTTATTCTCTTGCCATTTGAACCATCCATAACCTCTGAGGGTTATTTTTTTTCCTGTCTTTTTTGAATTAGCAGACCAAGTGTACCACATATTAGTAAAAATACTGTCGTTATTGTAGTACATAGTGGTATAAAGGTCATCACTGTGCTCTATGTTATCAAAATATTCATGCCCCTGAGAAAACCCATCGATCATTTGATCTATTGTAAGTTTTGAATCATTAACATGGAATATTGCATCATCGGTAAAAAGAGACTTAACACTGGCTAAATTATTAGTTGTATATGCTTCAGAAAACTTTTTAGCTGCAAGTGACTTGGAATCATTTTGGATAATTTTTCCAGACCAAGGATCAGTGTCTTTTATTTCGTCAGGAGATACTTTTTCATCGCAAGAAATTAAAAAAAGGATTAAAAAAAATAAAATTATGGGATTTTTCATTTTGTGTTGATTTATGATTAATGTTTATATATCCATAAATTTATATAATTTTCTTTAAAATTTACAAATCAATATTTAACCTAAATAATCGATCTATTCTAAGACCCACAAGCCTCAAGATCATCATTGGAGCAGCTCCCTCCTGCGCATTCCAACTTGAGTCCATTTATCCTGACATTCATTTTGGCAAAAACATGTCCAGTTCAATCCACTGATATGCACCTGCAGAAAATTTGTACTTTTTTTTTGTATCTCCACTTAACTTGTGCGGAGGTTAAATCCATTACTCAAAATTAAATTGGACTCAAGAAATACCTTCGGATGAGAATAATTCACTGAGGGTGCAGATTTTTATTAGCTTTAACAGAACAAATCTACCCATATGAAACGTCGAACATTTTTTAGCAAAACCTCTTCAGCCATCTTGGGCATCGGAATTACATCCAATTCTTTCGCAAATAAAACTAAAAAGAAAATCAAGCAACCTATTAGGGTATGTACAACCATAGATCAAGAAGAAGTATCCTTTTTCGTAGAAACCATTAATGAATCGATAAGGGTAGTCCATATGGCGGATACGCATTTGTTTAAAGACGATGAAAGGGGAATGCCTTATCAAGAGTTTAGTAACCGAATGGCAAAAGCTTATAACCAAACTGTACATTTTAAAACTCGATTAAATACCAATCCAGAGGAAGCCTTTGAACAAACACTCGCCTTTGCAAAAGAAGCAAAAGCTGATGTGATAACTTTAATTGGAGATATCTTCAGCTTTCCATCTGAAGCAGCAATAGAGTGGGTTTTGTCCAAATTAAAGAATACAGGTATTCCGTACATTTATACCGCTGGAAATCATGATTGGCATTATGAAGGGCTGGAGGGTACTCTGGAGTCTTTACGTGATAAATGGGTAGAAAAAAGATTATTACCCTTATATCAAGGAAATCACCCTTTAATGGCAGCTTATGATATCAAAGGAATCAGATTTTTAGCTATTGATAATTCTACCTATGAAATTAATGAGGAGCAATTAGCCTTTTTTGAGGAACAAGTATCCAGTGGGATACCTTTGGTTTTATTGGTGCATATTCCAATGTATGCTCCTGGAAAGGGAATTAATTTCGGTTGCGGAAACCCAAATTGGGGAGCAGCCTCAGATCAAAATTTTGAATTAGAAAGACGTCCTAAATGGCCCGAAGGTGGACATACTCAAACAACATTTAATTTTCATAAGAAAGTTTTTTCAGCTGTAAATCTATTGGGTATTTTTACGGGCCACGTTCATCGAAACTCCATTGAAATGATTAAAGGGAAACCCCAAATAGTTGCTGATGATAACGCAAGTGGCGGTTATTTAGATATCAACTTTTTACCTATGGCAAAACAAGATAAAAAATTAGTGTTTTGATGGATAATCAAAAAATTCAACAATATTGTATCCCTAAAAAATGGCGCTACAAATCAAGAAATATCGGAAGAGTTTAACATTGGGATTAGCGCCGTCAAGTCTCACGTAAGCAATATTTTTAAGAAACTTAATGTGAAATCGCGTAAAGACTTAATGAATAGCAATGGTTAACATATGCTAACAAAACCTAAACTGCATTAAAACGCAGTTTAGCTAAAACATTGTACCACATTATAAACTAACCAATATGAAAAGAATATTTACAGTTTTTTTAGTAATGCTAATTTATTCGCATTCTTACGGACAAAAACCAAGAGCAAGAGATTTAGGAGTTCCATTTGTTGGTATAACAGGAGAATTCAATGCTATTACAGATGTTGAAGGAGTTGAAGTAGGATATAGCACTATAATTTCTGGAGAAGGGGAAAATATTATTGGCAAGGGACCTATAAGAACTGGAATTACTGCAATATTTCCGAGAGGAAAAGCCAAAAAATTTAGTCCTGTTTATGCCAATTGGTATAGTCTTAATGGAAATGGAGAAATGACAGGGACAACTTGGGTAACTGAATCTGGTTTTTTAGAAACACCGATTATGATAACTAATACCAATAGTGTTGGAGTTGTTCGAGATGCGGTATTGAAGTGGTATGTAGATACGGATTGGTATAGTGGAGAAGATTGGTGGTATACGTATCCTGTGGTAGCTGAAACTTATGATGGATTCCTTAATGACATTTATGGTTTTCACGTTAAAGAAGAAAATGTTTTAGAAGCTATAAATAATTCATCGGGTGGAAAGATTGCTGAAGGTAATGTTGGCGGAGGAACAGGAATGATGTGCTTGGGCTTTAAGGGAGGAACAGGAACTTCTTCAAGAGTATTTAAAATTAAGGATTCAACATATACAGTTGGAGCAATTGTCCAATCCAATTTTGGAGCTAAAAGAAACCTATCAATCGCAGGTGTTCAAGTCGGAATTGAATTAAAAGACACTTTAAATTATGTATTCAATGCGCCACCGAAATCAAGGAGACAAGAAGGCGATGGTTCTATTATAGTAATAGTTGCGACAGATATACCTCTTTTGCCGCATCAATTAAAAAGAATTGCTAAAAGAATTCCATTAGGAGTTGGCATTGTGGGCGGACGTGGCAGCAATGGTTCTGGAGATATTTTTTTAGCCTTCTCAACTGCAAATGAAAATGCATTTAATCGAGATGAAACTACAACAGTTGAATCAATGGCTAATGACCAACTAATGCCAGTTTTTGAAGCAACCGTTCAAGCGGTTGAGGAAGCGATTATCAATGCGATGTTAGCTGCTGAAACCATGGAAGGAATTAATGGAAATAAAGCATACGCCTTGCCTCACGATTTACTCATAAAGACATTAAAAAATTATAATCGGATAAAAGAATAACATGGTACAACAAAATATGTAAAAAATAGGAGAAATATCAGTAAAATTAAGATTTTTAGCTCGTAGCAAACTTTGTGCTTAACCGAAAGTTCAATGCTTAGAAATCGCCTACTTTTCATATACTAAAACGATAAAAGTAATTTAAAATCGCTGACTAATTATTAACAAAATTATTCCTCCCAATATAATCTTTATCATCTTATAGAAAGGGATAAACCATTATCTATAGCGCTCCTATAAGCGTCTAAAAAGCATTCTCTTTCTCACTAAATAAGAATTACAATTCTATACTCATGCGTCTTCACAATAGCTTTAAAGCTTATCTAAACGTAGCTCAAATCTGGTATGCATACAACCGTTTTAAAGGAGATTAATAGTACTTGTGAGTGTTTCTCTAGGGAGGTGATATTGGAGGATTTTGAGGCTTATTTTGAAGTGTTAAAGAGGGAGGTATTTCATGAGGTATTGAGGTGAGGTTAAGTCTATTAAGAAATTTTATTTAAATTAGCAGCTTATATTTTTACTAACTTAATAATCAAAACCATGAAAAAATTATTTTTTGTTATAGTCACTTTAATAGTGTCAATAACCCTCTCAGCTCAAAATAGGGCTTTTAATGTTCGTGAAATAAAAGCAAAAGATTATTCTCAAGAGCAAATAGAGGCAACTTACGATCAAGCCATGAAAGATGTGAAGCTTAACCAAGGCTATGTTGCACTTCAATGGATTGGTGCAGGAAGCGATAATGGAGTTACACATCGTCTAGTTTGGAGTTGGCCGCTTGGTGTAGACATGTGGGAAGGAAATGACATGTCATCTAGGGGTGAATTATGGTGGAGTAAAATGAGTAATCACGCAGAATGGGGAGAACAATATTCAGGTCGAATTTTAAGTTGGCAAGATGGAACCAACGAGGAGTACAAACAAAGGCATATTTGGGATTTCAAAGTTGAAAACTCGAGCCAATTCAAAATTGCTCATGATAAAATGGTAAAAAAATTCAAAAAAGAATTTGAGGGAAGAAGTATTGGTTTTGGAACCTATGACATCAATCGTCCAAATGGAGCAACTCATTGGGTAATTGTTTCAGGAAAAGATGATAATGATCATATGATGCTTTATGATAAGCTTCAAAGTCAAGTTGAGTTTGTTAATATTTTAAAGGAAAGAGGTAAGGTTGAACTAGTAAAAGACTATATGGTTGGAAATCTAAAGTCCTATGAGTAATCCATATTTAATTAGCTGCTAATATGTGAAGCGAAAACCGCATACTAAACTGAAAAGGGTTCAAGAAAGTATTTCTAGAACCCTTTTTTTATGAAACAAAGGCTTCACAATCAGGTTCATCAATAGAGCAGCCCCTTTCAACTTCATATCAGCAAATTTAACATCTTTCCTGATTTTAATTACCCTAGGTTCTTGTGATGAAGGGGATGCCTGTCCAAATGTAGGTGCACCTGTTTGCAGTTCTGATGGGTCAACATATGGTAATAGTTGCTATTCAGAAGCTGAAGGAGTTGAAAACTATACTTCAAGAGAATGTGCTGATGACGTAGCATGTAGAGCGGATTATGACCCTGTTTGCGGTTCTGACGGCAATACATATGGTAACAGTTGCAAAGTGGGAAAAGCAGGAATTGAGAACTACAAATCAGCAGCGTGCTGATTAGTCTGAAGTATTAGACTTTACATTAGTAATTTTCTTAACCTTCATTTACTAAGAGTGGAAGTTATTTCTTATACTTAAAATGTATGCCGTCGGCAAAAAGTGAAGTAATAAGGGTTAACTTATGAGAGCGTTTTTTAAACAGAGTAAACACTTAAATTTAACTACAACGGTAAAGAAGAGAAATGTAAGTTCATTAATAAGTGAACTAAAAAGGAAGTTATTAACCAAAAAATTACTTTCTTTAATCTATAATAACGAGGGAGCAGTATGAAGAATGTAATCTTTTTAATTTTATTTTTTTCAATGTTGAGTGAATACTGTTTTTCTCAAATCGAACATCTTGAGGGTCCTCGAATAGGAGTAACAATACTAACAAATGGTACCTCTTCTGATAGACTCAACTCTAATTTACTGACGCAACTTGGTTACCAATGGGAAACAAAATTTTCAAGTGACTCCCTTGGTTATGCTTTTTTAGGAGAATGGGTACTCCTTGTAGGTGGCTTGGAAAAAGGATATTTTATTCCTTCATTATCATATTTATTAGGTTTTAGAACAATCAAGGGTTTTGAATTTGCAGTTGGTGCAAATTTATCGCTTACTGGTTTTGGACCAATCATTGCAATTGGTAAAAGCTTTAAGTTTGGTAATGTTTATGTACCCGTAAATCTTGCCTTAGTACCCTCAATCGCCAAAGAAGATCCAGTTGTCGGTACCGAGGGTCGAACAGGATCTCGAATAACTTTTACCTTCGGTTTTAATTCAAAATACTAATCGCATAATACCTAATACAATTTATTCCAATATAATCTTTGGCATCTTTGAAGAAGGGGATGAAGTGTTATACTAGTAAAACATCTTCCTCTTTCTTTATTTTATACCACTAGATTTTCCTGTCAAAACCTTCATTAAGTTTTTGTAACTAGTAATTCTACTGTGGATGAGAACAATTTACTGAGGTTAGTTTCCGATAGTTTCGAATAACGAAATAAATAAACTATTATTTGGAATTGACTAAGACATTTTTTTTATTAGAAATGATGTTTAGACTTAATAATGACAACCAAAAAATTAATGATAAATAAAATTAAATGAAAATTATACTGATCACTCTAACAATCATGCTAACCTCAATCATTTGTTATGGGCAAGAATTCTCTGATGTGTTTAGAGCTCAGCGGTTCAAAAATGATTTAAATTTTCAAAAACCATATCGAATTTTAAAGACGACATTCAAAAATTTAGATGAATTCCAAGGCTATTATCCTGGAACTGAAATTACCCTAGAAAAGCTCTTAAGATTTCATTTATATACAGAAATTCACATTAATCAAGAGGAAAATAAATTGATCTCAATGGATCAAACTGAATTTCAGCTAAAAAAGATTAATTCAGCAGAGGCGATAACGAAAGAAACTGTAGAGCTCATTAGTAATATGTACTTTGGTTCTAATGAGATGAAAGAATTCTCAAAAAAGTAAATACTAATATCAATAATTTTTTTTCTTAAAATCGTTTCTCCTAACATAGTCTTTGGCATCCTTGTAGAAGGGAATAAATAATCATATCCAACGATAATATAACCCAATTTAAAGCATTTCCTTTCCTGCTAAATAAGAATATAATTCTGTATTGATACGTCTTCACAATAGCTTTAAAGCTTGTCTGTGGAGAGGTTGAATTAGCTCTTCTAATGTACTTAATTGAGGATAAAGGAAGAACTACTACCTAGCTACTCCTCTTTTTGGATTTGCCTTGGTTGGGGTACTCAAATAGAATGTATTATTTATTTTATTTTTTGTCAATATGCCTCACCTTTTTTTAGTTATAAAAAATTATTTAGCGGTTATAAAATATCTCAAAAATCTTCTGCTAATTTTCTACGGATCGGTAGAAGATCGGTAGAAAGAGGTGTTATGATATATTACATTAAAGTCAATAAATGTAACTAATCATTGAAATTTCAATAAAAAAGGGGATTATTTTTTGTTATAATATTATAACTTACGTTAGAGTAAAAGGATCCTTGGTAATCATAATTAGGAGCCTTCCGTCAAAACCTTCCGTACCTAGAGCGGGATCATAGGTAACCTCGATCATGATCTCATTGTTTTGAGAACATGATCCTAATGATACGGTTAGTAATGTTATTATGATTAGTTTAAAGAGGGAGTTATTACTTTCCATAATTCAAAAAAAAGTTAGTATTTAAAGCTTCATTAACTTGATTAAAGATAGGTAATTTAATTTTTGTAATTTGGAAGGCTGAAAAAGTACCGGAATGAGCAATTCATAAAAAGCATTAGATCAGAAATTTCAGAAAAGTTTTTCTTTTTCAGCCATATTATGTTTCCACTCGTAAGCTGATAAATGGAGTATAAAAACTGAATATATATTGCATTGACATAATTATTCAGCTTAATGAATAATTTCTATTTTTTTATAATGAGATGGAAGAGATTAAATGCCAAATTTGTGTTTTAAAAATGTTTAAATTTTATTTTCTGTTCTTCATTTATTGAATTTGAATTCGTTAATTTTATCATCTAATTTAAAAAGTTATGATCAAAAAAGCGAAGGCCATCTGGCATGGAAACGGACTTGAGGGACATGGTATGATGTCAACAGAAAGTGATTTACTAAATGATGTTAAGTATACATCAAAATCAAGATTTGAAGGCGCCCCAGGTGGAAGCCCTGAGGAATTGATTGCTGCTGCTCATGCAGCTTGTTTTTCTATGAAGTTAAGTTTCAACTTATCAGAACGGGATTTCCCTCCAGCTAAACTAGACGTTCAATGTGCCATAAAAATGGAAGATTTTGTAATCAACGAGTCTCGATTAGTAATCAAAGCTGAGGTGCCTGGAATTGATCAAGAAACCTTTAATGATTTGGTAGAAGATGCACGTTTAAATTGTCCAATTTCAAAATTACTTGATGTCTCGATTGTAGTAGAGGCTTCTTTGTCCTAACCTATTCTAATTCTTTATTGGCTCTAAGTCTTCACAAGGACATCTGTCTCGGCTGAACTGACAAGAAAAGGGTATTAATGGAGTAACGCGGGTTTATGATCATTGGATCGACTAATTTTTTTCAGTGTTTTCAGTAAGCCTTATGAGCTGCTATGCCTTGTTAGTATAAGGGTAGCTTTATGGCCTTATCCAAAGTTTAAGACTTTATGAGACCAATGATGCGACGGCTTTGGTTTAAACTTTCAAGAAGATTTTCATCTTGTAAAGGGCATTTAAGAATCCCCATTTTACTCCCACATACAATACAGACATAGCGACAATACTGAAAGGGTTTCCAATCCATTCTACTATCCATCCAAATAATCCTTGGGTAGTATATTCCCAATCAATAAAAGTTCCAGATATATAGATCAGGATAGAATTTACGCCTATGACCTTGAAGAAATAGGCCCATTTCCGATAGCCTTTCACGTCAATGATGTAGTAGAATAGGGTGAAGAGCAAGATACTTATACCACCTGTGAGCATCACAAATGAACTACTCCATAGATTTTTATTTATGGGGAAATCCAGGTTCCAAATAAGACTAATTAAAATAAAAATGATGCCAATAATGGCCAATCTAAGACACTTTTTTGTACCATTTGATGCATTGTTTTTTATGTAATTTCCTACTAAAATACCCAAAATACCGGTACTAATGGCCGGTAGTGAAGAAGCTAATCCCTCGGGGTCATGATTGCCTAAATATAATTTACCGGGCATGATGAGGCGATCGAGATAGGAGGCGAAGTTTCCTGCTTGTGTAAGGTCACCTGTCGGGAAACCTGGGGCTGATGTGAATTTCAGGATCAAATAATAACCCATCAATAGTCCTGCAAACCAGAGGTAGTTCATCCATTCTTTTTTACTGTAAATAAATATGAAATTAGCAAACATATAAGCGATGCCAATTCTGCCGAGTACACTACCGAATCTGATTTCTGAAATGGGCATGATATGAATGCCTTGGTTGATGATTAGACCTAATAAAATGAGGATGATGGTTCTTTTGATAATCCGCAAAGTCATTTGACTTTTAGATTTCCCTAATTCTAGTTCTTTTACCACCGAGTAAGGTGAAGCCAGCCCTGCTATGAAAAGAAATAATGGAAATATTAGATCATAAAAAGCAAATCCATGCCAATCAGGATGGATCATTTGATCAGCTAAGGTTTCCCAGATGGGATTTTGATTTACTTGATGGATTGAATGAACAATTGCCTCCGCACCCATGATCCAAAACATATCAAACCCACGTAAGGCATCTAAGGAATAAAGACGGTTCGATATAGGTGTTGGTGAATCACGTAACATAATTGTTTTTATTTTCGCTAACAATATATTTATTTTTTGCCGGTAAAAACGTATAATTAGGGTTATTTGTTGACGTTTAACTAAAAGACAGTTGCTTCATGATAAAACCATCGATTAGGAGTTGCTCTATTCTGCCTTACAAAAGGAGTTTACGATTACGACGGGTTTTAATCTCTTTAATAATTCTTTCAAAGATTTTTCATATTTTTTGTTAAAAAAAAATATTTGCCTTTTTTCAATTCCTAATTATCTAAACAATTACCATATTGCAACTTAGTTATTATGATTAAGGATAAAATGTCAAAAAAATTAGCAGTAGGGATTGATATTGGAGGTACCTTGACCAAGGTGGGCTTCGTCGATAAAAAAGGTGAAATGTATGCTCATTTAGATTTCCCAACTCAGGGATATCCTGATGCAGATCAGTATATGTCAGTTTTGGCATCAAAAATCCAATATTTAGAAAAACAGCTTTTTTTTGATTTTGAGATGGTGGGTCTAGGTATTGGTGCTCCTAATGCGAATTATTACCGTGGGACCATTGAGCATGCTGCTAATTTAGAATGGAAAGGAATCATTCCTTTTGTGAGTAAGGTGAAGGCCCATTTTAATGTGCCTATTTATATGACCAATGATGCGAATGCAGCAGCTATTGGAGAGGTAGTCTATGGGGATGCCAAAAAGATGCGTGATTTTATAGTAATCACATTAGGTACAGGTTTGGGATCAGGAATTTACGCCAATGGGGCATTGATTTATGGACACGATGCCATGGCTGGTGAATTGGGTCACATTTCTATTGATAGAGAGGGTAGATTAGACGGTTTAGGTGTTAAAGGAGGGCTAGAAGCTTATGTGTCTTCAACAGGATTAAAACGGACCATATTTGAATTACTTTCAGATTCCATATCTGATAGCGAGCTTAGAAATTATTCTTTTAATAATTTACATGGTGAAGATATAACTAGAGCTGCAGAGCATGGCGATGAAATTGCTTGTGCTGCTTTTGAAATGACGGGTAAAATTTTAGGAGAGCAGTTGGCGGATTTCGTTACGTTTTCCCATCCTGAGGCTATTTTTTTGCTGGGAGGTTTGGCGAAATCAGGTAAATGGATTTTCGAACCCACTCAGCGATATCTTGAAGCCAATCTTTTACCTTATTACAAAGGAAAAGTAAAGTTATTGCCCTCTGGGATGATAGATAAAAATGCAGCAATTTTGGGAGCAGCGGCTTTAGTTTGGAATCAGCAGAATCCTTAACTTCTTGATATTAGACATTTTTAAATTATTTTTAATGCAGATAAGATTATTGATGTATTTCGTTGTTCTAATTTCCGTTTTGGCGACAATAACCGGTCAAGAGCAGCCAGCCGCCGAGGAAGAGCTTGTCACTTTAGTCCCCTTACCAGAACATTCAAAAGCTTTATTTATCACTTTAGCATATCTTGAAAAATACCATTATCGAAAATTAAAGTTAAATGATTCACTGTCTGCGGTAGTCTTTGCCAATTATATTGAGGGATTAGACCCCTCAAAAGTTTTTTTCTTACAATCAGATCTTGATTATTTTGAAAAGTACAAGTTTCAACTAGATGATGAATTATTAGCAGAAAAATTAGATTTTGGATTTCAAATATTTAATCTCTACCAAACGCGGGTGTTAGATCAGTATGCACGTATCCCTGAAATGTTGGAAAAAGGGTTTGATTATGAAAAGGAGGAATACTATGATTTAGATCTTGATGAAATAGATTGGGCCGGCAGTGCAGAAGAACTCAATGAGCGATGGCGTCTGATTGTAAAAGGTAGGGCTTTGAACTTATTGCTGGCAAAAAAACACTGGGATGAGGCGAAGAAAATATTATCAGATAGAAATGTGCGACGGATCAAGTCCTTGTATCAAAACAAGAGTGAAGATGTTTTTCAAGTCTATTTAAATGCCTTAACCTCGGCCTATGACCCTCATACGAGTTATTTTTCACCGATTACCTCAGACAACTTTCAAATCAATATGAGTTTGTCTCTAGAAGGTATTGGTGCAGTATTAGGACAGCAGCTAGATTACACACAAATTGTTTCAGTCGTGCCTGGCGGTCCTGCGTTTAAGAGTAAGCGAATTTTCGAAAAAGACAAAGTCATAGCCGTTGCTCAGGGAGACGACGGTGAATTTGTTGACGTAGTGGGTTGGAGGTTAGATGAAGTGGTTCAAAAGATCAGAGGTCCCAAGGGAACAGTAGTAAGGATTCAGACATTGAGTAAGGGTGATTTGACGGCATTGCCTGATACGATACGCATGATTAGGGAAAAGATAAAATTAGAAGATGAATCAGCCAAAGGAGAAATCATTTCTTATTTTGAAGGTGATGCGACTTATCAAGTGGGTGTGATTACATTACCTAGTTTTTATATTGATTTTGAAGAGCGAAGTGCCGGTATTGAAGATTATAAGAGTACGACCCGAGATGTGAGTATTTTATTAGACAGTCTTAATAAGATAGGGATGGATGCATTAATTATTGATTTGAGGTATAATGGAGGAGGTTCATTGGATGAAGCGATAGATTTGACTGGTTTATTTATTCCTTCAGGTCCCGTGGTTCAGGTTCGGAATACCGACAACAGTATAGATGTTTTATCAGATGATAACCCCAAGGTTATGTATGAAGGACCGTTGGCTGTATTAGAAAATAGATACAGTGCCAGTGCTTCAGAGATCTTTGCAGCAGCTATTCAGGATTACAAAAGAGGAGTCATTTTTGGTGAAAACAGCTTTGGAAAAGGGACAGTTCAAAGCTTACTGAGCTTGGAGCGTCCTGTTTTGAATTACATCAACCGGCAGATTGCAGTCAATCAATTTTCAAAAAATGATGATTTGAGAGATTTGAGAGATAAAGTTAAAAACCAAAAAATCAGCCTTGGGCAGCTTAAAATGACCTTGGCAAAATTTTACAGGGCTTCTGGAAGCAGTACGCAGCGCACCGGCGTGAGACCGGATATAGCCTTTCCTTCTTATTTCACATCGGACGAAGTAGGTGAGAGCTCAAGTCCGTCAGCTTTATCGTGGGATGAGATAGGCTCCTCTAAATTTTCATCTACTTATGATGTTTCGTCTGAACTTCTCGATGACCTTTATGATGAATATAGAAAGCATTTAGTAGAGGATAAACAACTGATAGATTTGGTTAACGATATTAATGAGCAGAGAGCAGCTAATGAAGATAAGTCTATGTCATTAAATTTATCGATGCGTCAAAAAGAAGCTGAGGCCAATGAAACATCAAAAAAACTTGATGAAGAAGTTGCCAAAACAGAACTTTTTTTTGCAGAATCAGATAGAGCAAAAATCAGTAAAGATCCTTACCTCAAAGAGTCCATCCGATTAATGGCTGAATGGGTTAAAAGACCAAATTGATTTGTTTAATGATATTTTGAGATAAATTCGTAATTTTAAATAGGAAAGCATAATAAAGGAAGTTCATCTTTGTCTTCTCATTATCAATTTTATTTAAATCATGAACAAACTCTATATTTCACCGGAGACTAAGCTCAATGAGTTGACCCTTAAGTCCGTTATTATTGGGGCGATACTTTCCGTTGTTTTGGGAGCAGCCAATGCTTATTTTGGACTTTTTTCAGGATTGACGGTATCTGCATCTACCCCTGCTGCGATCATCTCTATGGCTGTTTTAAAGGCATTTAAAAATTCAAATATTCTTGAAAATAATTAGATTCAAACTGCAGCATCAGCCGGAGAGTCCTTAGCTGCAGGGATCATTTTCACCCTACCTGCTTTGGTTATTATGGGTTATTGGGAGTCCTTTAATTATCTAGAAACCACCTTGATTGCTATTTTCGGTGGAGTTTTGGGCGTTTTATTTACGATTCCTTTACGAAAGGCGCTCATCGTTAAAGAAAAACTCGCTTTTCCCGAAGGTGTGGCCACGGCAGAAGTCCTCAAGACGGGAGAAAAGGGTGGAGATTCGATAAAATATTTAATCATAGGTAGTCTATTAGGGGGGCTTTATAAGTTTGGTTTTTAGGCGCTAAATCTATGGAGTGGCCTCTTTGAAAAGGCCATACTTCTCAAAGAGCGTTATTATCTTTATTTTAGTTTAAACTTGTCACCTGCACTCGTGGCGGTGGGCTACATAGTAAGGTTAAATATTTCTTTTCTAGTCTTTTTAGGAAGGGTCATCAGTTGGTATGTAGGTATTCCCCTATATATTTTACTGAGAGGTGCCCCTGAGGAGCTTTCAGCAGTTCAAATAGGGGGAGAGATATGGAGTTCTCATATTAGATATTTAGGTGTAGGTGCGATGATTGTAGGAGGTTTGTGGGCATTAGTGGGATTACGATACGCACTTGGACAAGCACTTGAAGCAGCACTTGAGGCTTTTAAAAAAGGAAGTAAATCCCTTTCAACGACCTCCAGAACGGAATTAGACACTCCGATGTCATGGGTATTGATTGGTATCGGCGTCATGACTATACCCATCTTTTTAACTTGCTTTGACCCTTATAAAAGATGTTCCAATCACCCTATTCATGTCCTGATCATGATTGTTGCAGGGTTTCTATTCTCTGCCGTTGCGGACTATATGGCGGGACTGGTAGGTTCTTCAAATAACCCTATTTCAGAAGTCACTATTACAACTATACTGACTACCGCTTTATTATTATTATTATAAATGGGTACTAGTGATCCGGAAAAAGGAGTGGCGGGAGCCATTTTAGTGGGAGCCATCGTTTGTTGCGCTGCAGCCATTGCGGGGGACAATATGCAAGATTTGAAAGCAGGACATATTTTAGGTTCAACGTCAAGAAATCAGCAAATCATGCAAATGGTAGGGGTCGTTTCGGTGGCCTTGCTCATCGCACCTATTTTAAATTTATTATTGGTATCTAAGGGAATAGGCCTACCTACGTTGCTACATCCCAATCCACTCTCAGCACCCCAAGCTACCCTAATGATGAGTGTTGCTTCGGGTATATTTGATGGTAATTTACCTTGGGATATCATTGTTATCGGGGGCTTTATTGGTGTTTTAATCATTTTGGCAGATGAGTATTTAAAACGGAAAAAAAGCAATTTTAAAATGCCCGTTTTATCGGTAGCGGTTGGTTTATATCTACCCTTTGAACTTGACTCATCTATATTTATAGGAGGATTAATTGCTTAGCTGCTTGAGAAGGGGTATCAAAAAGCTCAAAAATCCATCTCTGTGGATCAAGCTAAAAACGCAGGTTTATTAATGGCTTCAGGACTCATCACGGGTGAGGCGTTGATCGGTATTTTAATTGCGGTATTAACAGCGGTTCAATGGAGTTTTTCCATCAGCGATGATCCATTGGGAGGTAGTTTAATAGGTCTATTGATTTTAACGATCATTTTGATTTATTTTTATCAAATGGTATCAAAAATTGCTAAAAAAAAGGCTTTTAAAAATTCGCCTGTAAAAGATCACCACTCAATTGAAGTAAACCGAGTTCAGATTTTTTGGCACTGTAACGTGCGTTATTATAGTTGACCTGTGCATTCAGTAAATTAAGCTGGGCTTGTCTGAAAGCTATTGAGGTAATTTGCCCGAGGTTGTATTGTTCTTTGGTACGTTCAAAATTACGTTGGTTGGTTTCTAGATTTTTATTTTGAGCCATCATGATAAATAAAGCCGTTTGATAACTGGTCCATGCATTATTCAAATTGCGATCTAGATTTAATAAAGTTTGATCCATTGAAAGGGATTCATTTTCTAGAGCTATTTTAGTATTTTGTCGGAGCGTATTGGACTTTCCTCCATCCCAGAGATTCCAAGAAAGCGCGGCCCCTATATTTATACCATTGGATTGTTGGTCAGCAAGAAATCCAATAGGTCCAAAGTCATTATTCTGCCAATTATAACGAGTGTTTAGTCCTACACTCGGAATGATAGCTGCAGATGAGATCTTGATGTTCGTCTCCGCATTCCGTAGATTACTGTTTTGCTCAAGTACTTCCACATTATTTGAATGGGCTTTATCTGATAGTACTTCAAAGGCTAGATCTTCATAAAAAGAAAGGGTGGTATCTACTTCAAAATAGGTAGTTATGCTTCTTCCTAATAAAAGGTTGAGGTTATTTTTTTCAGTTTTTAATGATTGGCTGATGTTGAGATAATTGATACTATCATTATTAAAATCTACCTCAGCATTCAAGACATCTAGTTTGGTGCTTTGTCCATACTCAAAACTAAAAATAGCTTTAGTCAATCGTTCTTTAGATATAGCTAAGGATTTATTCTGATTTAATTGATCTTGTGTAAGTCGTGCGATTTCATAGTAGGCGAAGAAAATATTGAATAGCGTATTCTCCATCACTTTTCTTGCTTGCAATGCCGTCAGATTATAATTTTCTTGTAATTTTTGATAGTTATATTTCCTTCCAAAACCATTGAAAAGAGTATAATTTAAGGCCAAACTTGCGTTATGGCTAACCGTTTCAACACCTGAAACACTTACACTTACAGCTCTGTCATCTTGAAATGTATTTTCGGAACTGGTAGAAGCAAATGTTGAACCGGCACTTCCTAATAAGGAAGGTAGAAAGTCACTGTTCGTTAAAGCTGCATTATTTTCAGCGATTTTTGTTAGATTATTCGCTGCTTTAATTTCGAAATTATTTTCAAGGGCAATTTTCACTGCGAGGTCTTTGGTGAGTAATTCTTGTCCGATTCCTTGAAAATATAGATTCAGATAAATCGCAGCAAAGGATAATATTTTCAATTTATTCATGGTTAATATTTAATTCTTTTACAGCTCTTTCGACAGATTCTTTTGCTGGTTTAATCCCTGTCCACAACCAGAGGGTCAAGACTTTCATCGTATTTCCAAAGGCAAGTAACATGGGTAAAAAGACCAACGTCAATAGTGTAGCAACTAAAATGCCATAAGCTATTGAGACCGCCATGGGTATGAGAAATTGTGCTTGTAAACTTTTCTCAAATATAAGAGGCCCTAAACCAGCGACAGTAGTGATAGAAGTTAGAAAAATGGGTCTAAATCTTGACTTCCCGGCTTCCAATAGTGCATCGTCGAACTTCATGCCTGCCCTTAGGTTGCTATTAAATTTACCAATAAGAACTAAACCGTCATTCACAACAATTCCAATAAGTGCAATGATGCCTAAAAAGGAGGAAATATTAATAGGATAACCATGCAGCCAATGACCCCAGGCAACCCCAATCAGACTAAAAGGAATCATAATCATCAGCAACAGAGGTTGGCTTATCGAACGATAAGTGAAAGCAATAATGGCAAAAATCATAAAAAAGACGATGGGCATGGTCGCCGCAGCGGATGAAGTCGTTTTATTGGCTTCTCTACTTTGACCATCAAATGAAGCGCTGACACTCGGATATTGTGCATTAATGATCGGTAATACTTCTGTTTTGATCTCTTGGATGATTTCCGTAGCGCTGGTTTTTGGATTTTTAAGATCTGCATCAATTCTTATTTCTCGTTCTCCATCGAGGTGATTGATCGATATCTCACCTCTTTGTATTTGATAATTGGCGACTTCTCTGAGGGGTACGCGTACCCCTAAAGGACTCAATACACGCATTTCTTCGAGACTGGTTAAAGAGGAGCGGGTCTCTTTGTCGTACCGTACCCATACTTTGATCTCGTCTCTTCTTCTTTGAAATCGTTGTGCTTGGTATCCAAAGAATCCCGATCGTACTTGATTTATCAGGGTATTGAGTCGGAAGCCTAAGGCATAGCCATTTTCTGTGAGTTCAAGTTTTATCTCTTTTATGCCTGCGGGATCATTGTCTTCAATATCCTTGAGTAGGTTATTCTCTTTTAAATAGTTCTTGACCAATAATTTGGCTTCTTTCAACTCTTGGGTATTATTACTCAATAAGGATACTGAAATGGGTTTACCACCGAAATAATTTCCAGAACCATAAATTAATGTTTCAGTACCATCTACATTTCCTACTTTTTCATCGATCGCGGATGAGACCAAATAGGCCGGAGCATCACGCGTTTCTCCAGACAGTAAGTTGATAGTTAGTGAGGCTACTGATGTCCCAGGACCCACACGGCGGATGATATTCTGAATGACAGCTAAATTCCCAGTTTGTAATTCTGAAAGTGAGTCATTTACCTTCCAGGCCTGATTTTCAATATGAGTAATAATTGAATCTGCGACGGCCTCATTAGTACCTTGAGGCATTTTCAAACTTATTTGTAGTCGATCACTGGCTATTTGTGGAAAAAAAGAAAATTTGATGATGCCTCCACCCATTGATCCCAATGTCAATACAAGTAGGGCCAAGGTGATCCCAAAGCCTAAAACTTTATTTTTCAAATAAAAGCGTAGCGTAGGAGCATAAATATTATCGCGCATCCATGACATAAATTGATCTGCATAAGCATTGAACCAATAAGTTTTTTGGGCTTTAGTCAACGATTTGGAATGTGATATATGAGAAGGCAGAATGATCAATGCCTCAATTAAAGAGAGCCCTAGGGTGAGAATAACAATCGTAGCCGTTTCTCCAAAAAACTCCCCAATTCGACCCTCTAAAAAAAAGAAGGATGAGAATGCGACAAGGGTGGTAAGAATGGCAGAGGTGATGGCGGGTAGAACCTCCATCGTACCATCGATGGCTGCTTGCATCCGAGTTTTCCCTTTTTCATAATGGTGATAGATATTTTCTGAAATCACGATGCCGTCATCAACGAGTATGCCAATGACAATGATCATACCGAACAAAGAAACGATGTTGATGGTTACATTAAAAAACCCTGCAAATATGAACATACCTAAAAAGGCAAATGGCAAACCAAAAGCGACCCAAAAAGCCAATCTTGGCTTAAGGAAGAGAGCGAGAAAAATGAGTACAAGAATAATTCCCTGCAAGGCATTTTTCAAGAGCAAATTGATACGTTCGACTACTACCACGGATCGATCACTGATGATGGCCAACTGGAGGTTGTCATTTTTATTATTAAAATCAGTTACATAGGCTTTTACATTTTCTGCTACCTCTATCAAATCTTCAGATATCGTAGCCTTTACATTCAATTGGACGGAGGGCTTGCCATTAAAATAGGCTCTATCTGGGGATTCAGACCATTTGTCAGTGATAACTGCAATATCCTGAAGCCTGATGAGTTTACCATTTTCATTGCTTTTTAAAATAATTTGGTCAAATTCTACCCCATAATATTTTCGGTTACTGACCCGAATGAGGAATTCTTCTTGAGAGGTTTTAATAGAACCCCCAGTAACCAAAATATTAGTGGAGGTTATCGCTGCCGCAATCTCTTGAAAAGTCAGTTGATAGGCTCGCATTTTATCTTCGTTCAAGGCAATTTCTATTTCCTCGTCGGGATACCCTGAAACGTTTATTTGTGAGATTCCCTCAAAGCTTCTCAAGTCATCCTCTACCTTTCTTCCAAATGATTTTAAAGTCATTAAGGGAATATTTTCACCACTTAAGACAATAGAAATGGCATCTGAGGTAAATATTTGCTTAGCAATAATAGGGGGCTCCATGTTCGTAGGAAACGAGGGAATCTTGTTCACTGCATTTTTTACATCAGAAAGCGTAGCATCGATATTATATCCCTTAAGCACCTCTATCAATATATTTGCTGAGTTTTCTTTTGAGGTGGAGGTAAAACGATCGATCCCCACAATTCCTTTGAGGTTGTCTTCTATTTTCAAGATGATGCCTTCCTCCATTTCCTGCGGTGAGGCACCCGGATATATTACATTGATAGAAATATTTCTATTTTCTATTAATGGAAAAAAAGACGACTTTAAATTGCTTACTCCAGCCAAGCCCAACACCGAAAAGGAAATAACGATCAACCAACCTGCTATAGGATAATTGATAAAATATTTAATGATATTTCGCATACTTATTTATTTGGTGCGTTGGAGGGCTACTTTCATACCTTGGTAAGCATTGGGAATGGGTCGATCTACAAAGAGCATACCATCTGTCAGTCCATTAACAACAAGGTTCTTTTCACCCTTGTGAAGTATGTTGATGGGTAGGAGGGTTAAAATACTGTCTTGGACAATAAAAAGTTGGTTCTGATTTACCACAAGTGATCTATTTACTTCAAATGCGTGATCAATTTTTTGAACAGGAATGATGGCCTCGAGATACATGCCTTCCTTTAAAGAAGGTTCTTTTAGTAGGATGAAAGCTTTAACAGTTTGTGTTTCTTGATCAATTTTCCCATTTACTCGAATGACCGTACCTAGATATGGTTGATCTTTCTGGTCAGGTGCATAAACCTGTACTTGCACTCCTATTTTGATGGCTGATATCATGTTTTTCCCGATATCTGCTTGCATTTCATATGCTGAAGGATCAATGAATTCTCCGAGTAGCTGACCCGTCCGAATGACCGTGCCAGCCTCTACCGCGGCTGAGGTTAGGATACCATCGAAGGGAGCTCTAATGAGGTGCTTTTGGTAGATTAATTCTAAATTTCTGGTGTTATAATAAGTGGTATAAATATTTTTCCCTGTGATAAAGAATTTTTCTTGATCAGAGGAAGTTTTTGGTAGATTTTTTAAAGGTTGGCTTAACTCAAATTCGTCTAGGTACTTCCCCCATTTTTCATATGCTTTGGGGTAATCAAGTCTTAGATCTGGTAAAATGCTGGTGATCAGATTTTGAAGTATACTTTTTTGAGCTTGAAGGTTGGCATAGTAGGCGTCATTGGCCATATCAATCATAATCTCACCTTTTTTAAAAGCGACACCTATTTTAAACTCTTTGGATCGGACCTTCATGATGCCTTGAACTTCGGCATATAAATTGGTTCTTTTTTTAGCGATTAATCTCCCTTGCTCTCGAATGAAAACTGAGATGGTTTTATTTTTAACTTTGCTCACAGAAGCAAAAGGGAGGGCTTCGATTTCTCTAGATTTAAAGCTTTTTTTACTTGAAATAATCTTTTGAGCTCCGAAGATAGATCCGACGAAGATGATTATTCCCAATACGATAGTTATTTGTCTCATTTTATTTCAGGATAGTGATTGGAAGCTCTTTACGATTTGTAAAGGTGATTATTTGTTTTAAAACTTTGATGGTAGTCTCGATCTCTTTAGCATTTATTTTCTGTTGAATGTTATCGATTTCATTAATAATGAGAGGAAACGCCATTTTTGTTTCCTCTAAACCTTTTTGAGTGATAAAAACATTATTGACTCTTTTGTCTGTTTCACAAGTTTTACGCTTCAAAAGCTTTTTACGCTCCATAGTTGAAATGAGGCGGGTCAAGGAGGTTTTGTCTCTGTCAGTAATGAAGGCCAGATCATTTTGTGGAATTCCATCCTCCATGCTTAATATGCGTAAGAGTATAATCTGGTGCTTACTCAAAGATATTCCAGCATTCAAGAGCTCATCGGCCAGATGAAAATCGAAGGATTTCATTGCCCGCCCCAGCCACGGTAATAAGAGCTTTTCAAATTGTGGAAAATAATCTTCTTTTCGCATGATAATTTGAACACAATTTAAACTAATTTAGTTGCGCGTACAACTAAATTAGTTTATAGATGAACTCTGTACGTTATTTGGAATTAAAAACGGCGGCATTCAGATTATAATGATAAATTTGGAGGTATTTAGATCACTTATTTCAGTGCTTACGGGATTAAGTCATTCAAAAAAAACAGCGGTAGATGAAGACATTATTGATTTTAGTTATTTAAAAAAAATTAAGGCGCTGTCTCATAATTTTATATTATATTCCCTATCCTAAGTTCTAAATAAAAAGGAGTGAAACAAGTAGAACAATTCAGTAATCGATGGGGTATTATCTTGGCTTCATTGGGCATGGCTATCGGAGCAGGAAATCTTTGGCGATTCCCTAGACTTGCGGGTCAATATGGAGGCGCTTTCTTATTACTTTGGATTTTCTTTTTACTCATCTGGTCCATTCCTTTGCTCTTGGCCGAATTCTCAATTGGGAAGAAGTATAAAAAAGGCGTTATTGGATCTTTTACGATGCTTGCGGGTAAACCCTTCACTTTTATGGGGTTTTTTATAACCATTTGTACCTTGGGTATTGCCTTTTATTATTCTGTCGTTACGGCATGGGCCTTGCGCTATTTTAGTTTTTCAGTATCAAATATATTAGATGAACAATCGCTGAAATCACGGTTGATCGAAAATCCAGATTACCTTCATCAATTTTGGAACTCTGTATCCAACGGGAATTGGATCACTATTTTGCTTTATATAGCGATTGTTATTTTAGGTTCATTGTTATTGGCACGGGGTGTGGAAAAAGGATTGGAACGAGCCAATAAAATATTGATACCTTCACTTTTTGTCCTTTTGATTATCGTGGCCATTATTGCTTTGAATATGGAAAAAGGATTGATGGGATTGGAATACATGTTTGTCATTAATTTCGATCATTTTTCTGATCCGATAATATGGATAGAGGCATTGACCCAATCAGCTTGGTCGACTGGGGCAGGGTGGGGGTTGATCATGACCATATCTTCTTATTCTAGTGACAAAGAAGATGTCACACTCAATACTTTTGTAGGTGCCTTCGGAAATAATTTAGCCTCATTAATGGCTGGAATGGCTATTTTACCTGCAGTTTTTGCTATGGCGCAAACAGAAGCGGCCGCCATTAGTTATCTTCAGAGCGGGAATCAGGCGTTGACCTTTACCGTCATCCCCGTTTTGTTTTCAAATATTCAAGGCGGAGCCTTGCTGTCAAGTGTTTTCTTTTTGGCGTTGTTCTTTGCGGCGGTGAGTTCATTATTGGCCATGATAGAATTATTTATCAAAAACTTGAACGATTTAGGTTTTTCGCGTGCTAAATCGATTAAAAATGTTATATTTTTCTTTATAATTTTTGGATTTCCCTCGGCCTACAGTTTAGATTTTTTCTCGAATCAAGATTGGGTTTGGGGTGTAGGATTGATTTTGTCAGGTCTATTTATTTTATTTGCCGTGGCTAAATATGGGTTTACAGAATTCAAAAAGAATTTCATAGACTTAGATTCTGATTTTAAAGTCTCTTCTCTTTATTTCAAAATATGTATGATGCTAAATATTCCTTTGGCACTTTTTTTAATTTATTGGTGGATGTCTAGGGGATACAGTGATTATACCTGGTTGGACGCCTCAGGTCATTGGAATGTGATAGATGTTTACAGCAATGCGTCCATTATTACCCAATGGACAGGCGTATTGATCATTGGATTGATCGCCAATAATTTTTTGTATCGTAAATTTGTCAACAAATGAGTAGTCAAGCATTGATCAGTATGATTTTCATTCTCACATTTATGGTGGGAGGATTTGCCTTTTTCTTATCTTTGGTAATGAAAAATGAATCTAAAAAAATCAAACAATAATTTCTAAATGGATAAAATTGACTCGCTTAATCAGGTAGCCCGTTTTCATCAAACCTTCCAACATCCGATTTTAAATCAACCTCAAATCCCTTCAAAGCAACGATGTGATTTAAGGGTATCCCTAATTGATGAGGAATTACAAGAGCTTAAAGAGGCCATTGCTGAAAAAGATATGGTGGAAATTGCAGATGCCCTTTGTGATATCCAATACGTGCTTTCAGGTGCCATTCTTGAGTTTGGATTGGGCGAAAAGTTTCTAGCACTCTTCAATGAAGTGCAAAGATCCAATATGAGTAAAGCCTGTGAGAGTGAAGAGGAAGCACTTGCTACGGTTGCTCACTATAAAGAAAAGAAAGATACTCATTGTTATTATAGAGAAGTATCAGGTAAATATCTGGTTTTTAGAGAGGGGGATGATAAAACGTTAAAATCGATTAAATATTCCCCAGCGAATTTGAGCCCTATTTTGAATTCTTAGTTTTTCTTTACTAACCATAAAATGAGGCTTTCTACAGAGTATATTTTAGGTCTCAAAAATTGGTGAAAATTGATTTTAATATATCCTATATTGTTAATTTTACATTTTAAAACAAAGACAAATTATTGTATATGTTTGATAATCTGAGTGCTAAACTTGATCGTGCCTTTAAAAATATTAAGGGTCAAGGTAGGATCACCGAATTAAATGTTGCCGCCACAGTAAAAGAGATCCGACGGGCATTGATCGATGCGGACGTTAATTACAAAGTGGCCAAAGACGTTACTGATTCGATCAGATTAAAGGCGCTGGGGCAGGATGTCTTGATTTCTGTTTCTCCAGGCCAGCTATTGACTAAAATAGTGGCCGAAGAGCTGACTGTATTGATGGGTCAAGAAAGCGTTCCTGTCAATTTAGACGGTAATCCCAATATTATACTTATAGCAGGTCTTCAGGGCTCTGGTAAAACTACGTTTTCCGGAAAATTGGCCCATTATATAAAGAAGAAAGGTCACTCGGTTTTATTGGTTGCTTGTGATGTTTACAGGCCAGCAGCGATAGACCAACTTAAAGTGCTGGGTGAACATATAGACGTTGAGGTCTTTGCTGAAGCAGAAAATAAAGACGTGATTTCTATTGCCAAAAATGCCATAAAATACGCCAAGGCCCATGGAAAAAAATCATTAATCATTGATACGGCAGGTCGTTTGGCTATTGATGAACAAATGATGGCTGAAATTTCAGAACTCAAAAAAGAAATAAAACCTGCCGAGACTTTATTTGTAGTTGATGCCATGACAGGGCAAGATGCGGTTCATACGGCCCAAGCGTTCAATGAGCGTCTTGATTTTGATGGGGTTGTGCTTACTAAGCTTGATGGTGATACACGTGGAGGCGCCGCCTTATCTGTAAGAAGGCAAGTGGAAAAACCGATTAAATTCATTTCTACGGGTGAAAAAATGGATGCTATGGATCAGTTTTATCCAGATCGTATGGCGAAGCGAATTTTGGGAATGGGTGATGTGTTGACCTTAGTAGAAAGGGCCCAGCAAAATTTTGATGAAAAAGAGACTCAGAGAATCAATAAAAAAATCAAAAAAAACCAGTTTGGCTTTGATGATTTTTTAATTCAAATGGAACAGATCAAAAAGATGGGAAGTCTTAAGGATATCGTTGGAATGATACCTGGTATGGGAAAGGCGATAAAAGACGTTGATATTGATGACAACAGCTTAAAGCCTATAGAGGCCATTATTAAATCCATGACACCCAAGGAAAGATCCAGTCCGGAACTCATGAATAGGAGTAGAAAAATCAGAATAGCGAAAGGAAGCGGTACGACCGTGACAGAAGTGAATCAGTTGCTTAAGCAGTTTGATCAAATGCGTAAAATGATGAAATCTATGAATAAGATGGGCGGAGCCAAAGCATTGTCAAGCTTTATGAAGTGACCTTTTTCAACGAATTTTATCGATACATAACCGCATTGATGGCTGCGATGGTTTTTTTGACATTTGGTAATATTTCCTCAATCAAAGTAGGCGCATAGGGCAAAGGTAAATCTTTGCTTACAACCCTGTATATGGGTGCGTCTAAGTGGTCAAAGGCATTTCTTTGTACAATATGGCTGATGTCTGATGAAATGGAGGCAACAGGCCATGTTTCTTCCAACAAAACCAATCGATTAGTTTTCTTTACTGAGGTAATGATGGTTTCATAATCGATGGGTCTGACAGACCTTAAATCAATCACCTCAACATCTACGCCTTCTTTTTTCATTTCAATGGCGCACTCACTGGCAATTTTCATGAATTTCCCAAAAGAGACGAGGGTAACATCTTTTCCTTCCCTTACGATATTGGCTTTACCAATTTCTAGTATATATTCTTCTTCTGGAACCATTCCTTTGTCACCATACATGAGTTCAGACTCCATGAATATGGTAGGATCATTATCTCTTATGGCAGCCTTCAGAAGACCTTTAGCGTCGTATGGATTCGAAGGAACGACCACTTTCAAACCAGGTGTGTTTGCAAACCAATTCTCAAAGTTCTGTGAATGTTGAGAGCTTAATTGACCTGCATTTCCGGTAGGTCCTCTAAAAACGATGGGGACGTTGTATTGGCCTCCGGACATAGAGAGCATTTTAGCAGCTCCATTTATAATTTGATCAATGGCAACCAAAGAAAAGTTAAAAGTCATGAATTCAATAATGGGTCTTAATCCATTCATTGCAGCTCCAATACCTACTCCAGCAAACCCTAATTCCGCGATAGGAGTATCAATTACGCGCTTGGTACTAAATTCATCAAGCATACCTTGACTTACTTTATAGGCACCATTATAATCAGCTACTTCTTCTCCCATTAAAAAGATGTTCTCATCTTTTCTCATTTCTTCTATCATAGCTTCCCTAAGAGCGTCCCTGAACTGAATTTCTCTCATAATAAGTGATAATAATAAACGAAGGTGCTAAATTAAAACAACATGGTCAAATAGTTCTAAGAGTAAAAAAAAAAGCTCCTCAGCGGGAGCTTTTTTTTTTAAATTTTAAAATTATCTAATTGTCTGTGCTACCGCATCTGCATAATCTGAAAACTCTAGATCATTTAAGGCTTTCTCTTTTAAAGCAACATCTATAGACACAGCTGCTTTAAGCTTTGACCTGATTCCACTTTCATTGTTGCTTCTTGCTGCGGTGACCGCTAAGTAATAGGCTGCATGTGCTGACAGCGAAGAGCTATTATTTATTTTGTTAAATTCACGATTTGCACCATCGATATTATCTCCTAAAAGATGTGCTAGACCTCGATTGAAATTTGCCACTTCACTATCGTCTGCTGCAGCTAAAGCCGCACTGGCTTTTTCATAATCTCCCATTCTAATATGAATGGAACCAATAGAAGCATTGAGAACCTCTTTGAGGTCACCCTTTGCGCCTGAAACTGCTGTTGATAGGGCTTCAAAAGACTCTTGATAAGATGCTTGCATCATAAGCGCAGTTCCTCTGTTAGCATGAACTTCGATATGATCAGTTTTGTTGGATGCAATGTCTAATTGGGTCAATGCATCTTGAATATTTTTGGCCATATCGTCTCCATTTTGTTCAGCCATTTGTAAATATACTGCCGCTAGATTATTGTGAGCGACCCAATTGCCTTCTTTTTTCGAGGCAGCGATGTAGATCTCTTCTTTCTCTATCAGGCTTGGGGTAAGAGTAGCCGCGTATAATAATTCTTCATTGGAGAGTACTTCGCTCGTGGTATCCCCGTTTACGATATGCTTGGCCAATAAAGAAATTTCAGCAGATGATTTTTTCTCTTTAACCGTGAGAATTTCAGTTTGAGCAGTTCTTAAGGATGGATAAACTTTATCAAATACCGATTTATAAGCGGGTATTTTTCTCATAGCCTTTTCCTTGTCCTCAAAAGAGCCTGAACCATTGACAATATTTAAAAATGATTTTTTGGAATCTTCACTGATTTCAGAGGATCTCAAGGCTACTTTGAAGGCTTTCCAATCTTGAACGACAGGCTTGAGGATAAATTTAATATCAGCAGCGGTTCCCGTATAATCGTATTTGCTCATTTGGCTGCGGTAATATTTTTCTATTGCTTCAGCTCTATTTTCGGATAGATCACCGTTGATAGTTTCTGAACCTTCAGGAGAGTGCGTACCAGTGATCGTCACGGTGCGAGTTACATTCTTATCGGCGATGAATGCGGATAGATTTGATTTTTTTGTTTTGTTGCTCTCTCCGTCTGTAGCTAAATATTGCGATAAATAGGAACTTCCTTGAGGAAAATAAAAATTGATATTAGTGGGTATCAATTCCTCTTGATCATTGTAACCATGAGCTGCATAATTGATTGCATAATCATTTTGTACAGCTCTAGATGTAGTAATAATTCCTACAGCTATTTCTTTTTTCGATGTGGTGAGGGCCTTTCCATTTTTTGGATCCTTAGCTTCACCTTGAATCACTAAGCGACCCGGGTTCAGAGATGTGTTATAGGGAATAGAAAAGGTGCGACTGACACGAGAGGTTGTTGAAATACTCTGAGGATAGTCTTCGGCATTGAACTCAATGCTACCCACCTCTATCTCTTTATCACCATACCGATAGGTTGTGTTGAGCGTGTAAACTTTTCCAGTCGGAAGAATTTTTGGAGGTAACACAGCAGAAAGATCAAAGGCAACTTGGTTACCATGAAGTTCCAATGGATCAGGGTTAACCTCTAAATCCTGCTTTTCGGCAAGTTTCACCATTTTTTTAAGCGCGCAACCACTAAATACAGCGGTAGCGATAATTGTGGCCACTATGAGGTTTAAATTTTTCATTTTGTTCATCATTTATTAATACTATCCAAAGTTAATTTTTTCTTTATATTCTTACAATATTACCCCAAATTTATAAAATAGTTCAATCTGTTGATATAAAAGATGTTAATATTTAACTTTGATTAGTTTTATATTTGAATTTTATGCAATATTTTATCGAAAAGTATGCTTTTGGGGTATGCAATGGTGTAGGTGAGTATTTCAAAATACCAACTTCAAGTATCCGCTTGTCTTTTATTTATGCCTCTTTTTTAACTTTTGGTTCGCCCTTAATCCTTTATTTAGCGATTGCCTTTTGGATGAGTTTTAAGAAACTTTACAGAAGAAGAGAGAACACCCTTTGGTATTATTGATTGAGCTCTCTGTAAGTCTTTTTATTAAAAAAGAAATATTGTAGAGCGACACTCTCTATGGAATGTTCAAGGCTTATTTTTGGATAAGAATGTTGACTTCTGTTTCTCCAATATTTTCGCAAGTTTAATATAAAGTCTAACTCCGCCTTCCATATGGCTTTGAAGTGACCAAATCCTTGGTGTTTCCAAAACAAAAAAGCAGCACCCAAGTCGAAAACCATTCTTACAGGAATTTTGATAAGTTGTTTTTTTGGTAAGTTTTTTAAAAGCATGACTAGACCATTTCTGAAATTTAAATAAGTTTTTTGTGGATTTGAAGTAGATAACGTGCCGCCGCCTACGTGGTGTACTGTACTTTTTGGACTGAACCTAAATTTTTTCCCTTTCATTGCTAATCTCCAACAAAGATCGATTTCTTCCATATGTGCAAAAAAGTCGGGATCAAACCCGCCTATATCATTGAAGTCATTAGCTCTGATGACCATACAAGCCCCAGAGGTCCAAAACACATCAATGGCATCATCATATTGACCCTGATCATTTTCGATAGTATCAAAAATTCGACCTCTGCAGAAGGGGTAGCCCCAAGCATCGAGTTGACCACCGGCTGCTCCGGCATATTCAAACTTAGAAGGATCATTCTGATTCAAAATTTTTGGCTGAATCGCACTATAATCGGGATGTTCCTCCAAGAAATCAATCAAAGGATCTAACCAATTTAACGTCGTTTCAACATCAGAATTGATGAGGGCGTAATAGTCAGCTGCTACCTCTTTAAGGGCTAAATTATAACCACCAGCATATCCATTATTTTCTTTTAATACGATTGCTCTGATTTCCGAATGATTTTTTTTTAACCAATCTAATGAGGAATCTGTTGATCCATTGTCGGCCACAATGATTTCATAATTACTAGAGGTTTTGATCAAGATACCTAAGTATTTTTTTAGAAAATCAATCCCATTATAATTTAAAATGACAATCGCAGTTACAGACATTATATCATGCTGTTTAGATCCATTCCAGGAATATTTGGAAGCATACCTTGTGTGGCTTTTTGTAAATGTTCTTTGCTCTGTTCTTCTGCGGCTTTAATACCTTTATTAACAGCGGCTATGATAAGATCTTTTTGAAGTTCTTTATCCTCTTTTCCATAAAGTGAGTCATCTATTTTTAATTCCAAGAGTTCTTTGTTCCCATTGAGTCTAGCCGTTACCAAGCCTGCTCCTGAATCACTTTCTACAAAAAGATTACCTAGTTCTTCTTTGGCAATTTTTATTTTTTCTTGCACTTCTTTGACTTTGCCCATCATTTTCATCATATCTAGCATATTATTAATATTTTATTATTTAATAAGAACGAAACTGCCCTGCTGCGTTAATAATTTATTTTCTTCGGTATAATAATTGACTTGGTAGACATAAGAGCCCTTCACAATATCGCCATTTTGTTGACGTCCGTCCCAAAAATTATCTTTCTGCTTAGTAATAAAAAGTTCTTTTCCAGCAAGATTGAATATTTTGAAAGTGAATTGATCCGTAGGAAGACCATAAAACTTTAACGTTTCATTGATGCCATTGCCATTGGGAGAAAAAGCTTCGGGTACATATATTACCGGGTTAAATTTTATCTTCACTGCATTGGATCTTAAGGTAATACCTGCTGCATTGGTTCCTTCAGTCCAGATTTTTTGATGAGTTCCCAACTCATGTGTGATGTTAATGGCATTGAGTTGAGATAATACAACGAGCTGGGTGATACTTTCTGTTTGATCTGAATTGACCAATTGGTAATCCAGAGTTTGCCCTAATTTATAGGTACCATCAAAATATTCAGAGGTGTAAGCATTGGTGTAATAGTCTGATAATTCTAGATAGGTCGGCGTAATCTTGATTTTTTGTATGCTGGCGTCACATGAGGGAGTGAAAAGGAGTTCATAGCTGTATTTCCGGATAGGATATACGCTGGAGTCAATGTGCCCAGGCTGTATGTTGAATAAAGTATCGAACAAAACGTCATTTACATATTTTACGGCATGAAATAAACCATTACTGTTTTCACTAAAATGCAAGGCAATATGATTTTCCGAATCATAGGTGGCGTAGGCGTAATTAAATGCAGTAGTGTCACTTTTAATGTCCAAACACAAGGAATCGCCTAATAGGATATTCTCATCATTGCATAGTGAAAGGGCATTGATCCGAAAGCATAAAGAAGAGAGGGATGCATCAAAGGGCAGGGATGGGAAAAATAAGGAATTAGAGTCCAATAAGCCGTCATAGATGGGCGTAAATACATCGGGTATTGATTGATATTCAATATTGTAATAAGTTATTGAATCTGCTTCATAATATATTTGGAGTGAGACTTCATTTTGACATACATAGTTCACGTAGGCGGAATCCACAGTCGAATAATTGGTCAACTCAAGCATGAGAGCGCTCTGAACAGGTGAACTGCCGCAGTTAGGCTGCCCTCCGTTATAAAAACCCTCTATGATTAAATCGATGCTGTCTACTTCAGGTACTTCTATGGTAAAGGGATTGGCTTCTTCTTTTGAATGCATGAAAGTATCTGTAGAAGTGTATACTTGATAAAAATCATAATAATCGTCTAAAATCTCAATGGAGAGATGTTGACGGTCGCAGTAAAAATAACTAAATATAGGACTTACCGGATCAGAAACTTGGACCCATAAGGAATCTTCTCTATCATCTCCCTCACTAATTATTTGATAAATAAGATAATCTCCAGGCTCTTCGTAGGTATAAAAGGTATCTACTGAGGTAACTGTGCCTAGATTGGCTTCGTAAATATAATTCCGAGGGACCTCATCACCATAATCAATAAGCTCTTGAATGTTTACCGTTAAGGGGGCACATCCGCGTTGATATGCAACAGAAAAAGAGGCATCTTGACTTATCTGTGCTACTGCTACAAAAGGAAGAATCAAGACAACAAAAATGGTAATTCTTAAAATAATAAATTTGAAAGAAAATATGATGATCTTTTTAATCAAAGGTTAGCTGTTTTCAAGTTTTCGATGATACCTTCGAAAGAAGATGTTAAGACCTTTCCAGTGCTCATATTTTTTAATGAATAGCGTTCTTGTGAGATTTCGTCTGACCCAATAGTTATAACGTAGGGAATCGCCAATTTATTGGCATAATTCATTTGCTTTTGAATTTTGACTGAATCGGGAAAAAGATCAGCCGCAATGCCCGCCTTTCTTAATTGTTCGATGATTTTAATGCCATGCTTGAAAGCGGAGGCATTGAGATGAGTAATCAGTACTTTTGGCCCCCCTTTAGCTGTTTCGGGGAATAAATTGGATTCGGCCAGGACATCGTAGATGCGATCCAATCCAAATGAAATGCCAATGCCTGATACGCCTTTAAGGCCAAACATACCTGTCAAATTATCATAACGCCCACCCCCACAAATACTTCCAATGTTAACTTCTGTTGGTTTTACCTCATAAATCATCCCAGTATAATAAGAAAGGCCTCGTGCTAAGGAAAAGTCAAGGGAAATTTTGAGACTCCGATCGGTGAATTCATCTAAAGTCTTAAAAAATGCGGTTAATCCTTCAAAACCTTTATTTGAGTTACCTATGAGCTTAACTAAATTCTCAATTTTTAGAAATTTATCAATGGTAGCTGCAATAATTTCAAGATATTTTGAAACCATTTCCGTATCACCTTGAAGTATACGGATCTCATGGAGTACTTTCTCTGTACCTATTTTATCTATTTTGTCTAACGCCATACAAAAAGGAATTTCTTTTCCTTTTAGATTAGCGGCAGCTGCCATTGCAAACAAAACTTCTCTGTGATTGATTTTTACTTCAAAACCGTCAAAATTTAAAGATTTGAAGACATCATGAATCAACAAGGTCAGTTCTATTTCATTCCAACTAGATCGAGTACCTATAATATCGGCATCGCATTGGTAAAACTCTCTGTACCTACCTCGCTGGGGTCGATCAGCCCTCCATACAGGCTGTATTTGATATCTTTTAAAGGGAAAAGTGATGTTGTGCTGATTCATCACTACATGTCGAGCAAAGGGAACCGTTAAATCATAGCGAAGACCTTTTTCAGCTATTTTAGGCAAAAGTGTTTTGGCACCCTGATTGTAATCATCCGAATCGGTCTTTTTTAAAAAGTCTCCAGAATTAAGTACTTTAAAAATAAGTTGGTCTCCTTCGTCGCCATATTTTCCTGTAAGCACAGATAAATGTTCCATTGTCGGCGTCTCGATCGGCGCAAATCCGTACTTAATAAAATTACTTTGAATTTTTTCAATGATGTATTTACGGCGAAATGATTCAATTTGGCCGAAATCACGAGTTCCTTTGGGGATAGAAAGTTTTTCCACTTAAAATATTTTTGACAAATCTAAGAAATCCTCTAATTTTGCACCTTGTAATTAACAAATAAAACAAAATGGCTGTAACTAGATTAGAAAGAAAAGGACGTAAAAACAAAAATGTTGCGAAAAATCGTGTGGCTACGATACAACGTCTTTCGTTTGTCCCTGTCATCAAGAATGTGGATGTAGATGCCATCAAAAAAGAGTTTGATGCCAAGAAGGTCGAGCCTGTAGCAAAAGCGAAGAAAGTAGAGAAAACGGTAGCGGTAAAGGCTAAAAAGAAAGTCAAGGCAGAGAAGCCGGCAAAAGCAAAGGCACCGAAAGCAAAAAAATCAGCAGAATAAACATCTTTGAAAAATCAAATTTGTTTGAAATATTGAATGGTTAAAAAAAGCTAGGCCGGCCACAGTTGTGTCCGGTTTTTTTATGAGGCGGATCTTTCAGACTTCTTTTTATGCCTAAATAGCTATTTACATTGAAGGACGATGCTGTCTTATCTGCCGGTTTTGGTTTAACTTCGTTGTTGTTTATGAGAGGATTGGCATTTAGCAGTTTGCGCGTAGGGGAGCGCTACCGATTGATCAATTACGGTGAGCTTTTTGAATTTGAACTAATAAGTATCCTAGACAAGGATGAATTCCTACTTAAAGACCTATTTACCTTGGAAACCTATAAGATGAGTCAACTTATAGGTTTTGGAAAGGGGGATGATTTAGAAATCAGGATGCTTTAAAGTTCATAATTAGAGCGCTCCTTAGAGGCAAGGGAACTCTTTTCGGATAAACTCTGATCTAAAGCTCTGGCCGCTTCTCTGCCTTCTTGAATGGCCCATACGACCAATGATTGACCTCTTCTCATATCTCCAGCCGTGAAGACTTTATCGACATTAGTTTTATAGTTTTGAGCTTTAACATTTCCTCTTTCATCTAGATTGATGTTCAATTGATCTAACAAACCTTCTTTCTGGGTATGTACAAAACCGACTGCGATGAGTACAAGATCACAAGAATAAATCTTTTCAGTATCGGGGATTTCATCAAATTTTCCATTTCCCCAAGCTACTTTTACCGTTTTAAGCCCTGAAATATTTCCATTTTCATCTCCAATGAAAGATTTGGTTAATACCGACCAGGTTCTATCAACGCCTTCTTCATGAGAGGAAGAGGTTCTTAAAACCATAGGCCATTCAGGCCATGGATTGTCGGTACTTCTAGAATTTCCTGGCTTATTTAAAAGCTCAAATTGTGTGACCGACTTGGCGCCTTGTCTATTCGAGGTCCCAATACAATCAGAGCCGGTATCACCACCTCCAATGACGATGACATTTTTATCTTTAGCAAACAGGTCTTCTTTGTCGAAACCTAGGTTAGAAACTCGTTTGTTTTGTTGAGTTAAAAAGTCCATGGCAAAATGAATACCTTTTAGGTTTCTACCCGAGATGTCTATATCGCGAGGAATGGTAGCTCCGGTAGCCAGTAAAATAGCTGTAAACTGATTTTTTAGATCGCTAGTGGAGAGGTCAACGCCTACTTCAATATTTGTTTTAAAGGTGATTCCTTCTGCCATCAATAGATTTACTCTTCTTTCAACTACCCATTTTTCTAGTTTGAAATCTGGAATACCAAAGCGAAGTAATCCGCCTATTTTTTCATCACGTTCAAAAACCGTCACTTGATAACCGGCTTTGTTTAATTGGTCCGCCGCCGCCAACCCTGCGGGCCCTGATCCAATCACGGCAACCGAACTAATCTTTCTTTTAATGGGTGGATTGGGCTGAATTTTACCTGATTCAAAAGCTTTCTCGATAATGCTTTTTTCAATATGTTCAATGGCGACAGGGGACTTATTGATACCTAAGACACAAGCGCCTTCACATGGGGCAGGACAAATACGACCCGTAAATTCAGGAAAGTTATTGGTCTCCAAAAGGAGATCCGTGGCTCGATTCCAATCATCGTTATGAACGGCATCATTAAAATCTGGTATGATGTTTCCCAGCGGGCAGCCTTTATGACAAAAGGGAACGCCACAATCCATGCACCTACTGGCCTGTTTCTTAGTGAGCTCTTCGCTATGCGGAACATAAAACTCCTTGTAGTCTTTGACTCTTTCCTTTGGATCTCGGGTTTTAGGTAGGTCTCGTTCTATTTTCATGAATCCGTCTATACTTCCCATTAGGCTACTTTTTTAGAGGTTTTTTGATCTGCTAATACGCGCTTGAGTTCTATTGGCATCACTTTCTTGAAATATTTTAAAGCGGAATCCCAATGATTTAAAATCTCAATTGCTTTAGGACTATCCGTTCGTTTTATATGTTCATTTAATTTTGTGTGCAGTAAATTGACGTCGTCCTTCTTCAGGGGATCAATATCTATCATTTCCATATTACAGTTTTCGGAAAAATTATTTTTTTCGTCATAAACATAGGCTGTGCCGCCGCTCATACCTGCACCAAAATTACTACCGACGGCACCCAAAATGATAGCTAAGCCTCCGGTCATGTATTCGCATCCATGATCTCCGATGCCTTCAACGACAGCTTCAGCACCAGAGTTCCTCACACAAAATCGTTCTCCAGCCTGTCCATTGATATAGATTTCTCCTGAAGTTGCACCATACAAAGTGACATTACCTATGATGATGTGTTCATCCGGTGTAAGGGTTGAATGTTCATTTGGTTTGATGGATATGATACCACCCGACAACCCTTTTCCTACATAATCATTTGCTTCGCCCATAAGGCGAAAATAGATTCCTTTGGAAAGAAAAGCACCGAAACTCTGACCTGCACTACCGGTAAAAGTAATCTTCACAGGTTGGGTGATCATTTTCTTTTGGCGGATAAGGTGTCCTGACAGTAAGGTACCCACAGATCGATGAGTATTGAGGATCGGAAAGCACAAATCTTTGGGTGATTTAGATTGATCAATGGCCTCTATCAGCTGCCAATCTAAGGCTTCTTCAAGATGATGATTTTGGTCTATCTTTTTATAAGTACCTACATGTCCAGGAGCTTTTTCATAATGTAAGATAGGAGTAAAGTCCAATCGATTGATTTTCCAATGATCTATATCAGATCTCATTTTGAGGACATGTGATTCTCCGACCATTTCGTTCACCGTTCTGAAGCCAAGTCCTGCCATGATCTCTCTGAAATCCATGACCAATAAAGTAAAAAAGTTCACCACGTGATCTGGATCTCCCGTGAATAATTTACGTAGTTCCGAATCTTGCGTTGCAATGCCCACAGGGCAAGTGTTTAGGTGACATTTTCGCATCATGATGCAGCCTTCAACAATAAGTGCTGCGGTACTGATGCCGTATTCTTCTGCACCTAAGAGGGTAGCAATGGCGAGATCACGGCCAGTCATGATTTTACCATCCGTTTGCAGTGTTACCCGACTTCTCAGATTGTTTCGGACGAGGGTTTGATGTGCTTCGGCAAGACCCATTTCCCAAGGTAATCCCGCATGTCTTACTGAACTTATTGGGCTAGCTCCCGTACCTCCGTCGGCTCCTGAGATCAAAATAACGTCTGCTTTTGCTTTCGCAACACCAGCTGCAATAGTACCTACACCAGCTTCCGAGACAAGTTTCACATTAATTCGAGCGGCTGAATTTGAATTTTTAAGATCTGATATAAGTTGCTTAAGATCTTCTATTGAGTAAATATCATGATGGGGTGGAGGAGATATAAGTCCAACTCCCGGCGTACTGTGCCTGACTTTAGCAATATATTCATTAACTTTATGACCAGGCAATTGACCCCCCTCACCAGGTTTAGCTCCCTGAGCCACTTTAATTTGTAGTTCTTCTGCATTATTTAAATATTCTATCGTCACCCCAAATCGTCCTGAAGCGGCTTGTTTAATGGCAGATCGTTCCCAATCTCCATTTTCTTTTTTGAGATATCTCTTACTGTCTTCTCCGCCTTCTCCGCTATTACTTTTGGCTCCAATGCGATTCATTGCAATGGCTAGCGTGCTGTGAGCCTCATGTGATATTGATCCTAATGACATGGCACCAGTCGCAAATCTCTTTAAAATATTTTCAACAGGTTCTACTTCTTCAACCGAGATTGCTTGTCTGTATTTAAATTCAAATAAATCTCTCACGTTAATGATGTCCCTATCTTCTCCATGTACTTTTCTTGTAAACTTTTTAAAAAGCTCATAATCATTGAGGCGGGTAGATTTTTGAAGCAAGTGGATGGTGTCAGGATTGAGCAGATGCTTCTCGCCTTTTTGTTTCCATTGAAAATACCCCCCTGCTTCCAAAAGTTGATGTTCACTTTTGTTGTAGCCAGCGAGGTGTTTGATAATCACTTCTTTGCCTAAATCATCAAAATTCAATCCATCTAAACGGCTCACAGTCCCTTTGAAGCAGGTAGCGATGACTTCTTGACCTAAACCAATACATTCAAATATTTGTGAGGATTGATAAGATTGTAAGGTGCTGATACCCATTTTAGACAAAATTTTCAAAAGGCCTTTACCGACCCCCTTCCGAAAATTATCAAAATAATAATCCAATGGTTGCTCAGTATTCAATGCTTGAGTATTGTAAGCGTTTTGAATGGTATCATAGGTAAGGTAGGGATAGATGGCACTGGCACCGTATCCAATAATAGTTGCAAAGTGATGTGTTTCCCATGCATCACTGCATTCTACTATGAGACCTGCCTGGGTCCGTAATTTTTTATTAACCAAATGATGATGCACTGATCCTGTGGCGAGTAAACTAGGAATGGCTGCTTTGTATTTACTTTCCTTTCTGTTAGAAATGATAAGCACACTGTTACCTTTATTGATGGCATCTTCCGCTTCGTTACAGATCCTACCTATGGCCATGCGCAAGGTCTCTTTATTGGCGACATCCAAGGTGGCATCAATAATGTAGTAATCCATTCCATGACTTGCCAATCCCTTTATTCTATAAAAATCATCTCTAGAAAGGATGGGTTGAGAGATATGGACTTGCCTGGTGTGCTCAGCTGATTCTTCTAATAAATTTAAAGATTTTCCTATTCTGGTATATAACGACATCACAAGTCTTTCACGAATAGGATCGATGGGAGGATTACTTACTTGAGCAAAGTATTGTTTAAAGTAATTGGAAATATGCTGACTTTGCTTTGAAAGGACTGCCAGTGGAACATCAGAGCCCATAGATCCCAAAGGTTCCGCCCCGGTGCGAGCAAAAGGTAAAATTGTTATTTTGACATCCTCCTCGGTCATACCATTGGAGATCTGTCTGGTGGTAAGTCTGTGGGGTTCGATGGTCTTTGCATGAAGTTCAGGAATAGGCATGAGCCTTAACTTGATCCGTTGTTCCTTTAGCCACTTTTTGTAGGGCTTTTCATCACAAACTAGTGCTTTTATCTGCGAATCATCATAAATAACGCCTAAAGACAAATCGGCTAGTAACATCTTTCCGGGTTGGAGTCTACCTTTCTTGATGATTTTGGCCTCATCTGTAACAATGGCCCCTGCTTCAGAAGCCATAATGAGTCGGTGATCTGAGGTAATACAATAACGGGCGGGTCTCAGTCCATTGCGATCTAAAGTCGCTCCAATTTGTTTTCCGTTCGTAAAAAAGAGGGCGGCTGGACCATCCCATGGTTCCATCATGGCTGCATGGTATTTGTAGAAGTCCTTTCTGTTTGTATCCATTTGTTCGTTGCCCTGCCAGGCTTCTGGTACGAGCATCATCATGACATGAGGTAAGCTTCGACCAGATAAGGTTAGTAATTCTACCAAGCCATCTAGATTTGCAGAATCAGAATTATTAGGATCTGTAATGGGCATCAAGTAGGATAATTCCTTTGAGGAAAAATACGATGAATGCATCAAGGCCTCTTTAGATCTCATTTTAGTGACATTTCCGCGAATGGTATTGATTTCTCCATTGTGGGCAATGTATCTAAACGGCTGGGCCAACTTCCAATTGGGAAAGGTATTAGTTGAAAATCTTGAATGCACAATGGCCAAAGCGGAGGTGAGGCGTTCATTCTGAAGATCATGATAATAGCTTCTTAATTGGTCAGTTTTGAGTTGGCCTTTATAAATGACGGTATTGCAAGATAGAGAGGCAATATAAAATTCATCATTGGCAGCTTGCACATAATTATTTATTTGATGCGTAATGTAATTACCTAATACAAATAGTTTACGTTCAAGGTCATTACCTTTAACGGTATTATCCTCATGCACGAGAAAAAGCTGCTCGATGTAAGGCTCTACGGACTTTGACTCATGTCCCGGTACATTGGCGTCTGTTGGAACCAATCGATAGCTGATGAGTTTAAAATTCATTGTAGTCATGCAATCATTTATGACTTTCCTACAAAGTTCTCTAGTACCATAATGTTGAGGATAGAAGACCATTCCAACTCCATAAAGACCTGCTTTAGGAAGTGGAATCCCAAAAGTTTGTAATTGTTCTTCCAAAAAATCATGAGGTATTTGAATTAAAATACCAGCACCATCACCTGTATCGGGATCTGAACCGGTAGCACCCCTGTGCTCCATGTTTTCTAGCATAGTTAATGCATCTTTAACGATGGCATGGGATTTGACGCCTTTAAAGTCCGTGATGCAACCAACACCACATGAGTCATGTTCAAATTGGGGATCATAAAGGCCTTTGCTCATATTTCTTTAATTTGATATTCTTGAAGAGGGAGATTGGTACTACTAGCTTTAACAAAATTAAATAAGATGCTTCAAAAAGATTCTTTTAAAAGTAAAAAAATAAAATTTATGACTATTTTTTTACATAATTCATAAAAAATTAAGTTTTTTTTAAATATTTATTATTTTCAAATGAAATAGGGCATTTAATTTATGAAATCTTCGTAAATGTTAAAAAAATATGTTTTAATGTTGAATAACGAGCAAATAAAGTGTAATATGCCCCAGTGGGTAAGGGTTATCGAAAGTTGAAGGCTCAAGTACATGCTAGAGAGAGGTTAATTATTTAATATTTCTCATAAAATACGATTTCTATACGTTGGTATATTCACAGAAATCGACTAAAATTGCGCTCATTAAAGCATGGGCCTATAGCTCAGTTGGTTAGAGCACCTGACTCATAATCAGGTGGTCCCAGGTTCGAGTCCTGGTGGGCCCACAATGATTATCAGCCACTTACATTTTATGTATGTGGCTTTTTTATTTACAGATTACCTTTAAATCTACTTATTTCTTGACAGTTATTTGGAAATTTTTATGTTCCAGGATTTTTTTTTGAAAAAACTGCTACTTCTCATTCAAAATTTTTCACTTTTTAGGTCATACTAATAGAGATAATTGAAATGTCTCTTTATTAGTTTTTTGGCTAAATACTTTTCGGCTAATAATAAGTAATGCTCATAGAAAATAGCAGAATGAGCGGGGCAGGTGCAAGTAAAACGCCTAGCGGGGGAAATAAACTATATATGTATTCAAGAGTTTACAGTTTAGCGCATTGTTGTATGGTTGTAGCGTTATGTTTAGGGTGAAACAGAAACTTAACGGAGGCAAAGTTAAATTCTAGTGACACATCTCTTCTAATCAGAAGGTTAGGGGAATTGTGTCCAAATGTGTATAAAGATAAGGCCAAAAATCTAACAAAGCAATTATTAATATGATAACGAAAAAGGCAAAAGAATATATCGATGGCTTATGGTCGATGAATAATTGGAGTTATAGCGTATCCAGAAACGCTGATTATTATATCAGCATAACTTATTTGGACTGATTTATTGAAGAGATTACCTCTATTGCGAGTGTTTAAATGATTTTCGCCTTATCCACGTCGCAGAAATTAAAAGGTAATTATCTCCATATTCTTATTTATGGTGAAAATATCGCACGATTTCAGTTAGCATCATTACCAAAATTTAAGAATCACAAAATAATAAATGTAAAAAGGAGGCAAATCCAAAAACTAATTGTGCAAAAACATACATTGCGAAATGTTCTTCGCCACCAGTGACTCTTAAAAGAGGGTTAATGACTACTTGAAGTATGGCCATACCACCCCCAATGATGAAGAATAAAAACAAAGCAGTGAGATAGCTTGGGAGTAGCGCCAAGAGGATTACATCGAAAAATATCACGACGAAAGTCAAAACGATTAGATGCTTTTCTTTGAATTTAAGAAGCAGTATGCCTGCCGAAATAGACATGACACCATAGGCAATAAAAAAGCAAATAGCATGAAAATGACTGAGGTCAAACTAACGTCAAAGCTCTCGATAATATTAGGCTTTAAAGGTCCTAAAATGTTGGTTATAAAGGAGATGACGAAAAATATTAGTAGAATAAAAAAACAATATTGGGACTTCTAGTTATTATGAATATTTTGAATTAGATTCAACAAAAATGATTTTATTATTAATCCTTACCTTCTTCTATATTAATGATTTTTTGATTATTCTACGCTCATGATGCATTATCCGAAAATTTTTATTTTATTGACAGTGCTACTCTGTCTGAGTTTCTTGATGGGATGTGGAACGTTTGAACCTCTTAGGAACAATAAGCCCAATGTGGTCATTATCTTTTTAGATGATTCGGGATGGAGTGATTTTGAACCCTTTGGACAAAAGAGAATAAAGACACCCAATGTGAACCAATTGGCTAAAGAAGGGGTTGTTTATCGAAACTTTTATGTACCACAAGCCATTTGCTCTGCTTCTCGGGCAGCCTTATTAACGGGATGTTATCCAGGAAGAACGAAGGTCTTTAATGCGCACGCTCCAAAGGAAAAAGGATTGTCGCCTGATTTTCCTACAATGGCTGAAATTTATCGTGCAGATGGTTATAAAACGGGGATTTTTGGTAAGTGGCATTTAGGAGATCAAGAAGACACGCGTCCCCATCAACGCGGATTTGATGTTTCCTCTGGGCTCATGTACAGCAACGATATGTGGGAACATCATCCGGAGAATCCAGAATTTTGGGGGAAATTCCCGCTCCAGTATTGGAAAAATGGTCAGGTAGAAATAGAAGCTCTTTCCAAAACAGATCAACGTAACTTAACGAAATGGGCCACAGATGATGCCGTAAATTTCATTAATGATCATGCAATGCAACCCTTTTTTTTATACGTTCCCTATTCAATGCCCCATGTCCCACTGTTTTGTAGTGAAGCCTTTGAAGGAAAGTCAGGAGTGGGGCTTTATGGGGATGTCATTGTAGAGTTAGATGCATCTATAGGTCAGATCATGGATGCTTTAAGTGTGGCAGGTATTGATGAGAAGACACTTGTGATCTTCACCTCTGACAATGGGCCATGGATTTCTTATGGGAATCATGCGGGAACTACTCCCTTTAGGGAAGCCAAAGGGACTTCATTTGATGGTGGGACGAAAGTGGCATGTATCATTAAATATCCTGATAAGTTGGCTCAGGGTTCGGTTTCCGATCAGACATTTCTATCTATTGATCTAGTACCAACCATTGCTCATTTAACAGAGACCCCTTTACCACAGCAGCCGATAGATGGTAAAAACATCTGGGATTTAATTACAGGAGAAACGCAAATGTCGCCACATGATTATTATGCATTTACGACAGGGCCAAGATTAGAGTCTGTGATGAGTGGAAGTGGTCGGTGGAAATTGCACCTGCCTCATAATTACAGAACACGTCCCTCTCCAGGTAACGATGGTATTCCTGGAAAATATGAGCAAGCCACCATTGATTTAACGCTTTATGATTTGGCTAACGATCCTATGGAGACTCAAGATGTAAAAGAAGGTCATCCCGAGGTATTCAAAAAAATGTTGGGATATGCGCAAAAACATAAAGTAAAATTTGAATTGAAATAGTTTGTAAATACCGAAGTGTATTTAAATGAAATATTTACTCATATTATTTGTGGTGAGTTCAGTTACCTCTCAAAAGATTGCTGCACAAGCATCCACAATTGTTGCTAAGAATGCTCAATTGATAAAAATAGCGGATCATTTTGAATTCACCGAAGGCCCAGCTGTTGACAGTTGGGGCAATGTTTATTTTACCGATCAGCCCAACAATCAAATACTTAAATGGTCAGTTGATGGTGAACTTGAAATTTTCTTAACACCATCGGGTCGTGCCAATGGTTTGTATTTTGACGCAGAGGATAATTTATATGCTTGCGCCGATGCGTTGGGTCAATTATGGAAAATTGATAGCGATAAAAATATCGAGGTTCTTCTAAAGGATTTTCAAGGCACGCGATTGAACGGACCCAACGATCTCTGGGTGGATCCCAAAGGTGGCGTTTATTTTACTGACCCTTTTTATCAACGTCCTTATCGGCAACATACTGCGCCCTATTTGTCCTCTAACAATGTCTATTATTTATCACCAACAGGTGTAGTAAGCACAGTAGCTACAGGTTTAGAGCAACCCAATGGGATTATAGGCACCCCCGAAGGATCCTTGTTATATGTTGCCGATATAGATGGTCAAATGACGTATAGTTATCAAATAGAATCCAATGGAAATTTATCCAATAAAAGGCCATTCGTAGCGATGGGATCAGATGGGATGACCCTTGATGAGCAAGGTAATGTTTACCTTACAGGGGACGGCGTTTTTATTTTTGATGCTAAAGGTAAAAAAATTGAGCAGATCAACATTGATGAACCTTGGACGTCAAATGTGACTTACGGTGGACCTGATCGAGACATCCTTTTCATTACTGCGTCAAAGGCCATTTATCAATTGAAAATGGAAGTAAAAGGAGTATCTCAATCTTATAAATAAGTTGAGTACATAATAGATTCGTTTGATCACATGCCTGCGTTGAATATTTATTAGACGGCTATAATTTTCGTTACACTATTCGGTAATAGCTTTATTATCAAATATGTTTTGAAATAAAAATACAATTGGGAGTACTTATTGACCTGATGGATTGACAATCTCTGAATAAAAGAGAATTTAAAGAATGATTTTATGCATGAGCAGGAATGGGATAGATTATAACAAAATTCAAATATTAGTAATTGCGCATATATTCAAAAGTAGGCTACTCAATTTTTTGTTTTATCCTTTTTGAGGAGATTAAAAATATTTTGTAGTAATTCTAAATAACAGGAAATTTCATTTGTTACTACCTTTTCAAAATGCTTGTCATAATTATTCGGCCTGTTCCAGAACTTCCTTCTTTAATTTTTTTATTTTTGAATTTTTACTAACGTAGGCTTCAAGTACTTTAAAGAAGTTCAAAATATCATATTCTTTATTATTGGTATTAATTGTTACCAGTCTAATAAATGTATCATCATTAAAAGACCCGAAGCCAACGACTGTAATTTGATGTTCATATAGGGCTGTGCAAAGTGTCATTGGGTCAATTCCTTGATAATTAAAACAGACTGAGATTGAATTATCAAAACTATATAGCGTATAATCGGGGTTGCTTTTAATGTATGCTCGAGCAATATCTGCAAGTTCAAATTGTTCATCTACAATTTGTTTCAATCCATTAGTCCCAATTGATTTCCAAAGTGTCCAGAATTTCAGTGCATCGTTCCTTCTTCCACATTGGAACGAAGTTTTACCTAAGTTGAAATCGTCACTATCTGTTTGATAAAGATAATCTGCATCATTACTGAAGGAGTTGTGTAAATGTTTTTTATCGTTTACTAACAGGACTGAACAAGTTAGAGGGGTCCCCAGCATCTTGTGCGCATTATAGCTGAAAGAATTTGATCTTTCTATTCCATCAACAAGATATTTAAATTTATCGCTGAAAATAACGCTTCCACAATATGCACCATCGACATGGAGCCAAAGATTATATTTCTCCGTGATATCAGCAATTTTATCTATTGGATCAAAACTCCCTAAAACGGTGGTACCTGCGGTAGCATTTACATAAGTGGGAACAAAACCTTCATCGAGATCTTTAATAATTTGTGCTTCCAAATGGTTCGGGAGCATTTGTCCTTTTGAATCAGTATGAATATATCTAATGTTGCTCTTACCAATTCCTGCAAAGCTTGCATTTTTTGAATTTGAATAATGCGATTCTCGAGAAGTGTAAACAATCATTGGTTTGGACATACCCTTTTCTCTACAATGGGAATCTTTGGTATCTCTAGCCATCACTAAGGCCATATAATTGCTCATTGAACCCCCAGTTGGAAAGGTACCATTACTTTGAGAGCCATAACCGATAAGCTCACAAGATTTTCTTATAATCTCTTGTTCAATACCAATTTGGGGACCGGCAACTTTATAGGTATACATGCTGTTATTAAGCATTACTGCAAGTAAATCACCCAAAATGGCCTTACTTTGTCTTCCTCCAAAAAGTTGATTAAAGAATAATTTTGTTGCTGTTTTGGGCGTAGAAATTACTACTTCTTTGAGTAGATTTTTTAGTTTATTATCAACAATGGGAGTAGGGTTTAGCGAAAGGTCTAGCGTATCGTAAAGTTTGTCAGCTTCTATTCGATCCGCTACTGGATGCTTATGTTCTTCATTTAACAATACTTCAACCAGTTCATTGAATAGAACTAAATCACTATTTATTTTGGGCATATAATTTTATTGTAATTAACTGATCGTACCACTAGAAATGGTATGATAACTCATTTTTTTTTGCACAAATTCCTTTGCTTGTTCATCATAAATGTTGCAACTACGAATAGGCTTTGCATATAAATGGAGTGAGAGCGCTCGTTGGTTGGATAGGTTTTTTAATTGATGACAACCCATAAAATCAATCATGTAGGAGATATCACCTGCTTTCAAGAGGGTCGATTTCTGTATATTGACTTCACTGACTTCATTCGATTTATAAATTGTTTCTTTAAATTCACCATCTATGAATTTTACCCAACATTCCTCACCTCCATGATCATGAATAGGGGTTTTTTGACTTGATTGCCAACAAATTAGGATCAGCTCAAATCGTTCATTTTCAAAAATACAATTCCGCGTATAGGTTGATTCAGACCAGGAACAAAAAAAATTCAAAAGCACTCTTTGGTATTTCCATTGAATGTAAAATATCATGGTACTTCGTACTTTGCTCATTTTTAAGAGCACTAATTAATAAGTTCAATGAATGGATTTTTTTCTGCTTATTTCCGATAACTTTTATCATTTTTTCATCTTTTTTCTGTTCATTCAATGCGCAGATCCAAAGTGAGTTTTAAAATTTAACTAATCCTTCTGAGTAAAGATTTTTGAGTAATTTTACAATGCAAAGTTAGCAATCTCCGATCAATCACTTCAAGTATTTATGAAAAAGAGTAATTTTTGTCAGTTTTTTAAGTATTGTGGGTAGAATTGTAGAATGGGTACTTTTTATTTTATTTGAGAGATTCATCTGGCATTAATTGAGATTAAATAATATATTCATGTTATGAACGACCCAGAATTAGTAATCAAATTAGTTGTTCTCACTTTTTACGTTAGCATATTATTTTTCATTGGAATCCTAGCCTCTAGGAGAATCAAAGGCATGAGTGATTATTATGTCGGTGGAAAAAATATGGGTTTTTTGGCTGT
>Ga0233444_10000173_pt1 | contig 90161 bp, 89 predicted proteins | sample SI_124_October20_6_FD_182792 | JGI IMG/M metagenome (GOLD analysis project Ga0233444, IMG submission 182792) | Seawater microbial communities from Saanich Inlet, British Columbia, Canada - SI_124_October2016_10_MG | ecosystem: Environmental > Aquatic > Marine > Inlet | place: Canada: British... | reverse complement strand
AGTCTGCGCAAAAGGGTTATCGTATGCGTTGGTGAAGGACAGGTGGCCGAGTGGCTGAAGGCGCACGCTTGGAAAGCGTGTAGGCGTTTATAGCGTCTCGAGGGTTCGAATCCCTCTCTGTCCGCCACGCTAAAAGGGCTTGGCGCTAGAAGGGCTTGGCAGCTTAGCTGCCTTTAGCCCGCTTTGTGCCAGCGTAGGGGCGTAAGCCCCGAAGTCGGCAGTTTCGCAGGTATCCAAGGTGAAGGCGTCGAAGCAGGCTTATTGCATTAATCTGCTATATTGAATTTATCCATCCGCAATTTGTTTAAATTACTTTCAGAGCCTATTCTTTTAACTGCTTCAGATGCATGTTGCAGGATACGTTTTTGAGTATCATCTGCATTTTCGAGCATCCCACATCTTAGCGCCGCTCGAATGCAAGCATCTAATTCATCCCCCCTTAATGATTTGAACAAACTATAAAAATCATCCGCACTGAGTGAGCCTAATATCGGCTCTTCATCGAGTTGCGCGAGACTATCCTCATTTGCAATACGTTTAAGAATTTCTAATGGTGTCTTTTGTCGGCAGCTTTGAGCATAAAAACTTTGAAATTCTTGCCACATTTTTTGATCTAAATGACCCGACCGATGATTACAGTGGCTCATGTTAAAAAATTCTTTGTCCCCCCTCTCTGATATCGCCAACGTTATAAGCTCATCCGCATCTATTTCGGCACCTAACTTCCGCAGAATTAAGATTGCCTCCCCTAAGGCAGAAGTTTCAATAGTTTGAATGCTAGCCCTACAAGCTTCGACCATTTTCTCTATGATTTCATCTTGATTATTCTCAAGGCTGCCGTGAAAGAGAGCCCATGCTTCGTTAACAGGAATCGCTTGGCTGCGTGCTTCCGCACCTTTATCGTAATTCCGAATCTCTCGAACGATATCTTCCTCACAAAAGTATCCACGTTTTACAGATTGGGCTATCTCACTATCTAAAGTGTCTGTGGCCCAGTATCCATAGTTTGCCAACATATCAAGCCAACGCTTCCATTTCGCCTTTTGTTGATTTTTCTGTTCAGACTTGTCTGATAGCAAATTTCCATCGTCGTCAAGATATGACTGAAGGTCGTATTCAGACATTTCTAGAATAAATTCATGGTCAGGAAAGTCACCTGATTTGATATACAAAGAATAAGTAAAAAGGACTAAATCGGATAAAGCTTTATCGACTGTCTCCTCTTCACAATTTTGCAAGAAAGGTCTTATCTCACTCTCAAGCGTTTGAATTTTCTTTATAATCCGTATGTTCGTAATACCTAAATTGTGGCATTTCTCCATAAGCAACTTGTTGCTGTCTTCATTGTCAAACACAATCTCCGTGCATTCTTCGGGATTAGGCGAAAACTCAAATTCCCTATCAACTACTTTTTCTCTGAATGTTTCGTATTTTTTCTTCGCGTCGCAATCAAACTTTTCGTCATTAACAATGAGAACAACTTTGCATCGTCTTTCTTCTTTTAGCTCAGAGATGAAACCCATTAGCGCTTGAGTATCAAGCTGCGTGCGCTCGAAATCATCTAGACAAATTATGGTTTCCTTAATGCGCAAAACATCGGTCATTTGGTTTGCGCTAACCTTTAATCTGAGGAAGTCTGCATTATCTGCCAAATATGGAAGGCTCTTCTTGCCAAGTTTTTTGACACGGTCCAGCTTTGATATTTTTCCAGCAACCGAGCTTATATGTTCGCTTTTGACAAGGGTGGCTAGCTTGAGGTCAGCTAATAAATCTAAACCGAAAAGTGAGACGTAAGAGTAATAACTCAGCTTTACACGCTTTTCGCAGATTGCCGTTTTTAGAAATTTATTCCAAGCATAGGTTTTTCCCGACCCCCATGAACCCCGAATAACGATAACTTCCGGGACATTCGACGCTAAAAAGCGATTAATCTGGTCTTCTATAACTCGCAATGAAGTCATGCCATCTGAAAATGCCAAATCCAGCACTTCTCCTTATTGTTTTTATTTCTGCTACTCTAGGCACCCTCTGTAGTCTACGCAATAAAAAAGCTGCGCCAGCCTAGGGACGACAGCCCCGAAGTCGCCCCCTCCGCCTTGCCAAATTCGTTTTGCCTGATAGTCTCTTTTGAAAAGGGGAGACTGACACATGAACCGCAAATATATTCTTTGCGCTTTTATCTCTCTCTTGCTGCTGGTCGGTATCGCGGCCTTTTTTGTGGCCGACCGAATAGACCGCGCGCGCACGATTAGCACTTTGTTTACCGGCGCCGAGCAATTGGAAAATTTTCCGCGGTTTCATAAAATTTTCCCCACATCAGAAATGCCGCCCGCGCCAGTGGCCAAACCATTTCCAAAAGCGGCACGCCAAATCGCTTTGCCCGAGAGCTTTATCTACCAGGGTAAAACCTGGAACACGATTGAGTTTTTGACCCTCATCGACACGGCCGCTCTCTTGGTGCTGAAAGATGGCGAGATTATTCATGAGCAATATCGCGCCACAGGCGGGCCCGACGTGCAGTGGATGTCTATGTCGGTGGCTAAAAGTTTCATCTCCGCGCTTATCGGCATTGCCATCGAAGAGGGCGATATTCGCTCTATCGAAGAACCGATTTCGGATTATGTGCCGATGCTGCGTGGCTCTGCCTACGACGGGGTGCGCATTAAGGATGTGTTGCAAATGTCGTCGGGCGCCAGCTGGAATGAGGATTACAATGACCCCGAAAGCGACATTAATCGCTTTGCCCGAATTTTTGCTCTCGGGGGGTCGATGAATGAATTTACCGCCACGCTGACCCCCGACATAGAGCCCGGGGTTTACAATAAATATAATTCTACCGACACGCAGGCGCTGTCCATGTTGCTGACCCAAGCGACCGGGCGCAGCGTGACCGATTATATGGTCGAGAAACTTTACCATCCCCTGGGCGCCGAAAGCCCGGGCTATTGGCTGACCGACAGCGAAGGCATGGAAATGGGTTTTGCGGGGCTTAATTTAACCGCGCGTGATTATGCAAAATTGGGCGAGCTATACCGCAATGGCGGCCAATTCGAGGGCCAGCAAATCGTGCCTCGCGCGTGGGTGCGGGCTTCCACCACCCCTGATGCCCCGCATCTTTTGCCGGGCGCGGATAATGCTTTATCGAATTATCCTTGGGGCTATGGCTATCAGTGGTGGGTGCCAAGCGGCGAGACGACCGATTTTTCGGCTGTCGGCGTTTACAATCAATTCATTTATGTGTCGCCCAAAAATCGCATGACCGTGGTTATGCTATCGGCAAATAGCGGCTATGGCGCGCGCCCTGATGGCGCGACGGATTATGAGTTTGAAGCTGCGGTTTTTCTGCGCACATTGGTTGAAGCGCAAAACTAGTCACCCTAGCGGCATCTCGAAGAAGGCTTTGCGCAAGAGTGAGCGTTTAGGTTGCGTCGTTTTTCTTAACTAATTTTTATTCTAGCCCGTATACTGGGGGTAATAAAAATAAGGAAGAAAACCGATGGACTTTATTATTCATACCCCGATGGAATTGATGCTCAATGCCTCGATGGAATTTATCCGCAATATTCCGATGGAATTTGTCATCAATACATTGCTGCTCATGGCGGCGCTTTTCATTACCGTCATTGGCACGGGTGTCGCTTTTTTAGTTTTGGTTTATCTGCGCGACCGTTTGCAGACCAAAAATGCCATTCATCGCAATTATCCGGTGCTGGGCCATATGCGCTATATTTTGAAAGAAATGGGTGTGTTCTTTCGCAGTTATTTCTTTGCCGCCGACCGCGAGGAATTGCCGTTCAATCGGTTTCAGCGCGATTATGTGAACTCTATGGCCGATAGCCAAGGTGGGGTGATTGCCTTTGGCTCGAATTATCCGCTGCATGCCTCGGGTTCCATTCGTTTCGCCAATAGTTTTTACCCGACTTTGGAAGAAGATGTTTTGCACGTCAAAAAAGTCACCTTCGGGCCAGACACGGCGCATCCTTATACGACGGAAAGCTATTTCAATATTTCTGGCACCTCTTATGGCTCGATGTCGGGCAGCGCGATATTGGCTTTATCGGCCGGGGCGAAAATGGCCGGGGCTTGGCACAATACGGGCGAGGGCGGGTTTTCGCCTTATCATGCCGCGGGCGGTGGCGACACAGTGTTTCAGATTGGCACGGCGAATTATGGTGTGCGCGATGAACACGGCAATCTTGATTATGAGAAATTGGCCGCATTGGCCCAAAATCCCCAGATTGTGATGTTTGAAATTAAACTATCGCAAGGGGCCAAACCCGGCAAAGGCGGCATTTTGCCAGCCGCCAAAGTGACGAAAACCATCGCCAAAACGCGGGGTATCGCCCAAGGCGAAGACAGTATCTCGCCCAATCGACGCCAAGATGTGGCCAATGCCGACGACCTGGTAAAACTGATTAAAAGGGTGCGCAAAGCGACGCAAAAACCCGTCGGGATTAAATTCGTGCTTGGGCGTCCGAAAGATTTGGATGACTTGCTCGAGGCTTTTGCTCACCATCAAGTGTTTCCAAGTTTCATCACCCTCGATGGCGCCGATGGTGGCACGGGCGCGGCGCCAGCCGCCCTGATGGACCATGTGGGCATGACGTTGAACGAAAGCCTGCCCGTGCTCATGGCCAATTTGGAAGAGCGAAATTTGCGCGATACGATTTTGGTTTGCGCGTCCGGCAAGCTGGTGACGCCCGCCGAGATTGCTTGGGCTTTATCAGAAGGTGCCGTGGCGGTTAATTCCGCCCGCGGGCCGATGTTCGCCCTTGGCTGCATTCAAGCCCTGCAATGCGATAAAAACACCTGTCCGACGGGCATCACGACGCATCGAAAACGTCTGGAACGCGGGCTCGACCCGAAAGTGAAATCGCATCGAGTGGCTAATTATCTGACCAATACGAAAAAACAAGTTGGCTATATTGCCCATGCGACGGGGGCGAATTGCGCCCGTTCTATGCGCCGCGATCGGGTGTTTCGCATTGGGGAGAATGGCTGATGGCAAAACCGCAACCCGCACCCGAAGAAGATTGCCCCGCGCCGGACGAAGATTGCAAAGTGACCCAAACCCTCGACGTGGTGACCCGCTTAAGCCATGTAGTCAAGCGCGGGCTGATAAAGCAGCGGATTTTTGCCGCCACCTGGTCGATGATTGTGTTTCTCGCCATTCAATCTTATCTCACCACCACGATGAGCATGGCGACCAATATGTGGCTGATGGTGGGGGTTGGCGCCGCTTATGTCCTCTGGATTGGGGTGGCGCTGCGGCAAATTAAAATCCTCGATAAAGAATATGCCGCCAAATTGGCCGAGGTGGAATAGAGCTGGAATAATTGTCTCTCACGTATCGCCTCTCATGTATTGTCTCGGGGCTCAAAAACGAATAGGTTGCGGGCAATATATCTTATCGCGCCAACCTATCTCGCGATTTTTCATGGAGAGCAAAATGACTGCACGTGTTGAATTTTCCGGCCTTCAGGTCGACAAGCAATTGGCTGATTTCGTAGAGAACGAAGCCATTATCGGAACAGATGTATCGGCGGATGACTTTTGGCAAGCCTGCGCCCATGTGCTGAACGCGCACCGCGACACCAATAAGGCTCTGCTGGAAAAACGCGAGCACCTGCAAGCGCAAATCGATGATTGGCACAAGGCCCGCAAAGGCCAAGCGCATGATGCGGCTGCCTATAAAGCGTTTTTGCAAGAGATTGGCTATTTGGTACCCGAAGGCCCAGACTTCACCATTGAAACCGCGAATGTCGATGATGAGATTGCCAAAATCGCCGGCCCGCAATTGGTGGTTCCGGTTAAAAACGCACGCTTTGCGGTCAATGCCGCCAATGCGCGGTGGGGCTCTTTATATGATGCGTTTTATGGCACAGATGCCATCGACCAAAGCGGCGCGTTATCGCCTGCCGGAGCTTATAATCCGGTGCGTGGCGATGAAGTTATTCGTCGGGCCAAAGCTTTTTTAGATGACATGGCGCCTTTGGCGGGTGTCTCGCATGCCGCGGCAACCGCTTATAAAGTGGTCGACGGCGCGCTTGTGGTGTCGCATGCCGGCGGGGAAGCTGGTTTGCAGACCCCTGAAAAATTTGTTGGTTTCCGTGGCGCGCCAGACGCGCCCGAAGCTGTGTTGTTGCAGAATAATGATTTGCATGCCGAAATTTGGATTGATGCCAGCCATAATATCGGCAAAGACGATGCCGCCCATGTGGCCGATGTGTTTTTGGAAAGCGCTGTCACCACAATTATGGATTGCGAAGATTCTGTGGCGGCCGTGGATGCGGAAGACAAAACAGAAGCCTATCGCAATCTGCTTGGCTTGCTGCGTCGGGATTTGAAAGTGGAAATGAGCAAAGGCGGCAAAACCATGACCCGCGCGCTCAATCCCAATCGCGATTACACAGCCCCTGACGGCTCGACCCTGACTTTGCCTGGCCTGTCGCTGATGCTGGTGCGTAATGTTGGCCATCTGATGACCAATCCAGCGATTTTGGATGACCGTGGCCATGAGATTCCAGAAGGTATTATGGATGCCGTCATGACCGGTCTTTTGGCCAAACATGACCTGAACAAAGCCGATGCGAGCCAGAAAAACAGCCCGCAAGGTTCGGTCTATATCGTGAAGCCAAAAATGCACGGCCCCGAAGAAGTGGCTTTGACCGATGCTTTGTTTGGCTCGGTAGAAGCGGCTTTGGGCTTGCCAGCCAATACGATGAAAATGGGCATTATGGACGAAGAGCGCCGCACCACGGTGAACTTGAAAGAATGCATTCGGGCCGCCAAAGCGCGGGTGATTTTCATCAATACGGGCTTTTTGGATCGCACCGGCGATGAAATTCATACCTCGATGGAAATGGGGCCGATGATCCGCAAAGCCGATATGAAAACCTCTGGCTGGCTGACGACTTATGAAGATTGGAATGTCGATATTGGTTTGGCCTGTGGTCTGCAAGGGCGCGCGCAAATCGGCAAAGGCATGTGGGCCATGCCAGATTTAATGGCCGCCATGTTGGAACAAAAAATCGGCCAGCCGAAAGCCGGTGCCGATTGTGCTTGGGCGCCCTCGCCAACGGCGGCGACCTTGCATGCCATGCATTATCATTCGGTAGATGTGGAAGCGGTGCAAAACCAGTTGAAATCGCGTCCGCGCGCCTCGCTGGATACGATTTTATCGATGCCGGTAGAGACCCATCCACAATGGTCGCCAGAGGATGTGCAGCAAGAGCTCGACAATAATGCGCAAGGCATTTTGGGCTATGTGGTGCGCTGGATTGACCAAGGGGTGGGCTGCTCGAAAGTGCCCGATATTCATAATGTGGGCCTGATGGAAGACCGCGCGACTTTGCGTATCTCCAGCCAGCATATTGCCAATTGGCTGCATCACGGCATTTGCACCGAGGCGCAAGTGCGCGAAACCATGGCGCGTATGGCCGCCGTGGTGGATGGGCAAAACGCAAAGGATGCTGACTACACACCGATGGCCGATAAATTGGATAGCTCCATCGCCTATGCGGCGGCTTGCGATTTAGTGTTTGAGGGCCGCTCGCAACCCAGTGGCTATACTGAGCCCTTGTTGCACGCGCGTCGTTTGGAATATAAAGCCGCGCTTTAAACCCCTTCGGGTTTGAAACGAGAAGGGCCGCGCTTTTTGAGCGCGGCCTTTTTTATTTTAAGAGGTCGCTTTCAAGCGCGCTGTTGCGAAAGAATAGGTATAGCCGGCCAAAGCGCCAACCAAGCAGAGGCTGATAAAGCCATCCCATTCGCGCGCGGCGCCAATGGCGGTGATTTGAAAAGCCGCGGTCAGAGACACCAGCGTCACCAGCATGGAAGCAAATCCAGCTATCGCGAAAACCAGATTGGGCAATATTTTGACCCATTTGGCGATGAGGGTGCCGACAATCATGGCGATGAAAAACCCGACGCCGAAAATAACGCCGAATAAGGGCTGCATTTTATAAATATCGTGAAAAGTGGTGGAGAGGCGGGTGCCGAACGGAATGTCAACGCCCAGCGCCAGCAGATGCCCGAGGTTGAACTGCGTCGAAACGGCGGCGCCGATAATATTTAAAACCAGCAAGCCCGCTAGAAAGCCTAAGGCTTGTGCTTTGGATGGTAGGAATTTCCCCATGGCCGACGTCTCCTCAATGTCTCTTTTCTTTATAGAGGAGGCCACGCCTATATTGCAACTGTCGCAAAAGCCAATATAGTGCAGGGAATAAAAGGGGAATTAGATATGCGTGCAATGAAACGGGCTTGGATTGTGGCGATTGTGTCTGCCATGGCTTTTGCCGTGCCGGCCGAAGCAACCGACTATCAGTTAGATGAAGTCGTCGATGGGTTAGACACGCCGTGGTCTTTGGCCTTTTTGCCCAATGGCGATATGCTGGTAACCGAATTGCCGGGCCGTTTGCGGGTTATTCGCAATGGCAAGCTTGTCGCAACGCCGGTTGGCGGGGTGCCGGAAAGCCTTTATGGCGGTCAAGGCGGGCTGATGGATGTGGTGCTGCACCCAGATTTTAAAACCAATCAAATAGTCTATCTCTCGCTTTCTGTTGGCACGTCAGAGGCCAGTGCACTTCGCGTGGTGCGCGGGCGTTTCACCGGCACAGCGCTGGAAGATGTCAGCACCGTGTTCGAAGCGGCCCCGAAGAAAAACGGTCTGGTGCATTATGGCGCCCGCATGGCTTTTCTGCCCGATACCAGCCTGCTGATTACCGTCGGCGATGGTTTTGATTTGCGCGAGCAAGCGCAAAACCCAGGCAATCATTTTGGCTCCATCGTGCGCGTCAGCGATAGCGGCAAAGTGCCGGCCGATAATCCGTTTGCGACCGACGAACAAGCCCAACCTGAGATTTACAGCTATGGGCACCGCAATCCGCAATCGATTGCCTATGACCCAGTGAGCCAGAATATTTATGCGACAGAGCATGGCCCGCGCGGTGGCGATGAGTTGAACCTCATCGAGCCCGGCAAAAATTATGGCTGGCCCGTGGCCTCTTACGGCATTGATTATTCGGGCGCGCGCATTACGCCTTACACCGAATATGAAGGCACGACGCAGCCGTTGAAATATTGGACGCCGTCCATTGCGGCTTCGGGCATGACGATTTATCGCGGCTCTCAATTTGGGGAATGGCAGGGCGATATTTTTGTCACCTCGCTGGTATTTAACAATGCCGTGCGCGTCGATATGAATGGCGCCCGCCCGCAAGGCAGTGAGGAAATGTTCTCAGAAATTAAGGCGCGGTTGCGCGATATCCGTACTGGCCCCGATGGCGCTTTATATATTCTGTCGGAAGGCGAGAACGGCAAGGTTTGGCGCGTTTCCAAGCCTTAGAGCGGGTTCGGCGCGGTCTATTCCCTTGCCCTGCATTTGCGCTAGACGCGCGCGAGTTTGTGGCGTATATAACGCCTCACTCAGAGATTTATAAGGAGACGAGCCATGGCCGTTCCAAAACGAAAAACGACCCCTTCCAAGCGCGGTATGCGCCGTTCAGCCGATGCGCTGTCGCGTCCGACCTATATTGAAAATCCGGATAGCGGTGAGCTGCACCGTCCGCACCATGTTGATTTGAAAAGCGGCATGTATCGCGGTCGTCAGGTCATGACCCCGAAAGACTAACCGTCTTAAAATTTTGTGAATTGAGGCAGGGCTTCGCATAAGGCGTGGCCCTGTTTTTTTTGCCCGTCGCTCAGCTCGCCCGATGATAGGCTGGCGGCGACCACTTCTTGCACACTATTGGTGACAAATAGCCCTTCGGCGCGCGCTAAAGCGTCGGGGTCTATCAGCCCTTCGCCAATATCCAGACCTGCCGCATGGCCCATGTCGAGCAATTGGCCGCGGATAATCCCCGCCAAGGCGCCTTCGCTTTCGGGCGGCGTAATCAATTGTTTGCCGAGCTGCACAAATATAGTGCCTGCCGCACAACTGGCCACGCGGCCATGTTGGTTGAGCAAGATAGCCTCATCGGCGCCCTCTGCCAAAGCTTGGCGGCGCGCCATAATATTATCCAAATAGGCATTGGTTTTATGAACCCGCGCCGTGGCCAAGCGCAGTTGATGGCTCATCATTAAGCGCAAGCTGGGCGCGCTCTCGGGCGCGGGGCTGATTTGCATCAGGCAAGTGGGTGGGCTTGGCGTTTGCGGCACCAGTCCACGACCGCCGCTACCGCCGGTTACGGTGAGGCGCAACACGCTATGGCCTTCGGGCGCGCCCTCCAGCAAAGCCAAAACCCCCGATTTCAAAACCGCTGGCGAATAGGGCAAGGGCAGGTGCAGGGCCTCGCAGCTGCTGTGCAGCCGCGCGAGATGGGCCTGCCAAAATTGCGGCACGCCATTTTTAACCAAGAGGGTTTCAAATACGGCCTCGCCCAACAGCAGGCCACGGTCCTCGGCGGAAAGTGCGTTTTCTGCGGGTTTTATCTCGCCATTTATCCAGACTTGGGTCATGCCGCATCCGCCTTATGAGATGGGAGACGCTTGAGAAAGCGCTCCAAAATAGAGCGCCCTTGCGGCGTTAAAATCGATTCGGGATGAAATTGCAGCCCATAAAGGGGGCGCGTTCTATGCGCCAATCCCATAATCTCGCCGTTGGCACTGCTGGCAATCAACTGGCAGTCGTCGGGCAGCTGCTCGACAATCAGGGCGTGATATCGGCCCGCTTGAAACGGGCTTTCGAGCCCGTCAAACAACCAATGGCCAGAATGGCTAAGCGCCGAAGCTTTGCCGTGGCGTGGTTCTTGCGCTTTGCCTATCGTGGCGCCCAAATGCGCCGCCAAGGTTTGATGGCCAAGGCAAATGCCCAGCACCGGAAGCGTGTCGGGCAAAGCCGCCAGCAAGTCGAGGGTCACGCCCGTGGTGTCGGGCCCGCCCGGGCCGGGCGAGAGAATAATCGCGCTGGGCGATACGGCCAGCACATCCTCCACGCTAACGGTTTGGCGCATCACCAAAGTCTCGAAACCGGCCTCGCGAACATAACGGGCCAGCGTTTCAACAAAACTATCGAAATGATCGATGACGACAATCATGCTTGTTTTGCCTCTTTGGCTTGTGGCGCCTCTACCCCAAGGGCGGCCATCAGGCCGCGGGCTTTGTTGAGGGTCTCTATATATTCGTCCGCGGGCTGACTATCGGCGGTAATGCCACCGCCCGCATGAAAGCGAATGGCGCGGTCTTTGATAATGGCGGTGCGGATAATAATATTGCTATCCATCCGCCCCTCAAAGCCAATATAGCCGAGGCTGCCATAGCTGGGTCCACGGCGGCAGCTCTCGCTGCTGGCGATGATTTCCATGGCGCGAATTTTTGGCGCTCCGGTAATCGAGCCCCCCGGGAAACTGGCCTGCAAAGCATCCAGAGGGGTTTTACCAGCTGCCAAAGTGCCGCGCACGGTGGAGACCAAATGATGCACATTGGAGAAACTTTCCAAGACGCATAATTCGGGCACTTCCACCGAATGGTCGGCGCAGGATTTGGCCAAATCATTGCGCAGCAAATCGACAATCATCACGTTTTCGGCATGGTTTTTCTCGCTGGCCAAAAGCTGTTGTGCGATGGCTTTATCTTGCGCCGGGGTGAGGCCGCGCGGTTCTGTGCCTTTGATGGGTCGGCTTTCCAAGGCGCCGTTTTCGGCCCGTAAAAACCGCTCGGGCGAGGCGGAGGCCAGCGCGAACCCTTCAAACCGCGCGAAAGCCGCAAAAGGCGCGGGGCTTTGGCGGCGCAAACGCCGATAGTAATCGAAGCCGCTATCAGCGGCGTTTAGGGTGGCGCTGAAACATTGGGCTAAATTGGCTTGGAAAATATCGCCATTTAAAATCGACGCCACTGTGGCCGCAACGCTTTTTTGATAGCGCTCAGCCGAAAAATTACTGACCACGGGCGCCGCCAAAACAGGCGCCAGCTTGGGGGCGGGCAAAGCGCTTGTGGGCACGCCGATGAGCTGTCGTTTCCAGTGTTCAATGGCGGCATGGGCGGCATCGCTGCGCGCCGCCGCATTGGTTTCAGGCAGACCCGTGGCGATGAGGAAGGCGCGTTGGGTTTGATGGTCAAAGGCCAGAACCGTGGCATAAAGCCCCTGCACCATGGCGGGCACGCGCAAATCATCGACCGCAAAAGGTGCCTCATTGGGCGGTAAATCTTCTAGCCCATAGGCTAAATCATAGCCGAACAGCCCCGCCGCCCCGCCCCGAAACGGCGGCAGCACGGCGTCTATCTCGGCGGGCAATCCGTCCCATAGGGTTTCGCCCTGGCGTAATTGGGCATCGAGTGCGCGAAAGCCTTCACGGGCTTGCCAGGCTTGCACGCTGAGCGTGGTATAGGGCGCGCGCGCGATGAAACTATAGCGCGCGGTGTGATGTTGGCCGTCGCTACTGTCTAGCCAAAGCGCGCCGGGCTCGTCGCCATAGGGCAAAAACGCCGCCTCGCTATCGACCCAATCGATCTCTTCAACGATGGGCCCATTAGGATGGACATAGCGAAGGCGGGCGGCGTCCTTCATGGTTTCGTGCCTTTGTGAAACCCTGAGGAAAGCCCGTGTGGCGCGCGCGGTTTCGGAAACCAATCGTCGGCGGCTTTCTCGCACAGGAGCGTTGCCAAAGGCGTGGGCGAGGCGACGTGCAGCAAGCTCCACGTGCCGAGCGTTTCTCCGGCAAACCAGGTCTTGGCCGCTATCGCCAGCTCTGGTTTTTGGTGTAAATGCGGCGCGCTGCCAAGATGGGTGGCCTGCGCATCATGGCCATCGGCCGACCAAGATAAAGCGGCGGGCGCGCCAGCGATAAACGTGAGCTGCAACTCCCCGCTATAGTTTTGCCAAGGGATAATATCGCCCACGGGAAGCACTAAAAGCGCCTGGCAGTCATCTAAAAGCGTGCCCAAATTATCGTCGGAAGGCGGCGTCAGATGAAGGCGTTCGCGCAGCGCGTCGATCGACAGGCTATCTAGGCTTTCGTCTCGCTCGGCCAGGCCCATTAAAAATTATCCTTGCGCGCGCGGATTTCGCTAAATACATCGACAGGCTTTGCCCCGCTCATGCCCAAATGCGCTTGCACGGCGGCATCGGTGGCGCGCAAAAACGGATTGGTCGCGCGTTCCAAGCTAATCTCGGTCGGCACGGTCGGCAGATTATCGGCCCGCAAGGCGGCAATTTCTGCGACGCGTTTTTTCAGCGCCTCATTGTCGGGGTCGATGGTCACCGCAAAGGCGGCATTGGCCGTGGTATATTCATGGGCGCAATAAATTTTTGTGCCATCGGGCAGGGCGTTCAGCTTTTGCAAGCTTGTCCACATTTGTTGCATCGTGCCTTCGAACACGCGCCCGCAGCCCAAGGCAAACAGACTGTCGCCCACAAAAGCCGCGCTTTGGGTTTCCATATGATAAGCGATATGGCCCAAAGTATGACCGCCCACGTTGATCACACGGGCGCTATGGGCACCCAGAGAGACGCAATCGCCGTCATCGACGGCTCTGTCTATGCCGGGAATTTTATCCGCCTCGCCAGCCGGGCCAAGGATGGTGCAGCCGGTTTTTTGCTTTATCTCGAGGTTATTGCCCGCGTGGTCATAATGGTGATGGGTGTTCCAAATATAGGTCAGCGTCCAGCCGCGCGCTTCGAGTGCGCGCAAAATCGGCTCGGTCTCTGGCGTGTCGATACAGGCGGTTTCGCCGCTTTCTGGGTCATGCACCAGATAGCCGTAATTATCGCTGAGGCAGTTAATCTGAACAATTTCTATGGTGGCCATGAGGCTCTCCTTCGAATGGCTTTTTCCCGATAAACTCATTTATAACTATAGTGGCAAAACGCGCGAGAGGAAATTTTAACGCGCCGAGAGAAAAGAGATATGCATGGCCATGGAGATTACCGATTTGGCGCAATTTTATGCAAAGCCCCTCGGGCGCCATGTGCAAAGCCTGATGTGCGAGAGCATAAATCGTATTTGGCCAAGCCCCGCCAGCAAAGACGATGTGGTGCTGGGCTATGGCTATGCCAGCCCCTTGGTGGCGCCGCTTTGGCCCGATACCCATTGGCATTTATTAATGCCCAAACAGCAAGGCGTACTGGCCCAAGACACTAATATGGGGGCGCAAAAACCAACCATATTGGGCCATGAAACCGCTTGGCCGGTGCGCGACAATAGCGTCAATCGCCTGCTGGTTCTGCATGGGCTGGAGGCGGCCAAGGATGTCGAGCGGGTGTTGGATGAGGCTTGGCGGGTGCTGCAACCCAATGGCCGGGCGCTGTTTATTGTGCCCAACCGACGCGGCCCTTGGGCGCGCAGCGATGCGACGCCATTTGGCGCGGGACGCCCGTTTTCGCGGCGCCAATTAACCCAGACGCTGCGCCGCACGGGGTTTGTGCCCGCCCAAATGGCGCCCGCCCTCATGCTGCCATCGAGCCTGCCCGTGCGCGCCATGCAAAGCTTGCGCCGGGTAGAGCGTGTGGCTGGGCTTGTTTTGCCGCACTTGGGGGGCGTTTGGCTTATCGAAGCCATCAAGCAAGTGCCGGCGCCTTTGTCGGTGCAGCGGGCCCGCCAAGCGCGCGCCAGTCGACGCCTTGGGGTGCCGCGTCCCGCTTTATCTCCGAAAATAAATTAGGCCTTAGCCGCGACGTAAAACAAAGACGCCTTGTTGCGCGAGTAAATTATCCCGCGCGCGCGGTTTGCCCGATAGTTCGCGCGCCCGACCTTTCGATAAGGTAATGCAGCTTTCCACGCGCAGGCCGATTTGGTCTACCAAATCGGTAAAATCGCGCAGCGTGCATAAATGAATATTCGCCGTTTCATACCAGCTTGCGGCCAAGGCTCCGGTGACAGGCATCCGCCCGTTGAGCAATAAATCGAGGCGCACGCGCCAATGGCCAAAATTTGGAATGGAGACGATGAGCCGCTCGCCAATGCGCGCCATTTCGCTCAGCACTTCCAGCGGTTTTTGCGTCGCTTGCAACGTCTGGCTGAGAATAACCGTGTCGAAACCATTGTCTGGATAATACGATAAATCCGTATCGGCATTGCCTTGCACCACCGAGAGGCCGCGCGCCACGCAGGCGTTGACGCCCTTTTGGCTCAACTCCAATCCGCGCGCATCGACTTGCCGGTCGGTGACCAAAAGGTCGAGCAGCACGCCGTCGCCGCAGCCGATATCCAGCACTTTGGTGCCGGGCTCTACCCGATTGGCGATCAGTTGAAGGTCGATGCGCGAGCTGGCCAGATTGCCATGCGCGGAGGCTTTGGGATCAAGCATCTTGCCCCTCCGTTTGCTTTATCGGCAGGCCGCGGGCTTGGGCGGCGGATTTTAAAAACCCGTCCAAAGTGGCATGCATCTCTGGTTCGTCGAGCAAAAATGCGTCATGGCCTTTGTCGCTTTCAATTTCGACAAAGCTGACATTGGCCCCAGCCGCATTTAACGCGCGCACGGTCTGCACGCTTTCCGAGGTCGGGAACAACCAATCGCTGGTGAAAGACATGACGCAAAAGCGCGTTTTCGTGCCTTCGAAAGCGGCCGCTAAATTGCCACCATGGTCGGCGGCAATGTCGAAATAATCCATCGCGCGGGTAATATAGAGATAGCTATTGGCGTCAAAGCGCTCGACGAAAGTCATGCCTTGGTGGCGCAAATAGCTCTCGATTTGAAAATCCGCATCGAAGCCATAGCTCACCGCCTCGCGGTCTTGCAAGTTGCGGCCAAACTTTTGCTGCAAAGTGGTTTCGGATAAATAAGTGATATGCGCGGCCATGCGCGCCACGCCCAAACCTTTGCGGGGTCGTTCGTCGGTCTCATAATATTTACCGCCAAGATAATGCGGGTCGGCGATAATCGCTTGGCGACCGACTTCGTGAAACGCGATGTTTTGCGAAGAATGGCGCGTCGACGCGGCAATTGGCACGGCCGAGAACACCCGCTCGGGATGGCTCGCCGCCCATTCCAGCGTTTGCATGCCGCCCATCGAGCCGCCCAAAACACAAAACAGACTGTCGATGCCAAAATGGTCGACCAGCAGGGCTTGCGCACGCACCATATCGCCGATGGTCAGCACCGGAAAATCTGTGCCATAGGGGCCCGAGCCATCGGGCTTTTGGCTTTGCGGCCCGGTAGAGCCCGCGCAACCGCCGATGACGTTCGAGCAAATAACGAAATATCTATCGGTGTCGATAACTTTGCCAGCGCCGATGAGGTCAATCCACCAACCGGGTTTGCCGCTCAGCGGATTTTCGCTCGCGACGTGCTGGTCCATGGTTAGGGCGTGGCAGATTAAAATCGCATTGCTCTTCTCGGCGTTTAATTGGCCATAGGTGCGAAACGCGATTTCCACGTCTTGCAGCGCCGCGCCGCAGTCGAGTTTCAGCGCCGCGCCTTTGAACAGCACGGTTTCGCCCAAATCGGTTTTTGTCGGCGCCTCACTCACGGGTTGGCTCATCCTTTCGCAACCTATAGATACAATCTTTCCTTTGATTTACACTTTATCGTCGCTTATGACTAGGCGAACTATGTGGCCCAATTTAAAGCGGGCGCAAATGGATGGAACAATGGACACGAAACCAGACCTTTTGGCTATTCGCCGCGACATTGATGCGCTGGATGCGAATTTGCGCGAGCTGTTGAAAGCCCGCGCAGGCTTGGTTGCGAAAGTGGCAGCCAGCAAGGCGCAAAGCGGTGACGCGCGGGCCTTGCGCCCGGCCCGCGAGGCGGCGCAACTGGCGGAGCTAAAGGCCTGGCAAGAAACCCAAGCGCCCGAATTGCCGCTGGCCGGACTGACAGCCATTTGGCGAGAAATTATCGGCATGGCCTTAAACCAGCAAGGCGGGCTCACTATTTTTGCGACGCCCGAAGCCATGCCCGCGGCGCGCGCCTATTTTGGCGCCAGCCTAGACTACCAATTATGCGACGATGCCGGCGCCGTTCAATTTGCTATTGCGGGCGAGCCAAGAGCCGTCGGCGTGGTGCTGCAAGGCCAAGACGCGGCCAGTGGCGATGGTGTTTCAGTGTTTGCCGAGCTGGCCTCGCCAGACGGTGCCGAGATAGCTCTGTGCTATGGCACAGTGGCAGAAGAAGCGGCGCGTTAATGGCAGATAACCTCAAAACGCCAAACCCAGTGCCCAATCCAGTGCCAAGTCCAAGAGCCGGCGTGCTAGACCTGCCGGCCTATGTGGGCGGGCGCGAAAGCGTGGAGGGTATCGAAAACCCGTATAAATTATCGGCCAATGAAAACCCTTTGGGCCCCAGCCCGAAAGCCGTTGCGGCCATTCAAGCCTTGGCAGCAGAGGCGGATTTAGCGATCTATCCCGATGGCGGGGCGCGTCAATTGCGCGCCAAATTAGCGCAAGTAAACGGGCTGAAGGCCGAGCAGATTGTCTGCGGCAATGGCTCTGGCGATGTCTTGCAATTGCTGGCGCAGGCCTATTTAGAGGCTGGCGACGAAGTGCTTTATACCGAGCACGGCTTCTTGCTGTACAAACTGGCCAGCACTTCTGCAGGGGCGACGCCGATTTGCGTGGCCGAGACAAATCGAACCGCCGACGTCGATGCGCTTTTGGCGAAAGTCAGCGAGAAGACCAAGATTGTGTTTCTCGCCAATCCGAATAATCCCACGGGCACCATGTTGCCAATGGAAGAAATTAGCCGCCTACATGCGGGGCTTGCGAGCGATGTTTTATTGGTGCTTGATGGCGCTTATGCCGAATATGTGGCGCCGGAAAAATGGCCCGCTGATTTCGCTATGGTCGAACAATTTTCCAATGTCGTCGCCACACGCACGTTCTCGAAAGCCTATGGGCTGGCGGCGCTGCGTTTGGGCTGGGCTTATTGCCCTCCTGGCGTGGCCGATGCGCTGAACCGCGTGCGCGGGCCGTTTAATGTCAATGCGATGGCTTTGGCTGGCGGGCTGGCGGCTTTAGAGGACCCGGCGCATATCGAGACAAGCCGCGCCCATAACGCGCAATGGCGCGATTGGTTGGGGCAACAATTAGGCGCGCTTGGCTATGAAATAAAAGCCAGCGAAGCGAATTTCATTGTCCTTGATTTTGGCACGGCTGAGATGGCTTCTGCGGCGGATGCGTTTTTGTGCCGCCAAGGCGTGATTGCGCGCGGACTGGCGGCCTATGCCATGCCCACGGCCTTGCGCCTAACGGTGGGGACACAAGAGGGCAATCGCGCGGCGGTGGATGCGCTGCAAGCTTTTCAGCAGCAAGCAGGAGCCGCCTTATGAGCCCAACTATTCACAAGCCGAATGTCGCGCTTATCGGCATGGGGCTTATTGGCTCCTCGCTCGGCCATGCGCTGAAGAAACATGATTTGACGGCGCATATCTCTGGCTATGCGCGCTCGGCGCAAACGCGCGAGGCCGCGATGGATATTGGCTTTGTCGATAGCGTGCATGAAACGCCAGAGGCTGCTTGTATTGATGCCGATGTGGTGTTTTTCAACACGCCGCTGAGCGCGGTGAAAGAATTGGCGGAACAGATTATTCCGGGGCTGAAAGACAATGCGATTTTAACCGATGTCGGTTCGGTGAAAGCGGGTGTGTTGAAAGATATTTCGCCGCTTCTCGAGGGGCGGGTGCATTTCGTGCCAGGTCATCCGATTGCTGGCACGGAAGAATCGGGCCCGCGTGCGGGGTTTGCTGAGTTGTTTGAGGAGCGCTGGTGTATTCTGACGCCCGACGATAAAACCAGCTTACTCGCGGTCGAGCAGATTTCGAAACTATGGCAGGGCATGGGCTCAGAAGTGACCTTTATGGATGCCGCGCATCATGATTTAGTGCTGGCGATTACCAGCCATCTGCCGCATCTCATCGCCTTTAATATTGTCGGCACGGCGGCACAATTGGAAAGCGATACGCGCTCGGAAGTGATTAAATATTCCGCCTCGGGGTTTCGCGATTTCACCCGTATTGCCGCGTCGGACCCGATTATGTGGCGCGATATTTTCATCGAAAACAAAGACGCGGTTTTGGAAGTCTTGGGTCGTTTCAGCGAAGACCTGACCGCCTTGCAGCGCGCCATTCGCCATAGCGATGCCGCTTATTTAGAAGATGTCTTTACCCGCACCCGTGGCATTCGTCAGTCGATTATTGAAGCCGGGCAAGATACCGAAGCGCCTAATTTTGGTCGCGATAGCTAATCAAATTTTATTGCCAGGTCGGTGCGGCGCCCAAATCAAGCGGGCCCAAGAGGGTGCGCCCGTTTTTAAAGTGTAGCGGTATCGACAAACGGTCTTGCGTGTCGCCGCCAAGCGCTGCCCCAAGGCCGCCAAAAAACAACCATTTGGCGCGGTCTCGCGGGGAGACCAGCCCGGCCTCTTGCAAGGCATCTATGAGGGCGCTCAGGTTGACGGCATTTAAATCGAGCTTGCCTTGGAGATAGCCGCGCGCGTGTAATTTGAGCGTGCCGCGGGCCACAAGGGTTAGGTTTTTGCGCTCCAGCGTCAGCCGGTCTAGCTCCAAAATATCGCCCGCTTGTCGTTGGTTCTGCAGCCATAATTTCGGCACGCGGGCCAAAACATCGACCCGTTTAAACGCGTCGCGGCCCAATCTTGACGGCTCGTGGAGGCGCAGGTTTTTAAGCTGCACGGCAATATCCATCGGCTCATGCATCTGAGTTTGCTTGTCGCTGCGCCGCACATGCAACGCCAAAGCCTCGGCCTCGACCCGCAATTTGGGCTGCCATGTCTCGCTATTTCGACTTGTCGTCAGGCTCGGGTGCTGCATTTCAAACGAGCTGCGCAGCAAGCCGTCGCGCGCCAAGAGGAGGCTCATCAAATTGCCCTTATGCGCCAGCGTAAACGCCCCGGCGGGAAGTTTAATCTCATGCGGGCCGAGAAAATCCACCACCGCATGGCTGTCTTCGAGCCCAAGGTTAAAGGGCATCAAAGTGGCGGTAAGCCTCTGGTTGTTCCAGCTGATGGTTTTTTGTTCCAAACGCGGCGCTTCCACATCCAGCGTGATGCGCGCCGGAAAGCCGTTCTGGCGGACGCTTTGCCAGGTCAGCCCATAGGCCGCCAAATCTGTGCGAATGCGTTCGCTGGCATAGTGCCATAGGCCAAAAGCCAGCACGGTGAGGGCCAGCAAGGTGACAAAAGGCGCGAATAACCAGAACCGAGGGTGAGAGAAAATAGCCCGCATCGGTTAACGCGCGTTGGTCAGGCCAGCCAAAGCCCAGAGAAAACGAGTGTATTCGCCGAGCAGCAGCGCCATGGTGCCAGGATAGGCAAACCAATAGTCGAGTTTCACTTGCGGCACGACGACCGGATAGGCAGATAGCCGAATTTTGGGCATGGCGTTTCGCAGTTCTAAAAAGGCGCGCGGCATATGCTGCGCGCTGGTGACGACAATCAGCGAGCGAAAGCCATGCACATCGGCCCATAGGCGCGTCTCGCGGGCATTGGCCACCGTATTATCGGCCTTATAATCTAGGTCGAGGCAGCAGCGTAACGCCTCGGGGTTTTGCGCTTTTGCAAGTGGCGCCATGGCCAGCACGCTGTCAAAGTCTAAATCTTCATACAGCCCGGTGATGAGCAGTCGCTTGCCTTGCTTGTTCGATAGCAAGGCGAGCCCCGCTTCTATGCGCGCCGTTGTGCCGCCCGTTAACACCACAATGCCATCGGCTTGGGGCGTTTCGCTGGGTTGGTTGGACAGCCTTTCGGCGAATAAAATAAAGCTCAAAATATAAAGCCCAAAGCCGCCGCTGAGCAGCCAGCGGGCGGTGCTCCAAAACCGCTGGCGTTTGTCTTCTTGGCTATCTGAAAATCGAGACATGCGCGCGCCCTAAAGTTGCGCGCGCAAATTGCGCAACACATACCGTCGCGTCACTTGCCAGCTTAGAAAAATAGCCGCCAAGGGCAGGGGCGTGAGATAAATGAGAAAACCAGGGTTGCGTGCTTCCGCGATGAGCCCGCCGAGCGCATAGAAAAACACCACAGCCGCCGTTAAGCCCGCCATGGCCGCCAGACTGACGACGCGGATAAAATGCGCCTCGAAGCGGCGAGAGATATAGCCGTCATGGGCGCCAATTTGATGCAAGACATTTAAAATTTCTTCATTGGCCAAAAGCCCCGCGCGAGTGGCGAATAAAATCACCGTCGCGGTGGCAAGCGTCACCATGGCCAGCACAAGCGCGGCGAATAATTCCAGTGCGCGGGCGGTGCTCTCTAGGGTTTCGCGCCATCGGCCATGGGTGTCGAGGCGCGCCCCCGGCGCCACGGCTTTTAATCTGGCCGATAGAGCCGCCGTCGGTAAATTTTCATTTGCCGCGGGGGTAATCTCGATGAGCAGCGGCAACGGCATATCTTCGCTAATATTGCCCGTGCCCAACCAAGGCTCCAACAGCGCCACGAGATCATCGCGCGCCAAAACGCGCGAGGTGCCAATGCCGGGCGTGTCTTTTATTTCCCGCAAAACCGCGGGCAATTGATCTTCGGCCGATAATTGCGTGGTCTCGATAATTTGTACACTTATGGCGCTGGTGGCGCGCGCCAGCCAGCGGTCGGCGGCGCGCTCGGCCAAAATAGAACAGCCAAGCGCCAGACAGGCAAGAAAGGTCATCACCATGGTGACGGCGCTGAGCGCCGGTCCGGCCAGATTTTCTGGCGGCAAGAGAGTTGGTTTTACCGTGCCTGCCATTAGGCCGCTCCCAATTCGGTGAGCTGGCCGTCTTCTAGGTGCAGGCGTGGAAATTCAAAGTTTTCCCAAAGAAGCTTATCATGCGTGGCAATGACAATCGTCGTGCCCATTTTATTGAGCTCGACCAATAAACGCACCAGCCGCTCGCCCATCTCAGGGTCGACATTGCCGGTTGGCTCATCGGCAATGATAATTTTGGGTCGCGTCATCACGGCGCGGGCAATGGCAACGCGTTGTTTCTCGCCGCCCGATAATGTGGCCGGCAGAGCCGATAATCGATCGCCCAAGCCCACCCAATTTAACAGCTCGACCGCATTGTCGTGCCAGCTCGAGGGGCGCTGCCCGGCGATACGCAAAGGCAGGGTGACATTGTCATAGACAGACAAATGCTCGATGAGGCGGAAGTCTTGAAACACGACGCCGATTTGGCGCCGCATCAGCGCCAGTTTTTTGCGGCTCAACTGAGTGGTGTCTTGCCCCATCAGCGTCACCCGTCCGCCGCTGGGGCGATGGGCGAGAAAAATCAATTTGAGGAGCGAGGTTTTGCCCGCCCCAGAAGGCCCGGTGAGAAAACGAAAAGACCCTTGCGGAATATCGAGCGCGATATTCGTCAAAACATCTCGTCGGCTATCATAGCGCAGCGAAACATTGTCCATTCTAATCATTGGGTGACGCCTTCGGTCTGGTTTTCTTAAATCCTAGTGTGACAGATTTGAGGGGGAGATGCACCCGTTTCCAAGTCGCGGGCGCTTACACCCAGTCGGGCAGGCTTTCGCGCTCTAACATGGCCTCATAGTCGGGGCGTGCGCGCACCACGGCGAAACGGTGGCCGCTGACCAAGACTTCCGGCGCGGCCGGGCGGGTATTGTAGCTTGAGCCCAATACGGCGCCATAAGCACCAGCCGCAAAGACTGCCAGTAAATCGCCTTCATCGGGCACGGGTAAGCTGCGGTCTTGACCCAAAAAGTCACCGCTCTCACACACTGGGCCCACGACATCCCAGACCAAAGCATCGGCTTCCATTTCTTTGACCGGCTTAATATCGTGATAGGCGCCATATAATGTGGGGCGCATCAGCTCGGTCATCGCGGCATCGACAATCATAAAGTTTCTCGCGCGGCCCTGTTTGGCGCGAATGACGGAAGTTACCAAGACGCCTGCATTGGCAGCGATGAGCCGGCCCGGCTCCAGCATAATGGTGCAGCCTTTGTCGCCCAAAATATCGGCAATAAGATTGGCATAAACCGTCGGGTCGAGCGGGGGCTCATTATCGCGCGCATAAGGCACGCCGAGGCCGCCGCCCAAATCAAGCCGGTCGATGACATGGCCTTTTTCGCGCAAACGGGCGAGCAGGCCCGCCACTTTCTCAAACGCCAGACGAAACGGTTCCGTGTCGGTAATTTGGCTGCCGATATGAATATCAATGCCGCGGGCTTCGACGCCCTCGAGGGTTTGCACATGGGCAAACCCCGCTTCGGCGTCTTCCCAGGCGATGCCAAATTTATTCTCGGCTTTGCCAGTCGAAATTTTTTCATGCGTGCCCGCGTCAATATCTGGGTTTACCCGCAGCGCTACTTGCGCCCGTTTTCCCATGCCTTTGGCCACCTCGGCCAGCATATCAATCTCAGATAGGCTCTCGACATTAAACTGCAAAATGCCGGCCTCTAAAGCGGCGTGCATTTCGTCGGCCGTTTTGCCGACGCCAGAAAAGACGATTTTGCTTGGCTCAATCCCCGCCTTTAGCGCGCGCACCATTTCGCCTTGCGAAACAATATCAGCGCCCGCGCCTAATTTGGCCAAAGTGGCAATGACGGCAATATTTGAATTGGCTTTTACCGAATAGCAAATCAGCCGGTCTTCGAGGCCCGCATCGGCCAGCGATTGATCCAGCACCGAGAAATGGCGTTCTAGCGTGGCCGTGGAATAGCAATAAAAAGGCGTCCCCACAGCTTGCGCAATCTCGGCGATTGCGATGTCCTCGGCATGTAAAGCGCCATCTCGATACAAGAAGTGATCCATTTTAACTCTCTATTTCCACAAAACCAATATCTGCCAAAGGCGCTGGCGGCAAGCTTAGGGGGCCGCGTTTGCCACAGGCCACGCTCGCGCCCATAAAAACCGTCAGCACGAGGAGGGTGACACCCGAGCGCAGGCTCACTGTCCCACCTCGCGGGCTTTCAACCAAGCCTGCCATTGCGCCACCATCGCGCGCACATTATCGGGCGCCGTGCCCCCATAGCTGGTGCGGCTTTTCACGGAATTCTCCACACTCAAAACATCATAAATGCCTTGCGTAATGCTGGCGTGAACGCTTTGCATGTCTGCGAGGCTCAACTCATCGAGCAAGCAGGCTTTTTCTTCGGCCATGGCCACCAAGGCGCCTGTGGCGTGGTGGGCGTCGCGAAACGGCAAGCCCGCCTCGCGCACCAACCAGTCGGCTAAATCGGTGGCGGTGGAAAACCCATTGCCGGCGGCTGCGCGCATGGCGGTTGGATTGACGCCCAATGTATCCATCATGCCAGCCATAGCGGCCAAACACAGCGAGAGACTGTCCAGCGCGTTGAACACGCCTTCTTTGTCTTCTTGCATGTCTTTCGAGTAAGCCAGCGGCAGGCCTTTCATGACGACAAACAGACCCGTCAGGGAGCCGATGATGCGACCCGATTTGGCGCGTATCAACTCAGCGGCGTCTGGATTGCGTTTCTGCGGCATGATAGACGAGCCCGTCGAGAAAGCATCTGGCAGCGTGAAAAAGCCAAAATTCGGCGTCGCAAAAACCACAATCTCTTCGGCCAAACGCGACAGATGGGTGGCGCAAATCGCCGCCGCCGAGAGCGCTTCCAGCGCAAAATCACGCGCCGAGACACTGTCCATACTATTGCCCGTTGGCGCGTCGAAGCCCAAAGCTTGCGCCGTCGCATGGCGGTCGATGTCAAAGCCTGTGCCGGCCAGAGCGGCCGCCCCCAAGGGGCTTTCGTTCAGCCGCTTGCGGGCATCCATCAGGCGTCCGTGGTCGCGCGACAGCATTTCGACATAGGCCAACATATGGTGGCCAAAGCTCACCGGTTGGGCCGGTTGTAAATGGGTGAAGCCCGGCATAATCGTATCGGCATGCGCCTCGGCTTTGGCCACAAGGACGCCCATCAGCGTGCTGATTTGCGCCGCCAAATGGTCGAGCGTGTCGCGCACATAAAGCCGAAAATCGGTCGCCACTTGGTCATTGCGCGAGCGCGCCGTGTGCAAGCGTCCGGCAGTGGCGCCAATCAGGTCAGCGAGGCGCGCCTCAATATTCATGTGAATATCTTCGAGCGCGCGCGAGAAGGTAAACTCGCCCGCCTCCATTTCGGCCAGAATTTGGCTCAAACCTTGGCTTATCGAAGCGCCATCCTCGGCTGAAATAATGCCCTGGGCCACCAACATTTCGGCATGCGCCAGCGATCCACGGATATCTTGCGCAAACAGACGCTGGTCAAATCCGATGGATGCGTTTATCTCTTCCATTATGTCGTCAGGACCGCCACCGAACCGGCCGCCCCACATGCGATTGCTCATTGTACCATTTCCCTTTTAGGAGGCTTGTATCTTGTCACAATTTAGTCGATTTGTCCGCTCTCGTAAGCGCCGTTTTGTGACCCTGGTTGTCTTGGGTGTTTTTGCCCTTGCAGGCGTTCAAACCCTATACAAGAAGGAGGGTGGGCAAAGCAAGGCAGAGAGTGAAAAAACCACCTCCGCCGCGCGCGCCAAGGGGGGGCAAGCGCCAGATAATTTCATCACCCACGCGGCCCCCAAAGCGCTGCCGCGCTTGGCGCTGCAAAACGCCGACAAAGCGCCGCTGTCTTTGGCCGCCTTTCAAGGCGAGCTATTGGTGGTTAATTTTTGGGCGACATGGTGCGCCCCGTGCCGCAAAGAAATGCCGCAGCTCGACGCTTTGGCGCAACGCTACGCCGATAAAAAAGTCCGCGTCATCGCGCTTTCCGTCGACCGTGGGGGGGCACAAAAACCAGAGGCGTTTCTCAATGATTTGGGCGTCGCCCATTTAACCCGCGCCTATGACCCGAGCTATAAATCAGCCCGCGCGGCCAAACTCATTGGCCTGCCGACAACCCTCTTGGTATCGCCAGAGGGGTTGGAAATTGGAAGATTGGCAGGTGAGGCGGATTGGGATAGCCCAGACGTCCATGCTTTGCTGGATGCCTATTTGGCCGATTAGCGGGTGGGAACGGGCGCGTCGCCGCTATAGTCGTAAAAGCCTTTGCCGGTCTTGCGACCGAGCCAGCCCGCTTCGACATATTTAACCAATAAAGGACACGGGCGATATTTGCTGTCGCCCAGCCCTTCGTGCAGCACTTGCATGATGCTCAGGCAGGTGTCGAGGCCAATGAAATCGGCCAGCTCAAATGGGCCCATGCGATGATTGGCCCCCAAGCGCATGGCTTTATCGATGCTATCGACACTGCCCACGCCTTCGTAAAGCGTGAAAGCGGCTTCATTGATCATCGGTAGCAAAATGCGATTGACGATAAAGGCTGGAAAATCTTCGGCCACACAGGCGGTTTTGCCCAAAGTTTCGACAATCGCTTGCGTGGTTTCAAATGTGTCTTGCGAGGTCGCGATGCCGCGAATGATTTCCACCAATTGCATCACCGGCACGGGGTTCATGAAATGCATGCCGATGAATTGCTCTGGCCTATCGGTCGCCGCCGCCAGGCGGGTGATGGAAATAGAAGATGTATTGGAAGCGATAATCGCATCGGGCGAGAGCACCGAGCTGACTTCGCGTAAAATTTCAATTTTAATGGCTTCGTTTTCGCTGGCCGCTTCAATGGCCAAATCGACCTCGGCCATGGCGCCTAAATTGGTCGCTGGATGAATGCGCGCCAGTGCCGCTTCGCTATCGGCTTCGGCTAATTTACCCGACGCGATTTGGCGCCCCATATTGCCCGTTATCGTGGCAATACCGGCTTCAATGCGGTCTTGGGAAATATCATTGAGAAGGACACGGAAGCCGGACAAAGCAAAGACGTGCGCAATGCCACATCCCATTTGTCCGGCTCCAATAATGCCAACGGTTTTTGCGTCAGACATGTGTCCTCTTTCGGGGCGAGCGCTGATTAAAAACCGGCTTTGCCCAGTTCTTCTTCGAGTTCAGGTACGGCGGTAAATAAATCAGCCACCAGACCGTAATCCGCGACTTGGAAAATCGGCGCTTCTTCGTCTTTGTTAATCGCCACAATGACTTTCGAATCTTTCATACCCGCCAAATGCTGAATGGCACCCGAGATACCGACCGCAATATAAAGGTCGGGGGCCACCACTTTACCGGTTTGGCCGACTTGATAATCATTGGGCACAAAGCCCGCATCCACGGCCGCGCGCGAGGCACCCATAGCGGCGCCCAATTGGTCGGCCACTTTTTCCAACATCGGGAAATTTTCGCCAGACTGCATGCCACGGCCACCCGAAACCACAATCTTGGCCGAGGTTAGCTCTGGACGGTCAGACTTGGTCAGCTCTTCCGAGATGAACTCAGAAAGGCTTGGATTATCTGCCGCGCTGAGCGCTTCGACGCTGGCACTACCGGTTTCGGCAGCGGCGGCAAAGGCGGTAGAGCGGATGGTGATGGCTTTTTGGCCTTCGTTGACTTTCACCGTTTGAATGGCATTGCCTGCATAAATCGGACGCTCAAAAGTCGTTGCATCCAGCACGGCTGTGATGTCCGACACTTGGCTGCAATCCAGAAGGGCGGCAATGCGTGGGGTGAAGTTTTTCCCATTGGTCGAAGCCGGCGTTGCAATCGTGGCATATCCGGAGGCAATGCCGACAACCAAAGCAGCCATTGGCTCCGCCAGTTGCTTGTCATATTGGGCGTCGTCGGCCAATAGAACTTTGGCAACGCCTTCCAATTTGGCCGCTTGGTCGGCGACGCTTGCGCACCCGCTACCCGCGACGAGAACATGTAACTCGCCGCCCATTTGGGCGGCCGCGGTTACCGATTTGACGGTTGCATCGGCGAGGGTTTCATTATTGTGTTCAGCAATTAGCAGCGTATTCATTACAAGACTCCTGCTTCGTTTTTCAGTTTATCGACCAAATCGGCGACAGTTTCTACTTTCACACCGGCTTCGCGTTCGGCGGGCTCGGTGACTTTCACGATTTCCAAACGCGGCGCGGCATCTACGCCGTAATCTGCCAAGTCTTTTTCATCGATCGGTTTTTTCTTCGCTTTCATAATATTCGGCAGCGAAGCATAGCGTGGCTCGTTCAAGCGCAAATCTGTGGTCACAATCGCCGGCAGGTTGATTTTCAGGCTTTGTAGGCCCCCATCAATCTCGCGGGTGATGTTCAGCTTATCGCCATCTACACTCAACTCAGAAGCAAATGTGCCCTGGCTCCAGCCCAGAAGCGCGGCCAGCATTTGGCCAGTCTGATTGTTGTCACCATCAATCGCCTGTTTGCCGAGAATAACCATATCAGGCTTTTCTTCTTCGACAACGGCTTTCAATACTTTGGCAATGCCCAGCGGTTCCATGTCGGTTTCGGTTTTCACCAAAATGCCGCGGTCAGCGCCCATAGCAAGCGCGGTGCGGATGGTTTCTTGGGTCTGTGCCGGCCCGATGGACACCACAACAATCTCCGTTGCCGTGCCCGCTTCTTGCAAGCGAACGGCTTCTTCGATGGCGATTTCGCAGAACGGGTTCATCGACATTTTTACATTGGCTAGATCAACGCCCGATTGGTCCGGTTTCACCCGAATTTTGACGTTGTAGTCCACTACGCGTTTGACGGGGACAAGGATTTTCATCATTCAATCTCCAATAGTTGGCGCACATGCGCTCTGAGACGCAATTCTTAGTGAATTGGGGCAAATAAGTCAATTGACCAGCCGTGGGGCGCCTGCGTCAAAACGACCTTAAGATAGGCGGCAAGACAGGCGGCAAAATCATCGCTTTATCGGTTGGCGCCCGGCACCCATAAGACATCTTTTTGGCCATTGGCATTGGCGGCGCGCGCTGCGACGAACAATAAATCGGACGCCCGATTGATATATTGGCGCGCGCTATCTGAAAACACATCGCCGCCTTCGCTGGCCGCGCTCAAGAGGCGCTCGGCATTGCGAATAATCGTGCGCGCCAAATGCAAATGCGCCGCCGCAGGCGTGCCCCCGGGTAAGACGAAACTATCGAGCGGCGCCAAAGCCTCGTTCATCGCGTCTATTTCATCTTCCAAGCGTTTTACTTGCGCGGGGGTTACCCGCAAGGCCTCAAAAGCATCGGTTTCAGGGGTCGCTAAATCAGCGCCCAGATCGAAGAAATCATTTTGCAGGCGCTGCAAAACGGCGTCTAAATCGGGTTGGTCTTGGGTATAAAGACGCGCCAGACCAAGGGCGGCATTGGCTTCATCTACCGCCCCATAGACGCCAATGCGCTGGTCATGTTTGGCGCGGCGCGAGCCATCGGCCAATTGCGTCGAGCCATCGTCGCCCGCACGGGTATAGATTTTGTTCAATTTAACCATCGTCAAATGCCGTCCCTAAAAGCCTAGCCGCCAGACAGATAAACGCCCAGCATGACCAGAACAATAGTGCCAAATTGCAGCCCCACACGCCAGCGCATAAGTTTTTGCGAGGTCGAGGTCGAGCCATTGCGAAGCATGTTCACCAGCCCCGCGAGCAATACCAGCGTGACGGCAGCCAAGCCAAGGGGAATAAGGTAGCTAAAAACATCCATGCTCGTTTCCTTTCTTTACACCGAAGGTGCGCTTTACACCGAAGTGGTGCCCATTTCTTCGAGGCGCCGCGCGATGATATCGGCCTGAATTTCTGCCGCGCCCTCAAAAATATTCAATATCCGCGCATCGCATAAAACCCGACTGATGGGATATTCTAGCGCAAACCCATTGCCGCCATGAATTTGCAAACCATTGTCCGCGCCCGCCCAAGCGACGCGTGCGGCCAGTAATTTGGCCATGCCCGCTTCTAGGTCGCAGCGTTCGCCTTGGTCTTTTTTGCGCGCGGCGAAATAAGTCAATTGGCGCGCGGCCAAAATTTCTGCCGCCATCATCACCAATTTGCCAGATACCCGCTCGAAATTATAAATCGCTTTGCCAAATTGTTTTCTATCGGTCGCATAGGTAAAGGCCAGCTCCAGCGCGTTTTGCGCCACGCCAATGGCGCGCGCCGCGGTTTGAATGCGGGCGCTCTCGAACGTTTCCATCAATTGTTTAAAGCCCTTGCCAGTCTCGCCTCCCAGCACGGCGTCTTCTGGCACAGCAAAACCATCAAAGGCGATGTCATATTCTTTCATGCCGCGATAGCCCAAAACCTCAATCTCGCCGCCTTGCATGCCTTCCGCTGGAAACGGCGTTTGGTCATCGCCGCGTGGCTTTTCGGCCAAAAACATGCTCAGGCCGCGGTGGCCTTTCACATCGGCTTCGCTGCGCACCAAAAGCGTCATCACATCGGCGCGCGCGCCGTGGGTAATCCAGGTTTTGGCGCCGATAATCTCATAGCCGGTGGCGGTTTTTTTGGCCCGTGTGGCTAGGCTGGCCAAATCCGAGCCCGTATTGGGTTCGGTAAACACGGCGGTCGGCAATAAGGAGCCATTGGCAATGCGCGGGAGATAATTTTGTTTTTGCTCGGGCGTGCCATTTTGCAAAATCAATTCGGCCGCAATATCCGTGCGCGTGCCCAGCGAACCGACGCCGATATAGCCGCGCGATAATTCTTCCGACACCACACACATGGCTTGTTTACCTAACCCCATGCCGCCAAATTCTTCTGGCACGGTGAGCCCAAAGACGCCCAATTGGCCAAGCTCTTCAATCAGCGGAAGCGGGATTAGCTCGTCGCGCAAATGCCACCCATGCGCATGGGGAATAACTTTTTCATCGGCAAAACGGCGAAACTGATCGCGAATCATCGTGTGGGTTTCATCGAGCCCGGCATCGGCTTCGATTTGCCCTTGGGCCAGCATAAGCTGCGCCATGCTGGCGCGGCGTTGGGCGGTATTGGCATGGGCGCGCAAATGCTCCACATCGCCATCGTCAAAACCGGGCAAGCCATCGGCAAAACCCAAATCGCTGGGACGCACGATTTCGCCTTGGCTCATCGGCAGACCGCCAACCAATTGATTGAGATATTCGCCGAAAATAATCAGCGTGAGGTTCTGCTCCAGCTCGCCCAGCCGCTGGTTCATCTGGCTGGCATAGGCGCTCATTTGTGCCAGCGTCTCGAGATAAGTGGCGGCCCACGCGCGGCCATGACGGCCAAATTGGTCCATGCCTTCGGGCGCGGGCGCGCGCAAAGCGGCGCGCAAAGGGTCGAGCGCGGCATTGGCTTTGGGCAGCCGTGCCAAGAGGTCGAGGGTTTCTTGCGGGGTGATTTTCTCTACAGCAGTCATGCCGACAGACTATCGGTTTTTAACACGAAGGCAAGGCTCGCCAGCCCGCTTTGGCCCGGTTTGCGATGGGCGAAAGGTCGCGGCTTTACACTTGTGGGATTAAAAATTCGCCCTCGCCGAGCGGTGGCGGCAGCAGGGCGACAACCGCCTCGCGGCTCATGCCTTGCTGGCGCAAATCGCGAAACCCGCTGTCGCCCGCCTGTTTGGAAAGACGTCTGCCTTGCGGGTCGCGCATCAGGGCGTGATGAAAATAATCGGGCGTTGGCAGGCCGAGCAAGGCTTGCAGCAAGCGATGAATATGCGTTGCCGGGCTGAGGTCGCGCCCGCGCGTCACTTGGGTGATGTTTTGAAACGCATCATCCACCACCACCGCAAGATGATAAGACGTCGGCACTTCTTTGCGGGCCAGCACCACATCCCCATAGGCGGCGGGCGTGGCCAGCACGGTTTGCGGGCCATCGCCGTCTTGCGGGTTCAGCTCTTGATAGGTGAGCGGCTGGGGCGTGTTTTTTTGCACCCATTGCACGGCCTTTTTCATGTCGAGACGCCACGCATAATCACTGCCTTCCCACATCCGCCGTTTTCGCTCGCTGTCGGGCAAATCGCGATACAGGCCGGGGTAAAGCGGTGCGCCATCGGGGTCGCGCGGCCAGGTGGCGGGGTCGGCAATGGCCGCCAAAATTTCGCGCCGCGTTGCCCAGCACGGATAGACCAGCTCCCGCTCGCGCAAGATTTTCAGAGCCTGCGCATAGGCTTCAAAACGTGTCGATTGCAATAACACAGGCCGTTGCCAGTCGAGCCCCAGCCAGTCGAGGTCTTGGTAAATACCGTCGATAAAATGAGGCCGCGCCCGGCCGATGTCGATGTCTTCTATGCGCAATAAAAATTGCCCGCCGGCTTGGCTGGCTTTTTGCGCGCCGAGCATGGCCGAATAGGCGTGGCCCAAATGCAACCAGCCATTGGGGCTCGGCGCGAAGCGGGTCAGAAACGGAGAAGGCTCTTTCATTGCCATCATCAATGCTCCATAATCTTTGACTATGCAAATATATAAGACAAAAAAACAAATCACTGCAGCCCTCACGCATTTATGCGAGCGCGATAAAAAGCTGGCCAGCGCCTTTGAAAAATATGGCACACCGCCGATGCGCGAAAGCCCCGATGGGTTTCATGGTCTGGTGCGCCTGCTCATCAGCCAGCAAGTTTCCACCGCAGCGGCGACTTCTATTCAAGCCAAATTCGACGCCGCTATGGGCGGTATGGAGCCAGAAAACCTGCTGGCTTTGAGCGAGGCAGAGGTTACGGCTTGCGGCATTTCCCGCCCCAAGCAGCGGTATTTGCGCAACCTTGCCGAAGCCATCGTCAGCGATGGGCTCGACTTAAAGGCGCTGCGCAAAGCCGATAATCAGACGGTCTACGAGACGCTGGTTGCGCTTTTGGGCATTGGCCCGTGGACGGCACAATGTTATTTGCTGTTTTGTTTGCGCCGCGCCGATATGTTTCCGGCTGGCGATTTGGCGCTGCAAGAAAGCGTGCGGATGCTCTATGGCCTCGATGCCAGACCCGACGCGCCAGCTCTGGAAACTTTTGCCCAGCGCTGGCAACCGCATCGCGGGGCGGTGGCACGGCTTTTGTGGACTTATTATAATGGCGAGCAGGCCGAGGCCAAAGCGGCGCGCAAGTAACTAGAGTTAACATGTCCTATTGGGCATACTGGGGGTACCCGCTATGATTCGTAGGCCAAGGGCACGGATGAGAGGATAAAGAGACCAAACTATGCACCGATCTGCTAGCGACGCGATTGAGTTTGTGAAGGCCGCCCCGCCGGATTTTAAAAATCCTGCGAGCTGTCCGGCTTTGGTTTTAAACGCTGATTTTCGACCTTTGAGTTATTACCCGCTCTCGCTTTGGTCTTGGCAAGATACGCTAAAGGCGGTGGTGTTGGACCGGGTCAATATTGTGTCGCATTATGATACGATTGTGCATTCGCCCTCGACCGAGTTTTTACTGCCCAGCGTGGTCAGTTTAAAAACCTATGTGAAACCGCCGCGCTATCCTGCTTTTACCCGGTTCAATGTGTTTTTGCGCGATGGGTTTTCGTGCCAATATTGTGGCGTCCCCAAAGACCTAACCTTTGACCATGTTATCCCGCGCCGCGCCGGTGGGCGCACGACGTGGGAAAATGTGGTGGCGGCGTGTAGCCCGTGTAATTTGCGAAAAGGCGGTCGCTTGCCCAAACAAGCCGGCATGGTGCCAAGGCAAAAACCGCATCAGCCGACGGTTTATGAATTGCATGAAAATGGCCGACGGTTTCCGCCCAACTATTGCCATGATAGTTGGCAAGATTACCTGTATTGGGATACGGAGCTGGAGCCGTAAGCGCGGCTAGATTTTTTCCGACGCGCGAATGGCCACCCGACAGCCAAAACGGATAATTTGGCTCATCACCTCATAACCCGGCGCTTGTTCGGCGCCGTGCTCGAAAGCGGTGGCTTTATGTTCGGCTTCATCGGCACGAAATTTTTCAATCGCGGCGCGTAAAGCCTCGTCCTCGCCAGCTGTGCCGTCGGCCAGCTCGTCTAATTGGGCGGCGTAATGGGCGTCAATTTCTGTTTCCACGGCGGCGGTGCAGGCCATGGCGGCTTTTTCGCCCATCAGCGCGGTTACCGCGCCCAGCGCAAAACCAGCGGCATTCCATAGGGGGCCAAAAGCGGTTGGGCGGATGTTGCGGGCGACGATGAGGCCATCGAAATGGTCGAGATGTTCCTGCTCTTGCTCGGCCATGTGATGCACCAGCTCGGCGGTTTTTTCGAGGCCCGGAATTTTATCGAAGACCGCCAATTGGCCCTCATAAATACGCACCGCGCCATGCTCTCCAGCATGGTCGACACGGATCATTTCTTCTAGGCGTGTATGGCTCATTTTTCTTCCTCAGGATGGCGCAAGGCGCCCAAGCAAAGGGCGGCCAAGGCGAGACTTGCCAAAGCATTATAGCCTGCCAAAGAGATACCGAAAAGGGTCCAGGCTGGGGCATCACAGCGCACGATAGATTGGTTTTCGAGCGCCGCTAAAAGCGCCTCTGGCGAGCTGGCCATGGCGCCGCCGCCGCCACAAGTGGCGGGTCCGGCCCAAAATCCATATTCGATGCCCGCATGGTAGATGCCAAGTCCGGCGCTGGCCAAGAACACCACGCCCACCGTCACCAGCAAGCCGCGCGAGGCCAGTTTTGCGTAAGGCGCATAGAAATAGGCAAGGGCTAAAAGGGGCAGGGACAAATAATAAGGCGCGCGTTGTTTGAGGCACAAGGCGCAAGGGGTGAGGCCGGCAAATATTTCGCTGGCCAAAGCCGCGCCAATGACCAGCGTCGCCAGTGCCAACACCAAGCCAATGCGAGGCCTCAAAGAGAGGGGCAAAGAGAGGCGCGCCATCATCTTATCGCCCCCAGTAAAACCATGCCCAAAAGCAGCAAGGCGACGAAGAGGAAGGACAAAAGATTGAAATATTTATCAATCAGCTGGCGTATCTGCGGCCCGAAATAATAAATCAAGGCAGCCACGCCGAAGAAGCGCAGGCCGCGGCCCAAAACACTGGCCAAGATAAAAGGCCCCAAAGCCAGTCCGGCAACGCCGCTGGCAAGCGTGGCAACCTTAAAGGGTAAAAAGCTGATGGCCGCCGCCAAGACCACCCAAACGCCCCATAGGTCATAAAAACTTATGAATTTAGCAAAAGCCGCTTCGCCATTATAAAAGGCGATAATCGGTTGGCCGATGGTTTCCCATAGTAGAAAGCCGATGGCATAGCCCAAAAGCGCCCCCAAAACCGACGCCAAGGTGCAGATACTGGCCAGAAACCAGGCTTTCGTCCGATTGGCCAACACCATGGGCAGCAAAATAACATCTGGGGGAATGGGAAACACCGAGCTTTCCAAAAACGACACGCCCGCCAATCCCCATGCCGCGTGGCGGTGGGCAGATAAAGCGAGGGTTCGGTCGTATAGGGCGTGTAACATGGAGGCGAGACTAACGGCGTAAATGGGCAATGAAAAGAGTTTTGTGGCCCTCGCGAATCCTCGATAGATTTATTTATGAACAATCCTTTGGACCCAAATGCCAACTCAGGCTTTGCCAGCTCGCTGGCCGATATGATTGCGCGGCTGCGCCATGGGCTGGGCATTACCGCCATTGGTTTGGTGTTGGGCGTTGTGGTGGCCTATGCGGCTCTGGCGTCTTTTGGGGCGGTGGAAGTTTTATTGTCGCTTTGGCAACCCGCCCATGCGCCGGGCCAAATTGGCTGGCACGGGTTTAATCCTATTTTGCTTCTGGTGCCCACGGTTTCGGGTTTGCTCATTGGGGGGCTCTTGGTATGGCTGACGCCGCGCCGTCCGGTCGAGCTGGCCGATGTGATACACGCCGCGCATGAACCCGACCCCGTGGTGTCGCGCACCGGCGGTTATGTCTCTTTGGTAAAATCTGTTCTGGCCATTGGCGCGGGCTCGACGACGGGCCTTTATGGCCCCTTGGTGGTGTTGGGCGCCAGCCTGGCCGCCAGCACCAAACGCTTGCTCAACCTGTCGCCGCAATATGCCGAAATGGCTTTGGGGGCGGGCGTAGCAGCGGCGATTTCCGCTGCCTTTAGCGCGCCTTTGGCGGGTATTCTTTTCGCCCATGAAGTGGTGTTGCGCCATTATAATTTGCGGTTTTTTGCGCCTGTGAGCCTCGCTTCGGCGACGGCCTATGTGTTTTCGGGCGAAGTGCTGAACCAGCATATTTCTATTTTGCCGATATTTGAAACCCGCATGGCGGGGCCGCTGGATATTCTCTGGCTGATGGCGCTGGGGGTGATTGCGGGTCTGGTGGCGGTGGGGGTTATGCGGTTTGTGGCGCGCTTGCGGTTGCGCCTTGTTGGGGCCGCTTTGCCGGTTTGGCTGCAGCCTGCTTTGGCCGGGCTTGGTGTGGGTGTTTTGGCGCATTTCGCCCCGGCTATTTTGGGGCCCGGCTTGGACACGATATCGGCGATGATGCAGGGCGAGATTGCGCCGAGCGCTTTATTGATTTTGCTCGTGGTCAAAATTATCGCGGCGGGGCTTTGCCTGACGCTGTTTTTCCATGGCGGCATTGTGGCGCCGGCGCTTTTCATCGGCGCGGCGCTGGGCGGTGTGATGGCCGGATTTTTAACGCTCTTGGCACCGCTGACGGGCTATGCGCCCGATACCGCTTTATTTGTTCTGGCAGGCATGTCGGCGATGGCCAGCTCTATGTTGGGCGCGCCTTTGGCGGTTATTTTGCTGTGCTTTGAATTATCGCAAAATTATGCCGCCACCACGGCCATTGTGGTGACCATTGTGATTGCCAATCTGCTCTCGTCGCGGCTCTCGACGCGGTCGGTTTTTGAGCCGCAATTGCTGGCCAAAGGGGTCGATTTATCGCTCGGGCGCGAGAGCTTGGCCTTGCAGCAAACCCCTGTGACGGAGCTCATGTCGGCCGATTATCTTACGCTGCCGGCCAATGTGAGCGTGCGCCAGGCGACGCAAGAAATGGCGGAGGCGCATTGCTCTGAGGCGCATTTATTGGATGACGAGAGGAAATGGGTTGGCAAAATTTGCCTTTATGATTTGGTGCGCCAGCCCGAAGACGCCATGTGTTTGGCGTTGCAAGAACGCACGCCGCTTATTTTGCAGGCGCATGATAATGCGCTTTATGCCCAAACCGCGATGCGCGACTTTTTGGGCGAGGGCGTGCCAGTTTTAAAATCGGGCGTGCTGGTTGGCATTATCCATGAAGCCGATTTATTTGCCCACGCCCGAATGGTCACCCGAAGCGCTTGGCAGCATGACCATGATGATGCGGTGCATTAATGGGCTTGAAAACGGGGCTCTATTTTTACCCAATTTTCTGAGAGAAGATGCGTTCGAAGCATTGACGCCAAGCCAATAATCGGGCAAATGAGGGGGGCTGGTCGGCCCTTGTGGTGGAATTGGTAGACGCGACGGATTCAAAATCCGTTTCCTTAACGGGAGTGGCGGTTCGAGTCCGCCCAAGGGCACCAGCTGACTTTTTCTAAAATTTGCGATTTTATTTTCGATTGACGAATGTCTGCAAAGCAATCGACACACCGTCGTTTGCTTATGGTCTTCATCTTATGCTTGAGTAACTTTGTATCCATTGGGGGTTCAAAAAAAACAATAATTTTCACTCAAGCAGGAGACAGAGATAGATGATTGAGACCTTTCCAAAAGAGGTGGCCAAGCAGCTTGGCTACTATGTTTACAAACTTATCGACCCAAGAGACGGAGCTGTGTTTTATGTCGGCAAAGGCAAGGGGGATAGAGTTTTCGCCCACTGTAAAAATGCGATCGAGCAATCTGCTATCGAGGCGGAAGAAGACGAAGAAGATGAGGTGTCGTTAAAATTAGGGACCATACGCGAGATACTGAGAGAAGACCTTTTTCCTCTGCATATTATCGCAAGACATGGAATGACCGAGGATGAGGCTTTCTTGGTCGAAGCTGCGCTGATTGATAACACGCCTGGTCTGACCAATATAGCGGGTGGACATGGCTCCTCCGAGCGCGGTCCAGCTTCTGCCCAACAGCTTAACCAACGCTATTGTGCGGAACAGATTGTTCTGGAGCCGGGAATGAAGGTGATGGCTATCAATGTGCGAAAGTCGGAGGATGAACGGGATTATTATGATGCGGTTCGATTTGCTTGGCGCGTTTCGAAAACAAGAGCGGAGAGGGCAGAGCTTGTTTTTGCCGTGTCGGATGGCATTTGCAGGGGTGTTTTCATTCCCGAGGAATGGTTGGAAGCAACGCCTAAAAATTTCCCTAATCTGACGGAAAAGAGACTTAAAGGTAGGCATGGGTTTGTCGGCAAGGAAGCTCCCGATGAGATTGTGAAAAAATATAGGATGAAGCGCATGCCTGATGAATTTAAACGGCGCAAGGGCATGGCGTCTCCTATCCTCTATTCCTATGAGTAAGCAGAGAGGCGAATAACCCTGTTTTTGTTCACATTCCATGACTGGCCATCGAGCCCTCATATGTGTATATTGCCGAAAAGGAAACAGGAGCTTGATGATGTCCGGGGAAAGCAAATTAAAACGTATTTCTGGCGCGGTGAAAAAACTCATCGCCGATAAAGAAGATACCAAACAAGTGTTTGTGATTTTGGAAGCCTTGTCGGGCAACTCTGGGGCGCGGGCTTTTGCACGCTTCATGAAAACCGAACAGGGCCCTCGCCTTATCGAGGCCAAAAAACCTCTGTTGGACTATTTAAAAGACCGCGATTGGTTGGCCAGCCTGCCGCAAGGCTCGCTCGGCGCGCGCTATTATAATTTTACCAAAGTTGAGCAAATCAGTGCCGATGGCCTCACCGAAGCCAGCGTCGAAGGTCGCCCCGAAGAGGCGCGCGAAATAAGCGCGGCGCAGGTTCGCTATCACGAACGGATGCGCGACGCCCATGACCTGTGGCATGTCACCACTGGCTATGGCCGCGACCCATTGGGCGAATTATGCCTTTTGGCCGTCACCTATCGCCAGCTCGGCAATCTCGGTATTTTGGTTATTATCGGTGCCGGCTTTTTGGTGACCCGCAAAGAAGCACCCGAGCTGGGCATCGGCAAAGCCTTGCGCGAAGCCTTTCGTTTGGGCAAAGCCGCCAAGGGCTTACCGGCCGCCGATTGGGAATATTTACTGACCCAACCGCTCGACGAGGTGCGCCGTCAATTGGGCGTCGACACCCCCAAGGCATATCGCAAAATCGTCGATGCGACGCCTGATTTGCAAACCGCAGGATATCTGGCAGCCGAGTAATGGCCATTCGCGTGTACGGCATCCCCAATTGCGACACGGTGAAAAAAGCCCGGGTGTTTTTGGCCGAGCAGGGGCATGCGTTCGATTTCCATGACTTTCGAAAAGATGGCTTAGAGCGCGAGAAACTGGAAAGCTGGCTCACCCAGCAGCCGATGGACGTGCTGCTGAATAAACGCGGCACCAGTTGGCGCAAACTCAGCGACGCCGATAAAGACAATCAAGATAGCCAGCATTTGGTGGCGCTGATGCTGGCCAATCCGACTTTGATAAAACGCCCCGTCATCGAGCGCGATGGCGTCGTCAGCGTTGGCTTTTCCAAAGACGTGCAAGCCAGCTTTTGCGCTTAAGCTTTTTCAATCTCAAAAATCAGTAAGTCCAACCCGCCTGGGGCCGCTTTGGCTTGCGTGGTTTGGCCAATCAATCGGTGGCCGTTTTCTGACGCGAAATGCACCACATCGACTTTGGCCATAGGGTCGGTGGCCAGCAAAGTGACGCGGGTTTTCGGCGCACTGTCGCGCAAAATCTTTTGCAGCCGTAAAACCGGCATGGGGCAGCTCAGCCCAATCGCGTCTATTTCAACCACGCGCGCGGCCTAGTCTTTTTGCGGAAAGGCCGCCGCATATTCGGCCATGGCGGTAAACAGCTCGGTAATCTCGGGTTTTCCTTGCGCGCCAAATTCATGGAACATGGTGGCGCAATTAATGACAATGCGTTCTCTGTCGCCCCAATCATCGAACACGCCGAGCGCGATATCAAAAGCGGCTTCTTTATAATTCATGCCCGCTTCATAGCGCGCGCGCGCCTCATTGCGCATGGTCACCATATAGTGGCGCACTTCTTCCACGCCCGCTTTGGTGGTAATCGGGCCATGGCCAGGCACAATGGTTTCGACATCCATATCGATAATCCGGTCGCAGGCGTTGATCCAATTTTGCACCGGCCCTTCCCAAATAATCGGATGGCCGCCAATGAACAAAATATCGCCTGTATAGACAGTGCGGTCGGCGGGCACATAGGCCAGCGTATCGCCCGGCGTATGCGCGGGGCCGACGGGGATGAGATGAACGTCCTTGTCGCCCACTTTAATGGTGGTCTCGTCGTCGATGAGCGTGTCGGGCAGTTTTTGCGTTACCGATTTGAAATCAAACGGGCCGAAGCAGCTGGTGAAATATTTGCCCATTTCGCCCAACTCGGGGGCGGCATCTAAAAAGCTTTGCATCATTTCGGGGGGTTCGGCTTGCATATGTTCGGCCGTTGCGCGATGGGCGATGATTTGCGCATCTGGGCAGCAGCAATTGCCGTTACAATGGTCGCCATTATGATGCGTGTTGACGACGGTATTTATGCTTTGGGCGGCGCTTTCGGCGTCTTGATAAGCGGCCAACATATCCAGGGTGAGCGGCACATCGAACAAAGTGTCGACCAGCAGCGATTGATCGCCATCGACGACCAGCCCGGCGTTTGACCAGCCCCAACCGCCATCGGGTTGCAGCCACGCATAGGCACCATTGCCGATTTGGTGCAGGCCTTTTTCATAAGCAAATTTTGGATGCCCCAGTTGCATATCGATTCTCCCCCGCTAAACTTCCTAGAGAAAAGGGTAACGCAAAATAGAGCTCTTTACATCGTCTTTTTGCGGCGTAATCTAGGAACAAACCAAAGGAGAAAAACCATGGATGAGTTTATCTTTATCGACGCTTTCGAAGCGCAAGCCGCCAAACAAGGCGATGCCACGGCGCTGGTCTGTGCGGGCCGCGAAACCAGTTATCGCGAGCTCAGCGATTTGAGCCACCAAGTGGGCCAAAAGCTGGTTGCGGAGGGTATTTCCCCGCAGGCGCGTGTCGGCTATTTGGGCGGCAATTCAGACCTTTATTTCCAAATGCTCTTGGGCGCGCAAAAAGCCCGGGCGGTGGTGGTTGGGGTGAACTCGCGCCTCGCCCCGCCCGAAGTCGCTTATGTGCTCAATGATGCGAAGGCGGAAATCATTTTTGTTTCCAAAGCCTTTGTGCCGCTGATTGAAGGCATTTTGCCAGATTGTCCGGAGGTTCAAAAAGTCATCGCCATGGATGGCGGTCATAGTGAATGGGAGGCTTTCTCGGACTGGCGCGATGGGGCCAAGGCCGAGCCTTTGGGTTTGGCTTATAAAACCGATGATGACTTCATTCAGCTTTACACATCCGGCACCACGGGCCATCCCAAAGGCGTGCAATTGACCAATGAAAACATGGGCAGCGCGCTAGAGCAGGCGGGCTATTGGGCCAATTGGGAGCCCCAAGACCATGTTCTATTATGCATGCCTTTGTTCCATATCGCGGGGGTTAATGTTGGGCTCATCGGCTTGTTCGAGGGCACTAAAGTCACCGTGCTGGAAGAGGTAGACCCAGTGGAGATTTTGCGCCTTATAGAGGAAGAGCAAGTCTCTATTTTATTTATGGTGCCAGCGGTGATTTTATTCTTGATGCAATTGCCGCGCATTCGCGAGGCCGATGTATCGAGCGTGCGGCAAGTGATTTATGGCGCCTCGCCGATTGCCGAAGAATTATTGCTGCAAGCCAGCCAAGTGTTTACCGGTGATTTTGTGCAAGTCTATGGGCTTACCGAAACGACCGGTTGTGGCACTAGTTTAATGCCCGAAGACCATGACCCCGCGCGCAATAAATTGCGCAGCTGCGGCAAGCCAAATGTCGGGGTCGAAATTCGCATCGTCGATGAAAACGGCAAATCTGTGCCGCAAGGCGAAGTGGGCGAAATTACCATGCGCGCGAAATCCAACATGAAGGGCTATTGGGCCAAGCCTGACGCCACGAAAGATGCCGTGCGCGATGGCTGGTTCTACACAGGTGATGCTGGCTTTTTCGACGACGAAGGCTATGTGTTCATCCACGATCGGGTGAAAGACATGATTGTGTCCGGCGGTGAGAACGTCTATCCGGCGGAAGTGGAAAACGCGCTTTTTGCCCATCCAGACATTGCCGATGTGGCGGTGATTGGCGTGCCCGATGAAAAATGGGGCGAGGCGGTGAAAGCGTGCGTGGTTTTAAACAGCGGCGCCAGCTTGAGCGAAGAAGAGATTATCGCTTTCGCACGCGAGCGCATTGCGGGCTATAAATTGCCCAAATCGGTCGATTATGTTGAGGCTTTGCCCCGCAATCCTTCGGGCAAAATATTGCGTCGCGAATTGCGCGACCCGTATTGGGAAGGCCATGATCGCCGCGTTGGCTAAGGCCAAATTAGGCGGATTTCGTTCTCGGCTTTTTGGCCGCAGGTTTTTTCTTGCGGGCGGGCTTCGGCTTGGGCAGTCCGGTGAGCTTGGCCAAATCAGCTTTTTGTTTTTTCAGCTCGGCCTCTGACCAAGCGTATTTTTTGGCCATAAAGGCAGCGATGACATTTATTTGGGCGCTCGACAGGGCGCCTGTCTGGCCTTCGATGAGGCGGCGCATCACCACGTCGCTCAGCTGCATGGCCATTTCTTGATGCACGGCGAAACTGACGCGCGCGGCCAAAATGGGGTCTTTGAGTTTTGCCAGCCCTTGGGTGTTGCTGTCTAGCATTTGCGGCAGCAAGGCGCCGTAAAGGCGCGATAATAAATCGATTTGGGCGGTTTCTATTTTGGGATATTGCGTCCGCATGGCATCCATAAAATCGCCCAAGTCGTCGCGTGGCGCACAAGCCAATATCGTATTGGCACTGCGCTGGCGTTTGGCGGGTTGGCCCAATTTGGCAAAGGCCGTATCGACTATTTTTTCGCCAAGCCGTCGCGAGGTCGTCCATTTGCCGCCCAAAGCGGACAGCAGACCCTCTGGGCCCCCATGTTCGCTATGGTCATAAATTTCACTGCCGCGCGACAAGCCATAGGTGGTCTCGGCACGGTCGTCTATGTCGGCCACCAAGGGCCGCAAGCCCACATAGGCATGCACCACATCGTCTCGGGTGAGCTGCGCCTCGGGCAAAACCGCATTGGTTTTATTCAGCAGCAAATGGATATCCGCCTCGGTCACACAAGCGGCATCTGGGTCTTCGTCGAATTTCGTGTCGGTGGTGGCCAGCAAGCTCATGCCCATCCAGGGCAGTATAAACACATGTTCGTCCGCCACCGGAACCGTCAGGGCAATGCCGCGGGTCAGCGAGCGGGTTACCAGATGAATGCCTTTGGAGCGGATGAGTTTTTTGGTTTGTTTTTGATTACCCGCCAGTTTCATTACGTCGTCGGCCCAAGGCCCCGCCGCATTGACCACCAATTTGGCCGATAGCGCGGCCCGCGCTTGAGACAGATTATCTTTGATGTTTACGCCGCTAATGCGCTTGCCGGATTTTATCAAATCCGTGGCTTCGCAATGATTCACCACCACGGCACCCGCTTGCACGGCGGTGCGTAATATAGCCAGCACCAAGCGTTCGGGCGAGAGCATTTGTCCATCTTGATACATCAGCCCGCCCGTCAGCGTGCCTTGCGGCCCAACGTGGGGCGTGTCGGGGCTTAAGCCCAAAACTTGCGCCGCCGTGACCGAGCGATGACCGGCGATTTTTTGCATCGGGTCAACCGATCGATTGCGGTCGAAAGCCAGAAGGTCATAAAGGTAAAGGCCGATTTTTAACAGGCTGCGTCTGGGCTTGCTGTCTTCATAGGTCGGAATGATAAAGCCCAGCGGATGCACTAAATGTTTGGCGATACGGCTCCAATGACGGCGCTCGCGCAGGCCTTCGCGCACTTGGCGAATATCGCCATTGGCCAAATATCGCAATCCCCCGTGCATGAGTTTAGAAGAGCCAGCCGAGGTGGCGGCCGCAAAATCGCCCTTATCGATAAGCGCCACGCGCAAGCCCCTTAGGCTGGCATCGAGCGCAATGGCCGCGCCAGTTGCGCCGCCGCCAATGATGGCGAGGTCAAACGGGGATTTCGATAAGGCTGAAAAATCTCTTTGCATGAAAGCTTCCATTTGCTTGGCAGGTGGCGGCGAGTATAGACTAAAAACGGATGAAACGGGAGATGCATCATGGCGACAAATAAACCCTCTATCGTGCAAGCCAATGGGCTTAGCCTGTGTATGCAGCGGTTTACGCCCGAGACCAAAACCCACGCCGTGCCGCTTATTCTCATTCGCGGCTTGGGCACGCAAATGATTCAATGGCCAGCAGCCTTTATCGATTATTTTACGCAAGCGGGCCTTGAGGTGATTATCTTCGACAATCGGGATGTCGGCGAAAGCCAAAAGCTCGATGCCGCGGGCATTCCCGATATTATGGGCCTGTTGGAAGACCAGAAATCGGGCGCCACCTTTCCCGTGCCCTATGGCATTGGCGATATGGCCGAGGATGTGATTGGTTTGATGGACGCTTTGGCAATAGACAAAGCGCATGTTTTTGGCATGTCTTTGGGCGGCATGGTGGCGCAACATTTGGCTTTTGCCCATGGCGAGCGGATGGAAAAAGTCATCTGTGTGATGTCCACCTCGGGCGACCCAGATTTGCCAATGCCCGCGGTCTCTGACTTGGCCCCACCAGATGACGTTGAGGATGAAGCGGCCTTGGTGGATTATTTGACCCAAAGCCTGGCCGAGCATGCGAGCCCAGATTTTCCAACCCCAGAACCCGAACGCCGCGCTTTGGCGGAGAAGATTATTGCGCGCTGTTATCATCCCGCAGGCGTGGTTCGTCAAATGGCGGCGGCCATTACCGATGGCAGTCGGGTGGCGCGGTTGAAAACCATAGAGAGGCCGTTTCTGGTTATTCATGGGCTGGCCGATACGCTGATTGACCCGATATGTGGCGAGAGCATCGCGGCCCATGTGCCGGGTGCCATATGGCGTCCGGTGGCGGGCATGGGGCACGATATTGGGCCGCAGCTAGAGCAGGAAATTGGCCCCGATATTTTGGCCTTTCTGGGCGTTGAGCCAAGGCGCAATGCTTGACAAATGGGCCATGTATCGGCCAATTTGCAACAACTTAATTTGAGGAGAAACACATGTCTGTATGCATCGTCGGCTGGGGCCACACGAAATTCGGAAAATTAGAAGACCAAGGTTTGGAAGACTTACTCGTCGCGGCCGCCAATGAGGCCATGGCGGATGCGGGCGTGGGGGCCGAAGATATTGATGCGATTTATGTCGCCACGTTTAACGCGGGCATGTCGGAGCAAGATTTTATTTCTTCGCTGGCTTTGCAAGTTTCAGATGCGTTTCGTTTCACCCCTTCCACGCGGGTAGAAAATGCCTGTGGCTCGGGTTCGGCGGCTGTGTTTCAGGCAGCCAATGCCATTGAAGCGGGGCGCGCGCGCCGCGTGCTGGCCATCGGGGTGGAGAAAATGACCCATCTATCGAGCGGCGACGTGGGGCGTTGCCTATCGCGGGCCAGCTATATGCCAGAAGAGGGCGACCAAGGGCTCACTTTCCCGGGTATTTTTGGCGTCGTGGCAGGAAAATATTTCCAAAAATATGGCGACCAAAGCGATGCTTTGGCGCAAATCGCGGCCAAAAACCATAAAAATGGTTCGGTAAATCCGCTGGCGCATATGCAAAAAGATTTCGGTTTCGATTTCTGCCGCGCGGAGAGCGAGAAAAACCCAATCGTGGCCGGCCCTTTAAAGCGCACCGATTGCTCGATGATTTCTGACGGCGCGGCGGCCATTATTTTGACCGATGAAGACACCGCCCAAAGCCATGACAAAGCCATCGCCTTTCGCGCCCGCACGCAAGCCAATGATTTCTTGCCGATGAGCAAACGCGATGTCACCGCCTTTGACGGTCCCAAAACAGCTTGGGCCAAAGGGCTCGAAGAAGCGGGCGTGGCGTTGACCGATTTGTCTTTGGTGGAGACGCATGATTGCTTCACCATTGCCGAGCTCATTCAATATGAAGCCATGGGTCTGGCCGCGCCAGGCAAAGGGGCCGAGGTTCTGGCCGATGGCACGGTTTATAAAGACGGCAAATTGCCGGTTAACCCATCGGGGGGACTGAAAGCCAAAGGCCATCCAGTGGGGGCCACGGGCGTCTCTATGCATGTGATGGCGGCGCGTCAATTGATGAATGAGGCCGATGAAATGCAAGTCAAAGACGCCAAATTGGCGGGCATTTTTAATATGGGCGGTGCGGCCGTTGCCAATTATCTGTCTATTCTTGAGCGGGTAAAATAAGCCGCGCGATATAGAGAAAATATAACGGGCAAAATAAAAGGGCCGCTTCGAAAGAAGCGGCCCTTATTCATTCCACATTTATCCCACAACGCGCGGGTTACTGGCTGGCTTGTTTTAAATAGGCGATGACATTATCGCGGTCGGTTTCTTTGCGTAGGCCGGCAAAAGACATCCGTGTGCCTTTCACCACTTTGCGGGGCGCGGCGAGATAGGCGGCTAGGTTTTCTTCCGTCCAGACTTTCTGCTCGCCCGCATAGGCAATCATGCCTTTGGAATATTTATAGCCGTCGATAGAGGCAATCTCGCGCCCGATAATGGCGTTCAATTGGGGGCCAACGCGGTTTTTCGCTTTTGGGCCCACCATGTGGCAAGAGACACATTTTCGATAGGTTTTGGCGCCTTTTTCCGCATCGCCTGCTTGGGCCGCAGGGCTGAAAAAAATCACTGTCATAAGGGTTAGCAAGAGGGCACGCATTTGATATCTCCTTTGAACGTTATGGCAAGGATATAGGGCGTTTAGGGGCGCGTGCCAAGCGCCATGCTGTCGCAAGCAAAACCTTATGGCACCAGCCAAGACTGCGTGTCTTGGGTGAAATCAAACAAAGCGCGGCGATGGCCACGCGCCGCTAAATATAGCCATTCCATGGTTTCGACATGGGCCCGAACTGGCACGAAATGGGCTTCGCCGTCCTGCGTTGTGGCGGCGTCAAAACGGACCTCTTGCGGCGTATCAATGGGGCTGCCCGGCCCTTGGGTCACTTGATAGCACTCGCGGCTCATTGGCCGCGTGGCCTGCCAAGCGGCGTCATAGTCGGGGCCGCGAAGCATCTCGAAGCGCACGCCCAAGCGCAATTGAATTTTCGTGCCCGCGTCATAAAAATGTATGGCGCCTTTTGGGTTGGCTTGTAATTCGGCTATTTTTCCTGACCGCGTATCGGTGTGAAAGCGCAAATGGCGGGCTTTTGTATCGCAGCCGCGCAAGACCAGGGTGCGAATCGTGGGGCTGCCACTGGCGGTTATCGTCGCGACACTGGGGGTATGAAAAGCGGCTTTTCTATCTTTGACACCACGTTCCAACATCGACCAGCCATAGGCGCAAGAGGCCGCTAAATCGTCATAGCAAGACAAGATGGGCGGGCCGCCGCTTTTTGATTTTTGGGGCTTTTGGTCAAATTCAATATCACTCATGGAGCCCAATATAGAGCAGTCTTTGCTGGTGTCCAATGGCAATGAAACGGGCGGGCAGGGTTTGAAATTGTCATAAATTCGCGATAAATTGATGGTGGCTTTTTCACCCGCATCAGCGCACCATGCGGAAATAAATCAAATAAGTTGAGGAGAGTCTAATGAACAAGCTTTTGGTGGCCACCGCATTTGTTGCCTTTGTCGCATTTTCGAGCGCGCCCGCCTTGGCGCAAAACTATGTCGGCGTGAGCACAGGGTTCACGTCTTACGAAGACACAGGCGCCGATATCGATAGCCAAGGCTTATCGTTTTTTGCGGGCGGCCAATTTGACCCTCTGGTGGCAGTTGAATTTAGCTACACGTCGCTTGCCGACGTCGATACCAATGGACGCAAAACGCAAGCCTCTGTCTTGGCGCTTTCGGGCGTTTTACGCTCTCCGGGCGAGGGCTTCGAGCCGTTTTTACGCCTCGGTGTAGCCCGCGCAGATGGCAAAGTAACCGGTGATAATGATGCTTATGACGAAGAAAAAAGTGGCGTCATTTTTGGTTTTGGTGCGGATTTTACGCTGAATTATAATTCATCCTTGCGCTTTGAATATGTCGAGACCGATCTCGACGGCGCGAAAACCGACCAATTGAGCTTTGGCACGATTTACCGCTTTTAGGCCAGCGGCTTGGGTGGTGATCCCGGGTAGATTCGAACTACCGGCCCCCAGATTAGGAATCTGGTGCTCTATCCGACTGAGCTACGGGACCACTTTTTCAAAATAGCCCCGCCAGCGCGCTTCCACAAGCCTTGCGATGGTTTGCCCTAAATCAAGCCCGCCTGATGCGGGTCGCCATTGGTTTTGGCAATCAGCGAGCCGCGCAGTTTTTGCAAGGCCTCATGTTCAATCTGGCGCACGCGCTCTTTCGAAATGCCCAGTTTTTTACCCAAGCTTTCCAGCGTTACCGTGGTTTCGCTCAACCGGCGCGACCGGATGATAATCACTTCGCGCTCGTTTAAATCTTCCATCGCTTCGCCAATCCAAGTGGCGCGCTGTTGGCTATCCAGCTTGTCTGAGACTTCCGTGTCTGGCAGGTCGCGCTCGCACACCAGCAGCTCTTGCCATTCGGTCGCGCCGCCATCGTCGGAGCGGTCGGAAATAGTGGCGTTCAACGAACGGTCGCTGCCTTCCATGCGGCCTTCCATGTTCAGCACATCTTCCATCCGCACGCCCAATTCATTGGCCACATAGGTGCGGCTTTCATGGGTCATATTGGCGCCAATATCGTTAATGCGCGCGCGCAAGCGACGCATATTAAAGAATAAAGATTTTTGCGCCGCCGTGGTGCCCGTGCGCACAATCGACCAATTGCGTAACACATAATCTTGTATGGACGAGCGGATCCACCAGCCGGCATAGGTGGAAAAACGCACTTCGCGGTCTGGGTCAAAACGATTGGCTGCTTGCATCAGGCCGATATTGCCTTCTTGCACCAGATCGCCCATCGGCAGACCGTAATTGCGAAACTTTGCAGCAATTGCCACCACCAAACGCACATGCGCGGCGGTTAGCTCGTGCAGCGCGTTCTCATCGCTTTTGTCGCGCCAACTGCGGGCCAAATACTGTTCATGCTCCAGCTCGAGCATAGGCAGTTTCATGGCCTTTTTGATGAATTTGCGTCCAGCCTGAACGGTTTCTTGTGTGTCTAAATGCGCCATAATATGTATCTCCTATTAAAGATACGCAAAGGCGGCTCATTTGGTTCACTGAAAACGTAATTTTTAAAAAAGCGCCTTTAAGCTGGGTCGACCCCGGGCTGGCGCCTGGCGCCGCCGGTGGTTTTCGCCAAAATACCTTCGAGCTTAATAATCGCCTCATCATCGGTGGTTTTTTCTACCGTGGCCACTTCGCGCGCCATACGCTCAATGGCTTTTTCGTAAAGCTGACGCTCTGAATAAGACTGCTCTGGCTGGTTTTCATTGCGGAATAAATCGCGCACCACTTCGGTGATGGCCACTAAATCGCCCGAATTAATTTTCGCTTCATATTCTTGGGCCCGTCGGCTCCACATGGTGCGTTTCACGCGGGCGCGCCCTTTCAAGGTTTTGATGGCGCTGTCCATTATTTTGGCATCGGCCAATTTGCGCATACCAATTTCTTTGGCTTTGGCCAGCGGCACGCGCAGAACCATTTTTTCTTTGTCGAAGCTTACGACAAACAGGTCGAGGCTCATGCCAGCGATTTCTTGCACGGCAATCTCGGTAATTTGCCCGACGCCATGGGCTGGATAGACCACAAATTCGTTTACTTTAAACCCTAGCGCCGAGCGACGCGGCGCTTCTGGCTTGCTTGGTTTCTTTTTCGCAGCCGTTTTGGGGGGCGATTTTTTGACGGCGGCTTTTGCGGCCGGCTTCTTAGTGGTTTTGGGAGCCGCTTTTGCAGCCGCCTTTGGGGCGGCTTTTTTCGCGGCGGGCTTTTTAGCGGCGGTTTTCTTCGCTGGCGCTTTTTTGGCTGCAGGTTTTGCGGCCGCAGGCTTTTTCGCTTGTGATTTCTTCGCCGTAGGTTTTTTCGTCGCCGTTTTTTTCGCAGTGGCCATGAAGGTCTCCAAATGCAAAAAGGCCCCGAAACGGTGCCTTTTGTGGGATTAAATGTCTGACGAGGAGTATATCACAAAACCGCATGATTTCCAAGGGCTTGGCTGATTTCGACCGATTTACACCGGGTTAATCGCCCGTCCCTGGGGCTTCGCTGAAATCGGTAGCGAATTTATTGGGTTTGTTCAACCAATCATCGGCATCGCTTGGCGCGTCTTTGCGCAGGGTGATATTGGGCCAAATATCGGCGTATTTCGTATTCACTTCGAGCCATTTCTCCAAGCCCGATTCGGTGTCGGCCTTAATGGCGTCGGCCGGGCATTCGGGTTCGCATACGCCGCAATCAATGCATTCGTCGGGGTGGATGACGAGCATATTCTCGCCTTCATAAAAGCAATCGACCGGGCAGACTTCCACGCAGTCGGTATATTTACATTTAATGCAATCTTCCGTGACGATATAGGTCATGTCATTTCCTATGAAAAACGGGTCCTGATAAAAACGGGTCCTAATAAAAACGGGTCTTAAGACCGCAACTGACTTTGCGCATTTTTGCGCGCTTGGCCAGCTTGTTGGTCGGTGATGTGTATAAGCCCTGCGACGCGACGAAGCAAGTTCGCTTCAAAATCATCTACCACGCCATCGCTTAAGACGATTTGCCACAAAAGCTCGAGCAACATAATTTTATGCGCTTCGCCAAAATGTTTGTTGATGCGCACGGTAAATTGAAATAAATCGCTGGCTTCATCGGCGGCCGCCTTGGCTTCTTCGATCAACGTGGCGGCGGCTGCCTCGTCGAGGCCGAAATGAGGCCCGACGAGCCGGGCGATGAGTTTTTCTTCGCGGTCATCCATATGGCCATCGATTTGCGCGGCGCGCACCAAAAGGGCAGCGGCGGCAATGTGCAAAGCATCCGAACGCGGCGGCGCACTGGTGGCGACGGGTTCCGCAAACATGGTTTTCAATTTATCTAACATGGCGCCCTCTTCTCTAAACTCTCACGAAGGTGTTACCTAACGCGGCACGCACGGCTATGCAATGTCTGTTTTGGTCGCATGGGGGCGGCTTACCCCAGCTCGTCGCGGTTGGTAAAAGCATCTAATTCGCGGCGTTGTTTCTTGGTGGGTCGGCCCGCGCCATAGTCGCGCGACGCCACTTTCTCTTCCTTGGGTTTGGGTTGGGGCGGGTCGCGGTCGATATAGAGCGCTTGCGCTTCCACCGCAGGCCCGCGGCGCACGCTTAACGTCACCACCTCGATGAGGCGAACATGGTTATGGAGCGGAAACGTAAGCACATCGCCAACTTTCACATTGGCGGAAGCGCGGGTTTGTTTGACGCCATTGACGCGCACATTGCCCGCGGCGGCTAATTTGGTGGCTAGCGTTCGGGTTTTGAAAAACCGCGCATGCCAGAGCCATTTATCGACCCGCATGGCCTTGGGCGGCGGCTTGTTCGCCAGGCTATTCATTGCCACCCGATTGCAAAGATTTTAACACGGCGAAAGGTGAATTTGGGTCGGCCTGTTTTTCGGCGCGGCGCGGCTTATGGCTGGCGCGCGCCTTAGGGGCGGCGGCAGGTGATTTGCGTTTGGCATTGTTTTTACGCCCGCCCTCAGCGCCCGTTTTGCTTTGCGGGTTGTGTTTTGCCCGAGCGGGTCGCCACAGGGTTACAAGTTTTGCGGCCTCTGGTTCGCTTGCTTTGGCACTTTCTTCTGCTTCTTCCGATGCGGTTTCTGCTGGGGCGACAGTTTCTGGAGCCGCACCTTCTGGAGCTGCTCCTTCTGGAGAGACATCTTCTGAAGAGATTGAGGCAGGTTTTTCTTCCCCCGCTTCAGCGGCCTCTGGCGCGATGGGCGCGGCTTCTGCCTCTAGCGATTGATAGCCGAGCGCGGTCAAAATTTCCGCCAAATCTTCGGCGCCACAGCCCATGATAGACATCATGGCTTCATTGGCTTCAAAGCCTTTGGTTTTTTGCGCTTTGCTTTGTTCCAGCGCAGGGCGGATGAGGTCGGCCAATCGCTCGAGCATATCGAGGCGAATGGCGCGGTTCTTGGTGGTGTAAAACCCAGCTGCGCGATACAGATGGAACGGCAATTTTTCGCGCGCGCAAGAGGTCAGCCCGGCGGCGGGAAGCAAGGCCAAGTCTTTGGCAATATCTCGCGGTGGTGTTTCCGATGCCTCTGGCGGCGTTGCGGCCTCACTGGATTGGCGCTCTAAAAGGCTCATCAAGGCCAAGAGGCGGGCCGGTGCGGGTTTTAGCAAAGCGGGCACAAACACCGTGTAAAAGCCGAAGCGCACGCCTAATTTTCGCAAGCTGGCGCGCAAGGGCTGGTCTAATTTGGCCAAAATATCGGCCACATCGCGGCGCGGCAAACTGCCTTTATGTTCCAGCAGTTGAAACGCGAGCCCGCGGGCTAGACCATCTAAGTCTTTCGCGGTTTCGAGTTTTTTCAAAGGCTCTAGGTCTTGCGCTATTTTGGCGCGCACCCAATCGGTGAGGCGGGTCTCGGCGCGTTGGCGCGCCTCGCCCGTCAGCGCTTCATCGGCCAATAATTGCGCCGATGGGGTGAGATAAGCCAGTTTATCGCTATCGCGCCCGAGATTAATTTGCAAGTGCCCGACGCATGCCGTCTGCCAAATAATCTCGCCGGTTTGCGTCAATGAAAACGCCGTGTCTTCGGCTTGGCCAATTTCTTGGGCGCGCGCGCGCAGCGCATCGCCCACGGCTTTTTCCACCGCGGCGCGTGCCGTGCCCGCTGGCACGCCTTTGAGGCGCGGGTCGCGCTCGACGTGCAGGCCGTTGAGCCGACCCATATATTCTTCGGCCACTAGAATGTCGCCATTGTCTTCAATATTCGCCACGATAACCTCTCGTCCGGCAAGCCGCCGCATTAGGGCAGATGTTTTGCGATCCACAAATTGCCCCATTAACTTATTATGCAGCGCATCCGATAGACGGTCTTCTACACTACGGCTGACCCCCTGCCAATGGGCAGGGTCGGCCAACCAATCATTGCGCTGAGCAATATAAGTCCAAGTGCGAATATGCGCCAGCCGCATCGATAGGGTTCCCAAGTCGCCATCCAAGCGGTCGCAACGCTCAATGCGCTCGCCCATCCAGCTTTCCGGAATAAGCCCATCGTCGCCACTTAAAAATCCAAACACTTCGCCGATGAGCGCGCTATGTTCGCCGACCGTGGTTTTTCGAAAATCGGGGGTTTGCGCCACTTGCCACAAAAGCTCTAAAGCCGGATTGGCGCCAGAGCTATGCAAGCTGCCATCGCCCAATAAATCGAGCGTATCGGGGTCGCGGCTTAATAGTTTCATCGCTTGTTGGTCGTCGGCCGCGGGCGCGCGCATGAGGCCGGCCCGTGGCGCGGTTTTTTCTAGGCTTAACAAAAGCGCTTCGAGGCTCGAGAAATCGAGATTGGGATTGCGCCAGAACAGGCCTTTGACCGGCTCAAATTCATGGGTTTCGATTTGCTCAATTAAAGCCTCGTCAAAGGCTTCCATATCGCCGGTCACGCCAAAGCTTCCGTCTTGCGTATGGCGACCGGCGCGGCCCGCGATTTGAGCCAATTCGGCGGCGCTTAATTGGCGATGGCGACGGCCATCAAATTTGCGTCTCTGGGCAAAGGCCACATGGTCGACATCCATATTGAGCCCCATGCCAATGGCATCTGTGGCGACCAGAAAATCGACCTCGCCCGATTGATACATTTCTACTTGCGCGTTTCTTGTGCGCGGGCTTAAGCCGCCCATCACCACGGCGGCGCCGCCGCGTTGTTGGCGAATAACCTCGGCGATTGCATATACATTATCGGCCGAAAAAGCCGCTACTGCGCTGCGTCTGGGCAGGCGCGATAATTTATGGCTGCCGCCCCAGCTAAGGCGCGAAAAGCGGCCGCGGCTTTCTATTTCGACTTTGCCGAGCAATTGGCGCAAAATCGGCGCCATGGTTTCGGCGCCCAATAAAATCGTCTCGGCGGTGCCGCGCGCATGCAAAATGCGGTCGGTGAACACGTGGCCGCGCTCGGGGTCCGCCGCCAATTGGCATTCGTCGATGGCGATAAATTCAACCTCGCGGCTAATCGGCATGGCTTCTGTGGTGCAAATGAAATAGCGCGCTTTGGGCGGAAGAATTTTCTCTTCGCCCGTGATTAAGGCCAAATCGGCTTTATGGACGTGGCCGAAGTCGCCGCGCAGGCAGCGGTCATAGACTTCGCGCGCCAAAAGCCGCAGCGGCAAGCCAATCATGCCGCTGCCATGGGCCAAGAGGCGTTCCATCGCAAGGTGGGTTTTACCAGTGTTGGTGGGCCCTAAAACAATACGCAAGTGGGGCTGAAAAGACAGGTTCGACATGAGGTCAACCATGACCAAGCGCGCCCGTTTTTGCAAGCGCGGCGCCTCAAATTCTCGTGATTCGCTATTTAGGGCTGTGGACGAATCGGTTTTGGCCAAACCGCATGAACAGGGGGCGAACATAGCGTGTCCGAATCACTACCATAGTAGCTTCCCCCTATCTGTTCACGCCTATATCTAGTGGGTACGCCTATCTCACCCTCGCAAAAGCGACAAAAGGGCGCGTTGGCCGCCAAGCGCCGATAAGAGGCTTGCCAGTTTGGGTTGGCTCAAGCATGATTTGGGCTTGTATTTCAGCCGCAGGGGAGACGCGCTATGGATTATGAAATTCCGGAGGATATCCGCACCTATTTGGCGGCGCTCGATAAATTTATTGAAGCTGAGATTATGCCGCTGCAAATGCAGGACGATAACAATCGGTTTTTTGACCATCGGCGCGAACACGCGCGCACCGATTGGGACAATAACGGTCTGCCGCGCCCCGAATGGGAAGAGCTGTTGCGCGAGATGCGCCGCCGGGCCGATAAGGCGGGGCATTTGCGCTTCGCCTTGCCGAAAGAATATGGCGGCGCCGATGGTTCTAATTTGGCCATGGCGGTTATTCGCGAGCATTTGGCGGCCAAAGGGCTGGGACTGCATAATGATTTGCAGAACGAAAGTTCGATTGTCGGCAATATGCCGCAAGTTCTCATGTTTCGAGATTTTGGCACGCCCGAGCAGGCCGACACATTTATCAATGGCATGTTGGCGGGCACGCATCGCATCTGCTTTGGCCTGACCGAAGCGGCGCACGGCTCTGACGCCACATGGATGGAAACCCGCGGCGTGCGCGAAACCCGCGATGGCGTCGATGGCTGGCTCATCAATGGTGAAAAAATGTGGACCACGGGCATGCATGTGGCCAGCCATGTGATGGTGTTTGCCCGCACCTCTGGCGAGGATGGCGCGGCGCGCGGCATCACCTGCTTTTTGGTGCCCGCCGATGACCCGGGCGTGAAAATCGAAGAATATATGTGGACTTTCAACATGCCGACCGACCATCCGCGGGTCTCGTTTACCAATATTTGGGTGCCCGAAAGCGCGATATTTGGCGCCCCCGATAATGGCTTGGCTTTGGCGCAGCATTTTGTCCATGAAAACCGCATTCGCCAGGCCGCCAGCGGCGTCGGCGCGGCGCAATATTGCATTAATGAAAGCGTGGCTTACGCCAAAAAACGCGCGCCCTTTGGCAAGCCCCTGGCGACCAATCAAGCCATCCAGTTTCCGCTGACCGAGCTGCATACGGAAAATGAAATGATCCGTAATTTGGTTTATAAAACGGCGGCGCAAATGGATACGATGAGCAAGCCTGAAGTGGCCATCCATTTGTCTGATAAAGTGTCGATGTGTAATTATCGCGCCAATCGCTTGGTCTGCGAGGCCGCCGATCAAGCCATTCAAACCCATGGCGGACTTGGCTATTCGCGCCATATGCCGTTTGAGCATATTTACCGCCATCACCGGCGCTATCGCATTACCGAGGGCTCGGAAGAGATACAAATCCGCAAAGTGGCGGCGCATTTATTTGGCTTTATTCAGCCGGGTAAGGAAAAAAAATCATGAGCCGTCCCGATGGCTGGCACGAGCTAGACTTCGATGGCATGTTTGACCATTTAGACACGCATTTTACGCAACATATCGGGCCGATTTATATTCGCGACTTGCCAGAGCAGGGCGGGCGCCAGCTTGGCTTTGAGGTGCAGCCGCATATGTGTAATCCGGTTGGCATCTGCCATGGCGGCATGTTGATGAGCGTGATGGATGTGGGATTGGCGTTTATTTTGCACAATCATCTCGGCCAGCATTCTTTCACGCCCTCGGTTAGCTTTAATTTCGATTTTCTGGCGCCGGGTCAATTGGGCGATTTTTTAATCTGCGAAGGCACTTGCACGCGGGCCACCAAAAGCACGGGGTTTGTTAACGGTCACTTGCTGGGCAAAGACGGGCCGGTGATAACGGGAAGCGGAATTTTTAAAATCACCCAAACGGTCTTGGGTAAAAACCACACGGCCAAAGCGGGCGCGGGGAAAGTTTAAGCGTCGGGTGAAAACCGCTTGACGCAAAGCGGCGGTTTTTCTATATCTTCATCACCTTAATGACAGAAAACAAAGAAAACAGAGCCTAGCTCTCGTTTGAACCGAAATAAATAGGAGTGACCGATGTCACGTGTATGCGAATTGACTGGCAAATCTGTAATGAGTGGCAACAATGTGAGCCATGCTATGAACCGTACGCGTCGTCGTTTTCTGCCGAACCTGCAGCAATGCAGCCTGCCAAGTGAAACGCTTGGCCGCGCGTTGAAACTTCGTATCTCGGCCAGCGCTTTGCGCTCGGTAGAGCATATCGGCGGTATCGATGCGTTTTTGCTGAAAGCCAAAGACGCGCAATTGTCGTCGCGCGCTTTGAAGCTGAAAAAGCTGGTAAACGCTAAATCAGCCTAAATCCGCTTTCGGATTTTATCTATCCTTTGTCTTTTAACTGGTGCTGGCGCCCCGCACAGGCACGGCGCTTGTGCGCACGCCAGCGCGCCGATGGCTCGCCCCGCCGCCGCCACCGCCCGATGGCGTGGGTTTGGAACCGGCTTTGAGCGCGCCCGTGTTCATACCTTTTTCGCGCTTTGCCTCGCCATCATTCTCATCGAATAATTCCGCCAATTTATCGGTCATCGCACCGCCCAATTGCTCGGCATCCACAATGGTGACCGCGCGGCGATAATAGCGCGTGACGTCATGGCCAATGCCAATGGCGATAAGCTCAACCGGCGATTGGGTTTCAATGTCTTCGATGACATTGCGCAAATGTTTCTCTAGATAATTGCCTGCGTTGACGCTCAAGGTGGAATCATCGACCGGCGCGCCATCGGAGATGACCATTAAAATGCGGCGTTGTTCGGGCCGTGCCAACAGGCGGTTGTGCGCCCAAATCAGCGCTTCGCCATCAATGTTTTCTTTCAGCAGACCTTCGCGCATCATCAGCCCAAGGTTTTTGCGGGCGCGACGCCACGGCGCATCGGCGCCTTTGTAGATAATATGGCGTAAATCGTTCAACCGACCCGGATGGCTCGGCTTGCCTTGGCTCATCCAAACTTCGCGCGATTGGCCGCCTTTCCAGGCGCGTGTGGTAAAGCCCAAAATCTCGGTCTTCACATTGCAGCGCTCTAGCGTGCGCGCCAGAATATCGGCGCACATGGCAGCCACGGTGATGGGCCGTCCGCGCATCGAGCCAGAATTGTCGATAAGCAGCGTCACCACAGTGTCGCGAAACTTTGTGTCGCTTTCCATTTTAAAAGACAAAGGCTGCATCGGGTCCATGATAATGCGCGAGAGCCGCGCCGGATCGAGATAGCCTTCCTCTAGGTCAAATTCCCAGGTGCGGTTTTGCTTGGCCTGCAAACGGCGTTGCAGCCGATTGGCGAGGCGAGCAACGACGCCCTGCATTTGTTGCAATTGCTGGTCGAGATAGGCGCGCAAGCGGTCGAGCTCTTCTTGGTCGCATAGCTCTTCGGCCTCAATGGTCTCATCGAACTTGCTGGTATAAATCGTATAGGCAGATTTTTCTGGGTTCAGCTCGCCGTCGGGCGCATAGGGGTCAGCCGCTTCGCCAGCTTCCTCGCCTTCGCCATCGCCTTCGACTTCCTCGCCTTCCATCTGGACGGTTTGTTCGTCGCCTTCTTCCATGGCTTCATCGCCGATTTCCATATCGTCGGCCGACATGCCTTCTTGGCCTTCGGCTTGACCGCCTTCGCCGTCTTGCTCGCCGTCCTCGCCGTCTTCGCCATCGCCGTCTTCGCCGTCGCCTTCTTCGTTTTCGCCCGTGGCTTGCATCAGCTCTAGGTCGACGAGAATATCTCGGGTCAATTCGCCAAAGGCGCGTTGGTCTTCGATAACCGCTTCTAGCCCATCAATTTTATCGCCGACGCGGCTCTCCACCCAATCGCGCCAAGCGGACACCATGCCGGTGGCGGAAGGCGGGGGCGCGAGACCGGTTAATTGCTCGCGCACCATAAAGCCCAGCGCTTCTTCGAGCGGGGCGGTTTCGCGCGTATTGGCTTCTTGCAAACCCAGTTTTTGGCACCGCTGCTCGTGCATCGCATCGATATTTTGCCCGATGCCAGCCATGGCGCGCGCGCCGATAGCCTCGCACCGCGCCGTTTCGGCGGCATCAAACACGGCTCTGGCATCGGTTTCACTAGGCGCCATATCGAGCGATAAAGCGGCATCATTATGGGCTAAGTGCAGGGCAAAACTATCCGATTGGCCGCGCACATTTTGCACGTCTTCCGGGTCTAAATCCCGCGTCGGTTGCGGCAAGCGCGCTTTCAAACCAGCCAAAACGGGTTTTTCCGAGCCGAAGCTGACCGATAGCTCTGCCTCTTCGGCAATCGAGCGCATGGTCTGCGTCAGGGCGCGTTTAAATTCTTCAACCGGTGATTTTTCGCTCATCGCGTTTTCCCCAGGCGGGCCTAATTGCCGGCCAGAACTGAAATCGCCTCTTGCGGCAAGTCATCACCAAAGCAACGCTGATAAAATTCCGCAACCGTCGGGCGTTCCAATTCATCGCATTTGTTCAAAAACGTCAGCTGGAAAGCCAGTGCGATATCTTGGCCGAGAATATTGGCGTTTTCAGCCCATGTCAGCACTGTGCGGGGGCTCATCAAAGTCGAGATATCGCCGTTGACGAAAGACGCGCGGGTTAAATCCGCCACGCGCACCATCGCCGCGATTTTCTCGCGCCCTTCCGCCCCGTCAAAGCCGGGCGCTTTGGCGTGCACAATATCGGTTTCGCGCTCATGCGGCAGATAGTTAAGCGTGGTGACAATATTCCAACGGTCCATTTGGCCTTGGTTAATTTGTTGCGTGCCATGATACAGACCCGAGGTATCGCCCAAACCAATGGTATTGGTGGTGGCGAACAGACGGAAATTTGGGTTCGGGCGAATGACTTTATTTTGGTCGAGCAAGGTTAATTTACCAGCCACTTCCAAAACGCGCTGGATGACAAACATCACGTCGGGACGCCCTGCATCATATTCGTCAAACACCAAAGCGACGGGGTTTTGCAAAGCCCAAGGCAAGATGCCTTGTTGAAATTCGGTCACTTGCTTGCCGTCTTTTAAAACAATCGCGTCTTTGCCGACAAGGTCGATGCGGCTGACGTGGCTGTCGAGGTTGACCCGCACGCATGGCCAGTTCAGCCTTGCGGCCACTTGTTCGATATGGGTCGATTTGCCCGTGCCGTGATAGCCTTGCACCATGACCCGGCGATTATGGGCAAAACCTGCCAGCAAAGCCAAAGTGGTTTGTTTGTCGAAGAGATAATTTTCATCGTTCTCGGGCACATGTTCGCTGCGCTCTTGGAAAGCCGGCACTTGCATGTCTAGGTCAATGCCGAACACGTCGCGCGCGTTGACCGTCGTGTCTGGCGCGTCTGGCATAGACGCGTTAGGGGCGATATTATCTTGTGCCGAATTACTCATGGAAATCTCCGAAAATTCTTAGTCTCAACAATGTGGGATTAGGGGTAGCAGATAGGGTCGATTAGCAAAAGCCTGACGCTTTTAAATAATCATGCGCTTGAATGACGCTTTGCAATTGCTCTTCATGGGTGCGCTGGCCGCCATTGGCGTCTGGGTGATATTGTTTCACCAGAGCTTTATAGCGTTTGCGCACATCTTCTGGCTTGGCATGGGTTGGCAGTTCCAACACGCTTAGGGCGCGCTCTTGGCCAGAGGTGACTTTCGAGGCGCGTTTTTTCTCTTTGGCGCCATTGCCTTCATGCGACATCAGCTCGAGCGGGTCATGGAATTGCCAATCTTCGGCCTTTGTGCCGCGCGCGCGCCTTGTGCCCATCGACCATGTGGGGCGATGACCGGTTCGGGCGGCGCGGCGGAAGCTTTCCGAATCTTCTTCCGACATGCCTTCGAAATAATTGAAGCTGCGATTATATTGCTTCACATGCGCGAAGCAAAAATTACGATGTTTGGCCTCGCCATCGCTTTCGCGCGCGCCGACGGGGGCCGGATAGCCAGCCTCTTCTTTGCAATCGGGCCAATCGCAAGCGATTTTTTTAGACACTTGCACGCGCTTGTCATTCTTGCGCGAGGCGCGGATACTATCAAAATATTTCGAGTTCAAGTTCATGAACAGTCCAACTATGGTTTGTTACGACGCCAAGACTATAGCAAAATTTGTCGCTAGACTCGCCCCGTTTGTGAAAACGCGATAAAAAGTGGTAAGACGCCATATATGTCGACCCATCTAAAAGCCAAACAACGCCTGTTTCGTAGCCCCCATATTTAGAGACCTGACGATGATACGCAAGACTATAGAAGAAAAATTAACCAAAGCCTATGCCCCAAACCATTTGGAGGTTCTTGACGAGTCGCATTTGCATGCCGGTCATGCGGGCGTGGCGCCAACCGCTGACGGGCAATCGGGCGAGACGCATTTTCGGGTGCGTATGGTCAGCGAAAAATTCGCCGGCATGGCCCGCCTGCAACGCCAACGCGGTGTTATGGAGGTGTTAAAGGCCGAGCTAGACAGCCAAGTGCATGCGCTGGCGCTGAAATTGAAATCCCCCGAGGAAGCCGCGCGCGCACGCCAAGAGGGTTAATCGGCTTTGGTAATGCGGACTTGCAAAATTCTGTTTTGCTGACGGCTCATAATGCGGAAGCGCGCGCCGTGAAATTCAAACACTTGGCCAATTTCTGGGATGACCCGCGCCTCATGGATAATCAGCCCCGCCACCGAGCTGGCCTCGCTATCGGGCAGGCTCCAGCCCATCTCGCGGTTTAAATCGCGTATCGATAGGGCGCCCGCCACTTCTAGCGTGCCATCGGGTTTGCGCCGCAACATTGTGTCGGGGCGGTCGTGCTCATCGTCGATGGAGCCGACGATTTCTTCGAGAATATCTTCCATGGTGACGATGCCCATAATGGCGCCATATTCATCGACCACCAGGGCGAAATGCGCTTTGCGGGTGCGAAAGGCGTTTAATTGTTCGCTCAAAGAAGTGGTTTCCGGCACAAACCAAGGCGCAATGGCAATATTGGCAATATCGATGCCCGCCGGGCCCACCGGATTGGTGGCCAGCGCCCGCAGCAAATCTTTGGCATGTAAGACGCCGATAATATTTTCTGGCTCGTCGCGCCAGAGCGGAATGCGCGTATAGGGGCTGGCCAGAACTTGCTTCACAATTTCGTCGCTCGGCAGGCTGACATCAATGGTTTCCATCGCGTTGCGGTGGATCATAATTTCTTCCACTTGCGTATCGACCAGGTCGAGAATACCGCCCAGCATATCGCGGTCGCCTTTATGCACGGCGCCTTCTTGGTGGTGCAAATCAATGGCGCCGCGAATTTCGTCATGGGCCGGCACAAGGCTCAGGCTGGCACTTTTGGCCAGACCCGTGACCCGCAAAATCGTCCGCGAAATAAACGCCAAAGCAATGGTGATGGGAGCCAGAACAAACAGCAAAACCCGCAAAGGCCCAGAGGCGCGCAAGGCCGTCGCATCGGGGGCTAATATGGCATAGGTTTTGGGCAAGACTTCGGCGAAGATAACCACCAGAGCGGTCATCATTAACGTGGCATAGACCACGCCTGTCTCGCCAAACATTTCAAGAAATACGCGGGTTGCCAGAGCCGAGGCCAGAATATTCACCAGATTATTGCCGAGCAGAATGGCGCCCAACAGGCGTTCTTTTTGTTCCAGCAGAACAATCACCCAACGGGCCCGGCGTTTGCCTTCTTGCTGCAAATGCAACATCCGCGCCTTGCTGGTGGCCGTCAGCGCGGTTTCCGAGCCCGACAGAAAAGCCGAAAGCACCAGAAGAAAGAAAATCAGCCCAGCGGTCCAAATCAGTCCGGCGGAAAAACCATCCATTAGGCGCGCGCTCCTTGCGCTATTAAAAACGGCAATAAGGCCTCGGGCGTTACATCCTCAGCGATATAAGTATCGCCCAGGCCCCGCGCCAAGATGAACCGCATTTTACCCGCTTTGACTTTTTTGTCTTGTCCCATGGCTTCGATGAGGGCTTGCGCGTCAAACGCCCCATTGCCGACTTGCGCCATGCTGGCGGGCAGGCCGCAGGCGGCTAAATGCGCCTGTAAACGGGTCGCGTCTTGCGGGTCACACTCGCCGCGATGGGCGGAGAAAGCAAAAGCCAAAACCATGCCATAGGCCACGGCTTCGCCGTGCAGCAAAGCCTCGCCATAGCCGGTTAATTTTTCAAATGCATGGCCGAACGTATGGCCGAGGTTCAGCAAAGCGCGCTCGCCCGCTTCGCGTTCATCGCGCGCCACAATGGCCGCTTTGGCGCGGCAGCTTTGTGCCACCGCATGGGCCACGCTTTTTGTGTCGAGCGCCATTACTTTCTGGCCATTGGTTTCCAGCCAGTCGAAAAACGCTCTATCGCCGAGGGCGCCATATTTTACAATTTCGGCATAGCCCGCGCGCAGCTCGCGCGGCGGCAGCGTTTTCAGCACATCCATATCGGCCAGCACGAAATCAGGCTGATGAAAGGCGCCGATGAGGTTTTTGCCCAGCGAAGCATTGACCGCCGTTTTGCCCCCAATGGAGCTATCGACTTGGGCCAAAAGCGTGGTGGGAATTTGAAGGAACCGCGTGCCACGACGCAAAATAGCGGCGGCAAATCCGGTCAAATCGCCGATGACGCCGCCGCCAAGGGCGATGATGCAATCCTCGCGCTCGATTTTTTGTTCCAGCAACCAGTCACAAATTTTTTCGAGCTGCGCAAAGTTTTTCGACGCCTCGCCGGCCGGCACCAACAGGCTGGCGTGCTCTATGCCTGCGCCGTCGAGTGCTGTTTGCAGGGTTTTTAAATGGGTTTCACCGACGTTTGTGTCGGTGATAATCACGGTTTTGGGACGCGGCAAAAGCGGGGCGATATAATGGCCCGCTTGCGCCAATAAATCGGCGCCAATGACGATGTCATAGCTGCGGGTTCCAAGCGCCACGCGCACGATTTCACTGGCTGGGGAGCCAGCGGGTTGGGCCGGTGACGTGTTGATTGTCTGTGTCATGATTTTGGCTTTAGAGAAAGCAAGGGCATTTGTCCAGCATCCTCACGCTTTTTCCGAGGGGGTGAGACGGGTTTCGAGCGCCTTTATCAGCCGCGCAACCGCGTCTTCATGGGTGCCGCCGCCGACATCGACTTTCAAATCGGCTTCGGCGTAGAAGGTTTGGCGCGCGTCTAACAGCTCGCTCAATTTGGCGCGCACATCTTGCCCGACCAGCAGCGGGCGTTTGCCGGGTTTCTTTTGCACGCGGCGCACCAATTCATCGAGCGGCACATCGAGCCAGATGGAATGGGCTTGGGCGAGAATTTGCGCCCGCGTCGTATCGTTGGCAAAAGCCCCGCCGCCGAGCGCCAAGACTTGCGGCCCCTCGGTTAACAGGCGTTGAATGACCCGGCGTTCGCCATCGCGAAAGGCCGTCTCGCCATGTTTTTCGAAAATCTCGGGGATGCTCATTTGCGCGGCTTTTTCAATCTCGGCGTCGGCATCGCGAAAAGCCAGCCCCAGGGCCTCACCAAGCCTTAGGCCCAAGCTCGATTTGCCAGCTCCCATCATGCCCAGCAGCACAATCGGTTTTTCAACTTGGATCAGGGCCCCATCGGCCATGCAGGTCTCCATCGAAACGGGTCTGAGATTAGACGCGCTAAGGTAGAGTAAGCGCATTCACCAAAGGCGTCTAGAGTTTCGCGAAAATCTGCCCCGATTGTGCCTTATTGCTGATATAGTCCTCAAGAATCGAAACGAAGGAGTCGCCGCATGGCATCGAAACAAACTGCTATTATTATATTGAGCTTAGCCGTGTTGGTGGGTGGCGTGTTGTTTTTGTCGCGGGCGGTAGAGCCGCCGCGCGAAACCGCCGTGGATGTGCTCGAGAATGAACGGTTTAATCAGTAGAGTATCAGGATAATTTAGGTCGCATGGCTTTGGGGAAATTAGTTCAAGCCGGTTTATTGACCGGGCTTTTGGTTTCGGGTGCCGCGCACGCGCAAAATGCTTTGCGCGCGCCGCTGAATATTGTGCCGCCGATTATGCAATCGGCCATTGGCACGCCAGAGCTTGACGACCGCAAAAGTGAAAAATTAGCCCCGCGCACACGCGCGCGCCAAATGAAGCGCGCGGTTCGGGCCGTGGCTGCCGCACCGGGCTCGGCGTCAGGCATTGTTCAAGTCGGCCAATTGGGCACCCTGCAAGATGCGCCAGTGGGGCTTGAAGTCGGCTTTGGGAAAACCGGTCAGCAAGACCTATGGCACGGCGCGCGATTGGCTTTCATTGCCGACCAAATGGCGCGTTTGCCGACCCGGTTTACCACCTCGGTTTTGCGCGACACGGAATTGACCTTGCACCGCAGCACGGCCGCCGCGCCGATTGGCACGGTCGATGGCATTAGCTGGTTTGGCGCCCGGTTAAATCGGTTTTTGGCACTTGGAGACACGCAAGCCGTTTTGACCTTAGAGGCGCTGACAGGGGCGGCCGCCAGTGATGCTTATGCGGCACGCGCCAGTGTTTTGGCGCATTTGGGAGATGGCAACCCCGAGGCGGCATGCGAGGTGACACGTCCGCAACGCGCCACTTTGGGACGCCGCGATACGATACGGTTTTTCTTGCAGCTCGGCATTTATTGCCAATTGCGCGAGAAAGAATTTGAAAAAGTCAGCCTGACCATGGACCTCAATCAGAAAACAATGGGCAGTGATAAATTATTCCGCGATATGGCTTTTCTTATGGCGGCGCAAGAGCCTTTGACCTTTGGCACCAGCGAGCAAGCGGCGGCGGCCAAACAGGCCAAACAAGAACCACCCTTGGTGTTGCCAAGCGAGCTGACCCCGCTGCAAATCGCTTTGCTGCAATTGGCTGGCCAGCCGTTGCCCGAGGCTTTGGCGTCGGTGCCGCTTTATTATGCGCGGGCTTTGGCTAGTGATTATAGCCAATCGGCAAGACTGCAATTATCGGTGGCCCATGCGGCGGTGCTGGGCGGACATTTACCCGCCGAACAATTCTCGCAAATTGCGCAATTGGCCGACCTCAGTCCTTTTCCCGCTTTGACGCCCGAGGAAGACACGGCAGAACCAGAGCTGGAGCCAGAGCTGGAGCCAGAGTTAGACACAGAGTTGGAAACCGAGGGAGAGGAAACGGTAGAGGCAATCGTGGCGCCCGCGCCAGATGCGGTTTATTTGGCGCAAGTCTTGCTGAAAATAGATGCCACGCCGACGCCAAACCAAGCGCAAACCCTAGCCGATGCTTTGCGCCATGCGGCCAGCCGAGGCCTATGGCGCGACTTGGTCTTATTGCTGGATGACCGATTGCGCGATCTCTCGATACCGTTGAACGACGCAGAAGAAGCGGAGAGCGATGTGTTTCCAAGCGCGCTCGATTTGCCGCCCCAGCTATTGCCCGAAGAGCCATTACCGGAACAGGCATTAGCTGAAGAGGTGTTGCTCGAAGAGGTGTCGCCCGAAGAACTATTGCCAGACGAGCCAGTCGACGCGGCGCCGCAATTCGTGACCGATGAGGATATCGCCGTTTTATTGCCAGCTTTGCGCTATGTCGGACTGTTTGCGAAAGCTGAGCAATTGGCTGGAGAGCAAGTCAATGGCGCGCTGGTGCAGCGTTTGCTGTCTTTTCAACGCCCGCCCGCCGCCGCCATAACAGCCGTTGCCACAAACTCGCAAGCGGCCCCCCAAGAAGCGCCCGAAGATTTGGCGGAGACCGAAGCGCTTTTGGCCGAGCCATTGAGTTTTGCGGAAGCCGTGCCAAATGCGTCGGCTGAAGAGGCCTCGGTGGCGCAATTGCTGGCCGCTATGCAGCCTTTGGATATGCCGCTTCAAACGCAACTGCCAGAGCTAGCCCCACAGCTAGCCCCAGAGCCAGCCCCTGAGTTAGACTCTGAGTTAGACTCTGAGTTTGCTCCAGAGCCGCGCTTGCCACCGGTTGTCGATTGGGCCGCCTTAGAACTGCAATTGGCCACGGCGGCGCCGCCTTTGCGCGCGTTTTTGCAGCGCGAGCTGGCGATTTATCACGGCCTCGGCGCCGAGCTGCCACCAGTTTTGCTGGCGGTCTTGGCTTTGCCAGAGCTGGACAGCGAACAAATACGCTTGAAAAAACTGGCCGATAATAATTGGGTTGGTGATTTCCTGCTCGCCGTCATGGCGCGTTATGCAGAGGTTCGGCCGAATGATATGCGCGCGAACGAGCTGGTTCTCTTGTTGCAAAGCTTGCGCCATATCGGCCTTGATGGCGTGGCTGAGGATTTGGCCAGCGAGCTATGGACGCATGCGGCGGCGCGCCTCAGCGTCTCGGCCCCCAATGCCTTTAGCCATGCGACGCCGCGTCCGGTGCTCTTTACCCCCGAAGAAGAAAGCCCGTTCTTCGTGGCGCCCGAAGAAAGCGCCCCGAATGGATAGGGCCATTGCCCTGTTTCTCGATATGATGAGCGCCGAGCGCGGCGCCAGTCCGCATACGCGCGCCGCCTATGGGCGCGATTTAAATAATCTGGCGGGGTTTTTAAACCGCCGCAAAATTGATTTGCAACAAGCCAGCGAAGCAGATTTAAGCGATTATATGAGCTGGCTGAACCAGCAAGGCATGGCGGCCTCTACCGTGGCGCGGCATTTGTCGAGCTTGCGCCATTTTTATAAATTCCTCCTGCTGGAAGAAAGCCGTGCCGATAATCCGACCGAAGCCTTAAAGCGCCCGCAAACCCAAAGGCCTTTGCCGAAACTATTATCCTTGGCGGAAACCGAAGCGCTGATTCACGCGGCGCAATCTTTGCCGCAGGAAAGCCAAGCGGAAAAGGCCAAACGCGCGCGCGCCATTTGTCTTATCGAAGTTTTATATGCCACGGGCTTGCGGGTCAGCGAATTGGTCAGCCTGCCACGCGCCGCCATGGATGGGCCTTTGTTGATTGTGCGCGGCAAAGGCGGGCGCGATCGCTTGGTGCCTTTGTCCGAGCCCGCTCGCGTGGCAATCGCGGATTGGCAGGCGCAGCAAAGCGCGCGGGAAAAAGCCTCGACCTATTTATTTCCTGCGGGCGGCAAAGCAGGGCATTTGACGCGCCAAAGGTTTAGCCAAATTTTAGACGATTTGGCCAGACGCGCCGGGCTGGATGGAAAGCGCGTCAGCCCGCATGTCTTGCGCCATGCATTTGCCACCCATTTGGTGGAGCGCGGCGCTGATTTGCGCGCTGTGCAACAAATGCTCGGCCATGCTGATATTTCGACGACGCAGATTTACGCCCATGTTTTGGATGAGCGCAAAAAGCAACTTGTGGCCAAAGGGCATCCTTTGGCCAAAATCGAGAGCTTGCCAAACACCTTGGAAACAGAATAATTTATCTCTCAAAGGGGATACCCAATGGCCCATAGCTATCTAGAGTTTGAAAAACCCATCGCCGCCCTCGAAGGGCAAATTCGCGAATTGCGCGATGTCGACCGCGGCAGCGGAAACGACGACGGCATTGATTTGGTGGCCGAGATAAATCGTCTCGAGGGCAAAGTGCATGAGCAGATTGTCAAACTCTATAAAGACCTCGACCCCTGGCAAAAAACCCAAGTGGCGCGCCATCCCGCTCGTCCGCATTGCAAAGATTATATTGGCGATTTGGTCGAAGATTTCGTGCCACTGGCGGGCGATCGATTATATTCGGAAGACCATGCGGTCATTGCCGGATTGGGCCGTTGGCAAGGCCAGCGCGTGGCCATATTGGGCCATGAAAAAGGCTCGACCACAGAGGCGCGCCTGAAACATAATTTTGGCATGGCCCGCCCCGAAGGCTACCGCAAAGCCATTCGGGTGATGGATTTGGCCGAGCGCTTTGACCTGCCCGTTGTCACGCTTGTCGACACGGCGGGCGCTTACCCCGGCATTGGCGCCGAGGAGCGCGGCCAGTCGGAAGCCATCGCGCGGTGCACCGATAAATGCCTGCAATTGGGCGTGCCCTTTGTGTCGCTGATTATTGGCGAAGGCGGTTCGGGCGGGGCTTTGGCTCTGGCCACGGGCAATCGGATTTTAATGCTCGAGCATTCGATTTATACGGTCGCCTCGCCAGAAGCCTGTGCGTCGATTTTATGGCGTTCTTCGGCGCAAGCCAATTTGGCCGCCGACGCCTTGAAAGTGACGGCGCAAAATTTGCAGCAGCTGGGCGTTATCGATCGTATTTTGCCCGAGCCAGTGGGCGGGGCGCATCGTGACCGCAAGCAGACCATCCGCGATGTGGGCATGGCCGTGTCGGAAGAATTGGCGCAAATGGCGGGTCAATCGCCCAAGCAATTGCGCGACGCGCGGCGGCAAAAATTCCTCGACATGGGTCGCACCGGCATTATCTAGAGTTTTTTCAAAAAGCTTTGCACTTCGGTGGCAAAGGTTGCGCTGTCTTCCATGGCCGCGAAATGTCCAATCTCGTCAAAGCTTGTCCAATGGACGATGTTATAGCTGTTTTCCATCAAGGAGCGCGGCGGGAAAGTAATATAGGGTTCGGCAAATTGGCCGATGCCGCATGGCACTTCGATTTTCTGGCCAGGCGCGATATGCGGCATTTCTTCGAAATACCCCCGATAGAACCAAATGGACGTCGCGAAACTATCGGTCATCAGATAAATCATAATGTTCGAGAGCAATTGATGCTTTGTATAGCGCTTGCTTATATCGCGGCCTGTGGGGGTGAAAATATCGCTCCAGCCGTGAAATTTTTCCACCAGCCAAGCGGCGACGCCAAGCGGGCTATCGGCCATGGCCAAGGCCAAAGATTGCGGTTTGGTGGCTTGTAATTGCAAATAGGCGCCCTCGGCCTGCATGGTGGCGGCGAAGCCTTCGGCCCATTTTTGCTCTTCGGGCGTGCTGGGCGCCTGGGCGCTTTGCAGGCCATACATATTGATGTGAATGGCGCTACAACCGCCGCCTTGGTTGGTGCCATGGTGGAGCCCCAAAAGCGCGGTGACGACGGAGCCCCAATCGCCGCCCTGAGCGACATAGGTTTCATACCCCAAAACCTCGACCATTAATTTATTCCATAGGGCGGCCGTGGTGACTTGGCCAATGGGGCGTTTGGGGGCGTCGGAAAATCCGTAGCCCGGCAGGCTGGGGCAGATGACGGTGACGCCGTCTTGCGCGTCGCCGCCATAATTTTCAGGATGCGCCAAACGGTCGATAACATCGATAAATTCATAAATAGAGCCGGGCCAGCCATGCGTCATCAACAGCGCTTTGGGATTATCGCCAGAGCCGACCTCATGGATGAAGTGAATGTTGAGCCCGTCCACTTCGGCGGTGAAATGTGAAAAGCGGTTCAGCTCATTCAGCGTGTCTTGCCAGCTATAGTCGTTCAGCCAATAGGTGCAAAGCGCGCGCATATAATCGACATCGCTGCCATAAGCCCAAATGTCTTCGTCTGCGCCTATTTCCATTTGCGGTGGAAAAACCGCCTGCTCAATGCGTTGGCGAATAAACGCCAAACGGTTTTCATCCGATGGCAGGGTAAAGGGTTGAACGCTCATAGGGCTCTCCATCACGAGGGGGGTATCAGGCCCTCTAGTGAAAATCAGTGGCTGGCAAAAGGCAAGCCTAATTGGCGCTATCGCTTGCAATCGCGCGTGCCTTTTTTATGATTTCTCGCCCAATTTCGGTTAATCTTCTCTCTAATAAAAATAAGGAAAACCAGAATGAGTCGGTTTAATTTCGCAGATAGATTGCTCACGCAGACTGAAAAAAGGGGCAATCCGCTTTGCCTAGGGCTCGACCCCCATGTTTCTTTGCTGCCTCAGTTCGTCATGGGAAAAACCGATGAAAAAACCAATAGAGTGAAATCTATCGAAGCCTTTATCATTTCCTATATCGATTTAATTGCTGACAAAGTGCCGGCCGTGAAAACCCAAGCTGCGTTTTTTGAGCAGTATGGGTCGGCGGGTATGCAGATGTTATTTGACGTTTCCTCTTATGCTCAGGAAAAAGGGCTGCTGGTTATTTTAGACGCCAAAAGAAGCGATATAGGCTCCACGGCGAAAGCTTATGCCGAAGCTTATTTGTCGAAACAGGCTCCCTTTGATGCCATAACCCTCAATCCTTATTTGGGCATGGATAGCCTTGTGCCCTTTATCGATGCCTGCCAGTCCAATGGCAAAGGGGTTTTCGTCTTGGCTAAAACAAGCAACCCGGGTGCCAAAGATTACCAAGATTTGGTTTTGCAAGAAGGCGGACACTTATATGAGGCCATCGCCAAAAGCCTTCAAAGTCACAGCAAAGCTTTGGTCGGAAAATCTGGCTGGTCATCGCTCGGCGTTGTCGTGGGTGCGACCTATCCAGAGGAGGCGGTCAAAATAAGACAGCTTCTTCCCAAGGCTGTTTTTCTGGTTCCGGGATTTGGCGCTCAAGGGGCTTCTGCGGAACAGGCGCTTACCGCATTCGAGAAAACCGAAACCGCTTATGTTGGCGGCGTTATCAGCTCTTCGAGAGCCATTATGTTTCCGACGTCGCCAGAGTGTGATTGTTTTGCCGAATGGGAGACAGGCGTCAAAACCGCTTTGGCGGCGGCCCTCCAAACGCTGGTGGTATAAATCTGAAACGAATTCTGGCTACTGAACCGCGCCGTGGCAATGTTTGAACTTTTTGCCAGAGCCGCAAGGGCAGGGTTGGTTGCGCCCGACTTTGTTGAAATCGACACCCCCTTCAGCTGCTTCGGTTTGCGGGCCTGAGGTTATATCGTCGTCTGACGCCATGGGGTTTTGGCGCGCCAATTCCGGCGTCTGTAAAACCGGAGGCGGGGTTTCCAATTGCACATGACTTAAAAACCGCACCACATCTTTTCGCAGACCCGAAAGCAGGTCCGAGAACAGCGTGAAGGCTTCCAGTTTAAATTCCGACAGCGGGTCGCGCTGGCCAAAACCGCGCAAGCCGACGATTTGGCGTAAATGCTCCAGCGTGATGAGATGCTCGCGCCAATGCTGGTCGAGCGTTTGCAAGACAATCGATTTTTCCACTTGGCGCATGACATCGGGCCCAAAGTCAGCCGCTTTGGTGGCCATCTGGCGACCCGTGGCATCGACGAGGCGCGCGGTGATTTCTTCGTCGGCAATGCCTTCTTCATCGGCCCATTGTTGCAACGGCAGCTCGAGGCCAAATATTTCGCGCACCGCTTCGTCCAGCCCCGCAATATCCCATTGCTCGGCATAGGCTTTGGCGGGGATATGGGCTTCGATTAAATCGTCGATGAGCTGCTGGCGCATGTGGCTAATTTCATCGTCGACGGTTTCGGCCTGCATGAAATCGACGCGCTGTTCGAACACCACTTTGCGTTGGTCGTTCATCACATCATCATATTTCAAAATATTTTTGCGAATGTCGAAATTGCGCGCTTCTACTTTTTGCTGCGCCCGCTCCAGCGCTTTATTGATCCACGGATGGACAATCGCTTCGCCGTCTTTCAGGCCCAAACGTTGCAACATGCCGTCCATTCGGTCGGTGCCGAAAATCCGCATCAGGTCATCATCGAGGCTGAGGAAAAAACACGAGCGACCCGGATCGCCTTGGCGACCCGAGCGGCCGCGCAGCTGGTTATCAATGCGCCGACTTTCGTGGCGCTCGGTGCCAATGACGCATAGCCCGCCGGCTGCAATGGCTTCGGCTTTCAGCTTGGCAATCTCGGCTTCAATGGCGGCTTGCTTTTTATCGCGCGCCTCGCCCTCCAGCCCATCCAGCTCGATATCGAGGCGCATTTCGACATTGCCGCCAAGCTGAATATCCGTGCCACGACCCGCCATATTGGTGGCAATGGTGACGGCGCCTGGCACGCCCGCCAGCGAGATAATTTGCGCTTCTTGCTCGTGATAGCGCGCGTTCAACACATTGTGTTTTACCTTGTGTTTTTTTAGCGCCGCCGAGAGCGCTTCCGATTTATCAATCGAGGTGGTGCCCACCAAAACCGGCTGGCCATTTTTCTGGCATTGCATGACCAGGTCTGCCACGGCGGCGAATTTTTCTTCCGCCGTGCGGTAAATCGCATCGTCTTCATCGAGGCGCGCAATGGGGGTGTTGGTTGGAACTTCCACCACATCCAGACCATAGATATCCATAAATTCATCGGCCTCGGTCAAAGCCGTGCCGGTCATGCCCGATAGTTTTTCATACAGGCGGAAGAAGTTTTGAAAGGTAATCGACGCCAGCGTTTGGTTTTCCGGTTGAATGGCCACATGTTCTTTGGCTTCCAAAGCCTGATGCAGGCCATCGGAGAAACGCCGCCCTTCCATCATCCGTCCGGTAAATTCGTCGATGATGATAACTTGGCCGGCCTCGCCCGCGCCGCGCACGATATAATCGCGGTCTTTTTGAAACAACACATGGGCTTTCAAAGCATTGGTGACGTGATGCACGAGGGTGGCATTGTGCAAATCATAAATCGAGCCATCTTCGTCTAGCAGACCCGCCTCGCGCAACAGGCTTTCCATGTGCTCATTGCCAGTTTCGGAGAGGTTCACTTGGCGCGATTTTTCGTCCAGCTCATAATCTTCTGGCGTCAATTGGGGGGCCAGAGCATCGATGCTGACGTAAAGGTCGGATTTATCTTCCAGCGGGCCAGAGATAATCAGCGGCGTGCGCGCTTCATCAATGAGAATGCTATCGACCTCATCGACAATCGCGAAGCCATGGCCGCGTTGCGACATTTCCTCGAGCGAATATTTCATATTGTCGCGCAGATAATCAAAGCCCAGCTCATTATTGGTCGCATAGGTAATGTCGGCGGCATAGGCGTGTTTGCGCTCGTCATCGTCCATCTCATGGGTGATGCAGCTAACCCGCAGGCCCATGGCTTCATGCACTTGGCGCATCCAATTGGCATCGCGTTGGGCCAAATAATCATTCACCGTCACCACATGCACCGGCTCGCCAGTGAGCGCGTTTAAATAACACGGCAGAGTGGCCACCAAAGTTTTACCCTCGCCGGTTTTCATCTCGGAGATTTTGCCATCGTGCAGGGCCATGCCGCCCACCAGCTGCATATCATAATGGCGCTGGCCGAGGGTGCGCCGCGCCGCTTCGCGAACCGCGGCAAAGGCTTCTTCTAGCAAATCATCCAGCGTTTCGCCTTGCGCCAGTCGGGCTTTAAATTCGGTGGTTTTGGCTTTGAGGGCATCCTCCTCCAAAGCTTGAAATTCGGGTTCCAAAGCGTTGATAGCTTCCAGACGCGCGATATAGCCGCGAAGCTTGCGCTCATTGAGCGAACCAAAGAAACGCTTCGCCAGCGAAGAAAGACCGAGCATGCAAAAACCCCTAACATTATGGCTCCAAGACGAAGCCTCTAGCTGATGTAGGCAACCCAATGCTCAGTGTCAATTGGCCTTAACGTATTTTGAGCCTATTTGGGGCGCTTAATTTAGCTCTGGCGACGGCGCGAAATCACTTGTTTCTTGACCGCCCGCCAGCCAATATGGCGCTATCTTAAATAGGGAAGTTCGAATTTATGTTGCCTCGTATTTATTCACGGTCTGTCTTTTGTCTTGTTTTTGCCAGCCTGCTTTGGCTAACCCCCAGCGCGCAGGCGCAAAAATTGCCCAATGGCACGGTCGCGACCATTAATGGCATTTCCATCACTTATGAAGATTTGGCGATGGCCGAGGGCGAGCTGATGAACGTCATTAGTCAGATGAATGAGCAGCAGCGTTTCGAAGCTTTGCTGGGCTATGTGATGGATCGGGTTTTGGCTTCCGAGGCCGCTAAAAAAGCCGGTTTGGAAAACGACCCGAGTTTCTTGCAGCGCAATGCATTTACCAAGCGGCAAGACTTGCATGATATTTTCATCAGTAAAAAGCTGGTCGAGAAAATTACCGACGCCGAAGTGGAAGCCTATTACAAAGAAAATATCGTCAAAGGAAACCGCCAAGAAGAAGTCCGGGCCCGACATATTTTGCTCGATAGTAAAGACATGGCCGATGCGGTTTTAGTGTCGCTGAAAGGCGGCGCTGATTTTGCGCAAATTGCCAAAGAGCGGTCGAAAGGCCCCAGCGGTTCCAGCGGTGGCGATTTGGGCTATTTCAGCCGCGAGTCGATGGTCGCCGAATTTTCCGACGCCGCGTTCAAGCTGAAAAAAGGCGCCATCTCGCAGCCCGTCAAAACGCAATTTGGCTGGCACATTATTAAGCTGGAAGATAAGCGCAAAAAACCAACGCCGAAACTCGAGCAAGTGCGCGGCCAGATTTATCAGTTGCTGATTGGCGAGGCGCGGCGCGAAATTTATGAAGAAATGCGCGAAACGGCAGAAGTGAATTTTGTGAATATCGCGCCCGTCGCGGAATAGTATTCCCGTCACGGAATTATATAAAATTTGGAAGGTATCCAATGACCACTAAAAAAACCGTCGCCAGTTTGCCAGTCTCGCCTTTGGCGCCGAAGAAGTTTGCCAAGCTGGCGCCTCTGGCTGGCGTCGAATTGCAAGCCATGGCCAGTGGTTCGCGCTATGTCGGGCGCGATGATTTGCTGTTGGTGCGCTTGGCCGAAACCACGCAAGTGGCAGGGGTTTTTACCCGCTCTAAAATGCCTTCCGCGGCGGTCGATTTATCGCGCGCGCATTTGGCGGGTGGCAAAGCGCGCGCCTTGGTGGTCAATGCGGGCAATGCCAATGCCTTTACCGGCAAGGCGGGCGCAAAAGCGGCTTTGGATATGGCCAAAGGGGCGGCCAAATTAGTCGATTGCCAGCCAGAAGATGTGTTGATTGCCTCGACGGGTGTGATTGGCGAAGACCTAGATCCGGCGCCTCTCTTGGCAGCCATGCAAGATAGCCAAGCGGGGCCCGCGAAGCGCAGCGACTGGCAAGCGGCGGCGCGCGCCATTATGACCACCGATACATTTGCCAAAGCGGCGACCCGCACGGCTAAATTTGGCAAGCACCAGATTACCTTAAACGCCATCGCCAAAGGCTCGGGCATGATTGCGCCCGATATGGCGACCTTATTGGCCTTTGTGTTTACCGATGCGCATGTGCCGGCCCGGCTGCTGCAAAAATTATTATCCGAAGCCAATGGCCAAAGTTTGAACTGCGTCACCGTGGATGGCGATACATCGACGTCTGACACCTGTTTGATGTTTGCCAGCGGCGACAAAAAATATGACGGCGCGCCTTTGCGCTCGCTAGACGATAAACGTCTTGCCCCTTTGCGCGCCGCTTTGGCCGAGTTAATGCAAGACCTGGCCGTGCAAGTGGCCAGCGACGGCGAGGGTATTTCCAAACTCATGACCATTGAGGTTATGGGTGCCGAGACCGATGCGGCGGCGCGCAATATCGGCCTCGCCATTGGTAATTCGCCTTTGGTGAAAACCGCCGTTGCGGGCGAGGATGCCAATTGGGGACGCATTGTGATGGCCATCGGAAAATCGGGCGAGGCGGCGGAGCGCGACCGCTTGTCCATCGATATTGGCGGCGTGCAAGTGGCCCGAAAAGGCCGCGCCGTGGCCGGCTATGACGAGCGCCCAGTGGCCAAACATATGCGCGGGCGCCACGTGCATATTCGGGTGAATGTCGGCGTGCAGTCGAAGACGAAGAAAAAAGCCACGGGCAAGGCGCGCATTTGGGCCAGCGATTTAACCCATGGCTATATCGATATTAATGCCGATTATCGGAGCTGATATGTTGCTGGTCGTTGCCTGCGCGCTGGTGGATAAAGAGGGCCGCGTGCTGGTGGCGCAACGCCCGGCGGGAAAATCCATGGCCGGCCTGTGGGAGTTTCCGGGCGGCAAAATGGAAGCGGGCGAAACCCCAGAGGCGGCGCTCATTCGCGAATTGAAAGAAGAGCTATCGATCGATGTAACGGCGGCATGTTTGGCGCCTTTGAGTTTTGCCAGCCATGCCTATGATGGGTTTCATTTGCTGATGCCGCTCTATGTTTGCCGCAAATGGGAAGGCCAGATTGTGCCGCGCGAGGGGCAGGCCGTGAGCTGGAAAAAACCGCGCGCGCTCTTCGATATGGCCATGCCGCCGGCCGACATACCTTTGATTGCCGCGCTTCGAGATGCGATTTAAACGCCCGTAATAGGGCTTTCATCAAAGCGGGTAATCGGCTCGCCGGGCTCTTGTTTTTGTCGGTTTTCCGTGTGCGGCGAGACCCCTGCCAGATAGCATATTTCAAATTCAGCCAAGGCTTTGCCATTGTCTTGCGAGGCGGCTTGAAAGCGGGCCAGCGCGTCTTGCAAGACATCGCGGCGCAAGGCGGTTTTACTGCGGCGGGTCAAAATATTGCTCTCGCCCATGCCGCGTAAATCGTGCAATAGCGAGAGCGGTTGCGCATAGCGCACGCGCAAGACATCGCTATCGGCGACCGGCAAATGAAAGCCCGCGCGTTGCATCAGCCCCGCCAAGTCGCGCAGGTCTGCGAACGGATGGATATGCGGGCGCACACCGCCCAGAATTTTGGTTTGGCTTTCGAGAAAAGCGGTTTGCAGCCCGCGCAGATTTTCATTGCCCGGTAGAGCTGCCAGAAACACGCCATCGGGTTTCAACGCCCGACAGATTTGCACCAAAGCGCCGGGTAAATCATTGACGTGGTGCAGCCCCCAAAACGAAACAATCAGGTCGAGGCTTTGCGGTTTAATCGGCAAGCGTTCTTCGTCGAGCACCACGCCGCCTTGGGGCAACATGGCGGGGGTGATATCGGCCTCCATCCAGGTTTTAATTTTGCCCGTGCCGGTCTCGCCAATTAGGTTTTCGGCTTTCAGCTTGCGGCCCAAATAGCCATTGGAGGCACCAAGGCAAAGCGCGCTATCGAAGTTACGGTTTTGCACTTTGATGCGGTCGAGCAAATCTTCGGCCGCCCGCTGGAGTAGAAAATCATAGCTATGTAGATTTTTCGCAGCGCGGGTGCGGTTGCGAGCCAGGGCGGCGCGGTCGAAAATATGTGGGACATTCGGTTTCATTGGAGGCAATATGGCACTGATGACCCTAAAAACAAAAATAAACTTCGTGGTCCAACGAACTCTAATGCCAGCCCAGGCATTTCTAGATGTTTTCGTGCCGCCCGCTTGCCCGTTATGCGCGACGGTTTTATCGGGTGATGGCGGCTTATGCGCGCCCTGTTGGCAGGCGCTCCATTTCATCCGCGCGCCGATATGCGATATCAGCGGCGCGCCTTTGGACGTTGACCTTGGGCCGCAGACTGTCAGTCTGGCGATGCAGAAAAACCCGCCGCCTTATGACAAAGCCCGCGCGGCGTTTCACTATAAGGGCAGTGCCGCCGCTTTGGTGAAACGCTTGAAGTTTAGCGACCGCCCCGAGCTGGCGCCCTTAGTGGCCCCCTTCATGGTGCAGGCGGGCGCCGATGTGTTGCGCGCCCATGCGATTTTAGTGCCCGTGCCTTTGCATCGGCGGCGTTTGCTGGAGCGTCGGTTTAATCAGGCGGCCGAGCTGTGCCGCGCCATCGCCCGTACGACGGGCCATGACATTGCTTTTCAGGCGGTGCATCGGGTGAAGTCAACCCGTCCGCAAATCGGGCTGACCCGACGCAATCGAAAACGCAATTTGAAAGGCGCTTTTGCCGTGCCCGAAGCCCAGAAAGATTATCTGAAAGGGCGCACATTGGTGCTGGTCGATGATGTGTTAACCACGGGCGCCACGGTGGAGGCGATGAGCGAAACCTTGCGCCGAGCCGGGGCAGGGCGCATATATGTTTTAACACTGGCCCGCGTGGTGCGGCCAAATCAGATGCGGGTTCCGTAAAATCCGCGCGATACGCGATAAAGGATTGGCCATGAAAATTGCCTGCATTCAAATGACCAGCGCTTGCGACCCAGCCGATAATTTGCCCGTCATAGAGGCGCAAATGCGCGACGTCGTGGCAGCTGGCGCCCAATTTGTGGCTTTGCCCGAAACCTGTATCTCAATGGAGAAAAACCGCCAATCGATGCGCGCGCGCCTGCGCCGCGAGGCTGATAGCGAGCCCCTTCAAAGCCTATCTGCTTTGGCCAAAGAGCTGAGCGTGAGCCTGCTCATTGGCTCTATGGTGTTGGCCAATGACAGCCAAAAAGGCGATGTTGGAAAGGCGGTCAATCGCTCGCTCTTGCTCAACCCGCAAGGCGAGGTGGTGGCGCGCTATGATAAAATTCATATGTTTGATGTCACTTTGGCGAGCGGGGAAACCCATGCCGAAAGCCAGAATTATCAGGCCGGAGAGCGCGCCGTATTGGCGGATTTGGGGCTTGCGAAACTTGGCTTGAGCATTTGTTATGATGTGCGCTTTGGCGCTTTATATCGACATTTGGCCCAAGCGGGCGCCGATATTATCGCGGTGCCGTCGGCTTTCACGCGCCCCACGGGGGCGGCGCATTGGGAAGTTTTATTGCGCGCCCGGGCGATCGAAACCGGCTGTTTTATCGTCGCGCCTGCGCAAGTTGGAAAGCATGAAAACGGTCGGGAGACCTATGGGCATAGTTTGATTATCGACCCTTGGGGCAAGGTTTTGGCGCAAGCCACCGACACGCAAGGCATTGTATTTGCCGATTTGGATTTATCGCTGGTCGCCAAAGCGCGGTCGCAAATTCCATCGCTGCGCCATGGCCAAGCTTTCAGCGGCACAGATGGCCGGGCGATATCTGATGAAGGTTTTGAGGGCTAATCTTGGCTGGCTTTTATCGGCGCGGCGACGGCCATATAATTGACCCCCATATCCCCGGTCTGTGTCCATTTATCGGTCAGCGGATTGAAACTCACGCCGGTCGAGGTGATAAGCTCTAGCTCCGCTTTGGCGGCCATGATTTCCATCTCTTGCGGGGTGATGAATTTGTGCCAATCATGGGTGCCGCGCGGCAACCACCGCAGCACATATTCGGCCCCCACAATGGCCAAGGCATAGGCTTTGAGCGTGCGGTTGAGCGTCGCCAAAAACATAATTCCGTCTGGCTTCAACATGCCAGCACACGCACTCACAAAGGCTTGTGGGTCGGCGACATGTTCGATGACTTCCATGTTTAAAATCGCGTCAAAAGTCTCGCCCGCCGCATTTAACTGCTCTGCCGTAATGGCGCGATAATCGATTTCCAGACCTTGATTTTGGGCATGCAGGCTGGCGGTTTTAATATTGGCTTCGGCCGCATCGGCGCCCACAACCGTGGCGCCCAAACGCGCCATCGGCTCGCTCAAGAGGCCCCCGCCGCAGCCGATATCGAGAAGCCTGAGCCCTTTGAGGGGGTGAGCGGCTTTGGGGTCGCGGTCGAATTGTTTGCACAATTTATCGCGAATATAAGCCAGCCGAACCGGATTGAATTTATGCAAGGGTTTGAACTTGCCGTGCGGGTTCCACCAGTCTTCGGCCATGGCGGTAAACTTTGCCACTTCGTGTGGGTCGATGGTCACTTGGCCGGTTTGTGTATCGCTCATTGTCCGAAACTCATCTCTAAATTTAACTAGGCAGTTACCCCGTAAGGCCTTATATAAGCGCGATTGAGACGAAAGGAAATGCGAAAACCGATTATGGCTCGTATTGTAATGAAATTTGGTGGCACCTCTGTGGGCGACGTCGATCGCATCCGCAATGTGGCCGCGCATGTCAAACGCGAAGTCGATGCGGGTCATCAGGTTGCGGTCGTTGTTTCGGCCATGTCTGGGGAGACCAATCGATTGGTCGGGTTGACGCGCGATGTCGCGCGCCTGCATGACGCGCGTGAATATGATGTCGTCGTCTCGGCCGGAGAACAAGTGAGCGTCGGGCTTTTGGCCATGGCGTTGCAAGATATCGGTGTTTCGGCGCGCAGTTGGCTCGGTTGGCAAATTAGCGTCCAGACGTCGGATGTGCATGGCGCGGCGCGCATTGAGGCGATTGAGCCGGAAGCCATGGAAGCACAATTTAGCGAAGGCCGTGTTGCGGTTATTGCTGGTTTTCAAGGGGTCTCTGGCGCCAATCGGATAACCACTTTGGGGCGCGGCGGATCGGACACCAGCGCGGTGGCGATTGCCGCGGCTCTTAAAGCCGACCGATGCGATATTTATACCGACGTCGATGGGGTTTACACCACGGACCCGCGGATGGTGCCCGCGGCCAAAAAAATGGACCGCGTTTCTTACGAAGAAATGCTTGAAATGGCGTCTTTAGGTGCCAAAGTATTACAGACCCGCTCGGTAGAGCTGGCGATGGCGCATAATGTGCGCCTGCAAGTGCGCTCGAGTTTCGACGCACCCGAAGCGCGTGCGGGCGACAGCGATATTGTCGGCACTTTGATTTGCGATGAGGATGAAATTATGGAAACCGAAATTGTTAGCGGCATTGCCTATGCCCGCAATGAAGCCAAAGTAACCCTGCGCGAAGTGGCGGACCGGCCCGGCATTGCCGCCAGCATCTTTGGCCCCCTGGCCGATGCCAGCGTCAACGTCGATATGATTGTGCAAAACATGTCGGCCGATGGCAAAACCACAGATGTGACTTTTACCGTGTCGCAAGATGAATTGGAGCGCGCCTTGGCCGTCCTGAAAGGGGCGACCGCCGAGCTGACGTTTGCCGATTTGCAGGCCGCCCCCGATATGGCTAAAATTTCCATCGTCGGTGTCGGCATGCGAAGCCATGCAGGTGTGGCGCAGAAAATGTTCCAAGTGCTGGCCGAAAAGGGCATTAACATTCACGTTATTTCGACGTCTGAGATTAAAGTCTCGGTCTTAATCGATGTCGATTATGTAGAATTGGCCGTCCGGGCGCTGCATGCCGCTTATGGCTTAGACGACGAGCTTGCCAGTTAATTAGCCCGCCGCGTTTGGGCGAGTAGAGTGAGAGGGCGACCCTATGCCTCTATCGAGTGAAGGACCCAGATTATTATTGCGACGCTTGCGCCAGCTCATGGCCGACAGCGGCGATGATCAGGCACGTCTCGATAAAATTGTCGCCCTGATTGCCACCAGTATGAATGCCGCTGTGTGTTCGGTCTATCTCAGCCGCGGTGCCAAGACTTTGGTCTTGGCCGCGACCGAGGGGCTGAACCAAGATGCCGTCAATAAAACCATATTGCACGTTGGCGAAGGTCTGGTGGGCGATATCGCGCAGCATAAACGGCCCCTGAATTTGGCCGATGCGACAGCGCATCCGCGCTTTGCCTATCGGCCAGAGACGGGCGAAGACCCGTATAAATCTTTCGTCGGCGTGCCGATTTTGCGCCGTGGCGATGTGCGCGGCGTTCTGGTGGTGCAAAACAGCACGCAGCGCGATTTTCAAAATACCGAAGTCGAAGCGCTGCAAACCGTGGCTATGGTTTTGTCGGAGATGTTATCGGCGCTGGGCCAAGCCGATGGCGAAGGCGCGGCCGAGCAAGATATCTCTCGGCTTTTTTCGGGCCGCGGGCTAACCGAAGGCTTGGCGATGGGCCATGTGGTATTGCATGAGCCGCGCGTCGAAGTAGCCAAACTCATCGGCGATGACCCGGAAGAAGAAGCCAAACGATTGGAAGCCGCGGTCTATCAGCTGCGCCGCAATGTCGATGAGATGTTGGATAAAGACGATGTGAGCCATGACGGCGAACATATGGCGGTGCTGGAAGCCTATCGGATGTTTGCCAATGACCGTGGCTGGCTGCGCCGCATTCAAACCGCGGTGCAAACCGGTCTGACTGCAGAAGCGGCGGTGGAGCGGGTCAATAATGGCATGCGCGCACGCCTTGGCGGCCAGCGCGATGCTTATTTGCGCGAGCGCCTGCATGATTTTGAAGACCTGTCGAACCGCTTGCTGCGCATTTTGTCGGGGCGGGCGCAATTGGCCTCGGAAGATAAATTACCGCGCGATGCTATCCTCTTGGCGCGCACCATGGGGCCGGCTGAATTGCTCGATTACGACCGCCGTAAATTGCGCGGCCTGGTGCTGGAAGACGGCTCTCTTGGCGCCCATGTATCGATTGTGGCGCGCGCGTTAAACATTCCGATGCTGGGCGATGTGCGCGGCATTGTGGATGCCGCCCGCGATGGCCAAGAGATTATTGTCGATGTCGACCAGAACGAAGTTCACCTCAATCCTGCCAGTGATATTGTGGAAGCCTATTCCAATCGTGCGCGATTGCGGGCGCGGCGGATGCAGCGCTATGCGCGGATTAAACATTTGCCCGCAGAAACCAAAGACGGGGTGCAAATTCGGCTCGATAAAAATGCCGGCCTGATGGTCGATGTTGAAAATCTGACCGATAGTGGGGCCGAGAATATCGGTCTGTTTCGTACCGAATTGCAGTTTATGGTGTCGGCCACCATGCCGCGCGCCAATGAGCAAGAGGCCATGTATCGCGCGGTGCTAGATAGTGTCGGCGCGCGCGATGTGGTGTTTCGGACTTTGGATATCGGTGGCGATAAAGTTTTGCCTTATCTGCGCAATAGCGTGGAAGAAAATCCGGCGATGGGCTGGCGCGCCACTCGTATGGCGCTCGACCGCCCTGGGCTGGTTCGGGTGCAAATGCGCGCGCTTTTGCGTGCGGCGGCGGGTCGAAAACTATCGATTATGTTCCCGCTTATCACCACGGTGGAAGAGTTTCGCGCGACGCGTCGTTTGCTGGAGCTGGAGAAAAACAGGCTCGAGAGTTTTGGTCATGCGGTGCCCGCCAGCATTGAAATCGGCACCATGTTAGAAGTGCCTGCCTTGGTTTGGGAGTTAGACCAATTACTGCCGGAGCTGGATTTCTTGTCGGTTGGCACCAATGATTTAATGCAATTCTTTTTTGCCGCCGACCGCGGCAACCCGCAAACAAGCCAGCGTTATGACTTTTTATCGCTGCCGTCTTTGCGCTTGCTGGCGCAGGTGAGAGATTTATGTGCCCGCCATCAGGTGCCAGTGTCAATGTGCGGCGAGCTGGGCGGGCGTCCGCTCGAAGCGATGGCGCTTTTGGGGTTGGGCTATGAGCGGTTTTCTTTGCCATCTGCCTCTATCGGTCCGGTGAAACGGATGATACGTTCGGCCAGTCAGGCGAAATTGCAAGCGGCCTTGACGCAAGTGCTAACCGAACCGCCCGCCGATATGCGAGCGGCCATGCAGCAAATCGCAGATGCGCAAAGCATTAAGTTGTGATACGAATAAAACCACGAAAAGAGGGGTGGGCCGATGGCCGAGACAGATCATAAATCAGAAAGCTTTGAGGTTGGGGCGACCCTAAGCCAAGCGCGCGAGGCGCGTGGGGCATCGATAGACGAGATTTCGGCCATTCTGAAAATTCGGGTTGGGCATTTACAAGCCCTAGAAAATGACGATTTTGAGGCTTTGCCCGCCGATGTTTATGGCATCGGGTTTTTGCGAACCTATGCCACCCATCTGGGGTTAAATGCGGGCGACTTAATTCAGCAATATAAAGAAATGACCGCCGGCGTTGAAAAAGAAGACCTGCCTTACGACCCCCAAACCGAGCGCCAACAGGTTTCCATCGCGGCAAAGATTGCCATCGCCGTGGTAGTGGTTTTTGCCGTTTACATTATTTGGCTGATTGCTGGCGGCGCTAGCGCGCCAGATAAAGTGGCCAGCTCTTCGCCCGCGGCGCCAGGGATAGCCAGCCCAGCAAAACCCGCGCCAGTGAAAGTCGAAACGCCGACGGTAGCCAAAGCGGTGCCGCCGACGGGGGGTAAAACGGACGCGCCTCAAACCGTCGCCAAGAAGCGGGAGCCAAAAGTTGAGCCCAAATCTGATATCAAGGCTGACCCGCTTCGCACGCCTGCGGTTGTGGAGGCGGACCCGATTGCCGCTTTGGAGAGCCAAGCGCCGGTGACGAAAATTGAAATTCGCGCAATTCGGCGAACCTGGTTGCGGATTGAAAACGCGCAAGGTCAAGTTTTGCTCTCTAGTATTGTGACCGATGGCGATCGTTTTGAGCTGGTTCAAGAGGGCCCCTATACTTTGGCCACGCGAGATGCCGGGGCGCTGCAATATGTGGTCGATGGCCAAGCGGTCGGCACGGTGGGGCGGCGGAGCCAAATTTTGACTGCGCGCCAAATTGACCGAAGTTCCATTCAAACCCTGAAACCTTAGCGAGGCGGCAATGCTGCGAGCGTGGCGACATATCGAACGGCGCCCTTCGCGCCAGATTATGGTTGGCAATGTGCCCGTCGGTGGCGATGCGCCGATTGCCGTGCAATCGATGACCAATACGCCGACGTCGGATGCCCAAGCCACCATTGCCCAAATTAAGGCCTTAGAAGAGGCTGGCGCCGATATTGTGCGCGTCTCTTGCCCTGATGAAGCCTCGACCGCCGCCTTGCGCGAGATTGTCGAGGCGGTGTCTGTGCCGATTGTGGCGGATATTCATTTTCATTATAAGCGCGCCATTGAGGCGGCGGAAGCGGGCGCTGCGTGTTTGCGCATCAACCCGGGCAATATCGGCGATGCCGCGCGCGTCGGCGAAGTTGTGGCGGCCGCGCGCAAACATAATTGCTCTATTCGCATTGGCGTGAATGCCGGCTCCTTGGAAAAACATCTGCTGGATAAATACGGCGAGCCGTGCCCCGAAGCCATGGTCGAAAGCGCGCTATATCACGTCGGCCTGCTCGAAGAGCATGGCTTTCGCGAGTATAAAATTAGCGTCAAAGCTTCCGATATTTTTATGTCGGTGGCGGCCTATCAACAACTCGCCGAGGCGGTCGATTGTCCGTTGCACATTGGCATCACCGAAGCGGGCGGGCTGATATCTGGAACCGTAAAATCTTCCATCGGCTTGGGCGCGCTATTATGGGCTGGTATTGGCGATACCATCCGCGTGTCGCTATCGTCAGACCCGGTAGATGAGGTGAAAGTGGCGTTTGAAATGCTCAAAGGGCTGGGGCTGCGCCATCGGGGGGTGACGATTATTTCTTGCCCATCGTGCGCGCGCCAAGGCTTTAACGTGATTGACACCGTGCGCCAATTGGAAGACCGTTTGGCCCATATTGCCGAGCCGATTACCCTGTCGATTATTGGCTGTGTGGTCAATGGCCCCGGCGAAGCGCGCGAGACCGATATTGGTTTTACTGGCGGTGGCAATGACGCCGGCATGGTTTATTTGGCGGGTCGCCCAGACCATAAAAAACCGCATGGGGAGATGGTCGACCATTTGGTCGATTTGGTAAAAAGCAAGGCCGATGAAATGGCTGCTTTGCGCGCGCGTAATGAGTTGGGTGAGGAGAAATAACCAATGTTGCCTGTCGAACGACTGGACGCCATTCTGGCGCGGGCGCAAGCCTTGCAAGACGAAATGAACGGCGAATTACCGCCCGAACGGTTTGTCGAATTATCCAAAGAATATGCCGAAATAGACCCGCTGGCCAACGCCGTTCGGGCCTATCGCGCGGCCTTAACGGAGAGCGAAGACTTAGCGGCTTTGGCCGAAGGCGAAGACGGCGAAATGGCTGAATTGGCCCGCCTCGAGTTGGATGGGATTCTGGCCAAATTGCCAGACATGGAAACCGCTTTGGAAGTTTTATTGCTGCCCAAAGATAGCGCCGATGAGCTGAACGTGATTGTGGAAGTGCGCGCCGGCACGGGCGGCGATGAAGCGGCTTTATTTGCCGGAGATTTATTCCGCATGTACACCCGCTATGCCGATTTGCAAGGCTGGAAATCCGATATTATCACCCAGTCCGAAGGCGAGATGGGCGGCTATAAAGAAGTGGTTATGGCCATTCGCGGCAAGGGCGTGTTTGCGCGGTTGAAATTTGAAAGCGGTGTGCATCGGGTGCAGCGGGTGCCCGAAACGGAAAGCAGTGGCCGCATTCATACCTCGGCCGCCACGGTGGCTGTGCTGCCAGAGCCAGAAGATGTCGATATTAAAATCGATGAAAAAGATTTGCGCGTCGATGTGTTTCGCGCCTCGGGCCCGGGCGGTCAGTCGGTCAATACCACCGATAGTGCGGTGCGTATCATCCATTTACCGACGGGCATTACCGTGTCGCAACAAGATGAAAAATCGCAACATAAAAACCGCGCCAAAGCGATGTTGGTGATGCGCGCCCGTCTGTTTGAAGCCGAGCGCCAACGCGTCGATGATGAACGCGCCGCCGACCGCAAAAGCCAAGTTGGCTCGGGTGATCGCTCGGAGCGCATTCGCACTTATAATTTTCCGCAAGGCCGCGTGACCGACCACCGGATTAATGTGACTTTGCACAAGCTCGAAAAAATTCTGGCAGGCGATGGTTTGGATGAAATGCTGGAAGCCCTCATCCGAGAAGACCAAGTGCAACGCCTCGCCGCAGTCGACTAAGCAATATGCTGGCCCCCGACATGACGTTGGAACAAGCACAACGCGCGCTCTCGGCGGCCTTTAAATCGGCCGACATAGAGACCGCCAGCTTAGACGCGCGCGTGTTGTTGCAAGCCGTGACAGGGTTAACGGCCAGCGATATTGCGCGCGCCCCTGAGCGGCTTTTGGCGGCGCAAGAAATAAGTCTTCTGCTCGACTATCAGGCGCAACGCTTGCGTGCCAAGCCAATATCTAAAATTCTCGGTCAGCGCGAGTTTTGGGGACGCGAGTTTCAGGTCAATGAACATGTGCTCGACCCGCGCCCCGATAGCGAGACGCTTATCGAAGCCGCTTTGCCGCATTTACCAGAGGGTAAAAATCTCGCGATACTTGATTTAGGAACCGGCTCGGGCTGTCTATTGCTGACGCTTTTGGCTGAACGCGCGCCGACCCGCGGCGTGGGCGTGGATTTAAGTCTTGAGGCTTTGGCGGTGGCCAAAGCCAATGCGCAAACGCTTGGATTGAGCGGGCGGGTGCAGTTTTTGCACAGTCATTGGTTCGATGCGGTGGCTGGCAAATTTGATATGATTATTTCCAACCCGCCTTATATCCGCGATGCGGAAATGCGCGCGCTCGATAAAAATGTGCTCGACTATGACCCGCATTTGGCGCTGCACGGCGGCGCCGATGGCCTGGATGCCTATCGGGTGATTATCGAGAAGGCACAAAACCATTTGCAGCCAAATGGTTGGTTGGTGTTGGAAATTGGCCATCGGCAAGGCGACGCCATTGGGGCGATGATGCGCCAATCTGGTTTTTTAGAGACCTGTGGGAAGCCAGATTTGGCGGGGCGCGACCGGGTGATTATGGGGCGCAAGCCGCGCGCGGTGGATAGAAAATGAAAAAGGGGTTTGCAAAGCTTGGCCGAGCAGGCTAGGTTCCTTGTGTCTTGGAGGCCTTGAGAGAAGCTACGGTCTTGGACACCACCCTTTGAATTCTGTCAGACTATTTTGAACTTAGAGAAATCAGTGGTTTTCCGTCTTGGAAATAAAGCAATAGCAACGATGGCTCAACGGACGTTGAGCTCTTTTTAAAGTGATATGGAATAAAGTATGAAACGGTCTCGAGGGCGCGGACGCCGCCAACAAAATTCGGTTAACCGCAGCTATGACAGTAATGGGCCCGACGTTCGGGTGCGCGGCAATGCCTCGCAAGTTTACGAAAAATATCAAACCCTAGCCCGCGACGCCATGTCGTCGGGCGACCGCGTGATGGCTGAAAACTATCAACAACACGCCGAGCATTATTACCGCATCTTAATGAGCATGCAGCCAGCGCCAAGCGAAGCCAATGGCGAGGCCGCTTCCCATGAGACGCAAAATACCAATACCAATGCTGGCGCCGATGGCGTGGCAAATGGAAATTCGGATGCGCCAGAAGCCGATGCCTCTGGCGAGCCTTTGGTTTTGGTGCGCGAGGCGTCAACGGATGGCGCGAGTGATGGCAAATCATCGAAACCGTCGCGCCGCCGTGGGCCCTTGCGTAAAAAACGCCCCCAAGGTGGTGAGCCCGACGCTTCCCAAGCCAATGGAGGCGTGGTGCAAGCCAATGGAAGTGTCGAAGCGGTTGAGGTTATCGCCGAGCCCGCACCAGACAGTGCTTTAGAAGCTGGCGAAACCGAAACACTCTCGGCAGAATAGCCAGCCTTTTGTGCCTGAATTTGACCCGCCCGATATATCGCGGCGGGTCTTTTCGTTTGGGGTTTCGCGCTACTGAGGGGCCAGCGCGCTGCGGCGGCGCGGCAGCGAGCGCAAAGAATTATCGCTGGCGGCGAGCCCGCTCACTTTTTCGGCAATATCGATTTTTAACTGCGCTAAGTCGGCCAGTGCCGTGGCATCTAAATTGCGCTGCGGGGGCACATTTAGCTCGCGCGGGTTAACCGGCTTTTCGTAATGCAGCACTTCATAATGCAGATGCGGGCCGGTTGCCAATCCGGTGCGGCCCACGGTTCCGATAATCTGGCCTTGCTTGACCCGACTGCCTTTTTTCAGGCGCCGCGCAAACCGATTCATATGCGCATAAGCGGTTTCATAGCCGTTGCGATGTTGGATGCGGATGTATTTTCCATTATTGCCATAAGTGCCAATGCGTTGAATGACCCCATCGCCCGCCGCATAAATCGGCGTGCCTATGGGGGCGGCAAAATCTAGGCCTCGGTGCAGCCGCGTATAGCCCAAAATCGGGTGCCGCCGCATGCCAAAGCGCGACGAGAGACGGGCGCCATCAACCGGGGTTTTCATCAGCAAGCGTTGCACGCTTTGTCCATTGGCATCGAAATAGTTCTCGCTGCCGTCTTCTTGCAGCATCCGCCAATAGGCATAGCGTTTGCCGCGGTTGGTCAGCGAGGCAAAGACGATATCGCCTTCTTGGGCGACTTGATTGTTCTCATCAAAGCGGCGGGTATAGAGCACTTCCAATTGGTCGCCTTCGCGAATATCGCGTTGAAAATCGATGGCGAAGGAAAATAGTCTTATCAGCTCGACCACGAGATTGGGCGACATGCCGCTGCTGCGGGCCGCCTCATAGACGGAGCTATTGATGAGGCCGTCGGCCAGAAAATGTCGGTCGCTCAGCGGGCGGTCGCGCTTGATGGCGGTAAAGCTTTGGAAGCCGGTTCGTCGGACGATGATTTTCTGTTCCGGCACGGGAATAAAATCAAAGCCAGCAAACCGCCCTTCGTGGGTGGTTTTATCTTGGCCAGCCGGCCATTCGCGATGCAGGCGCACGCTTTGCCCTGGTTTCAGTCGGCGCACATCATAGACGCTGCGCAATTGGTCAAGCGCGGCATCGGCCTCCACGGCATGGACGTTGGCTCGCGTCAGCAGAGCCGCCAGCGTGTCGCCGTTGCCGAGCGCGTCAAGCTCATAGTCTCTTTGCATGGGGGGCAGGGCGCGCAGCTCGTCGCTTATCACGGGGGTGGAAGGGGCAGGTTTTGCACTTAAGGTCGCTTTGGCAATATCGGGCACCAATAGATCGGCGGCCATCCAGCTAATCAGGCCGCCCATTAGAAACGCGGTAATGGTGAAGCGCAGGCGGGCCCGCTTGCGCCTTTGTTGGGCAGCGAGACGGTCTTCTACCGATTTATAAACATTGGCGCTTGGCCGCGAAGCGCCAGCTTGCTCGATTGGGTCTTGGGTTTTATCCGATTGAGATTCCATGGCTGCAAAAATGGCTTGCGCCGCCAGTTCTTGTCAAGTTTTTGTCATCTGGGCAAAAAAAGGGTAAATTTATCCACCTGTGTGGCTACTCTATATGGGGGTTAAGCCCTTCATTTACCTACCAAATTTAGGGAACGGCAAAATAATCGCTTTTTTCGACGTTTTTTTAAAAAAAGCCTTTGACAGTTTCGGCTAGCCAACCTATACCCAGCTCACTTCCAACGACGGTTCATCAGTAACCCAATTGGCTTCAGTCTCCGGTTTCGGCCAAGACTTTGGTAAAATACTGATCCTCACAGAGGTTGGACACACAAGGGCTAGAAATGGTCATGGGTGTCTTTTCGCTTCTCGAGGGCTCGATACGCAAGTAAAGAGCTGCTGTTTGAAATTGTAGATATTGAAAGAGAAGCGTGGACGGCGGTGTCCTGGCGTGTCTCATCTTTCTTCGGAAAGATGGACAACAGAACAAGTAATCATCTAATGATTGCTAACCGTTACGTTTACGTTTCTTCCACTCCCGGATGTGTTTTGGTTCGCCAGAGCATATACGGAAGAGTGGGAACTCGTTAATACGCATCATATCATATGATATGGTTTGAACGTTTAGTAATGTGATGATTTCAGAATCAAACTTGAGAGTTTGATCCTGGCTCAGAACGAACGCTGGCG